>Ga0187844_10002287_pt1 | contig 13698 bp, 7 predicted proteins | sample SpaLakP09_SKY_50_FD_134517 | JGI IMG/M metagenome (GOLD analysis project Ga0187844, IMG submission 134517) | Oligotrophic lake water microbial communities from Sparkling Lake, Wisconsin, USA - SP09_SKY_50 | ecosystem: Environmental > Aquatic > Freshwater > Lake | place: USA: Sparkling Lake...
ATGCGATGCCACGCCGAGCGACACCGTGGCGCCCAGCATCCTGCAGTTGCGTGCGGCGACGGAGACCGGCAGCGGTGCGCTCGTCAACGCCGGCGCCGACCAGATCATCTTCAACGGCCTGGGCCGCCAAGCCCCGACAGCCGTGGGCGGCGCGACGAACGCAGTCACCATCGACGTCACACCGACCACCGCGAGCGGCCGCTGCCTGAGCGACGGCGGCAAGGTGACCTGCCTGCGCATCGTCGTTTCGCCCGCAGGCCAGGTGCGCATGTGCAACCCCAGCGCCGCCACCGGCGACCAGCAAGCATGCTGAGCCTCACCCGCCCCCGCCGCGCGCAATCCGGCGTGATGCTGCTGGAAGTGCTGATCGCGCTGCTGATCTTTTCGCTCGGCGTGCTCGGCCTCGTTGGCCTGCAGGCCAGCGCCGTGAAGCAGTCCGGCCAGGCCAAGTACCGGGCCGACGCGACGCTGCTGGCCAATGAGCTGATCGGCCAGATGTGGCTCAGCGGCCGCTCCGGCGGCTTTGCTGTGCTGCAGACCGGCTTCACCAGCGAGGGTGCCGGCGGTGCTCAATACAACGCGTGGAAGGCCCGCGTCGCCGCAGCACTGCCCGGCGCAGATACCAATCCTCCGACGGTCGCGCTGGCCGCCATTGCCCCGCTGCCCGTCCTCATCGCCGGCGTCGAAGTGCCTTCCACGGCCGCTCCCAGCACTCGCGTGACGATCACGATGCGCTGGAAGGCGCCAGGCGAACCCGCCAGCGACCCCCCTCACAGCTTCATGCTGGTCAACGAGATCAAGTGATGCGCCGCCTCGCTTTCATCCACTCGCGCAGGGCCGCCGGCTTCAGCCTGGTTGAGCTGATGGTGGGTATCGTCGTCGCCATGGCGGCGGTGATCGTCGTCATGCAGGTCTTCAAGGTGTCCGAAGGGCAACGCCGAAACACCACCGGCGGTGACGATGCCGCGACGACGGGCGCCATTGCGCTGAGCCTGCTTCAGCGCGACCTGCGCCAGGCTGGTCAGGGCATCTTGATGCCGCAGATGCTTGATTGCCAGTTGGACCTCGGCAACGGCCGCAGCGTGGCCCAACTGGTCCCGGTGAACATCAACCCGGCCAGCATCCCTGCGGGTGACGACAACACCGATGTGCTGCTGATCAACTACGGCTCGGGCTGGGGCGCGCCGGAGGGCGGCTCGATCATCTCGCAGCCGGGGCCGGCCCAGTACAACACCGCGGCGCCCCAGGCCTACCAGGTCGGCGACCGGCTCGTCGCCACGCCCGCGATCCGCACTGCGCCCTGTTCGCTCAACCTGACGGGTCTGGCCGCAGCACCTGCGGGCAACACCATCACGGTGGGCTTCGGCATCGCGGGCGCGTCCGGCGGCATGCTGTTCAACCTGGGACGTGCGCCGCGCTTCATCGCCTACGCCGTGCGTTCGGGCCGTTTGACGGCCTGCGATTTCCTCGTGCAGAACTGCACCCAGGCCGCGCCGGACAACTGGACGGAGATCGCCGACAACATCGTCAGCCTGCGGGCCGAATATGCGATCGACACCTCACCGACGCGGACACTTGTCGTCGGCATGTATGGCCAGTCCCCACCCACGTCGCTGTTCCTCCCTGCGACATGCGCCTGGTCTCGCATCATCGGCGTGCGGCTCGTACTGGTGGCGCGCAGCCGCCAGGGCGAAACCGCCGACGTGGCGGCCCCCGCGCCGACCTGGTCGTCCAGCGCCTCCACGCCCATCACCCTGGAGGACGGCTGGGAGCGCTTTCGCTACAAGACCTTTGAAACCACGGTGCCGCTGCGCAACGTGCCGGACCGTTTCACCGGATGCTGAGCATGCAATCCTCTCCTCGTCGCCAGCAAGGGCTGGTGCTGGTGCTGGCCCTGGTGGTGCTGGCGGCCATGTCCCTCGCGGCCGTTGGCCTGATGCGCGGCGTGCTCGGCAGCAACCGCGTCGCCGGCAACCTGGCCTACCAGCAGGCCGCCGTGCAGGCCGCCGACGTCGGCGGGGAAACCGCCATCGCATGGCTTGAGCAGATGGACCAGGAAAAGCTGGCCGGCAGCGTCGCCACTGCCCCTCCTATCCCAGCAAACCGGCTCTACACCAACCAGTTGAAGACGGCCGGCTCGCGCTTCAACTACGTTGCCACGCGGGCCGACCCCGGCGTGAACCAGTCGTGGGAAGGTTTTTGGCAGACGCTGGTGGGCGCCGGGCAGGTCAACGAGCTGCCCGCAGATGCCACGGGCAACCGGGTGTCCTTTGTCATCCATCGGCTGTGCGCGCGTTCGGGCGCGCCCAAGGACTCGGTCTGCGAAACATCGCCGGTGATGTCTGCGTGCGAAGGCTGCAGCCATGGCCCCGAGCAGCAGCTCAATGGTCTGGGGCAGGTCTATTACCGCATCACCGTGCGAGTCCAGGGACCGCGCAACGCCACCAGTTTCATTCAGGTCATGGCCGCGATCTGAGCGCGCCCTACCGACGAGGTCATCATGAAGTCCAGTTCGCTCCGCACTTTCATCGCCCTGGCCGCAGGGCTGTGGGCCCTTGGTCTGAGCCAGCCCGGCACGGCCGCCGTCACGGACATCTCGCAGTCGCCGCTGATCGTCGCCTCGCCCGACGCCGTCAAGGCCAACCTGCTGTTCATCCTCGACGACTCGGGCTCGATGAACTTCGACTACCTGCCCGACCACGTCAACGACGCGTTGTGCCGCAGCACCGGGGCCACACCGACCAACAGCGGCAACTTCGGCAACGCCTGCTGCATCGGCGGCAGTGAAAGCGCGGCCTGCCTGCTCGGCGCCGCGCCCTTCGGCACGGCCCGCGGCCAGCCGCCTTTCCTGGCCTCGGCGTTCAACGGCGTGGCCTACGACCCGGCCATCCACTACAAGACGCCGGTCAAGGCCGACGGCAGCAACTGGCCCAGCCAGACCCGCTCGGTGACCACCGGCTGGACGTCGGTCAAGAACGATGCCTACAACGTCCAGAACACCGGCAGCATCGACCTGACCACGCAGTACCCCGACACCGCCTGGTGCGTGGACGCCACCTTCACCGACTGCCTGCGCAACGACAACTACGTGCTGCCCGGCACCGTGGGCGGCAAGGCCTACACCACCTATTTCGCCACGGTCGCCTCGGGCACCGGCTCGGTTGCCACGGGCGCGCCGGACAACGCGACAACCGCCGCGAGCTCGTTCGGGCCGCACTACTACGCCATCATCGCGGCCGAGTATTGCAACAACGTCAACCTGCGTGACTGCCAGGGCTCGTCGAGCGGCGCCTACACCATCCCCGCGCCGCTACGCTGGTGCAAGAGCGACGCGGATTCGCGAGCTTCGACGCCGGCCATCGCCGCCTGCCAGGCGACCCGCAACGGCACGTTCTCGTTCGCCCGCTTCCCGACCAAGTTCTTCTCGGCCGGCACGGCCGGGGTCGCCGAGGGACGGGCCAAGACGACTTTCACGATCACCAACAGCCCGAGTTGCAACATCCAGGTGACGGCAGTGACCGTCAGCGGCGTCAACCTGTTGAATGCCAGCACGGCGTCCAGCAACAACCGCAACACCATCGGCACGCAGATCAAGGACCAGATCAACGCCAAGACCTCCTCGACGGGCTATTCGGCCACCACGACGAACAGCGGACGCACCGTCACCATCTCCGCGCCGGTCGGTCTCAACACAACCGCCACGGTCAGCTTGACGCGCACCCCGACAAACTGCACGTTCCCGCTGGACGTCGCCAACCCCGCCTTCAGCGGCTACACGCCCGCCGTGGCGCCTATACCCGGCAGCTACACGGGCCGCTTCCAGCGCGTCGACATCGTGCCAACACGCACCAGTTACCCGAAGGCCGCGACCCGCGTCGACTGCACGACAACTGCGGGCGTCTGCAGCTATGACGAGGAGATGACGAACTTCGCGAACTGGTGGACGTATTACCACTCGCGCATGCAATCGATGAAGTCATCGGCCTCGCTGGCCTTCGGCGCCATCGGCAACAACCGGCGCGTCGGCTACCTCAGCATCAACAACAGCACGAGCAAGGACTACCTGAACCTCAACACCTTCGAGGACGTGGCCTCCACCAGCTACGCGCAGAAGACCAACTGGTTCGCCAAGCTCACAGCGGCCAAGCCGAACAACTCGACGCCGCTGCGCGCCGCGCTCTCGACCGCCGGCAAACTCTTTGCCGGCAAGCTGAACAACACCTCGCTCAACGGGTCGACCGTCAAGGACCCGATCCAATACTCCTGCCAACGCAACTTCACGATCCTGTCGACCGACGGCTTCTGGAACGAGTCCGCGACGCCCACCAGGCCGGATGGCACAGAGATCGGCGACCAGGACGGCTCGCTGGAACGGCCGCGATACGACGGCACGCCGACCAGCAACACGCTGGCGGACGTGGCGGCCTACTACGCAGCCACCGACCTGCGCACCGGCACGACGGGCACTGCGGCCTGTCTCAGCGGCAGCGGCACCAACGCCGACGTCTGCGGCAACACCACCAACGCAGCGATCAAGCCTGACGAAGTGCAGAGTATGAAGACCTTCACCCTGGGCTTGGGTGCCTCGGGCTACATGCAGTTCTCTCCCAACTATCTGACGGACGTCAGCGGTGACTTCTATTCGGTCCGGGAAGGGGTGGCCCCCAATTCGGCGGCCGGCGTCTGCACCTGGCAGACCAGCGGCAGCTGCAACTGGCCGACACCGGTGAGCAACACGCTGACCACCATCGACGACCTTTGGCATGCGGCCGTGAACGGCGGTGGCACGTACTTCAGCGCCTCCAATCCGACGTCGCTCTACACCGGCCTCGCCAGCGCCATCAAGGCGTTGGACGGCCAGACCGGCGCTGCGGCAGCCGCTTCGGTCAGCAACCCCAACGTGTCGACGGGCGACAACAAGGTCTTCGTGTCGAACTTCATCTCATCGGAATGGTCCGGCGAAGTGCGCAGCCTGGAGATGAACATCGAGACCGGCGCCATCAACCTGGACACGCCGAACTGGTCAGCGCGCGAGCAACTCAACGTCAACACCACGCGCACCATCTACATGCGCGGCGGTTCCGACGACAGCAAGCTCAAGCCATTCGACTGGGCCAACATGACTTCGTCCGAGAAGGCCCACTTCAACCTGCCCAACTTGACGACGAGCGGCCGGGCGCTGAGCCAGTTCTGCACCTTCGGCCCCTACTGCCTGAGCGCCGCCGACCAGAGCGCGGCCGCCGGCGAACGGCTGGTGAAGTTCCTGCGCGGAGAGCGCACCCATGAAGGCGACCTCGCCGACCCGAGCAAGTATTTCCGCCAGCGCGCTCATGTGCTGGGCGACATCATCAGCTCCGAGGCGGCCTATGTCTCCAAGCCGCGCCTGGCCTATGTGGACGACGGTTACGGCGCCTTCAAAGGCACTGCAGCCACCCGCGCCGGCATGATCTATGTCGCCTCCAACGATGGCATGGTGCATGCGTTCAATGCCGAGACCGGGGCCGAGGCCTGGGCCTTTGTGCCGACCTACGTGCTGCCCAACCTCTACAAGCTGGCCGACAAGCAGTACGCCACCCAGCACCAGTACTTCGTCGACGGTTCGCCGGTGTCCCGCGACATCTATATCAACGGCGCATGGAGGACCGTGCTGGTCGGCGGCCTCGGTGCCGGTGGTCGCAGCTACTACGCGCTCGACGTGACCGACCCCACGGCGCCGAAGGCGCTCTGGGAGTTCACCGACAACAACCTCGGCCTCACCTACGGCAAGCCCGAGATCGGCAAGCTCAAGGACGGCACCTGGGTGGTGATGTTCGGCTCGGGCTACAACAACGTCTCGCCGGGCGATGGCGTCGGCCGCCTCTTCATCGTCAACGCCGCCACGGGCGCGCTGATCCGCAGCATCTCCACCGGCGCGGGCAGCACCGCCACGCCGTCAGGCTTGGCGCACATCACCGCCTGGGTGGACGACAGCAAGGTCGACAACACCAAGCAGCGCGTCTACGCGGGCGATAACCTGGGCAACGTCTGGCGCTTCGACATCAACAACATCCTCGGCGCGGGAGGCTATGACGCCCAGCGCATCGCCACGCTCAAGACCAGCACTGGCGTGGCGCAGCCCGTCACCTCCAGGCCCGAGCTGGGCCTGGTGGGCGAATACACGATGGTCTTCGTCGGCACCGGCCGCTACCTCGGCCAGACCGACCTGAGCGACAGCACTTCGCAGAGCATCTACGGCATCAAGGACAAGCTGGGCGCCACCGACATCGGCGACCCGCGCAGCGCCGACAACAACTTCGTCGAACAAGTGCTGACCGCAGGCACCTGCCCATCCGGCCTGACAGCCTGCCGCCCCGGCCAGGTCATCAGAACCAACAATGCGCCCAAGGCCGTCAATCTCGACGTGAACGGCGGCTGGTTCGTCGACCTGCCCCAGAGCCGGGAGCGAGTCAACACGGATCCGCAACTGGTGCTGGGCACCTTGATCGTCACGTCCAACGTGGTCGACGCCGGCAACATCTGCACCGCAGACGGCACCAGCTGGGTCAACTATTTCGACTATCGCAGCGGTGCACCCGTCAACGGCAGCCTGGCGAGCGTGTCCATGGGCGATGCTTCCACGCGGATGACGGTGACACGCCTGGTCAATGGCGACATCATTGGCACCCTCCTTGGCGGGGGAGGCGGCGTGAAGCAGACGGTACCCGAGATCGCCGAGCAAACCGGCAAGACCCGCCGCGTCTCGTGGCGTGACCTGTTGCAGCAGTGAGCGCGTGAACGCAGCGAGATCCATGGCGGCATGCATCGCCCTCGCGGTGGGCGGGCATGCCGCCTTCCTTGTGCGGGGTGCGGCGGATGCAAGGCGCCATGCGCATGCGGAGGGCGGCTCGGCGCTGACCGTACGCCTTCAGGCGGCCGACGGGCCTGCCACGAGCGCCCCTGAACCCGAGGCTGACAAACCCGCCGTCGCGCCGTCGCCGCACTCCCAGCAGCCGGCACCAATATCGGCCGAGACGCAAGTTGCGTCCATGAGCGTCGAAGCAGCGCCGTCTTTCGACGGCGGGCCGCCTGGCATCGACTTTCCCGATGCGCCCTTGCCCGAGGGAGGGGCCGACGTCCGCGCCTTCCTCGTGCTGGACGACCAGGGCGCGGTTCAAACCGTCACCACGGCCGCCGCGCCCGGCTCGCCGGCAGGCTTTCAGAGGATGACCGAACTGGGACTCAGCCAGGCCAGGCTCCATGCCGGCCAAGGCATGCGGTACTGCCTGCTCGTGCGCTTCGAACCCGCAGCCGCTTCGCCCAAGATGGCCTGGCTGCCCGGGGCTGCGAAGGATGCGGCGCGCTGCCTCGCTGGCGCCCTCCCGGCGCCGCGCGAGATCGCGCCCCACCCGACGCCTTAGACCTCGCCCTTAGCGCGGCAGGGTGCTCGCGCCCATCAGGTACTCGTCCACCGCCTTGGCCGCCTGCCGGCCTTCGCGGATCGCCCAGACCACCAGGCTCTGGCCGCGGCGGATGTCGCCAGCGGCGAAGACCTTGTCGACATTGGTCTTGTAGGCGTTCACGCCTTCGGTCGACGCCTTGCCGTTGCCACGGGCGTCCTTGTCGACGCCGAAGGCTTCCAGCACCGTCGCCACCGGCGAGACAAAGCCCATGGCCAGCAGGGCCAGGTCGGCCTTGAGGATCTGCTCGCTGCCTTCGACCTCGGTCATCTTGCCGCCCTGCCATTGCAGACGCACGGTCTTGACGCCGGTGAGCTTGCCCTTCTCGCCGAGGAATTCCTTGGTGGCAATGGCGAACTCGCGCTCGCAGCCTTCTTCGTGGCTGGACGAAGTGCGCAGCTTGATCGGCCAGTAGGGCCAGGTCATCGGGCGGTCTTCCACTTCGGGCGGCTGGGGCAGCAGCTCGAACTGGGTGACGCTCTTCGCGCCGTGGCGGTTGCTGGTGCCGACGCAGTCGCTGCCGGTGTCGCCGCCGCCGATGACGATGACGTGCTTGCCGTCGGCGCGCAACTGGCCCTTGAGCTTGTCGCCGGCGTTGATCTTGTTCTGCTGCGGCAGGAACTCCATCGCGAAGTGCACGCCGGCCAGGTCGCGGCCGGGCACGGGCAGGTCGCGCGACTGCTCGGCGCCACCGGTCAGCACGACGGCGTCGAACTGCGCCTTCAGGTCGTCGGCGCTGATCGATTCCTTGGCCCAGTTGGTCACCTTCGAGCCTTCAGGCAGCGCGCCGATCAGCACGCCGGTGCGGAACTCCACACCCTCAGCCTTCATCTGCTCGACGCGGCGGTCGATGTGGGACTTCTCCATCTTGAAGTCCGGGATGCCGTAGCGCAGCAGGCCGCCGACGCGGTCGTTCTTCTCGAAGACCGTGACGCTGTGACCCACGCGCGCCAGTTGCTGGGCCGCAGCGAGGCCGGCGGGGCCTGCACCGACGATGGCGACCTTCTTGCCAGTCTTGGCCTTGGGCAACTGGGGCGTGACCCAGCCTTCGGCCCACGCGCGGTCGATGATGGCGTGCTCGATGGACTTGATGCCCACCGCGTCGTCATTGACGTTCAGGGTGCAGGCCGCCTCGCAGGGTGCGGGGCAGATGCGGCCGGTGAACTCGGGGAAGTTGTTGGTGCTGTGCAGAACGGTGATCGCGTTCTTCCAATCCTCCGGCCGGCCCTTGTAGACCAGGTCGTTGAAGTCCGGGATGACGTTGTTGACCGGGCAACCGCTGTTGCAGAACGGCGTACCGCAGTCCATGCAGCGGGCACCCTGCTGCTTGGCCTGATCGACGTTCAGGCCGATGACGAATTCCTTGTAGTTCTTCAGACGAACCGGAGCGGGCTCGTAGCCCTCTTCCAGACGCTCGTACTCCATGAAGCCGGTAACCTTGCCCATGCTGGCGCTCCTTAAGCCTTGACTGCTTCAGGCGACTTGGCCTGAGCGATGGTTTGTGCGGCTTCCTTGGCGGCGTTGAGCTCACCCAGGGCGCGGCGGTATTCGTTCGGAAACACCTTGACGAACTTGGTGCGCGCCTCGGCCCAGTGGTCGAGGATGTCACGCGCACGCTGGCTGCCGGTCCAGCGGTGGTGGTCTTCCAGCAGCTTGCGCAGGATGGCCTCGTCGGTCTGGGCCTCGCGGTCCACGCCGTCCACGGCCTTGGTGCGGTGCCAGATGGCCTTGTCGACTTGCGCCTCCTGCTCCTGCGCGGTCATCAGCTTTTCAAGCGAGACCATGCTGGTGTTGCAGCGGTTGGCGAAGTGGCCGTCCTCGTCGTAGACGTAGGCGATGCCGCCGCTCATGCCGGCGGCAAAGTTGCGGCCGGTCTTGCCCAGCACGGCGACGGTGCCGCCGGTCATGTACTCGCAGCCGTGGTCGCCTGTGCCTTCGACAACCGCCGTGGCGCCCGACAGGCGCACCGCGAAGCGCTCGCCCGCCACGCCGCGGAAGAAGGCGTCGCCGCGCGTCGCGCCGTAGAGCACGGTATTGCCGACGATGATGTTCTTGGTCGCGTCGCCGCGGAAGTCGATGCTGGGGCGCACGACGACGCGGCCGCCGGACAGGCCCTTGCCGGTGTAGTCGTTGGCGTCACCGATCAGGTAGAAGGTGATGCCGTGCGCCAGGAAGGCGCCGAAGCTCTGGCCGCCCGTGCCTTCCATCTGGATGAAGATGGTGTGGTCGGGCAGGCCCTCGGGCTTGCGGCGGATCAGCTCGCCGGACAGCATCGCGCCCACCGTGCGGCGCACGTTGGTGACCTCCTGCATGAACTGCACCTTCTCGCCCTTCTCGAAGGCGGGCAGGCACTTCTCGATCAACTTGACGTCCAGCGCACGACTCAGGCCATGGTCCTGCACATCGTTGTGGATGCGGGCCACGTCGGCCGGCACGACCGGGCGGTGGAAGATGCGGCCGAATTCCAGGCCCTTGGCCTTCCAGTGCGAGATGGCCTTCTTGGTGTCCAGCCAGTCAGAGCGACCAATCAGTTCGTCGAACTTGCGCACGCCGAGCTGGGCCATGATCTGGCGAGCCTCTTCGGCGACGAAGAAGAAGAAATTGACGACGTGCTCGGGGCGGCCGGAGAACTTCTTGCGCAGCACCGGGTCCTGCGTGGCCACGCCGACCGGGCAGGTATTGAGGTGGCACTTGCGCATCATGATGCAGCCCTCGGCGACCAGCGGCGCGGTGGCGAAGCCGAACTCGTCCGCGCCCAAGAGCGCGCCGATGACGACATCGCGGCCGGTCTTCATCTGGCCGTCGGCCTGCACGCGCACACGGCCGCGCAGGCGGTTGACGACCAGCGTCTGCTGCGTCTCGGCAAGGCCCAGCTCCCACGGCGTGCCGCAGTGCTTGATGGACGACCAGGGCGAAGCACCCGTGCCGCCGTCGTGGCCGGCGATGACGATGTGGTCGGCCTTGGCCTTGGCCACGCCGGTGGCGATGGTGCCCACGCCGACTTCCGACACCAGCTTGACCGACACGTCGGCGCGCGGGTTGACGTTCTTCAGGTCATGGATCAGCTGGGCCAGGTCCTCGATGGAGTAGATGTCGTGGTGCGGCGGCGGGCTGATAAGGCCGACGCCCGGCACCGAGTGGCGCAGCATGCCGATGTACTCGCTCACCTTGCCGCCGGGCAATTGGCCGCCCTCGCCGGGCTTGGCGCCCTGGGCCATCTTGATCTGGATCTGGTCGGCGCTGACGAGGTATTCGGTGGTGACACCGAAGCGGCCCGAAGCGACCTGCTTGATCTTGGAGCGCAGGCTGTCGCCTTCCTTGAGCTCGTAGTCGGCTTCCATGATCTTGTGGCCGAGCACGTCGCCGATCTTGGCGCCACCGACGATCTTGATGCCCTTGAGCTCGTTGCGGTAGCGGGCCGGGTCTTCGCCGCCCTCACCCGTGTTGCTCTTTCCGCCGATGCGGTTCATGGCCACGGCCAGCGTGGCGTGCGCCTCGGTGGAGATGGAGCCCAGCGACATGGCGCCGGTGGCGAAGCGCTTGACGATCTCTGCAGCCGATTCGACCTCTTCCAGCGGCACGGCCTTGGAGGAGTCGAACTTGAACTCGAACAGACCGCGCAGCGTCATGTGGCGCTTGCTCTGGTCGTTGATGATCTGAGCGTATTCCTTGTAGGTCTCGAACTTGCCGCTGCGCGAGCTGTGCTGCAGCTTGGCGATGGCGTCGGGCGTCCACATGTGCTCTTCGCCGCGGGTGCGCCAGGCGTATTCGCCGCCTGCGTCCAGCATGCTTTCCAGCAGCGGGTCGTCGCCGAAGGCGCCGTCGTGCATGCGGATGGCTTCTTCCGCCACCTCGAACACGCCGATGCCACCAACCTGGGTGGGCGTGCCGCGGAAGTACTTCTCGACGAAGTCCGCCTTCAGGCCGATGGCCTCGAAGATCTGCGCGCCGCAGTAGGACATGTAGGTCGAGATGCCCATCTTCGACATGATCTTGGACAGACCCTTGCCCACCGCCTTGATGTAGTTGTAGCGGGCTTGCTCGGCGGTCAGCTTGGCCGGCAGCTCGTCCTTCATCGCCTCCAGGGATTCGAGGGCGAGGTAGGGGTGAACGGCCTCGGCGCCATAACCGGCCAACACGACGAAGTGGTGGACTTCGCGCGCGGTGCCGGTCTCGACGACCAGGCCGGCCGTGGTGCGCAGGCCTTCACGCACCAGGTGGTGGTGCACGGCGGACAGGGCCAGCAGCGCCGGGGTGGCGATGCGGTCGACGCTGAGGTGGCGGTCCGTGATGATGAGGATGTTGTGGCCGGACTTGATGGCATCCACGGCGGACGCGCACAGCGACGCCAGTTGGGCCTCGACACCGGCCGGGCCCCATTCGCGCGGGTAGGTGATGTCGAGTTCGCTGGACTTGAACTTGCCGTTGGTCGGCCCCGCGATACCGCGCAGGCGGGCCATGTCGTCGAAGTCCAGGATGGGCTGGCTGACTTCAAGGCGCATCGGCGGGTTGATGGCGTTGATGTCCAGCAGGTTCGGCTTGGGGCCGATGAAGCTGTTCAGCGACATCACGATGTTCTCGCGGATCGGGTCGATCGGCGGGTTCGTGACCTGGGCGAAGAGCTGCTTGAAGTAGTTGTAGAGCGGCTTGTTCTTGCTCGACAGCACCGCGAGCGGCGAGTCGTTGCCCATGGAGCCGATGCCCTCTTCGCCATTGGCGGCCATCGGCGCGAGCAGGAACTTGATGTCTTCCTGCGTCGTGCCGAAGGCCTGCTGGCGATTCAGCAGCGACGTGGCGAAGCTGGGGCGCGCGGCCTCGGCCGAGACGGCGATGTCGTCCAGCTTGACGCGGACGTTCTCGATCCACTGGCGGTAGGGGCGCGCATTGGCGAACTGGTTCTTCAGCTCTTCGTCGTCGACGATGCGGCCTTGCTCCAGGTCGATGAGGAACATCTTGCCGGGCTGCAGGCGCCACTTCTTGACGATCTTGCTTTCGGGAATCGGCAGCACGCCGGACTCCGACGCCATGACGACGAGGTCGTCGTCGGTGATGCAGTAGCGGGCCGGGCGCAGGCCGTTGCGGTCCAGCGCGGCGCAGACCTGACGGCCGTCGGTGAAGGCCATGGCGGCGGGGCCGTCCCACGGCTCCATCATGGCGGCGTGGTACTCGTAGAAGGCGCGGCGGCGCTCGTCCATGCCTTCGTGCTGCTCCCAGGCTTCCGGGATCATCATCATGGCGGCATGGGCCAGCGGGTAGCCGGCCATGGTCAGCAGCTCGATGGCGTTGTCGAAGGTGGCCGTGTCGGACTGGTGCTCGAAGCTGATCGGGTAGAGCTTCTTCAGGTCGTCACCCAGGACGGGCGACTTCATGACGCCTTCGCGGGCGCGCATCCAGTTGAAGTTGCCCTTGACCGTGTTGATCTCGCCGTTGTGGCAGACCATGCGGTAGGGGTGGGCCAGCGGCCACTCGGGGAAGGTGTTGGTGGAGAAGCGCTGGTGGACCAGGGCGATGGCCGAGACGACGCGCGGGTCGGCCAGGTCCTTGTAGTACTTGCCGACCTGGTCGGCCAGCAGCAGGCCCTTGTAGATGATGGTGCGGCAGCTCATGCTGGGCACGTAGTACTCGCGGCTGTGCGTGAGCTTCAAGGCCTGGATGGCGCTGGAGGCCGTCTTGCGAATGACGTAGAGCTTCCGCTCCAGCGCGTCGGGCACGATGATGTCCGGACCGCGGCCGATGAAGATCTGGCGGATCACCGGCTCCTTCTCGCGCACGGTCGGCGACATGGGCATGTCACGGTCCACCGGCACGTCGCGCCAGCCGATCAGCACCTGGCCTTCGGCCTTGATGGCGCGGGCGAGCTCCTGCTCGCAGGCCAGGCGCGAGGCGGCTTCCTTGGGCAAGAAGATCATGCCGACGCCGTACTCGCCGGGAGGCGGCAGCGTGATGCCCTGCAGGGCCATCTCTTCGCGGTAGAACTCGTGCGGGACCTGGATCAGGATGCCGGCGCCGTCGCCCATGAGCTTGTCTGCACCGACCGCGCCACGGTGGTCCAGGTTCTCAAGGATCTTCAGGCCCTGCTCGACGATGTTGTGCGCCTTCTGGCCCTTGATATGAGCCACGAAGCCGAGGCCACAGGCGTCCTTCTCGTTAGACGGCCGGTACAGACCGCGCTCGGCAAGGTCTTGAAGTTCGGACTGAATCTGCGCGGCTTGGCTCATGGCGCCCTCCTGGAAAACGACAGCGGCGAGCGTACCGCAGCAGA
>Ga0187844_10002288_pt1 | contig 13693 bp, 10 predicted proteins | sample SpaLakP09_SKY_50_FD_134517 | JGI IMG/M metagenome (GOLD analysis project Ga0187844, IMG submission 134517) | Oligotrophic lake water microbial communities from Sparkling Lake, Wisconsin, USA - SP09_SKY_50 | ecosystem: Environmental > Aquatic > Freshwater > Lake | place: USA: Sparkling Lake...
CCGCGCTCCTTGCGGATGCGGTTGGCCAGCCAGCGCGCGTTCAACGGCAGCTTGCCGCCTTTGGCCTGGATATGGTCGGGGAAGGCTGGCGCCAGCTTGCTCTTGACGTCGGCGGCGGCATCGGCCTGCAGGCCACGCAGTTGCAGCTGCCAGAATTCGTTGGGATCGCGGCTGCGCTGCTTGCGGATGGTGTCGGTCTGCTCCAGTGTGGGCGGCCCCAGCACGTGGGTTGTCACGCCAGGTAGCAGGTCTTCCAGGCCGGATGGGCTGCCGTGGAAAATGTAGCGTTGCTCGTCACCCATGGTGGCGAGATTCTTGACCGCCGATTTATTGGACAGGTTGTCTTCGCCGATGAAACGCAACTGATCGGCAAGCTTGTCGTCCAGCCCCTGGGCGCGGTTGTTCAGAAAACTGACCACATTCTCAGCCACCGCGTGCATGGTGCTCAGCGCCGCTGTAAAACCGGCGTGGCCGGTTGGCGCGGTGGCGTCGCGCGCCAGGTCCAGCTGCTCGGTCCACGGCTGGATCACCACTTTGGGTTTTAGTTGGCGGATGATGTCGCCACTACCCGCGCCATCGGCGCGCGTGGCAAAGCCGCTGATGTGATCCGCATGCCGGTGCGTGGCGACCACGGCATCCAGTTGCTGGCCGCAGCGCTCGGCAATGTCGTTGGCGATCCTCAGCATCTGATCGTTTTCTGCCTCGACCGGCAAACCGGTGGTGCCGAAGTCGATCAGAATATGGCGCACTTCCTTGGGATAGGTGAAGCGCAGCAGAAAGCAGTCGCCAAAGCCTACCTGGTAAGCAAAGATGGTCAGTTGGATCGGGGCTTTTGCCATGTTCGCTCCTAAGCCATCGCGCGGCTGCGGTGAAGGTTGGAAAACTGGTTGCGTCCATCCTGCTGCGCGTTCAACTGGCCGGTGCGCCACAGGTATTCGAGCCGCGCCGCCTGGCGCGCGGTATCGTCCAGTCGGTGCTCGATGTGATATTTGATGCGGCCGAACTGGTCGAAAATGATGATGCCGCCGCCGTACGCCGTGATGCGCTGGGTGGACGGCATGCCCTGCGGCCGTTCCATGCCGAGCGTGGCCTTGGCTTCGGCGCCGAAAATATCGAATACCTGCAGGTATTCACACACCGTCTCGCGCAGGCTGAAGCCATCCGGGCCGGTACGCGTGCTGGGCCGCACCGAGCAGATGCGCAGATAGCCGCGGTCGTCCAGTCCCAGCGCACGCCGATTTTCCCAGACGAAGCGGAACACCTCTTCCTTGTCATACAACATGCTGGCGGCATGATTGCGCTGATAGACGATGGCGGCATCGTTGGCGAACGGCAGCCAGCAGCCACTGTCCGGATCGGTGCCTTTCTCTGGCGGCAAAATCCCAAAACTGGCAAAACTGTCCTTGAGGCGCTGACGATAGCCGTATTTGGTGTCGTCCGGCGCCACTTCGCTGTCGGCGGTCAGCAGCGCCGACAGGTAAGCGTTAAAGGTCAGATCGATGGGCGGGCAGTAGTCCAGCGCGCGGATGGCCATGGTCAGCAGGTTGGCGGCGGCGCTGGCGCCGGCGTCGATCACCAGGTCCAGGTTGTAGTCGCTGCGGCCGAACTTGCCCTGCGCCTCGATGCGGCTGCTCCACAGCGCCACAAAGCTGCGCAGGACGGCGGCGGCGAACAGCTCGCCGCGTTCATGCGGCTCCTCGTAACGTGCCGATTGCAGCAAGCCGGGATCCGGTTCGATCTGTGCCGAACGGCGCAGGCAGTCAGCGCGTACGCCTTCATCATCCAGGCTTGCGCCAAACTCCTTGCCGAGCCCGAGCAGCATGGAATTCAGGATAGCCTTGGTGCTGACTTGCGCCGCCGGAATCAGGCGGATGCGGTTCTCCAGTTTGGATGGTTTGCCGCCGGTCAGCGCCAGTTCAACGGCCTTCGGCAGCGAGAAGACCGACAGCAGGGCGACCACATCGGCGAAACCTTCGTGGAAGGCCGCCTGGTCCGGCGTGGATGGCGTGGTGAAACCATCGCGTACACCATCCAGCAGCGCATGCGTGGTTTCATGCGCCACGATGTCGTGCGACAGGCAGGTGAAGACGCGCTTGTTGGTCTTGGCCGAGTCGAAATAGCCGAACATCAGCGCTTTGTCTTCCTCCGAGTAGAAAGCGTTGGCCTCGAGGAAGGCGTGCGGCGCAACGTACAGCTGGTGTCCTTCAAAGCCCCAGGCGACGCGGCGGCCAAGCGCAAACTCGAACAGGCCCAGCGTACGCATGACGATGGCGTACACATTCTGCGCATGGAAAGCGGGATCGGCCAGCAGCTGGTTTTCCCATGCCTTGCAGGCCTTGGCGTCCGTGTCGGGCCCGGTGTAGGCGTATTTGTCCTGTGGTACGCCGTCGCGATCAGGCATCGGATGAAAAGGCGCATACAGCGCATTGGCGCTGGCGTCGAAGTCCACCACCCGGACCCGGTAGCCGACCGGGCCTGGCGCCAGGTCTTCGTAGGGCAAGTCGATCTGGGCAAACACCAATCGGCCCGCGATACGCACCGACGGATCCTGGACCAAGATGGTCATCTTGCGGGTGTTGAAGCGCGTCATAGGAATTTGTCCGACAGAAGTAGGAGTATTCCTACATGCTATCGCAGAGAATTGCCATATTTTTCACTAATTGTCACTTCGACAAAAATCCAACACTTACGTAGGTCCGTTTCGCGCTATGCGCGCGGTGAAGCAAGTAGGGCACTTATGACAATGAGCAAACCGGCGTTACCAGGTCGCTATCAAACTGGACTGCTATGCAATCGCGGTGGCTGCAGCGATTGGGCGTCATCGCTTCCTACCTTCACATGCAAAGTCAAAATCTATGAAAATCACAATTATCGGCACCGGATACGTTGGCCTCGTCACCGGCGCCTGTCTGGCAGAGTTGGGCAATGAAGTATTTTGTCTCGATCTCGATCAACGCAAAGTCGATCTGCTGAACCAGGGCGGCATGCCGATTCAGGAGCCTGGCCTGGCAGAGCTGGTGGCGCGCAATCGTGCCGCTGGCCGCCTGTCCTTTTCCAGCAATGTGGCAGCGTCGGTACACCACGGCGACTTGCAGTTCATCGCGGTCGGCACCCCGCCGGATGAAGATGGCTCGGCCGACCTGCAATATGTGCTGGCGGCAAGCCGCAATATCGGCAAGCATATGCGTGGGTTCAAGGTGGTGGTCGATAAGTCCACGGTTCCGGTCGGCACTGGCGACCGGGTTGGACAGGCCATACGGGACGAGCTGTCAGTACGTGAAGTCGATGCCCAATTCACGGTGGTATCCAATCCCGAGTTTCTCAAAGAGGGGGCCGCGCTGGAAGACTTCATGCGCCCGGATCGGATTGTGATCGGCCATGACAACGACCGGGAAGGCCTGCGCGCGGCAGCGCTGATGAAGCAGCTATACGCGCCATTCAACCGCCACCACGAGCGTACCGTCTGGATGGACGTGCCGTCGGCCGAGTTTACCAAGTATGCCGCCAATGCCATGCTGGCGACCCGCATCTCGTTCATGAACGAGCTCGCCAACCTGGCCGATAACATCGGGGTTGACATCGAGGCGGTGCGCAGCGGCATCGGCGCCGATCCGCGCATCGGCCACAGCTTTCTGTACGCTGGTGCCGGCTATGGCGGTTCGTGCTTCCCCAAAGATGTGCAGGCACTGCTGCATACAGCACGCCATTTTTCGCATGAGCTGCAGATCTTGCGGGCGGTTGAGTCCGTAAACAACAAGCAAAAACTGGTGCTGGGGACTAAAGTGCTGTCGCGTTTTGGTGCGGCCCTGAGCGGCAAGCATTTTGCTATTTGGGGTTTGGCCTTCAAGCCCAACACTGACGATATGCGCGAAGCGCCAGCGCGCGTGCTGGTGCGCCAGTTGATCGATGCCGGCGCCACGCTGGCCGTGTTCGATCCCATCGCCATGCAGGAAGCGCGGCGGGTACTGGCGCTGGACTTGTCCGCCGCAGAGTTGGCGAGCGTGCGTTTTGCCGACAGCCCGAGCGGCGCGCTGGCCGGCGCCGAGGCGCTGCTCATCGTCACCGAATGGAAGGCGTTCCGCAGTCCTGACTTCGAGGTCATCAAGGCAAATCTGAAACAAGCCGTGATTTTTGACGGCCGTAACCTGTTCGATCCCGAGGTGATGTTTGCCGCCGGGATTGAATACCACAGTATAGGCCGTTGTCGGCAGAATCGCCGCAGCCGCTAGCGGCGAGTGGTCCCATTGCTGAGCGACGCGACTGCCACGCCGTTGCCGCCGCTGTGCTTGACCTGGTACATCGAACGGTCGGCTTTGATCAGCAGCGTACGCGCGTCTTGTCCATCACGGGGATAGATGGCGACGCCGATGCTGGCACTGATGGTGACGCGATGGCTCTGCAGGATGAAGGGACGGCTCAGCGCCATCTGCAGTTTCGCCGCCAGTGCTTGTGCCACGCTGGCATCCGGCAAATCCATCAATATCACTGCAAATTCGTCGCCGCCGCAGCGCGCAATCTGGTCGCCGTTGCGCACCGCGTTGCGCAGCCGCTGGGCGACGGCAGCCAGCAGCAGGTCGCCGACATCGTGACCGAGCGTGTCGTTGACCGGTTTGAAATGATCGAGGTCGATGAACAGCGTGGCCAGTGTGCACGGATGGGCGCGCGCGCGCTCGATGGCGCTGGCCAATTCCTTACGGAACTTGCTACGGTTGAGCAATCCGGTTAACTCATCGTGGTCGGCCAGGTGCTGGATCTCCTCGCTGTGCTGCTTGCGTTGCGTGATGTCATGCCGTATCACGAAGAAATGGGTAATCTCGCCGGTTTCGTTAAATAGCGGCGTGATGAATTCATCAAAGGTGCAGGGCGCGCCACCATTCCGGTGGGAGGCGACCACTTCGTTATGGAGCTCGTGACCGCGCAACAAGGCGCGCCAGGCACGCGCATATTCGCTGCTGTCTCGCTGGCGATCGCGCAGTATTGGCGCCTGCTGACCCAACAGCTCCTGTTCGGGGTCGCCGCTGAAGGCGACAAAGGCTTGATTAACCCAGACGATCTTGCCCCTGGCATCGGCAATCAAGGCCGGCATGCCGGTCGCGGCGAGCGCTTTGGCCAGCAGCGGTTGTTGCGCGATGGGTTGCATTTGGAGAAATTGCACCATAGGATGCCTTCCGCTGTGAGCCGTTGAAATCAGCATGGTCTGCTTTCCTCCGTGTGGAATTCTTGTTGATTGTCAGTTGTTTGCTATTCCCCGGTGGTGGGCCGGGGCGCGCGCTTCAAGGTTGGCGTCGTCAACCGCGTGCTGGCCGGCTCGTAGCGTGTCAGTTGGTCGTAGATGATCAACACCTTGCTGGCGGCCTGCGCCACCTGAGCATCGTTCAGGGCGCCCACCAGTTCAGCGCTGGTGGGGGCGCCGGCATGACCGTTCCAGGTTTTACCGATGAGGTGGAGCAGCGCGTCGAATTCGGCCCTGACCTCCTGCGGGATTTCCTTGCGCTTCATGTGCAGCATGTCGGCGTTGCAGGCGTGGGCCAGGCGTTCACGGTGGTTGCCAGGGCCCGAAAGGTGCCTCATGGCACGGCTGAATGTGATCCAGGCGATAGACATGATGGTGCGTCAATCCGACGAATAGCGTTGCCGAGGCTGGCGTTTCAACGTCAACAGCGCGCACCGGTCATGAATGCAAATGGTGCGTTGGTTGATGCTGATCAGGCCATCTTGTTCCAGTGAAAACAGCGCGCGCGTGGCGGTCTCTTGTGCCATGCCCAGATAGCTGCCCATATCGCCGCGCGCCATCGGCAGATTGAACACATTGCGTGCATAGCCCATGCTGGCGAAGCGGTCCGACCAGTCCAGCAGGAAGCGACCGATTCTGGCTTTGGCGCTCAGGCCGCGTCGTTTGCTGACCGAAAGTTCGCGCGCCAGTTCTCCCGCCATGACACTGTACATGCCCCGGCTCAGGTCCGGGCACTCGCGCCCCAGATGGTGCAGGGTATCGAGTGGCAGCACCACCAGTTCGCAGTCCGAAAGCGCCGCCAGGTCCACCGTGTGACGTCCGGAGGCGATGCCTTCGATGCCGATCAGTGAACCGCGCATGGGGAAACCGACCACCGGCTGGCGTTCCATATTGGTGGGGAGGGTGGCTTTCAAAAAGCCGGTCTTGACGGCGTACAAGTGCCGACAGGGCTGGCCGACATGATACAGATGGTCATCGCGGCGCAGCCGCACATGTTGAAACCGGAAGTGGCTGTAGTGGCGGAGGTCGACGCTGACATTCAGCAGCTCGCACAGTTCGATCAGCGAGGAAGAATGTTGTGGTGATGCGGCGCGTGCAGGCATGGGTTGATCCGCACAATGCTGCGCATCTAAAGAACGTTCCTGCATAGAAAACATAGACGGCTCCTGATAATGAACAAGTTCGCGGCCTGCCCGAGATCGAAATCGTGGGGCAAATGCATGACCATGAGGAAAGGCCGGTTTAAATACAGTAAAAAGAAACTCGGTAGTTAAAAAATCGGCAATGTCAATAGGACAATGCTTAATTAGAGTATCAGACTGATCTGTATATAACCGCTTGCACGGGAGCTTTCTGCTAATTCTCATGATAAAAGTCACAATACTCACACTCTTCACGCTCAGCCGGTCGTAAAACTACAACGCGCTCAGTAATCACTGTTGAAAAAGGAGCTTTCGCTATGATATTCAGTTGTTCTGTCGATGATGGCCATCCCGCCGATATGCGTCTGGCCCAATGTTTTGCCCGGCATGGGATTGCGGCAACGTTTTATCTACCGATCACTAATATGGAGGGCTTGCCGGTGGTCCAGGGCGCACAGGTGCGCGAACTGGCGCAGAGCTTTGAGATCGGTTCGCACACCCATGACCATTGCTTTCTGACCCGCCTGGACGATCGCCAGGCGCAATGGCAGATACAGCAGGGCAAGCGTGCGCTTGAGCAAATGCTGGGACAGGGTGTGGCGGGTTTTTGCTATCCCGGCGGCAAATACCGGTCAGCGCATGTGCGGATGGTCAGAGCGGCGGGTTTTTACTATGCGAGAACCACCCGCAATCTCGAGCTGGGTCCCGGCGCCAGCCGTTTTGAATTGGCCACCAGTTGCCAGTTCTATGCGCACGGCCGCGCGGTCTACCTGCGCAACTTTATCCGGGGCGGCCACTGGCTGCGGCGCGCGCCACTGTTGCTGGAAGGCTTGCGGCAGCATGAATGGCAAAGTCGGCTGTACGCCATGTTTGAGCAGGCGCTGGTACGGGGCGGCGTGTTTCATCTCTGGCTGCACAGCATCGATATTGAGCGGCTGCAAGCGTGGGCGGCGCTCGATGGCTTCTTGCGCCACGTGGCCAGCGCCGTGCCGCCTGGTCAGCGCTGGACCAACGCGCGTCTGGCGGCAGATTATTTTTCTAAATAAAATTTCTTTTAAAGTATTATTGTTTTTAAAATATGCTTTTTGAGCGATCGGAAAAATATTGTCAAAAAAAATTTTCCGGGAAAAAACGTGATGATTACTGCAAGGTTACTGGTGTTTTTGGAATGTGTGTATTAATAAATAATACAGCAAGCTATTTTTTTTCAATGTAGTTATTTCTCATAGGGAATGAGAATCAAAGAATATTAATGATTTCCACTGGTTGTAGAATAAAAATCATGGAATGAAGAAATTAGTTGTAGCGTCTCGCTATGGTTTAATTGCATTTTTTTGCGAATAGCATTATTCCATGGAAATTTCATAATGTGAAATTTTTCTTGTGAATTGAAAATACGCTGACTTAGTATTGCCGCATAACAAAAGGCGGGCTACGTCAGAGCGTATTTTTTTAATTCTACAAGGAATTACACATGATGGATTTCACATTATTCGGACGTCGTGGGGGCGTACTCCTTTCATCGGCCACACTGCTTGCCTTGACAGCATGCGGCGGTGGCGCCGACAGCACTACCGCTACCGCATCAGGCTCGCCAGCTATTCTGCTGGCGCAGACGGTGAGCTCGCCCCAGGGCAGCACGGTCAGCGGCGCGACAACGCTGGCCGCGTCGGCGCAGTCGGTGAACGCCGCGACTTGCGGCTTTAGCGACGTGCAGGCGGCGGTCAAGTCGGCCACTACCGGCATGACCGTGCAGATCCCCGCCGGCAGTTGCAGCTGGGGAACCCAGCAGTTAAATGTGCCGGCCGGCGTGTATCTGCGTGGCGCCGGGCAGGATTCCACCGTGATCAGCCGGGTGGGCGCGGTCGGCCGCGACACTTACCTGGTCGCCTATGACTGCTCGAACGGCAAGGTGGCCGATTTCTCCGGCATGACGCTGGTCGGCAACCGCAGCGGCTCGATCCAGGACAGCGGCCTGGGTTTGCTGAAAGGCTGCGCCGGCTTCAAAGTGACCGCCTCGACCTTCAAGAATTTCGTCAACACGGCGATCTATGTCGGCGATGCCGCCAATCAGCGCGGCGTGATCGCGCAAAACCGCTTCCTCGACAACTACAGCCCGGACCTGAAGGATCTGGGCTTTGGCGTGCTGGTGTCGGGCGGCGGCGCCTGGCCGGCACTGAGCCTGGGGACGGCCAACGCGGTTTACATGGAAGACAACAGTTTTTCCGGCAATCGTCAAAGTGTCTCGTCGACCAATGGGGCAAGCTATGTGTTCCGCCACAATACCGTGGCCGCAACCGAAGCCACCAGAGACTTTTATATGACCGATGTACAGGGCTTAAGCAGCGCCACCCACGGTACGCGCAGCTATGAAATTTACGCCAATACCTACCAGGCTTCCGGTCTCAGCGGGCTGGCGCGTACCGCGATCGGCATCGACGGCGGCGATGGCGTGATCTATAACAACGTGATCCCGGCCAGCATCAGTCGCGGTATCGAGATCAGCACCTCGGGTTTTTCCTGCGGCAAATACCCGGGTGCTGACCAGGTGCGCGCGCTCTATATCTGGGGCAATGTGATCGGCAACACCAGCTATGCCAGCGGCGGCATCGCGAATAACTGCCCGTCGTCGGTGGCACTGAACCGCGACTACTTCCTGGCGGGTCGCGCTGGCTACAAGCCGTATGCCTATCCGCACCCGGCGCGGGCGGTGGCCAGCCCCGGCCCCGGCGCCACGACGCCGCCAACCTGCAATTACCCTGACCACGTGTGGGGCAAAAACTATGCGGTCGGCGATATCGTCCGCTACGATGGCAAGTTCTATCAGGCCACGCATGCCAACCCTGGCTGGGACCCAGTGATCAGCACGTATTTCTGGAGCCCTTACACCTGCACGGCAGACACTTCGCCAACGCCTACGCCAACTCCCACTCCCACTCCTACGCCGACGCCGACGCCGACGCCCCCAACGCCTACGCCACCGGTCATCGCCGACCGTACCGCCAAGAGCTGCGGCTTTGCCGACGTCAGCGCCGCCGTGAATACCGCCACCCAAGGCATGACGGTGGCGATCCCGGCCGGTGATTGCAGCTGGGGCACACAGCAGTTGAACCTGCCGGCCGGTGTGCACCTGCAAGGCGCGGGACAGGACAAGACCACGATCCGCCGGGTCGGTTCGGTGCCGAATACCAGTTATCTGGTGGCGATCGATTGCAGCAACGGTGGGGCGGCGGCCTTCTCTGGCATGACGCTGATCGGTAACGGCAACGGCGCGATCCAGGACAAGGGGCTGGGGCTGCTCAACGGCTGCCGCGACTTCCGCGTGTTCGGCTCGACCTTCAAGAACTTCGTGTTCAGCGCAGTGTATGTGGGCGATGCCGCCAATCAGCGCGGGGTCATCTACAACAACAGCTTCATCAACAACTACAGCGCGGACCTGAAGAACCTCGGGTATGGCGTGGTGGTATATGGTGGCGGCGCATGGCCGGCGCTGGACCTGGGCTCGGCCAACGCCGTGTTCGTGGAAAGCAATAGTTTTTCGGGCAATCGCCACAACATCGCGTCCAACAACGGTTCGGTCTATGTGTTCCGCTACAACAAAGTGGTCGGCACCGACCCGGCCAAGGACTATGCCATGACCGACGCCCACGGCGTGTCGTCGTCGCCGCGCGGTTCGCGCAGCTACGAGATCTACAACAATGACTACTCCACCAGCATCAGCGGCGGCTTGCAGCGCACCGCGATTGGCATCCGCGGCGGTGACGGCGTGATCTTCAATAATACCGCGACCGCCACCATCAGCCGCACCATTGAGTTGATGGCGGAGGGCTTCAGCTGTGGCAGCTATCCCGGGCCAGACCAGATTCGTTCGCTGTACATCTGGAATAACGCCAACAATTCGTCCAATGGCTACACCGCCAACGGTATCGACAACACCTGCCCGTCGTCGATCGGATTGAACCGGGATTACTTCCTCAGCGCCAAACCAGGGTATAAGCCGTTCACCTATCCGCACCCACTGCGCAACGCCGACTGATCAACGGTGGTGCCGATGGCTGCCCGGCAAGCGCATGCGCGCGCGCCGGTCGCCCATCAGCGCCCGCAGTTCGTCAATGCTGAGGTTGCTTACCTCGTGCATGCGCAATAACAGCGCCGCCCCCACCCTCAGCCGCTTATGGCGGATCTTGCTGATGGTGGGGGCTTCCACGCCTAGCAGGCGTGACAGCGCGGCGTCATTTTTCAGGCGCAGTTTGGCCTCCAGCACATCCAGCAGGCGCGCCGGGCTGTACTCTGAGTCGTCGGGCTCCGGCGTCTGAGTCATGGCCGTTTGACGGAACCTGGGAACAGCATCTGGCGCAGCAGGCCCAGCACGAACAAACTGTTCCCCACCAAGTAACGGCCCGCCAGCCGACGCGGCTCGCGGCCCAGCCGGTACAACCATTCCAGCCCGTGCTGCTGCCACCACAGCGGCGCACGCCTGAGCGTACCTGCATGGTAGTCGAAGGCGGCGCCGACGCCGATCAGCGGCGCCGCCACCAGCACGCAATTGCGCGCCATCCAGCGCTCTTGCTTGGGACAGCCAAGACTGATAAACACCAGGCCGGCGCCGCTGTCGTTGATGCGCGCGATATCGGCCAGTTCTTCATCCCGGGTCGGCGGCCGAAACGGCGGCGCCGCACTGCCGGCGATCTGCACGCCTGGGAAATCGCGCTGGCAAACGGCCGCCAGCGCGCTCAGCGTGGCCGGGCTGCCGCCGTAGAAGTACACCGCGATCCCGGCTTGCGCGGCGGCGGCCAACGCTTTCCACATCAAGTCCGGGCCGTTGATGCGCGCTTGCGGCTGGCCGGTAAAATGGCGGACAGCCCAGGCTACCGGCGCGCCATCCGGGGTGGCCAGGTCGGCGCGGTTGAGGATCACCTGGAATTCGCGATCGTAAGCGGCAGTGACAACCGAGTGGACGTTGCACATGCAGGCGTAGCGGCGCTCGCGCTTGCGGGCCCACACCAGCAGCTGTTGCAACGCCGCCTCCCAGGACAGGACATCGATTTTGGTCTGAAGAACGAGTTGGCGTTTACGCAGCATGGCGGGCTCCTGGCAAGGACAATACATGTTGATAGACGGACTGCAGCAGATCGAAATTGCGTTGCGGGGTGTAGTTCGCCAGATAGCGCGCGCGCGCGGCGCGGCCCATCGCCAGCATGGCGTCGGGGTGGCGCGTGGCCCAGTTGATGGCGCGCGCCAGATCGGCGGCGTCGCCCGGCCGCACGTGCAGACCGGTGACACCATCCTCGATCAACTCGCCCAGTCCGCCATGGCCGCTGGCAATCACCGGCAAGCCGGTAGCGAAGGCTTCCACGGCGGCGAGGCCGAAAGTTTCCAGGCAGGTGCTGGGGGCGACCAGGAAGCTGCTGCTGCGCATCAGGGCTTGAACCTGCGCCGGACTGCACGCGCCCAGGCAATCCAGGCGCGCAGCCTGGGCGGCGGCGGCGGCCAGCGGGCCGTCGCCCGCCACCCGCAACGGGCCGCTGTGCTGGTCAAGCAGCTGGCTGGCGGCAATCAGTGTCGCCACCCCTTTCTCGGCCGACAGGCGGCCGACAAACAAGCCGCCCGCGCGCGGCTGTCCGGAGGGCGCGCCAGGATCGGGCACGAAGTTGGGCTTGATGTGAATCCGCTGCACCGGCAGGCCCCCGGCCACGTACTGGCTGCGGCTGAACTGGCTCAGCGCGATATACGCTTGTACCCGGTGGCGGTAGCTGCCCAGCAGCCGGTGCAGCACCAGCGCGCCGGCCGCAACCCCGGATTGCAGCCGCGAATCGCGATAGCAGCGATGCGCGACGGCGCGCCACGGCAGCCGTCCGACGCAGTCATGACAGGGCCGGCCGTCGCGCAGCAGCATGGCTTGCGGGCACAGCAGACGGAAGTTGTGCAAGGTTTGCACCACTGGAATACCGCGCGCCGCCGCCGTCCAGTACGGCGCGGCGGAGACCAGCGGGAAGGTATTGTGAAAATGGATCAGATCCGGGCGCTGTTGCTCGCACAAGGCGGCAATCTCCCGCGCGGCGCGCTGCGACCAGATGGACGACAACGCCGCCAGCGCCGCCGGCATGGCGCGCAGCTCGTCGTTGCTGCGCTGGTAGACGCGCACCTCGACGCCGTTGGCGCGCAACAGCGCCGCCTCGGCCTCGGCCACCACGTCTTCGCCACCGCGCAACTGGTAGCGGTTATGGACGATTAATACTCGCATGGGTCGGGATCCTTGGCGTCGGTTGTAGGGTTGGCAGCGCCAGCGGATTGGCCGCCACTGCCAGATAGCGCTGGGCCAGCAGGCGCGCCGCCGGCGCGTTCAAGTGATTGCCGTCCTTGTACAGCGCGGTATTGCCGATCGCCGTCAGGCAGCGCTGCTGGTCGCACATCACGCGTTTGGCGTCGATCACCCGCACCTGCGGCATGCTCGCTTGCAGACGGTCGATTTCACGGTCCATCGAGCCCTGCGCGGCGAGCACGTCGGCATAGCGGAAGTCGCAGTCGCTGCCGGCGGGCAGCCAGCCGCGGCGGCGGAACAGCACGCAGCGCGAGAGGTCGGTGTCGGTGGAAGGATTGTCCTTGAACAGCACCAGCGTCGTGCTGCCGCCGGCCAGCGCCTGCGCCACCTGCCGCAGGCGGCGCGCAAACAAGGCTTCGTGCCCGATGTATTGCCAGCGGCCGGCCAGCACCACATAGCGATACTGGCGTGCCAGCACCAGCATGTCGGCGTTGCGGCGCTGGCAGACGGTGGCCGTGGCGCCAGCGTCGGCCAGGTCAAACGGTTCGCAGCTGCCGGCGATGTGGTACACCGCGCGCCAGCCGGCCTGGCGTGCCAGTTGATCGACAAATGGCTTGAAATGGTGGGCGTGGGAGTCGCCGTAGAGTAGCACTGCAGGCCGGGAGTCGGCCTCGGTCGGCGCGCCGAAGGCGCAGTGCTGGCGCAGATAGGCGGCCGTGATGTTGGCCGTCACACCGCTGCGCACCGCGCAGTCGCCGCCGAGATCGCGCTCATAGGAATAGCTGGCCAGTAGCTCGCGGGCGTCGGGAGCGAAGCGTTGTGGTGCGCCGTCGCTGGCGTAGGAGTACAGGCCAAGCGCCAGGCAGGCGGCCGCCGGCACCGCATAGTAGCGCAGCGCACTGGCGCGCAGCGACAAGCGTTGCCGCCGCAGCGGCACTTCGACGTAGCGCCACGTCAGGTAGGACAGCGCGAAGATCAGCGCCAGCACCGCCAGGCCCGCGCCGCCGTCAAGCGCGACCTGACGGTAGCGCAGCAGTGAGAGTATTGGCCAATGCC
>Ga0187844_10002289_pt1 | contig 13690 bp, 12 predicted proteins | sample SpaLakP09_SKY_50_FD_134517 | JGI IMG/M metagenome (GOLD analysis project Ga0187844, IMG submission 134517) | Oligotrophic lake water microbial communities from Sparkling Lake, Wisconsin, USA - SP09_SKY_50 | ecosystem: Environmental > Aquatic > Freshwater > Lake | place: USA: Sparkling Lake...
CCACGTAGTCGCTGGTGGGGATGGCGCGGCGGCCAAAGCCGCCACCGGCCATCTGGGTGTTCACCTTCACGTTTTGCGGCTGCAGGCCCAGAGTTTTGGCGGCGGCCATGGCGTCCAGGCCGGGCATCTGTGTGCCCATCCAGAGTTCGGCCTTGTCACCATCCAGCTTCACCGTGCAGTTGAGCGGCTCCATGGGCGCGTGCGCCAGGTAGGGGAAGACGAACTCGGCGCTGATCTTGTGCGCAGCGCCTGCCAACGGCGCCATGTCGGCCTGCATGGCCACGTTGCCTGGCTTGGCAGCCAGCTCGCGGTATTGCGCCAGCAGCGCCGTGGTGTCGGGCTTGGCGACGGCGCTGGTGTCCCATTCCACCTTGAGCGCATCGCGGCCCTGTTTGGCGGGCCAGTAGCCGTCGGCAATGATGGCCACGCCCTCGCCGCCCCGATCGGTGGGCACGCGCAGCACGGCCTTCACGCCCTTGATGGCTTTGGCGGCGCTGTCGTCCAGCGACTTCGGCTTGGCGCCGAACACCGGCGGGCGCGCCACCACGGCGGTGAGCATGCCGGGCAGGCGCACGTCAATGCCGTAGTCCTGCTGGCCGCTCGACTTGGCCTTGGCATCCAGCCGCCCGGTGGGCTTGCCGATGATGCGGAACTGTTTGGGGTCTTTGAGGGTGACCTTCTCGGGCACGGGCTGCTTCATGGCGGCTTCGGCCAGCGCGCCGTAGCCCAGCTTCTTGCCGCCAGGGCCCACCACAAAGCCGTTGCTGGTGCGCAGCGCCGATGCATCCACGCCCCACTGCGCGGCTGCGGCGCCCACCAGCATGGCCCGGGTGCGGGCGCCCAGCTCGCGGTACTGGGTGTAAGAGTTCTTGATGGAGTTGGAGCCGCCCGTGAGGTGCATGCCAAACGCCGGGTCGGCATAGGCCGGGTTGGCGTCGCCGTGCACGCTGCGCACCTTGCTCCAGTCGGCATCCAGCTCTTCGGCCAGGATCATGGGCAGGCCGGTTTGCACGCCCTGGCCAAAGTCCAGGCGGTTGATGGTGACGGTGACGGTGCCATCGGCGTCGATGCGCACAAAGGCCAAGGGCTGCTCATGCGGCTTGAGGCCCGCAGACGCCGCCGCGCCCGCACCCTGTGCGGTGGCTGCGAGCGGAAACGCGCCCAGCGCAAAGCCCGAGGCCGCCGTCACTTTCAGGAAGGTGCGGCGCGCCATGCCATCGGCTGCGTCGTTTGCTATTGAATCAGTAGCTACTTGGGCTTTATCCATCAGCGCAAGCAGATTTTTTGGCATATGGTGGCGTGCGGCCGCCACGGCAGAAGGTTCGAAATGCATGGTGTTCTCCTTCAGTCAGTGGGCTCGGTCAGGCCAGCGCCTTGGCGGCGTCGTGGATGGCGGCGCGGATGCGCACATAGGTGCCGCAGCGGCACACGTTGCCCGCCATGGCCGCGTCGATGTCGGCGTCGGTGGGCTTCTTCTTGCCCTTGAGCAGCGCGGTGGCGCTCATGATCTGGCCGCTTTGGCAATAGCCGCACTGCGCCACATCGTGCTTGACCCAGGCGGCATGCACCGCCTTGCCCACCTTGTCGCTGGCCGTGACGGCCTCGATGGTGGTGATCTTCTGCCCGGCGGCGGCCGAGATGGGCGTGATGCAGGAGCGGACGGGCGCGCCGTTCAGGTGCACCGTGCAGGCGCCGCACAAGGCCTGGCCGCAGCCAAACTTGGTGCCGGTCATGCCCAGCGTGTCGCGCAGGGCCCAGAGGATGGGGGTGGATTCGTCGGCATCGACTGCAGTGTCTTTGCCATTGACGTTCAAAGTAGGCATCGTGGGACTCCTTGGGGTGAAGGACAGCGCTCAAAAGTTCAGCGCAAGCAGGTGCGGCTTGGGGGATGGGTTTCCGCCGCGTTGTTGTTTTGGAGAATATTTATTCGATTAAAACCGAAATCGAGAATTCGTGCTGGCCCGAGCTTCTCAGGCCTTGATCGCGTCCCAGCACAGGCCAAAGGCCATCTGGTGCACGGCGTCGTCGTCGGGCAGCACCTGGATGCGGATCAGGTTGCCCGTCTCGCGCACCGAGCCCACCAGGCTGGCGGTGAGCAGCGGGATGGGCACGGCCTTTAATATCTCCTGCTGCTGGCCCTCTTCCATCAGCGCAAAAAAACCCGCCATCAACCGGGTCGAGAACTCGCGGTTGCCCTCGGTGAACCAAGGCGAGTTGTAGTACTGCTCCTGAAACACCACCTCGGCATACTGGTCCAGCCGGTGGCGCAGCAGATTGCCCCAGATGCGCCGCACCCGCCCCCGGTAGGGCGTGCCGGGCACCACACCGTCCATGATGCGGGCAGCGGTCACCGTCTTGGCGTCCTGGTAGAGCTGGCTGATGAGTTCGTCCTTGGACGGGTAGTACACATACAGCGTGCTGGTGGCCAGCCCCGCGTTGCGGGCAATCTCGGCCATGGTCAGGCCGCTCAGGCCCGTCTGGGCCACCAGCTCAAAGGTGGCCTGGGCAATGGCGCGCTGTTTTTCGTCGTCTTTGGGTTTCATCGCTGCGCCAATATAAGCGAATAAGCATTCGACAACAACCCGCCCCGTCTCCGACCGCCTTGCACCGGCCTCAGGTCCCGAATCCCGGCGTGCACAATCGGGCCCATGACCACCTCCATCGCCGACCTCCGCAAGAGCTACGAGCGCGCCGAACTCAACGAAGACGCCTCGCACGCCGCCCCCCTGCAGCAGTTTGACCAGTGGCTGAAAGAAGCCATCAGCGCCCAGGTGCCCGAGCCCAACGCCATGACCCTGGCCACCGTGGGCAGCGACCTGCGCCCCAGCACCCGCATCGTGCTCATCAAAGGCTATGACGAGCGCGGCATCGTCTGGTTTACCAACTACGACAGCCGCAAGGGCCGCCAGATTGCGGGCAACCCGTTTGCAGCGCTGCAGTTCCACTGGGTGGAGCTGGAGCGTGTAGTGCGCATCGAAGGCACGGTGGAAAAAGTCAGCGATGAAGAAAGCGACGAATACTTCCACAGCCGCCCACTGGATTCGCGCATCGGCGCCTGGGCCAGCCCACAGAGTCAGGTCATATCAGGCCGCAGCGTGCTGGTGACCAACGCCGCCAAATACGGTGCGCAGTTTTTGCTGAAACCGCCTCGCCCGCCGCACTGGGGTGGGTATCGCCTGAAGCCTGACCAGTGGGAGTTCTGGCAGGGGCGCAAGAGCCGCCTGCATGACCGGTTGCGGTATCGGATGGATGGGGGGGAGTGGGTGCGGGAGCGGCTGGCGCCCTGAGCAAGTGGCAAGCGCCCGTTTTCCGCGTCGTGGCTGTCTTTGCTACCATGGACTTCATAGAAACCCCGCTGGCTATGGAGCCACTGTTCAGGATTGGTAGGCGTTATGCAGGTTAGCCAAAAACAAGCGCGCGATAGCCAGCAGGAACACGAAAGGCAACTTCAGTCGTTCCATGGTTACGTGTATGCCCAGCTTCAATCATCGCGCAAGGATGAAATCCTCCAGCGTGCGGCTGACCGCATCAAGCTCTGGCAAGACAATAACCTTTGCAGCACTTACTACATCCGCTTCTGGTCATCCGTGGTCAAAGCTGGTGATAGCGATACCTTCAAAGCCAAGGTTCTGACAGCCTCCAAACGCCGCTCTGCTGCAATGATGCAAAACACGCCGTTTTCATTTTTGATGAGAGAGCGCAGTTGAACCGCCAGCAATTACATGTACTTCTGCGGCAAGCCAAAGAGTTGAGCGGGCACAGTGAGTTTGTAGTCGTCGGATCGTTGGCGATATTGGGTGCGATCAGCAAGCCGCCCGACGAGATGGTCATGTCGATTGACGTTGACACATACATGAAAGCAGATCCAGGCCGTACCGGCGAACTCAACGAAGCCCTGGGGCAAGGTTCTCCGTTTGAAGACCAGTACGGTTACTACTTGGACCCGGTGTCACCCAACCTGCCGTCATTTCCTGAGGGCTGGCAGGACAGGTTGATACAACATGATTTCGAAGATGTTCGGGCTTTTTTTGTGGAGCCGAATGATGTAGCCGTCTCCAAGTACATCCGCGGAGATGAGCGCGATATGCGGTGGTTGCGTGCGGGTTTAACCAGTGGTCTTCTGAAGCTGGACACCATTGAGCAGCGAATTGGCAGTGCTCCTACTCTGGATGACGAATTGCCTGCTGCAAGAAAACGGATTGCGGGGCATAGAAAACGGCTCAAACTCTGACCTCGGTAGTCAGAGATGCTTGGAGCGTTAAAACGGGCGACGCAGTCCCTCTGACTGTTTGCCCTACCCCACCACCCACCGCGTCACCGCCAATATCACCACCGGCATCGTCACCAGCCCCAGCGCGGTAGACACCGCCACGCTGGCCGTCACCTCTTCTTCTGCCACGCGGTAGCGCTGCGAGAACAAAAACACATTGGCCCCCACGGGCAGCGAGGCGGCCACGATCATCACCGCCAGTGGCAGGCCCGACAGGCCCAGCGCCCAGCCCAGGGCGGCCAGCACGACGGGGTGCACCACACATTTGACGAGCGCAATGCGCAGCGCCGCCTTGAACTGGTGGCCCACCTTGGTAAACGCCAGCGTTACCCCCACCAGCAGCAGCGCAATCGGCCCCAGGGCCTGGCCCAGCAGCAGCAGGGGCTTGTCCAGCACCTGGGGCACCACCAGGCCGGTTTGCGCAAACAGCAGGCCTGCAATGATGGGCAGCGGCACCGGGTGCACGATGCCGTTGCGCATGGCCTGCAGCACGGTGCGCCACATGGGCTGCTGCGTGCCGCCCGCCTGCCCGGCGTGTTCGCGCGCGGCGGCCAGCTCAAACACCACCGTGGCGGCGGTGAGCAGGATGAGCGAGTGCACCGAGATCAGCGTGAACAGCGTGACCAGCCCCGCATCGCCAAACACCAGGCCCACTAGCGGCACGCCGATCATCAGCGTGTTGCTGAAGGTGTTGGCCAGCGCCCGCGCCGCGCCCAGTGTGTTGAAGCCCTGCAGCGCCAGCGTGGCGGCATACACGATGCCAAACGCCACAAAGTAGATGCCCACGGGGCCAAAGTTCAGGTCCTGGATGTGCACCGTGCTCATGGTGCGAAAAAGCAGCGCGGGCGTGAGCACCATGAACACCAGGTTGGCCAGGTCCTTGACCGACGCCGCACGGATCCAGCCGCGCCGCCCAACATAAAAGCCGATAGCAATGAACAGGATGACGGGGATCAGCGAGGTGAAAACGGGCGAGTTCAAGGTGGTGGCCGGCGCGCGAACGCGGCGAGAAGGGATAAGCGGGAGGGGGCAAATAGCCAGCAGCAGGGCCCTATTGTGGCCTGAGCGGCCACCCCACGCGCGTCTCGATACTATGAATTCAATAGCTACCAGCACTTAACCAGAAGGCGCAAGAGGCCATTTTGATGCGGAAGTCCCGGCACCAGCGGCGGCCCGCGATCCCTGGCACGACGTTTTACTGAAACACGCACACGCCCAATGACTGGCTCTTGGCCCGGTACATGGCGGTGTCTGCGGCGCGCAGGTAGTCATCGACCGTTGCCAGCCCGGATGCGCTGCTGACCAGTCCAATGCTCGCGCCACTGATCACGGTGTGTTCGCCGATCACATACGGCGCTGCAAGGGTGGCGGCGATCTGTCCTGCGCGTTGGCGGGCTTCAGCGGGATCAATGGACTCCAGCAGCACATTGAACTCGTCGCCACTCATGCGGGCGACCAGATCCACCGCCCGAACGCAGGATTCGAGCCGCCGCGCCACCTGTTGCAGGAGCTGGTCGCCCACATGGTGCCCGTAGCTGTCATTGACGGCCTTGAACCCGTTGAGATCCAGGAGCAGCACCGAGAACATCGTGGCTCCATCGGGCGCCGGAACGCCATCAGCGCTCACCGCTTCGTTCTGCTGCAGCGCGATGAGTTGCGAGAGGCGATCGCGAAACAACTGCCGGCCGGGCAAGTTGGTCAGCGCATCGTAGGAACTGCCCCGCTCGGCCAGATCGCTCAGCGAGCCTGCCATGCGCACGGGAACACCCCCTTCGAACTCGGCGAGCCCGCGCCAATTGACCCATACCAGCCGCCCAGCCCCATGGAAGGCACGGAAATCCACCGAAAAGTTCGGGCTGTTTCCCGACAGGTGCCTGCGGTAGGCCTCCTGCACGCGAGCGCGATCCTCGGGATCGATGAGTTGCTCCAAAAAGCGCCAGCCTCCGTCATGCACATGATCGCGGCTACCCAGCCCGACGATCTGGAGAAAGCGCCCCGACACATGCAGGGCGTCGGTTCGCAAGTCCCAGTCCCAGATGCCGTCATTGGACCCGCGCGTGGCCAGCGAATAGCGGTTTTCAGAGCGCACCAAATCGAGTTCGGTGTTCTTCTGCTGGGTCACGTCGATCATCAGGCCGATCATGCGGTTCGGCCGGCCCGGCTCGACCACTGCGCGGCACAGATCACGCACCCACACGACCTTGCCCGACTTGGCAATCAGCCGGTAGCTCATCTCGTAGGCATGGCTGTGCGTGGCGTTGTAGGCGGCATCGTCGATCACCAGGGCCTGCGCCAGATCATCGGGATGCACATGCGCCCGCCAGAAGCCCGGGTCGGCCCGCCACTCCTCGACGGAGTAGCCGAACAAGCGTTCGACCTGTGGGCTCAGAAAGGTATTGCCCACCCCGATTTCAGCCTCCCACACCACGCCATCAATGGTTTCCAGCAAGCGCAGAAAACGCTGGCGAATTTCCACCAGCACCTGTTCGGTGACCTCAGTGATCTCGATCAGGACCCCCTGGCGGCTGATCACCCGCTCCGCCGCATCCGTCTCCGGGTGGAGCTGCAGACGCACCCAGCGATAGTCCGCATCGGCAAAGCGCAAGCGGAACACCGGCATGCCCGAGCGCATGGTGCCGATGTCGTCGGGGTGCACGAATTCCAGCAAAGACCTGCCCAGCGCCGCCGCCACAGGATGGCCGGTGAGCTTGTGCCACGCCGGGTTCAGATAGGTGATCTCCCACAGCGCATCGGTTTGCACCACCGCCTCGGGAAGCAGTTGCAGCAGGTTCGCAGATGGCTTGGGAGTGGTGAGCATGCAGGCAGGGCTATCGCAAATGGGTCAGATTCATGCAGGGCCGCGCTGAACAAGTCCTTCGCGCGTCGCGCAACCCGGCTTCGGGCGGCCAACTGCGGCGCCCATCCCATTCGAACATCGGGTGCGCGCCATCACCGGGGCTTAGGCAGCGTCGCCTTGACGGATCGGAAAATCAACCATGTAAACCGAGTATGGCATGCATCCAAGCCACCCTTGGATGCGGTGGTTTTTGGTGGTTTTGGGCATTGATGTGAGCGAACCCGCAGCGCCCTTCCCGCCGCTGGCTCTCTCACACCACGACGGCATCACCCGTCAGAACGCCACTTTTACCCCCACCGTCAGATTCCGCCCCATCAGCGGCGCGGCGTTCTTGATGAACGAGGTGTGGGCGTACGCCAGACGGTCCGTCAGGTTGGTGCCCTTCAGGTACACCTGCCAGGGCGTGCCGCTGCTGAACTGGCCGTTGTAGGCGAGGCCCACATTCAGCATGCCGTAGCCGGGGGTTGTGGTTTCGAACGCGGCAATGCGGTTCTGGCGCGCCACCTGCACCCATTCCACCTGGCCTTCCCAGGCGTTCCAGTTGCCATCCAGCCGCAGGCCGGCGCGGGTGGCGGGGATGCGCGGCAGGTTGCCTGCGCCGTCGATCTTGGCCCGCACGGTGTCGCCGAACAGGGTGACGCCCAGGTTTCGGTTCAGGCGCTGGCGCACCTGGCCTTCGATGCCGGTGAAGGTGGCGTCGGCCTGGCTGTATTGCAGCAGTTGCAGGCCGTCCAGCGCGTCAAGCGTGCGGCCGTAGATGTAGTTGTGGATGCTGTTGCGGAACACGCTCACGCCAAAGGTGGTGTCGCCCGCCGTCTTTTTCAGGCTGAGGTCGAAGTTCTGCGAGGTTTCGGAGCGCAGGCTGGCGTCGCCGCGCTCGTAGGTGCTGGTGGCCATGTGCAGGCCGCGTGCGTACAGTTCTTCGGCCGAGGGGGCGCGGCTCGCGCGGGTGAAGGAGGCCCCCACCTGGTAGCCGGGCGTAAACTTCCAGACCGCGCCCAGCGATGCCGACGTGCCGTTGTGGCTGTGTTCGATGCCGCTGGTTTCGGCGTGGGTTGTCTGGCGGTCGTGGCGCAGGGCGGCTTCAAAGCGCCAGTCGCCCAGGCGGTATTCCTCCAGCGCAAACAGGCCGGTGCGGCGGGTGACGGTGGGCTGCACGTAGGCCTCTTCGCCTTCGGCGCTGAACTTGCGCTGTGAGGTCTGCAGGCCGATCACGCCCTTGAAGCCCGCGATGGGCTCGTGCTGCAGCTCGATGCGGGTGTCGTAGGCCTTGTTCTTGAAGGTGGTGCTGATGGCGCCGTCCTCGACCTCGTCGTGTACGTAGTCCGTCACCCCTGCGCGCAGGCGCAGGGCCGAGAAACCCGCAAACGGGTTGCGCAGCTCGCCCCGGATGTCGAAGCGTTCGCTGCGCAGATCAACCACCGGGACGTCGCCATGCTCGGCGCCGTGGTCATGGTCGTGGCCGTCTTCACCTTCCTCGCCTTCGTGGGCGCCGCAGTGCAGCTGGTTGCCGTGGGTGTGGCAGCCCTCAAAGCTATGGTTGTGGCCCGGCAGGCCGTATTTGGCGGCCTGGCGGGTGTAGGCCGCGCCCAGGTAGCCCCGGTCGCCCACCCACGACAGGCCCACGCTGCCGGTGTTGGTGCGGTTGAAGCTGCCCAGCACCTTGCGCGTGGCTTCGCCCTCGGGCGCCCAGCCTTTGCCCACACGGTAGTCGCCCGCATCGCGCGCCACGCCTTCCACATGCACAGCCAGGTTGCCGGTGCCGCCCGTCAGCGAGAAGGCCCCGGCCCCTTCGCGCGCGCCAGTGTTGGCGCGCAGCTCGGCGCTGCCCTCCAGCCCCTTGGCCGGGACGGCAGTGGGCACCTTGCCATCCAGCACATTGACCACGCCGCCCACAGCGCCGTTGCCGTAGATCAGGGCCGAGGGGCCGCGCAGCACTTCGACCTGCGTGGCGAGCATGGGCTCGGACACCACGGCGTGGTCGGGGCTGATGGTGGAGGCGTCGTGCAGCTCGGCACCGTCGCTCAGCACCTTGACGCGTGGGCCGTCCATGCCCCGGATGATGGGGCGGCTGGCACCGGCGCCAAAGTGGCTGCTGGTGATGCCAGGTTCGCTGTTGAGCGTTTCGCCCAGCGTGGCCTCGCGGCGGCGCACGAGTTCGTCGCCCTCCAGCACGGTGGCGGGCGTGGTCATGTCGCTGGCGCCCAGCTGCAGGCCGCTGGCCGAGACGGTGACGGGCGGCAGGCTGGGCGTGGCTTCGGCGGCCGCCGGGGCCGGGGTCTGCGCCTGGGCGATGGAGCCCGCGCCCGACAGCGCCAGCATGGTGGCCAGGGCCACAGGGTGCAGGGTGGTGGGGCGGCGGCGCAGGGGCATTGCGGGGTGGGCAAAGGAGATGGAGGTCATGGTGGTGATGGCTTGCAACAGGGGCATGCGCTGCGCCACACCGGGCGGGCCGGGTGTGTGCGGGCAGGCAAACAGCTTCACGCCGGGTGGGCGTGAAAATATGAATAAAAACAGCCTTCTGCGCGCTTCTGTATTGCGCTTCTAGCTATGAAATTGGGAGTAATGAATGCCCATGAGCGCTTGCGCGCGGCGTGACCCCAGCCATGGGGGGGGCTGCGGCGGCACGGCGCCACGATGCGCCCACGCGGGCAGGTGCTCAGGCCGCTGGCGGGCCCCGCGCCAGGAACAGCGCGGTGTGCGGGAGCGTGGCGCGCCCGGCAAGGGGATGAGGCTGCGCCTGCGCGGGTGCGGCCTCGGGCAGCGCCAGAGGGGCGCTGTGCAACGCATCGCCCAGCGCGAGCTGGTCGAGCAACAAGCAATCGGCCGGGGCGTGGCCTGCCACCAGCTGGGCGAGCAGCCCGTGGCTGTGCTCAGCACCCGCCGTGTCAATGATGTGGGTATGGCCTTGCACCCGGTCCAGCGCATCGCCATGCACCACCTGGTGCAGGCGCCCCAAGCTGGGGGCTGCGACCAGGGCCAGCACCAAGCACGCCAGGGCCAGATGCGCCCACCAGCGCGCAGGCGCGCCCTGCCCTGCGCCGCGCGGCAAGGCGGGCAGCCGGGGCTGGGGCGGACTGAAGCGGTGGCGCGTCATGGAGGGGCTGCGGGCGGAGTCCGGTCAGGGCCGGTTCACTTCACCTGCACGGCATCGACCACGCGGTAGTACAGGCCGTACTGGTCGTTGGTGAGCACGGTGAAGCGGCCCTCCACCACCACGGGCTCCATCGAGTAGCGCACGGGGGTCTTGGCCTTGATCTCGACCATGCTCTCGGGTCCGCCGGGCAGGCAGAACGAGCAGGTCATGGGCACAGAGGTGAGCAAAAAGTGCGTCTGCGTGGCCTTGGCGTCCAGCGGCATCATGAAGCCCTGGATGCGCTGCACCGTCTTGTCCATGCCCTTCTGTGCCTCGTTGAACACGGGCACGATGCCGTCCTTGGTGGTCTTGCGGGTCAGGTCGGTCAGCACCGACCAGGGCACAACGTCATTGCGCTGGGGCAGCGGCGCGATGGGGCTGTTGGGGTTGTGGTAGCCCGCCCCGGTGCCGGATGGGATGCCTGCGGCCGCCCCGGCGGGCAGGGGGGACGAGAGCACTGGGGCTGCGCCCGCCCCGCCCGCCGCCGCAGGTGCTGCAGCGGTTTTGCCCGTCGCCCGCTCGAACGCGCCCGGCTCGGGCTTGGTGGCCGGGGGCTGGCCGGACGCCTGGGCCAGCACGGCCCCGGCGTAGCACAGCAAGGCGACCGCCGCAGCCACCTGGCGTGCGGCAGGGGCGCGGCGGGCGGCAGGCTGCCAGGCGGCAGTGGTCAGGCGAAGGGGCAGGTGGATGGCCATGGCGGGAGAACCTGTGGGTGGGGGCGAACGAGGGGTGGAAGCGGTGCGCCGCAGCTCAGTGCGCGTGTTTCATGCCGCAGTATTTTCCGATAGCCAGGTTTTTGCAGGCGGTCTGCAGGTCTTTCTGGCACTGGTCGTGGCCCTTGCCAGACTCCAGGCATTTGGCGGCGGCCTCGTGCGCGGCGGCCATGGCGCGGTGGCGGGCGATGTCCTCCTTGGTGTCCTTGTCGTTGTGCGCCTGGGCGTGGGCCAGGGCGCCGACGAGGAGCATGGGGGCCAGGGCGAGAGCGGTGAGGAGCTTTTTCATGGACGGACTTTCAGGTGGAGTTGGTAGAGGGTTGAGGGCGGTTAGAACTCGGTGGGCGCATCAAGGCTGACTCAACAGGTCGGCCACATCGGTGCGGTAGGCCTGCATGGCAGGCAGCAAGGCCGCCAGCGCCGCCACACCCGCAGCCAACAGCGGCACACCCGCCTCGGCGGGCAGCCAGATGAGGCCGGTAACGGGCAACAGCCCCTGCGCCTGCAGCGCCCAGCCCAGGCCATGCGCCAGGCCGTGGCCCAGCAGCAGGCCCAGGGCAGACGCCAGCGCAGCCAGCCACAGCGCCTCCCACAGCACCAGCCCAGCGACGCGGCCGGGCGGCGCGCCCAGCATGCGCAGCATGGCCAGGTCGGCGCGGCGCTCGCGCACGGCGTTCCACAGCGCGATGAATACGCTCAGCGCGGCCACGGCCAGCAGAACGCCGCCAAAGGCGCGCAGCACATCGGCGCCCACCCCCAGCAGGCGCAGCAGGCGCGTGACCTCAATGGCGGGCGCCGCCGCCTGCATCGAGGTGCCGCTGTTGACCTGGCGGGGCAGCGTGACGGCCGCCATGGGTGTGCGGTAGCGCACCAGGGCCACGGTCACCTCGCGCTCCTGCTTCATGATTTCCAGGTCCTCGGCATCGTTGGCCGTGGCGGTCTCGTGCACCATCCAGACGGACTCGGTGCTGGTCAGGATGAGCCGGTCGAGCACACAGCCGCAGGGCGCGAGCACGCCGCTCACGCGGTAAGGGTGGTTGCCATGCGCGTGCCCTCCCCCACCCAGCCCGTGGCTGCCGACAAAGGTGGCGCCTACCAGCGGCGCACCGGCATGGCTGCTTTTGACAATGCCACGCGCCACGCTGGCGCCCAGCACCGCGTCCATGGGCTGCGCCCACAGCGCGCCCTCGGCCGGCGTGGCCCCGTAGTGCGCCACATAGTCGGGCGTGGTGCCCACGATGCGAAAGCCCTGGTAGCTGTCGCCCAGGCTCAGCGGGATGACCTGCGCCACCAGCGGGTTCTTCTGCAACGCCTGCACTTCTTGCAGCGGGATGTTGCCCGTGGGCACGTCGATGTGGAACACGCCCGCCAGGATCAGCTGCAGCGGGCTGCCCTTGGCGCCCACCACCAGGTCGATGCCATCCAGGTCGCGCTCAAAGGCCTTGTCGAGCTGCGTGGCCACCAGCAGCACCAGCGTGATGGCGGCCAGGCCCAGCGTGAGCACCAGCAGGTTGAGCACCGCCGCCAGCGGCCGGGACCACAGGTAGCGCCAGGACAGGTGGGCCAGTTTTACTATGTTTTTCATAGCTGCTCGCGCCCGCCTGTTACGCGGTGGGCCGCTATTTCATTCAAATCCAGTGTCTGCGCACCGGCCAGGGCCAACACCACGCGCTGGTCGTGGGTGGCGATGATCAGGCTGGCGTCGCAGGCGGCAGCGCTGCGCTGCAGCAGCGCCAGCGCGTCGGCGGCGACTTCGTCGTCCAGACTGGCCGTGGGCTCGTCGGCCAGCAGCACCTGCGGCGCCAGCAGCACGGCCCGCGCCAATGCCACACGCTGCGCCTGCCCGCCCGAGAGCTGGTGCGGCTTGCGGGCGGCCAGCTCGGCCACGCCCACCTGTGCGAGCGCGCGGGTGATGGCCGCATCGTCGCGCGGCAGCCCGGCCGCAAAGTAGGCCAGCGCGAGGTTGTCGGCCACCGTGAGCGCACTGCTCAGATACAGCTTCTGCGGCAAAAAGCCAATGGTGCGGGCGCGCCAGGCATCGATATCCGCCCCGCGCTGCGTGCCCAACTGGGTGCCCGCCACAAACAGATCGCCCCCGCTGGAACCGCGCAGCCCCGCCATCAGTGCCAGCCAGGTCGATTTGCCCGTGCCCGAGCGCCCGCGCAGCAACAGCGTGCCGCCCTGGCGCAGATCCACATCCGGAAACCGCAGCGGCGCCGCGCCGCCCGTGGCGTAGGTGTAGGAAAGCCCCCGGGTGCGGATCATGCGGCGGCCCCCTCGGTGGGGTGGGCACATTCCGCACAGCGCCCGTGCACGGCAATGTCCACCGCCAGGCTTTCATGCCCGGCAGTGGCCAAGGCCTGCAGTACCTGCTTGAGGGCGCTCTGCACCTTGGCCGAGCCTTGTGACAGGCGGAACTGGCGGTGGCAGTCGTCGCATTCAAAACGGGGCGCGGCGCCCTCCTCGCCCTGCGGCGCACGCGCGTAACGGGTGACGCGGGCGGCATCCACCTTCTTGTGCAGCAGCCCGGCGGCGGCAAAACGGTCGAGCATGCGGTAGACGGTGACTTTGTTGACGGGGGCGCCCGCCTCGACCAGCGCCGCTTCGACTTCCGCCTCGGAGAGCGCGGCATCGGGGCGCGCCTCGTACAGCGCTGCCAGCGCCCGCGTGGCGCGGGTGGCGCGCATGCCGGGGGGGAGTGACCAGGGCGGGGA
>Ga0187844_10002290_pt1 | contig 13689 bp, 12 predicted proteins | sample SpaLakP09_SKY_50_FD_134517 | JGI IMG/M metagenome (GOLD analysis project Ga0187844, IMG submission 134517) | Oligotrophic lake water microbial communities from Sparkling Lake, Wisconsin, USA - SP09_SKY_50 | ecosystem: Environmental > Aquatic > Freshwater > Lake | place: USA: Sparkling Lake...
GCGGCCCACCGGGCCCTGGCGGATGCTGAAATGGCTGCCGAGTTGCTGCTCCGGATCCAGCAGGACCTGCAGCGTCGCCACGATGTCGCGGACGTCGACCATGAGCTGCTGATGGCGCTGCAGCAGTGCCAGCGGCAGGGTGTTTCGGCCCTCCTGTCGCGGCACGCCCGGGTATAGGATGCGGCCTGACCGCATAATCAGGCGATGCCTGCTGAATGGCTCATCCCATGAGTGATAAAAAACCTTTCGAGATCGCGCGCGAGGCGCTCAAGCAGATCACGGCGCGCCAGCTGGCGCCCACGCCCGTCAATTACCAGACGATCTACAACGAGATTGCGGGCATGCCGAATGTGCAGCCCTTCCCGGAAGAGCCCTTGCGCCAGATTGCCCAGGCCTTGCCGGCCCGCAACCCGGGCCAGGAAAAGCAGCGCAGCCTGCTGGAGTATGCGATCGGGCAGCGCAACTGGCTGGGCGTGCAGAACGCGTTGGTCGCCTACAGCGGTTTTTCCATGCCGGGCAGCGGCGACTCGGCACCGGCGCCGCTGGCGCCCACGCCCATCGCGGCACCGGCCCTGACGCCGGAATTCTTCGAGCAGATTGCCCGCCTGATCGAGTACGCCAGACCCGCCCTGGGCACCGACGACACCCGATTCCAGGAGCAGATGCAGCAATTGATCCAGGCTTTGCGCGATCCGGCGGCCGAGACCTACAAGGTCAAGGCCCAGCTGGCGGACTTCAGCCACCGCCTGTCCTTTGCGGCCGAAGACCAGGCCGAGATCCACCTGACGCTGCTCAAGCTGCTGCAGCTCATCATCCAGAACATCGGCGAGCTCAGCCCGGACGACAACTGGCTCAAGGGCCAGACCGATGCACTGAAGGAGGCGGCGCAGCCCCCGCTGACACTGCGCCGCCTGGACGACGTGGAGCGCCGTCTCAAGGATGTGATCTTCAAGCAGACCGAGGCGAAAGGCCGGGCCCAGGAGGCGCAGGAAGAGCTGCGCCAGATGCTGGCCACCTTCATCAGCCGGCTGTCACAGATGAGCGAGACCAGCGGCGCGTACCAGGGCAAGATGGAAGAGAGCATGCGCCAGCTCGAACAGGCCAAGAAGATCGAGGAAATCGCGCCTGTGCTCAAGGAGGTCATCAGCGCCACGCGGCACATGACCAGCGAATCGACCAGCGCGCGCGACGAACTGCGTGCCATGCGCGAAAAGGCGCAGGCTACCGAAGCCGAGATGGTCAAGCTGCACCGCGAGCTTGACCGTGTCAGCGCGCAGGCTCGCCACGACAGCCTGACTGGGGCGCTCAACCGCCAGGGCCTGGACGAGGCCATGAACCGCGAGGTTTCCGGCGTGCGCCGCAAGGACACCGTCCTCTCGGTGGCCTTGCTGGACATCGACAATTTCAAGAAGCTCAACGACAACAAGGGACACGAGACCGGCGACGCCGCGCTCAAGCACCTGGCCACGGTGGCGCGAGAGTGCATGCGCCCGCAGGACACGCTGGCGCGTTACGGCGGCGAGGAGTTCGTCGTGCTGCTGCCCGATACGCCGCTGGACAAGGGCGTGGAGGCCATGACCCGCTTGCAGCGCGAACTGACCAAGCGCTTTTTCCTCGCGGGCAACGAGAAGATCCTCATCACCTTCAGTGCCGGCGTGGCCCAGCTGGCAACGGGTGAAACCGGTGCTGACGCCATCAAGCGCGCCGACCAGGCCATGTACCTGGCCAAACGTGCCGGCAAGAACCGCGTCATCGGCGCCTGAGCTTTCCTTCCAGGAGAACCCCATGAAAATGTTGTTGGCCGGATTGCTGATCTTCCTGGGGGTGCACTCGGTGCGCATGTTCGCCGAGGACTGGCGCCAGCGCATGCGTACCCGCCTGGGCAAGGGCGCCTGGAAAGGCCTGTATTCCCTGCTGTCGCTGGCCGGGTTTGCCTTGATCGCCTGGGGCTTCGACCTGGCGCGCGAGCAGCCGGTGGTCCTGTGGACCCCGCCCACGGGCCTGCGCCACCTGGCCTCGCTGCTGACCCTGCTGGCCTTTGTCCTGCTCGCGGCGGCCTATGTGCCCGGCAATGCCATCAAGGCGCGCCTGCACCACCCCATGGTGCTGGGCGTGAAGACCTGGGCGCTGGCGCACCTGCTGGCCACGGGCATGCTGGCGCACCTGCTGCTGTTCGGGGCCTTCCTGGTCTGGGCCATTTTCAACTTCAGCATTTCGCGCCGTCGTGATCGTCGCGATGGCGTGTCCTACCCTCCCGGTCGTGCGGTGGCCACTGGCGTGACCGTGGTGCTGGGGGTGGCCGCCTGGGCCGTGTTTGCTTTCGGCCTGCATGGCCTGCTGATCGGCATCAAGCCGTTTGGGTGAACAAGCCCCCTTGTTGACCGTGCACGGCGCGTAGCGGCCCTCTCCCCTCAAGGGGACAACACCAGTGGCCCGGCAAAGCCGGTTCCACGGCGTTACCCGCGAAGACGCCCCCGACGGGCGACCGAGTCTATTTTTCGAGAACCCACTGGATCACGAACTTGGCGGCAAAGCCCACCATGCCGAAGGCCAGGCCCAGGAAAATCACGAAGGTGCCGAAGCGCCCGGCTTTCGATTCCCAGGCCAGGTGGCCGATGATGAACAGCATGTAGAGCATGAAGGCGCCCACGCCAAAGGACAGGCCGAAGGCGGCGATCTGCTCTTCGGTGTAGCCGAACATCAGTACGCTCCCGGTTGACCCGTCGTCCGCTCGGGCCAGGCCGAGGCATCCACCAGGTCACGGTAGGCATGCCAGCTGGCATGTCCCAGCATGGGCATGACGGCGATCAGCCCCAGCAGGGCCGACAGCAGGCCCAGCAGGGTGAAGCCCATGATGAGTGTGGCCCACCAGGCCATGGGCACAGGATTGTTCAGCACAGCCTCCCAGCTGGTGATCACGGCCTGCAGCACGCTGATGCGGCGGTCCAGCAGCAAGGGGATGGCAATCGCGCTGGAGGCGAACATGGGCGCGGCCATCAGGCCCCCCAGGGCCAGCCAGACCTCGAACAGCCAGTTGTCGCGTGCCAGCACCACGTGGCGCAGGAAATCCAGAGGCTGTTGGATGGGGACCGGTGACATCAGCGTGATCAGCGCGGCCGAGGTCAGGACCCAGCCGATGCCAGCCAGGCCCAGCAGCAGGCCAAATTGCACCAGACGCCAGTCCTTGCCGTCACGGCTGTCCCCATGGCGGCGCCAGCTCAGCCAGGTTTTCAGGACCAGACGCCAGGAAGTCGCCTCGCCGCGTTCCACCGCTCGGCTGAGTGCATACAGGCCGGTGGCGAGCACCGGCCCCACCACCAGCAGCCCGGAGAAGCGCCGGCCAACCACCAGAACTGGTCATGCGCGAGCGCCAGGAGGCCCAGGCCGACGACGGTCAGCGCCAGGCCGTGCGCGAAGCTGACCCAGCCGCACTGTCCGATGTCGCGCCAGCCCAACACCAGCCAGCGCATTGGCTGATGCAGATCGATCGTGCGAATGACAGGTGCGGTGGTGGGTTTCATCAGGCTCCGATGTTAACCGTGCCCGCGATGGTGCCCATGTCGGTTGGAGCGGGCCGTGCTTTCATCGAAGATTTTCTTTTGCTCGGCACTCAGAGAACCGTAAAAGGACCGCGTGGCAGCGTCACGCTGTTCGAAGGCCGCATCCCGTTGCTTGCGCAGTTCGTTCATCTTGTCCAGGCGCTCGGGGGTGCTGAGCTTGGCCATGTCTTCATGCTTGGGCATGGACGCGCGGGCCGGGGGCTTCATGGCGGCGAGAAAGGCGTTCCAGTTGCTTTCCTGTTCGGCACTCAGCTTGAGCTTGGCCTTGAGGTCGGCCGCGCGCTTGTCCATGTGTGCCTTCATGCGCTCCTGCTGGCGGGCGTCACGCTCGCCATCGGGCTGGTGCATGCCGCGTTCTACGCCGGGTCCTGCGGCCGGGCCGGGGCCGGTCTGCGCCAAGGCTACGAGGGCGGAAGTAGCCAACACAGCGGCCAGCACAACGGGTTTGAAGTTGACTTTCATATCCACATCCTTTCAGATCAGACCTGTTGCGGAGTAACAGGGTGGATGCAGTCTGAGCCGTTTGTGTATCGCGGCGATGAGGGTGTGCATCGCCTGTGTAAAGTCGGTCGCTGTCCCTGCGACCTCAGGCCAGGCGTCCGTTCTGGAAGTCTTCGACCGCTGTCATCAACTCCTCGCGCGTGTTCATGACAAAGGGGCCATATTGGGCAATTGGCTCCTTGAGCGGGCGGCCGGCGATCAGCAGGGCACGTGCGGATGCGCTGCCGGCGTCCGCCTGCAGGCGTACGCCGTCGCCGCTGTTGTCGAGGATGGCCATGCGGTGCAGGGGCACCGGGGTGGCCCGCGCGCTGCCGTCCACCACTTGCACGGTGCCGCGGTAGGTATAGAGGAAAGCGTTGTAGCCGGCCGGCAGCGGCTGGTTGAAGACGCCGCCGCTGGTGGGGAAATGCAGGTCCAGGTAGAGCGGGTCGGTCGGGTAGGCGTCGACCGGGCGTGCCACGGCGCCGCTCACACCATGGCTGTGACCGGAGATCACGCGTACGGTCACACCTTCGGGCGTGGTGAACTCGGGAATCTCGACGCTCTGGATGTCGCGGTAGCCTGGCGTGCACATCTTGTCGCGCCCCGGCAGGTTGAGCCAGAGCTGGAAACCCTCCATCACTCCCGCTTCCTGTTCTGGCATCTCGCTATGGACCAGGCCGCGGCCGGCTGTCATCCACTGCACACCACCGTTCTGCAGCAGACCTTCGTTGCCGGCACTGTCGCGGTGGCGCATGCGTCCGGCGATCATGTAGGTGACCGTCTCGAAGCCGCGGTGCGGGTGATCGGGAAAACCGGCGCCGTAGTCCTTCGGGTCATCACTGGCGAAGTTGTCCAGCATCAGGAAGGGGTCGAGCCGGCGTTGCAGGTCGTGGGTGAGCACGCGTGTGAGCTTGACACCGGCCCCGTCGGTGGTGGGCTGGCCGGTGATGAGGCGCTCGACGGCTCGGGGGAAAGTAACGGTCATGGGCGGCAGCATCCTGTCAGGTGATGTGACTGCCGGGCCAGGGAGGCCCGGGGCATGGCCAGATGTTAGCGGGGGGCTGAAACCCCTGCGCCGCCGTGCTTTATCAGGCTTTGGGGGCGTCCTTGACGGAGCAGGTATTGATGCCCAGCATGGCGTAAGGCGGACACCAGCCCAGCAGGCCGGTGGCCATGGGGATCAGCCCGAGCCAGCCCCACCAGCCGACGGTGCCGGTGGCTGCAAGGCCGACCAGGATGGCGCCTACGAGGATGCGGGCGACGCGTTCCATGCCGCCGATATTGGTTTTCATGCTGTACTCCTGTTGTGAATGCGGATCATTATTGGGGGCAGGGGGGCGGCCGTCAACCGCCCTGGCTGGCCAGGTCGTCGAGGATGGGGCAGTCCGGCCGCTCGTCGCCATGGCAGTGGTGCAGCAGCTGGCGCAGTGTGCGCTGCATCGACTGCATCGCTTCAATGCGTGTGGCGAGTTCGTCCACGTGTTTCTGGGCGATGCGCTTGACGCTGGCGCTGGTGCGCCGGCGGTTCTGCCACAGCGTCACCAGCTCGGCGATCTCGGCCATGGAAAAACCGAGGTCGCGCGAGCGCTTGATGAACTGCAGTGTGTGCACGTCGGCCTGGCTGTACTGGCGGTAGCCGCTGTCAGTGCGCGCGACGCGCGGCAACAGGCCCAGCGACTCGTAATGCCGCACCATTTTTGCCGAGATGCCGGACAGTTCGGCCGCGCTGCCGATGTTGACGGGCCAGAGCATGTGCGCCATGGCCTTCAGGCGGCGACCGTGTAGCCTTCTTCGGCGATGGCCCGTGCCAGGGTCTCGCGCGCCTGCTGCGACTGCACTTCGACCAGGTTCTTGCTGCGGTCGATCTTGACTTCGGCTTGCGGGTCCACCTGCTTGATGGCACGTGTCACGGCTTTTTCGCAGTGACCGCAGGTCATGCCGCTGACGTTGAAGTTCTGGTTCATGGGGGCCTTCCTTTCGCTGGGTGTCGGGTTTGTGGGAAAGCATATCCTGAACCTTGCCACGATGGGAAGGTCAAGGCCATGGGTTCGACCTTCTCGACAGCAGGGTTGATCTGGCGCAAGATTTGACCCTGCCATCGTGGCAAGGTTCAGAATTCGTCGCATGAACACTTCAACAATCCCTGCATCCCCCCTGGCCACGCTGGACCTTGGCATCGGCGGCATGACCTGCGCGTCCTGTGTGAGCCGGGTCGAGAAGGCCCTGAAGAAGGTGCCGGGCGTCAGCGACGCTGCCGTCAATCTGGCGACCGAGTCGGCGCGCGTGAGTTTCGAACCCTCGGAGCAGATCGAGGCGCGGCTGCGTCGTGCCGTGCGCGATGCCGGCTACGAACCGCGTGCCGCCGATGCGCTGGAGCAGCAGGAGGACGCCTCGCCCTGGGCCGGTTTGCGCCGGTGGGCATCGGTCTGGCTTTGTCGTTGCCGCTGGTGGTGCCCATGCTGGGCGATCTGGCCGGCAAGCACTGGATGTTGCCAGCCTGGGCGCAGTTCCTGCTCGCCACGCCGGTGCAGTTCATCCTCGGGGCGCGCTTTTACAAGGCCGGCTGGTTTGCGCTCAAGGCCCTGACCGGCAATATGGATCTGCTGGTGGCCATCGGCACCACGTCGGGCTGGGCGCTGTCCATGTGGCTGTGGTTGAGCGCCGAGTCCGGCACCATGGTGCATCTGTATTTCGAGGCGTCGGCGGTGGTGGTGACACTGGTGCTGCTGGGCAAATGGCTGGAGGCGCGTGCCAAGCGCCAGACCACGGCCGCTATCCGCGCTCTGCACGCCTTGCGGCCGGACGTTGCGCACCTGATCGGGCTGGACGGCGAGGTCGACGTGCCGGTGGCCGAGGTGCTGGTGGGTGACAGGCTGGTGGTACGCCCTGGCGAGCGTTTCCCGGTGGACGGCATCCTGCTTGAAGGCCACACCCAGGTCGACGAGTCCATGCTGACCGGCGAGCCCCTGCCCGTGGCCAAGGACGCCGGCGCCAAGCTGACCGGCGGCTCCATCAATGGCGAAGGGCGCGTGGTGTTGCAGGTCGGCGCCGTGGGCAGCGAGACCGTGCTCGCGCACATTATCCATCTGGTGGAGGACGCGCAGGCCGCCAAGGCGCCCATCCAGCGCCTGGTCGACCAGGTCTCGGCGGTGTTCGTCCCGGTGGTGCTGGTGATCGCGCTGCTGACCCTGCTGGGCTGGTTGTGGGCCGGCGCGTCGGGCGAGTCGGCCATCATCCACGCAGTGGCGGTGCTGGTGATTGCCTGCCCCTGCGCGTTGGGCCTGGCCACGCCTGCGGCCATCATGGCGGGCACCGGGGTGGCGGCGAAACACGGCATCCTGATCAAGGACGCGCAGGCCCTGGAGCTCGCGCACAAGGTGGACACCGTGGCCTTCGACAAGACCGGCACGCTGACCGTGGGCCAGCCGCGCCTGACGGCTTTCGAAGTGGTACCGGACCAGGACGAGGCCCGCCTGCTGGCCGCCGCCGCCAGTCTGCAAAGCGGCAGCGAACACCCGCTCGCGCGCGCCGTGGTGCAGGCCGCACAGGCCCGCCGATTGGCTGTGCAGGCGCCGGACAATGTGCGCGCCGTGCCCGGCCGCGGCAGCGAGGGCGAGGTCGGTGTGACCAGTTTCCTGATCGGCAGCCTGCGCTGGATGGAGGAGCTCGGTGTCAGCCTGGGCGCGCTGGCGCCGCGTGCCACTGCGCTGCAGGCGCAGGGCGCCACCGTCTCGGCCATGGTCGAGCGCACCACGCAGGGGCTGACGTTGCGCGGCCTGCTGGCCTTCGGCGACGAACCCAAGCCCGGTGCCAAGGAGGCCCTGGCGGCTTTGCGTGCCCGCGGCATCCGGACGGTCATGATTTCGGGCGACAACCGTGGTGCGGCCGAGGCCATGGCGCGCCGCCTGGGCTTGCGCCCGGAGGACGGCGAGGTGCTGGCCGAGGTACTGCCCGGCGACAAGGCTGCCCGTGTCATCGAGTTGAAACAAAACGGACATACCGTGGCCATGGTGGGTGACGGCGTGAACGATGCGCCGGCCCTGGCAGCGGCCGATGTCGGCATGGCCATGGGCAATGGCACCGACGTGGCCATGCATGCTGCCGGCATCACCCTGATGCGGGGCGACCCGCTGCTGGTGGCCGCGGCACTGGAGGTGTCGGACCGCACGGTGGCCAAGATCCGGCAGAACCTGTTCTGGGCCTTCATCTACAACGTGGCCGGGATTCCCTTGGCCGCACTAGGCTATCTGAACCCGGTGATCGCCGGTGCCGCCATGGCCATGAGCTCGGTCAGCGTGATGAGCAATGCCTTGCTGTTGCGCCGCTGGCGACCCTAGACTCCTCACTCCCGGGGGTATCGAAGGGCGGAACAGCCCGCCGAGTACGTGGTTTTACCGCTGAGTCATGGAAAACCCGAGGCCTAGAATGCGCTGATCCAAAACCAGTCAAGGGGAGCTCATCATGGGCGGAGTTTATTTACTCATGCGCCGGTTCACGATCCGTTTTCGCATGCTTGGAGCGATCGGCGTGGTGCTGGCCTTGCTGGCCCTGGTGGGCGGGGCGGGCATGTTCGGCATGTTTCGCATCCACCAGCTCAGTGCCGAGGTGATCGACGAGTCCATGGCCGTGGTGGATCGTGTGGCCCGGCTGCGGCTGGACATGGCGCAGGTGCGCCGCCATGAGAAGGACATGATCATCCAGTACGAGAAGCCGGAACTGATCCGCCAGATCCGGGAGCGCTGGGAAACCGAGATGAAGACGATCCTGCAGACCGCCGGTGAGCTTGCGGCCGGCCTGCCCGAGGCGCGCAGCGCGCAGTTGCAGAAAGCGATCGAGTTCCTCAAGAACTACCATCAGTTCTTCAGTGGGACGGCCAGTCAACTCGAGAGCAGCGCCTACGAGACGGCTACGGTGGCCAGCCGTATGAGTGCCCGGTCGGTGGCCCAGTTCGAGGAGGCCGACAAGCTACTGACCCAGATGGACCACGACGTTCGTGCCGAGGCGCAGGCGTCCAATGCCAGCCGCAATGCCGTGCTGGATCAGGCGCTCTTCGTTTTTGCCGGCCTCGTCGTGCTCAGCCTGGCGATCGTCGTGCCGCTGACCCTGCTCAATATGCATGCCATCTGCGAGCCGGTGGATCAGGCACGCCAGTTGGCACAGGCCATTGCCAGTGGCGACCTGTCTCAACGCATGGAGGTACAGGGCCGCGACGAGGCGGCCGACCTGCAGCGCGCGCTGGAGCAGATGCGCAGCGGACTGTCGGGGATGGTGGCGCAATTGAGCGAGGCCGGCGAGAGCATCTCCACCGCCAGCAGCGAGATCGCCACCGGTAACCAGGACCTCTCCAACCGCACGGAACAGACCGCCGGCAATGTGCAGCACACCGTGAGCTCCATCGGCGCACTCAGCACCAATGTGCAGCAGACCGCCAGCTCGGCGCAGACCGCCAATCAGCTGGTGGCCACGGCCTCGCAGGCCGCGCAGCGCGGCGGCTCGGTGGTGACGCAGGCGGTGCAGAGCATGCACAGCATCTCGCAGTCCAGCCGCAAGATCAACGACATCATTGGCGTGATCGATGGCATCGCCTTCCAGACCAACATCCTGGCGCTGAATGCCGCTGTGGAGGCCGCGCGGGCCGGGGAGCAGGGCCGCGGTTTTGCCGTGGTGGCCAGCGAGGTGCGCTCGCTCGCGGGCCGCAGTGCCGAGGCCGCCAAGGAGATCAAGGCGCTGATCGGCGCCAGTGTGACGGCCGTGGACGGCGGCGTGCGCCAGGTGGAGGAAGCCGGCACCGTGATGCAGGAGATCGTCAGCGGCGTGCAGCGCGTGCGCGACATCATCGGCGAGATCACGGTGGCCGCGGGCAGCCAGTCCAGCGGCATCGGCGAGGTCAACCAGGCGGTGCAGGAGATCGACCGCATGACTCAGCAGAACGCAGCACTGGTCGAACAATCGGCCGCCGCGGCCGAATCCATGCGCGAGCAGGCCGAGCGCCTGGCCGGCATCGTGCGCCAGTTCCGTCTGGAAGGTCAGGGCCAGGGCCGAGGCGGCCCCCTGCTGCTGGCTTGATTCGCGCCAGACTGCGCAAAGCTTGACGAGCGTCAAGCCGGCGCAGTGCCCGCCGTGCCAAGCTGGGAACCCTACGCTGATCCGATCAGGAGGTTCGCCATGGCCCATGCCAGCTTACGCATCATTCACGACGAGCATGCCGCACTGTCGGCCATGCTGCAATCCCTGCGCATGATGGTGCGGCGCGGTCCGGGCGACGGTCCGGAACAGTTCTTCGACGTGCTGCGCGCCATGCTGTTCTATATCGACGAGTTTCCCGAGCGCCTGCACCACACCAAGGAAACCGAGCTGCTGTTTCCCCCGGTGCGCGCGCGGGCACCGCACCTCAAGGACGCGCTGGACCGGCTGGATCGCGATCACTCCCGCGGCGAGGCGGCTGTGCGCGAGCTACAGCACCTGCTGCTGGCCTGGGAGTTGCTGGGGGATTCACGCCGCGAGGCCTTCGAACAGGCCGTGGCGCGCTACCTGGATTTCTACCTCGAGCACATGAAGCTGGAGGAGACGGTCATCCTGCCCGAGGCCGAGAAAGTGCTGAGTGCGCAGGATTGGCAGGCGCTGGACCAGGCTTTTGCCACCAACTGCGACCCGCTGACCGGCAAGTACCCGCGCGACCCCGTCTACGACCGCCTGTTCACGCGCATCGTGATGCGCGCGCCCGCACCGATCGGGGTCGGCGCGGGCTGACCCGGGACCCTAGTTCTCCTCGTCCAGGCGCTTGCCCGCGAACCAGGCGACGTAGAGCACGGGCAGGACCACCAGCGTGAGCAGGGTGGCCGTCACCAGGCCGCCGATCACCACCAGCGCCAGCGGCCGCTGCGTCTCCGAACCGATCTCCTGCGACAGAGCCATGGGCAGCAGGCCCAGTGCGGCCAGCATCGCCGTCATGAGCACGGTACGCAGGCGCTGCATGGACCCGGTACGGGCGGCCTCTAGCACGCTGTAACCGGAGTTGCGCAGTTGCTGGAACACCGAGAGCATGACCACGCCATTGAGCACGGCCTGGCCCGACAGGGCGATGAAGCCGATGGCGGCCGACACCGACAGCGGGATGTCGAAGATCCACAGCGTGATGAAGCCGCCGATCAGGGCGAGTGGCACGTTGATCAGGATCAGCGCCGCCTTCTTGAACGAGCTGAAGGCGTCGAACAGCAGCACGAAGATCAGCAGCAGCGAGATCGGCACCACCACGGACAGGCGCTGCATGGCGCGTTCCTGGTTCTCGAACTCGCCGGACCAGTTGACGGTGTAGTTTTCTGGCACCTTGACATTGGCCGCGACACGCGCCTTCATGTCCTTCACCACGGAACCCATGTCGCGCCCCTTGATGAAGACGCCAATGGCCATGGTGCGACGACCGGCTTCGCGGGCGATGTTCATCGCGCCGGTGGCCTGCCGGATGCTGGCCACCGAGCCCAAGGTCGTATACCCACCGCCGGGAATGGCCAGCGGGGTGGAGGGCAGATTGGCGATGGTGCGCTCGTCCTCCGGCAGGCGAACCGCCACGGCGAACTTCTTCTCACCTTCCCACAGCAGGGTGGCGGCACGGCCGGCCAGCGCTGATTCGATCACGTCCTGCACGTCGCTGACATTCAGGCCGAAACGCGAGGCGCGTTCGCGGTCGATGTCGATCAGCAGCTGCGGTAGCTCACCCAGGCGGTCCACTTCCGCCCGTTGTACCCCCTGCACCTGGCGGAACTCGCGGCGCATGGCTTCGACCGTACGCTGCAGTTCACCCAGATCCTCGCCGGCCACCTTGACGACGATCTGCCCCTTGATCTGCGAGATGGATTCGAGCACGTTGTCGCGGATGGGCTGCGAGAAGGCCGGATCAACGCCCGGAATCACCGCCAGCTTGCGGTCCATTTCCTCAATCAGCGCATCCCGCGTCATGCCTTTGCGCCACTCTTCCACGGGTTTCACGTCGACGAAGACTTCGGCCATGCTCAGGGTCTTGGGGTCCGTGCCGTCTTCGGGCTGGCCGGCCTTGGAGACGACGGTACGCACTTCGGGTACGGTCAGCAGTTGCTCGCGCGCGATGCGCAGCACCTTGATGGCCTGCTCCTGCGACTGGCTCGCGGGCATGTCCCAGTTGACCCAGAAGGTGCCTTCATTGAGTTCCGGCAGGAACTCGGAACCCAGGCGCGCGGCGGCCCCCAGGCCCAGCACGAAAGCGGCCAGTGCGATCACCACCACCTTGCGCTGGTGTGTCAGGGCCCAGTCCAGCACCGGTGCGTAAAAGCGCTTGGCGGCGGCGACCACGCGGTTGTCGCCATGCGGCAGCTTCTTGCGCAGCATCCAGTAGGCAAGCAGGGGAACCAGCGTGAGCGAGAAGATCAGCGAGCCGATCAGCGCCGTGGTCACGGACAGCGCCATGGGCTGGAAGATGCGGCCTTCGTGTCGTTGCAGCGCAAAGATCGGGATGTGCGCGGCGATGATGATGAGCATGGAGAACAGCGTGGGCCGCCCCACCTCGTTGGCCGCGTCGATGATCGTCTGGCGCCGCTCGCTTTCGGACATGTTCTCGCTGTCCTTCTCGAGCCGGTGCATGATGTTCTCGATCACGATCACCGCCCCGTCGACGATGATGCCGAAGTCCATGGCGCCCAGCGAGAGCAGGTTGGCTGGCACGCCCATGATCTTCAGGCCCATGAAGGTGGCCAGCAGCGCCAGCGGGATCACCACCACCACGGCCAGGCTGGCCCGGAAGTTCGACAGGAAGAGGTAGAGCACCAGGGACACCAGCAGCGCGCCCTCGACGAGGTTGCGGAACACGGTGGAGAGGGTCTTGCCCATCAGCCAGGTGCGGTCGTAGAAGGGGACGATTTCGACGCCGGCCGGCAGGCCGCGTTCATTGAGCTGCGCGATCTTGTCCTTCACGCCCTTGAGCACGACGCTGGCGTTCTCGCCCTTGCGCATGATGACGATGCCGATGACAGCGTCGTCGTCATGGTCCTGTCCGGTGATGCCCAGGCGCGGTACCGAACCCAGCTTGATCTGTGCGACATCGCGGATCAGGATGGGCGTGCCATTGCGCGAGTCCAGCACGATGCGCCCGATGTCGTCGGGCGAGCGCAGCAGGCCGATGCCGCGGATGGCGAACTGCTGCGAGCCCTGCGCCACATAGCTGCCCCCGGCATTGGAGTTGCCGCGACCCAGTGCGTCGAGCAGGTTCTGGAAAGTCAGCTTGTAGGCGCGTAGCTTGTCCAGGTCGGGCTGCACCTCGTACTGCTTGATGAAACCGCCCATGGCCACCACGTCGGCCACCCCGGGTACCTGGCGCAGCGCACGTTCGACCACCCAGTCCTGCTGCGTTCTCAGATCGGTGGTGGACAGGCCGTCGCCGCGCAGGCGGTAGCGCATGATTTCGCCCACGGGGGTGGCGTTCGGCGCAATGTTCACCTGCGCCCCGGTTGGCAGGTCCACGCCGTTGAGTCGCTCCATCACCTGCTGGCGTGCCAGGTTGACGTTTGCGCTGTCGTCGTAGGGCACCCTGGTTGCCTACGACGACCGCGGCCACGTCAACCCGGCACGCCAGCCGGGGAAGGGGCGGCTCAACCGCGTGGGCCCTCCCACCCGGGCC
>Ga0187844_10002291_pt1 | contig 13683 bp, 14 predicted proteins | sample SpaLakP09_SKY_50_FD_134517 | JGI IMG/M metagenome (GOLD analysis project Ga0187844, IMG submission 134517) | Oligotrophic lake water microbial communities from Sparkling Lake, Wisconsin, USA - SP09_SKY_50 | ecosystem: Environmental > Aquatic > Freshwater > Lake | place: USA: Sparkling Lake...
CAGTTCCATGATTCGAGGCTTTCTTGATTAGGCCTTGGCCACGGGCTGCTGCTCAGCCTCGGGACTCGCTGCGGGTTTCCAGATCTGCCCAATCGACAGCGACTTCAGCTTCTTCTGGCGGCCGTACCAAAGATTGGCCAGAGCGCGCGAGAAGACGACCGAGGAGAACATCGAAGTCAGGATGCCCAGGCAGTGAACAATGGCGAAGCCCTTGACCGGACCGGAGCCGAAGGCCAGCAAGGCGATGCCGGCGATCAAGGTGGTCACGTTCGAGTCCAGGATGGTCGCGAACGCGCGCTCGTAGCCGATGCTGATGGCCGCCTGTGGCGCCACACCGGCGCGCAGTTCTTCCCGGATCCGCTCGTTGATCAGCACATTGGAGTCAATCGCCATGCCCAACACCAGCGCAATCGCGGCGATACCCGGCAAGGACAGCGTGGCCTGCAGCATGGACAGCAGGGCCAGCAACATCAGCAGATTGAAGCCGAGCGCCAGGGACGAGAACACACCGAACAGCATGTAGTAGACACACATGAACACGGCCACGGCCACAAAGCCCCAGGTCACGCTCAAGATGCCCTTGGCGATGTTCTCTGCGCCCAGGCTGGGACCGACCGTCTTCTCTTCGATGATTTCCATCGGTGCGGCCAGGGAACCGGCGCGCAACAGCAATGCAGTGTCGTTGGCTTACTGTGTGCTCATGGAGCCCGAGATCTGGAAGCGATTGCCCAGCTCGCCACGGATCACCGGCGCGGTCACGACCTCGCCCTTGCCCTTTTCGAACAAGATGATGGCCATGCGCTTGCCGATGTTTTCGCGCGAGATGTCCTTCATGATGCGGGCGCCCTTGGCGTCCACGGTCAAGCTGACGGCAGGCTGTTGCTTGTCGTCGAAGGTCGTCTGAGCGTCGTTCAGGCTTTCACCGGTCAGCACCACCTGGCGCTTGACGATGATGGGGCCGAAACCGCGGTCGATGAACCGCTCGGTGCCGAAAGGAACAGGGCCACTACCGGCCAGTGCGGCCTGCGCCTCGGCGCTGTCGTCCACCATGCGCAGTTCCAGCGTGGCGGTGCGGCCGATGATGTCCTTGGCCTTGGCCGTGTCCTGCACGCCCGGCAGTTGCACGACCACGCGGTCAGCGCCCTGCTTCTGGATCACAGGCTCGGCCACGCCCAGCTCATTGACCCGGTTGTGCAGCGTGGTGATGTTCTGCTGAAGCGCTGCATCCTGCACGGCCACCTGGGCCTTGGGCTTCAGCGTGCCGACCAAGCGCAGGTCCAGGCCTTCGGTCAGCGGCAGCCACTGGACATCAGGCAGTTGTTCGTTGAGCACGGCCAGGGCCTGCTTGCGCACCGCTTCCTCTCGGAAGGTGATGCCCACAGCATTGCCATCGCGGCTGATGCCGGCATGGCGGATGTTCTTCTCGCGCAGCATGGTGCGCACATCGCCGGTCAAGCTTTCGGCCTTCTTGGTCAGAGCCGACTTCATATCGACCTGCATCAGGAAGTGGACGCCGCCGCGCAAGTCCAGGCCCAAGTACATGGGGTTGGCGTGCAGTGCGGTCAACCAACGCGGCGAACGCGACAGCAGATTCAGTGCCACGATGTATCCCGGGTCATTCGGGTCGGCGTTCAAGGCCTTGCTGATGACATCCTTGGCCTTGACCTGGGTGTCCAGGTCGGCAAATCGCGCCCGGACCGAGCCGCCTTCAAATTGAACGAAATCGGCCTTGATCTGGGCATCGCTGAGCGCCTTTTCCACGCGCGTGGCCACTTCGGAGTCGACCTTGACGGTGACCTTGCCACTGGAGACCTGCACGGCAGGCGCTTCACCGTACAGATTCGGCAGCGTGTAGATGAAGCCGATCAGCAACGCGACGACCAGGATCGCGTACTTCCACAGCGGATAACGGTTCATGAAGGCATCCTCTCAGGCCCGAGCCCCCCAGCCGCCCATGCGCAGGCATGGCGGGGCGGCGGCGGTGCCAGGTGAGCCAGCACGCCAATGGCGCACTGGCTGGGTAGTCCTTGCCGCGCCTTGCGGCGGACAGGACCCGGTTTCGATTTACTTGATCGTGCCCTTGGGCAGCACTTGAACGACGGCGCCGCGCTGCACCTGCAGCTCCACGCCGTTGGCCACTTCCAGGCTCAGGTAGCTCTCGCCGACCTTGCTGATCTTGCCCAGCAGGCCGCCCGATGTAACGACCTCGTCGCCCTTGGCGATGGCATCGATCATGGCCTTGTGTTCCTTCTGGCGCTTCATCTGCGGACGAATCATCACGAAGTAAAGCACCACAAACATCAGCACCAGAGGCAGCATGCTCAGCAGGCTGGACTCCGTACCAGTGGCAGCAGCAGGCGCGGCCTGGGCGAAAGCATTGGAAATGAACACGAAAATTCCCTTTTGATTTGAATGCGGACACCGGGCCATGCCCTTGCCACGCAGGGCCGGTGCCCGAATGAACGGCGGATTGTATGCGCCGCCTGCGGCCTGCCATGCTGGGGTCCTCCTGCATAGCGGCTGCGCGGCAAGCTTGCTGCACCGAGGCCCATCTGGGGTCGCCAGGGCTTGACAGCAAGTCGTGTCGTTAATATATTTACAGAATACCAACCCAACCAGACCCTGCCATGACTTCACCCCTCGCCTCCCATCTGCCTCGCTGGACCGGCGTCTTCCCCGCCGTCACCACCAAGTTCAAGCCCAACGAGGACCTGGACATCGCCGAAATGGAGCGCCATTTCGAGTTCCAGATCCAGAACGGCGTGCACGGCCTGGTCACCGGTGGCTCGCTGGGCGAGGCCAGCACGCTGACACTGGAGGAAAAGCTGGAAGTGGCCGCCACCGCCCTGCGCGTCTCGGCCGGCCGCGTGCCGGTGCTGGCCAATGTGTCGGAAACCAGCACGCGCAATGCCATCCGCTATGTCGAAGCCGCCGCCAAACTGGGCGTGCAGGGCCTGATGCTGATGCCCGCCGTGCTCTACCCGGCTGACACGCGCGAAGCCATGACCAATGTGCGCACCATCGCAGCGGCCGCCCAGCTGCCCATCATGATTTACAACAACCCGGTGTCCTATCGGGTTGACCTCAAGCCCGAGGACATGGCTGAGCTGGCCGATCGCGAATGGCTGGTGGCCATCAAGGAATCGACTGACAACATCCGCCGCATCACCGACCTGCGCAACACCCTGGGCACGCGCTACCAGCTCTTCATCGGCGTCGATGACCTCAGCTTCGAGGCCCTGGCCCTGGGCTGCGAGGGTCTGCTGGCCGGCCTGTGCGACGCCTTCCCGGCCGAGACCGTGGCCATCTACAAACTCATGCAGGCCAAGCGCTACGACGAAGCACTGAAGATCTACCAGTGGTTCATGCCCCTGCTGCATCTCGATGTCAGCGCCAAGCTGGTGCAGAACATCAAGCTGGCGGAAGCCATGGCCGGGGTCGGCAATGAAATCGTGCGTCGCCCTCGCCTGCCCCTGGTCGGCGCCGAGCGCGAACGCGTGACAGCCATCATCCAGAAAGGCCTGGACACCCGCCCGGATCTGAGCGGCCTGTTCTGAACGTCGCTGACGCGGCCCGCCGGCCTGCGATGATGTGCGTATGAAACACAGCCCTCAGGACGCCACTCCAACTTCAGCCGCAGCGGGCCTGGCCGACCCGGACAAACGTCGCTATGCCGACCAGGCTTACGACGCGCTGGAGTCCATGATTGCCACACTGGAGTTGCGCCCGGGCGCTCCCATCGTCGAGGCGGAGCTGATCGAACGCACCGGCTTGGGCCGCACGCCCACGCGGGAGGCCCTGATGCGCCTGGTGGCCAGCGGCCTGATCGTGCAGCAGCCGCGCCGCGGCCTGCTGGTCAGCGACATTCGATTGGCCGAGCACCTCGATCTGATCGAGGCGCGCCGGGCGCTGGAACGCTTGATTTCCGCCACCGCGGCGCGGCGTGCCACGCCTCAGCAACGCCAGGACCTGCTGCATTGCGCCCAGCAGATGATCGAAGCCAGCCAAGTGGGCGATCTGGCTGCCTATATGGCGGCCGACCAGGCTCTGGACCATGTGGCTCACGCGGCTTGCCGCAACCCGTTCGCTGTGGCCGCCGTCGTACCCATGATCATTCAGTGCAGGCGCTTCTGGTATGCCTATCAACACCAGGGCGATATGAGCGAAGGCTCGCGTTGCCATCTGATGCTGGCGCAAGCCATCGCGGCAGGCGAGTCCGAGCGCGCCAGCGCTGCGGCCGATGGCTTGATGGACTATCTACGCAGCTTCGCCAGCGTCGTCATCGCCTGACATTTTTTTCAGTCACCCTCACGCCATGCGCATCATCGATTCCCACACCGGCGGCGAGCCGACCCGCATCCTGATTGACGGCGGCCCGGACCTGGGCAGCGGCAGCATGACAGAGCGACTGACGCGGCTGCGCGAGCAGCACGACGCCTGGCGCAGCGCCATCGTCAACGAGCCGCGCGGCTCGGACGTGCTGGTCGGCGCCCTGCTCTGCTCGCCACAAGACCCAAGCTGCAGCGCCGGCGTGATCTTCTTCAACAATGTCGGCTACCTCGGCATGTGTGGTCACGGCACCATCGGCCTGGTCGCCACCCTGGCTTATCTCGGGCGCATCGAGCCCGGCGAGCACCGCATCGAAACGCCGGTCGGCACGGTCAGCGCCACGCTCCATGAGGACGGCAGCGTCACCGTCGCCAATGTGCCAGCCTACCGCTGGGCGCGTCAGCTGCGCGTCGAGGTGCCCGGCCATGGCTTCGTTCATGGCGATGTGGCTTGGGGCGGCAACTGGTTCTTTCTCTGCGAAGACCATGGCTTGGACTTGCGCCTGAGCGAAGTCGAAGCCCTGACCGATCTGTCCTGGCGCATCCGCCAGGCCCTGCAGGCGCAGGGCATTCGTGGCGAGCATGGCCAGGAAATCGACCACATCGAGCTGATCGGTCCGGCCCGGAACCCCGTCCACCATGGCCGCAACTTCGTACTCTGCCCGGGCAAGGCTTATGACCGCTCACCCTGCGGCACCGGCACCAGCGCCAAGATCGCCTGCCTGGCGGCCGAGGGCAAGCTGGCGCCCGGCGCGCACTGGGTGCAGGAAAGCGTGATCGGCAGCCACTTCACGGCCAGCTATCAGCCCGCAGACCACGGCCGTGTGCTTCCCAGCATTCATGGCCAGGCCTTCGTCACCCTCGATGCGAATCTGGTCTTCCAGCCCGGCGACCCCTTTGCCTGGGGCATCAGGGGCGAAAGCGGCGGCTGATGGCCGCCCAGTCCCTACCCACCCGACGTCATGCCGATGTGATCATCATCGGCGGCGGCATCATCGGCGCGGCCTGCGCGCGCGAGTACGCGCGCCAAGGCTTGAGCGTGGCCGTGGTCGAAGCTGGGCCCATCGGTGGCGGAGCCACCGCCGCGTCCATGGGCCATCTGCTGACCGTCGACGCTCTGGATCCGGCGGACCAGATTGAATCAGACCTGAGTCGTCGCAGCCTGCAGCTCTGGCAAGACTGGCTGCTGGAGCAAGAGGCGCACCGCGAGCTGGCCGAATACAGCCGCTGCGGGACGCTCTGGCTGGCCGCCGACGCCGAAGAGTTGGACCTGGCCGAACGCAAGCGAGACTGGTTCCACAAACAGGGCCTGGCCGCTGAGCTACTGAGCCCCGAAGAATTGGCACAAGCTGAGCCCATGTTGCGCCGTGACCTGCTCGGTGCTCTGCATGTGCCGGACGACGGCCGCGTCTACCCCCCGCGTGTGGCCGCTCGCTGGCTGCAGGAGGCGCAGGCCAAGGTCTTCCGCGCTCGGGCCGTAGGTTTCGAGGGTGCTTCCGTACGCCTGGACGACGGTCGCGAGCTCTGGGGTGCCATGACGGTGATCTGCACCGGCCTGGCCGCGCAAGAGCAGCTGCCTACCGGCTGGCTGCTGCCAAAGAAGGGGCATCTGGCCATCACCCAGCGCCACCCCGGCCGGGTGCAGCACCAACTGGTCGAGCTGGGCTACCTGAAACGCGCCCATCTGGTGGATCAGGACACCGTGTCCTTCAATTTGCAGCCGCGGCCAGGCGGGCAGCTGTTGATCGGCTCCTCACGCCAGATTGGCCGTGACGACCGAGAACTGGATCCCCTCTTGCTGCAGCAGATGCTGCGCCAGGCCCTGCACTACCTGCCCGGCCTGGCCGAACTCAGCCTGCTGCGCTGCTGGACCGGCGTGCGCCCGGCCAGCCGCGACGGCCAACCCTTGATCGGCGCCCACCCACGCCTGCACCGCGCCTGGCTGGCCACCGGGCACGAAGGCCTGGGCATCACCACCGCCCTGGCCACGGCCGAGCTGCTGGTGCAGCTGAGCCTGGGGCAGGCCACGACATTGAAACCCGCCCCGTTCAGACCCGAGCGTTTCCAAGAAAGCCCCGCCCATGCCTGATACGCCCGCCGCCGATATCCAGGTCTATATCAACGGCCAAGCCCAACGCGTGCCCGCCCACTGCCATGTCGCCGCCGCGCTGAAGCGTGCGGGCCTGGCGCACAGCCGCCGCGCCGAGAACGGGCAACCGCGGGCCGCGTTCTGCGGCATGGGCCAATGCCAGGAATGCCGCGTCCGTATCGATGGCCTGGATCATTGCCTGGGCTGCATGACACCGGTGGCCGAGGGCATGCGCATCGAGACCCAGGCATGAAAACGGTCGCGCAAGCAAGCTCGGCCCGGCGGGAGGCCGATGTCATCATCGTCGGCGCCGGCCCTGCGGGCATCGCGGCACTGCTCCCCCTGCTAGACGCGGGCCGCCGGGTCATCTGGATCGATCAGTCCATGCGCGCCGGCGGCCAGATCTGGCGAGCCGGATTGCCAATGGACTGGCAGCGCCAGCTCGACAGCGCCTTGCGCCACCCGCTGTTGCAGACTAGCTTCGGATGTACGGTGATCGCCGCCGAGCCCCGGGGGCAAGCTCCAGGGGCTCTGCACGGCCTGCGCCTACAGACGCCTGCAGCGACGGGATCGCAGGCCTTGCAAGTCGCGGCGCCACAACTGCTGCTGGCCCTCGGTGGCCGTGAGCGCCACCTGCCCTTCCCCGGATGGACCCTGCCCGGCGTGACGGGCGCCGGCGGCCTGCAAGCGCTGGTCAAGCAGGGCTGGCCCATTGCCGGCCAGCGCGTGGTCCTGGCGGGCAGCGGTCCTTTGCTGCTGGCGGCGGCCGACACGGTGCGACAGGCCGGCGCTCAGGTCCTGCTGATCGCCGAACAGGCCTCGCGTGGGCAGCTGATCCGCTTTGCGGCCGGCCTGAATGCCAGCAAGGCCACTCAAGCAGTGAGCCTGGCCTGGCGCTTGCGCGGCATACCTTACCGAGCTGGCACCTGGGTGCAGGCGGCTATCGGGCAGGACCGTTTGCAATCGGTGCAAATTGCTCAGGGCCAGGCTCGCTGGGAACTGCCATGCGATGCCCTGGGCATTGGCTTTGGCTTGCTGCCCAACACCGAATTGGCGCAGCTGCTGGGCTGCCAGCTGCGACCGGACGGCGCGATTGCCGTCGACGAAGGCATGGCCAGTTCGGTCCCCGGAATCTATGCCGCCGGCGAGTGCACCGGCATTGGCGGCGTGGACAAATCCCTGGCGGAGGGCGCGCTTGCGGCTCAGTCGCTGCTGTCATCTCAAACGCTGGCGACGGCAACAGCGCGTCGACATGCGTTGCGCTTCGCCCGGCATTTGGCGACGCACTTTGCATTGCGACCGGAATTGCTTCAACTGGCCGATGCCCAGACCTTGGTGTGCCGCTGTGAAGACATCCGTCTTGGCGCCCTCAAAGCCCACAGCGACTGGCGCGACGCCAAGTTGCAGACCCGCTGCGGCATGGGCGCCTGCCAAGGTCGCATCTGCGGCCCGATCACAGAATCCCTGCTGGGCTGGCCTGCGCAACAAGCCCGCGGACTGCGTGCGCCCTTGCAGCCAGGGAGGTTGGGCGCCTTCGCAGAAGACTGATCGCCCAGTTCGCCGGCCAGTGCATCGACCATGAAAAAAGCGACCCGAAGGTCGCTTTTTGCTTGTGATCGAGGTCGATCAGAAGTTGTGGCGGATACCAGCGGCCAGCGAGCTGAAATCGCCAGCGCTCTTCGCTGCTGTCGAATCGATGGCCGTGTAGAAACCGTACAGCTTGGTGCGCTTGCTCAGGTTGTAGTTGTAACCCAGGGTGTACTGCTTGGCACCATTGGAGCCGATCGAGCCACCAGCCTTGGAACCGCCGACATTCAGGTGGAATTCCGAAGCTCCCATCACGTACATGGCCGAAACGCGAGCGATAGTACGCGAATCGTTCTTGCCAGTACCCATGTCTTCACGCTGGACATAGGCGCCCAGGATGACCGAACCCAATTCATACAGACCGCGCACGGCATACTGCGTGGCGCTGCCCACCTTGCTGTAGCCAGCACCCAGGTGCAGAGTGCCTTGGTCGTAGTAACCCGAGGCGTCGAAGCTGCGCTTTTCACCAGGTGCGCCTTCGCCGGCACCAACAGAGAACTCGCCGGAGAAGCCACCCACGGTGGGGGTGAAGTAGCCGACCTTGTTCTTTTGCTTGAAGGTCGCAAACGAATACAGCTCGTCCGAAGAAGAACCGGTGTCGTGGTTGTGGTTGCTGATGTAGTCAGCAGTGGCGAAGTAAGAGCCCGGGATCCAACGGCCCAGACGCACGGCACCGAAAGCGCCGCTCAGCTGCACGGAGGACTCACGGCCCCAGAAGTCGCCGGAAGCGGCGCCGTTGTCAGAGTTCAGGCCGTGCTCGAGAGCTAAGCTGACCTTCAGGCCGCCGCCCAGATCTTCTTGGCCCTTGAAGCCAAGACGCGAGGCGTTGTTTGCCACGACGACCTTGCGATCACCGGCGCCAACCTTCTGGCTCTCAACGGTGGTGTTGATACGGCCCCACAGGGTGACCGAGCTTTGGGCGAAAACAGCGGGAGCGGCCAGTGCTGCAATAGCAGCCACGAGTGCGATCTTTTTCATCGTATGCCTTATGTGAGTTGAATTTGTGCCGGGCTTAGCCACCCGGTCTTCTACGCAATGTGACGGGAGTATAGAAGTCGACCGCGCAAGGAATCAGTCAGCGACGCGAAATTGCAACACTTCTCTGTTAAACCCTTTTCTGTGCACTTCAGCACTTGCGCCGACCGTCAGGCGAACTCGTCTTGCGCGGCCCCGTCCAAGTGAGCGCCATCAATCCAGCCCACCAGGATGAAGCCCGCATCCGAATAGAGCAGGCGGTTGATGGCTGCATTACCCAGGGTCCAGGTGCGGGCCGCTTGCAAGGGCAGGCGAGTGGCAGCCCGATAGAGGCAGTCGAGCACGCCGCCATGCGTCACCAGGACCACGGTCTGCCCTGCGTGCCGGGCCAGCAGCCGCTCTGTAGCCGCCACGCTGCGGGCATTAAAGTCGGCCAACGTTTCGCCGCCGGCAGCGCCGAATTCGGGATCGCGACGGCGCCAGCGTTCGCTCTGCTCGGGCCAACGCTCGGCAATTTCCGACCAGGTCAGCCCTTCGAAGATGCCGAACTGGCGCTCACGCAAACCGGGGTCCAACTGCAAGGCCTGCCCCGAGCGATCAGCCAGCGCCGCGGCCGTCTGACGGGCCCGACCGAGGTCACTGCTGTAGACCACATCGATGCGCTCGCCGGCCAGCGCAGCAGCCAACCGTCGGGCCTGTGCCTCGCCAACGGCGTTCAGGGGCACATCGAGCTGACCCTGGATGCGCTTGTCGCGATTCCAGGCGGTTTCACCATGGCGTATGGCCAGAACGCGGATGCTGCTGTCGAGCGGCATGGACTCAGACACCCCAGACCACATCGGCCTCGGCCCGCTGGGCATGGCCGATCAGCTCTAGCAAAGGCCAGACGCGTTGACGCAGACTGATGCCTTCGCGCCGCGGCGGCGGCTCGCCAGCCGCCTCGGCTTCGGCTTGCAGTCGGGCAAAAGTGGCTTCGTCTTCGGCCACGGCCCGTTCCAGCGCGGCACTGGCTTCAGGCAGCTGCGCGCCTCGCAGCAAGCCTGGGTTGGCCGTTTCGCGACCCAACAGGCGAAGGATCTGTTCGCCCTGGGGCTGAAGCATGATGACGTCAGCACCAGCCTTGGATTTGAATCGATAAATCATGGCGGACACCCTCCCCGAGATCGCTGTTGAACACGCCTCATTGTGGGCCTAAGCCCAGCGCGCACGTGGCGATTCAGATCAGCAAGCCACCCATCAAACGCATACCCACACCAGGTGGATTGGGGCCGCCGCGCCGCCAGACTCGCTCCTCGAACTCCTGCGGCCCCAGAGCGGGCGCGTAGAGATAGCCCTGGAACTCATCGCAGCCGGCGCGCAGCAGAAAGTCGCGCTGCGCCTCGGTCTCCACCCCTTCGGCAATGACGTGCAGGCGCAAGGCCTGACCCATCTGGATGATGGCATTGACGATGCCGGCGTTGCTGGAGTCAGCGGGTAGGCCGGTGACAAAGCTGCGGTCGATTTTGAGCCGCTGGATCGGAAAGCGCTTGAGATAACCCAGGCTCGAATAGCCGGTACCAAAGTCGTCGATGGACATGCCGACGCCGAGCGCAGCCAGTGACTGGAGCCGGCGCAGCGCTTCCTCGGCATCGCGCAGCAGGATGGATTCGGTCAGTTCGAGTTCCAGCAAGCCAGGCGGCAGGCCCGAGGCGCGCAAAGCATGGGCCACCGTGTCGGCAAATTGGCTTTGCTGAAACTGCAGGGCCGAGACGTTCACAGCCACCGGCATGCGCCAACCCTGGCGCAACCAACGCGCGGCCTGCTCCACGGCCTGATGCAAGACCCACTCGCCAATGGCGACGATGAAGCCGCTTTCTTCGGCCACAGGAATGAACTCCGACGGCGAAATCTCGCCGCGCAAGGGATCACGCCAGCGGATCAGCGCCTCCGCGCCTATCACCTGGCCATTGGCCAGATTGATCTGTGGCTGGTAGTGCAGACGGAACTGTCCTTCCTGCAAGGCTTGCCGCATGGCATGGTCCAAGCGCATGCGCGACAACAGGTCGACGTCCTTGCGCGGCTGGTGGAAGTGGAAAGCCGCGCGACCGCTCTCCTTGACCCAATGCATGGCCTGCTCGGCACTGCCCAGCAACTCGTCGGCGCTGCTGCCGTCGCCCGGAAACAGGGCGATGCCGGTGCTGCAAGTGACGGTGAAGCTCAGGGTGTCGAAGCAAAAAGGCCGCGCCATGGCTTCTTGCACGCGCCGGGCCGCATTCTCGGCACCGCGGGCATCGGCCTGATGAATCAGCAGCGCAAATTCATCAGCGCCCAGTCGGGCCACCAGATCCACTTCACGCAGGCAAGCCTTCAAGCGCTCCGCCACCTCGCGCAGCACCCGGTCGCCATACGAGTGGCCAAGGGTGTCATTGATCTGTTTGAAGCGGTCCAGGTCAACGTTGAGCAGCGCAAACGGCGCACTTTCGCGTTTGGCCATGGCCTGGGCGTGATCGATGCGTTCGGCCAGGGCGCGCCGGTTGGGCAGGCCGGTCAACATATCGGAGTGCGCGAGCTCCTCGATGCGCTGGCTGGCGGCCAGCTTTTCACTGAGGTCGCGGTAGGAATAGACACGCCCGATCGGACGACCGCGGCTGAACTGCGGCAGCGACACCCGCTCCAGCACACGGCCATCGAGCAGACTGATGACATCGCTGCTTTGCAACAGAGCGGCGTCCTGGATGGCGGCCTGACGCGCCATATAAGCCGCCCCGTCGACCACGCTGCGCCGCATCCAGGTCTGCACGGCCTCGTCATTGCGCTCGCGCAAGAGGTCCGGCGGGATGCCCCAGAGCGAGGCAAAACGACGATTGAAAGAGCGAATGCGCCCGGCCAGATCGACCACGAGAATGCCATCGGCCGTCGACTCCAGAGTGGCCTGCAACTCGGCCACCAAGGCCTCGCGCTCTTCCTCGGCCTGACGCTGCGGCGTCTGATCCCGCACCGAGACCAACCAGAATCCACCGCCTGACGCGGCCGCATCGCGGATGAAGCTGATGCGCCGGGTCACCCAAAGCATCTGGCCATCGGCATGGCGCAGCAAGGTATCCGAGAGCAGCTGAGCGCTGTTGTCCTGCGCTGCCTCTTGCCAGAACAGAAGGTCCTCGGGCGTGCTGGCCAGGGACTCCACGCTTTGCCCGACCCACTGCCCAGCGCTCGATCCGAGCAAGGCCACGGCGCCCGCATTCACCGCAAGGATGCGGCGACTGCCCCCATCGACCAGCCACGCGGCCTCCAGCATGCCCTCGAGGAGGGCGGCTTGGGCGAGCGGGGCGGCGGTCGGAGAGGAGGGAAGCTGCAGGCTGACCAGGGTCACGCCGCCAGCTCCGAGCTACCGAGTCCCTGGACGGGCTCGAAGAAATAGGCCACGCGGGTGCGCGGACTCAGATATTCCAGCGAGGCGCGCGGCAGATGCTGCGGCTTCAGGCTACGCCGTATGCCCAGGTCGGCATGCTGCTCCAGGTTCAGAACCAAGGCCTCTTCCCGCGGCACGCGCGGGTCATGAACCATGACCTTGGGCTTGAGTGGTCGCGAAGAGTTGACAGCCACCACCAAGGCGAAACGATCATCGGTCAGCTGCACCGTCGAACCCGGCGGATAGACGCCCATCATGCGGATGAACGCATTCAGCATGGTGGCGTCAAAACGATTGCGCCCTTGCGCAAACATCAAGGACAAGCCTTCATGTGGCGTCATCGCCTTGGAGGCCAGCAAGGGGTTGCACAGGCCGTCGAAACGGTTGACCAAGGAGACGATGCGGGCACCTGCGCTCATACGATCGACGTTGATGCGCTGCGGAAAGCCACTGCCGTCGGCGTTCTCATGGTGCTGGGCGATCACCAGCAGTGGGCCGGTCGAAAGCCCCATGCTCTGCGCCAGAGCCACACCTTTGGCCACGTGGTCCTGATAACCTTGCAGCTCGGCTGCGGTGAAGCTGTCGTCACGGTGGCGCAGACGAGCCAGCACCTCGGTCTTGCCCATATCGTGCAGCAGCGCTCCCACGCCCAGGTCCACCATCTCCTCGCGCCCCAAGCCAAAGGCACGGCCCAGCAACAACGAGATGATCGAGACATTGAGCGCATGTGCAGTGCCGCGGTCGCCGGCACCTTCGTTGAGCAGGCGGATATTGAGATCGCCCTCCACCAGCATCTTGTCCAGCAAGGCGGCGGTCAGGGCGGTGGCCTGGTCCCGGGCATTACGTGGCTGCGTTGCCAGTTGCTCCATCACGCCGCGAAAGGCTCCGGCGCCTCGGCATACTGGCGCTCACACAGGCTCAGCGCGGCACGCTGTGCCTCCAGAGACTTGCGATGAGCCTCACGGGCCAACTCTTCGGCCGACAACTCCGCGGTCAGCGTCGCCGCAACCGGCTCGGCGGGCAGGGGGACAGCCTCCGCCTGCAACTCGCTCTTGCTCGGGCTCCAACGCACCTGCGTCAGCCCTAGCCGACGCAGGATCAGCAATTGGTCCTCAGAACTCAGCTTGAAACTGCTGAGCGGAAAGGGATGCGACATCCAGCCCAAATCCAGGTGGATGAACATCCCCACCCTGAGCTGGCCCACATCGATCAAAGGATCGGCAGTTGTGTCCTTCATATTCTTCCTACGCCTTTTTTTTGCGGCGCCCTCTGGCTGAGCTTCGGCCACGCTGCGGCCAAACTTGAGCCCTTCTGCG
>Ga0187844_10002293_pt1 | contig 13675 bp, 14 predicted proteins | sample SpaLakP09_SKY_50_FD_134517 | JGI IMG/M metagenome (GOLD analysis project Ga0187844, IMG submission 134517) | Oligotrophic lake water microbial communities from Sparkling Lake, Wisconsin, USA - SP09_SKY_50 | ecosystem: Environmental > Aquatic > Freshwater > Lake | place: USA: Sparkling Lake...
ATTCGATCTAAGGAACCATGCCATGCACGCTACGCGCAAACTCTGGACCTGGCTCGGCCTGATCTGTGCCCTCTCCTTTGCCGTTCTCGGCTGGGTTGGGGCAGAAATCTATCTGGCCGCCCCACCCATCCCCAAACAAGTCATCAGCGCCGACGGTAGCCAGCTGTTCGGCGAAGGCGACGTCGACCGCGGCCAGCAAGCCTGGCTCTCGGCCGGTGGCCAGCAACTGGGCACCGTGTGGGGCCACGGCAGTTATGTGGCACCAGACTGGTCGGCCGACTGGCTGCACCGCGAAGCCATTGCGCTGCGCGAACTGTGGGCCCGGCGCGATTTCACTGCCCGCTTTGAGGACCTGAGCAAAGCCAATCAGGCCTACCTGAACGCCAAACTCAAAGAAGAACTACGCCGCAATACCTATGACAAGGAACGCGGCGTCATCGTCGTCTCCGCTGACCGTGCCGCGGCGATCCGCAGCGTGGCGCAGCATTACACCGGCCTGTTCGGCGATGATGCCAGCCTCGATGCGCTGCGCGTGCAATACGCCATGAATGCCAACGCGATTAGAAATCCCGGCGATCTGAAGGCACTGCCCGCCTTCGTGTTCTGGTCGGCATGGGCTGCGGCCACCGACCGCCCCGGCCAGCAAGACCTGAGCTACACCAGTAACTGGCCGCACGAACCGCTGATCGACAACCGTCCCAGCACCGGTGCCGGGATCTGGTCGATCGCCAGTGTGATCCTGATGATAGCCGCCATCGCCGGAATGGTCATGCTGCATGGCGCTGTCAAAGAAGAAGGCGATCCGGTGGTACCGAAAAACGATCCGCTGCTGAGCATGAAAGCCACGCCTTCCATGCTGGCGACCCGCAAATACTTCTTCGTAGTGATCGGTCTGATCCTCGCACAAGTAGGCATGGGCGTGATTACCGCCCACTATGCCGTGGAAGGCCGCAGCTTCTTCGGTTTCCCGCTGGCTGATTTCCTGCCGTTTGTGGTAAGTCGCACCATCCACACCCAGTTCGCGGTGCTGTGGATCGCCACTGCATGGCTGGCCACCGGTCTGTATATTGCTCCCGCCATTTCCGGCCACGAACCGCGCTTCCAGAAGCTGGGCGTCAACCTGCTGTTCTACGCACTGCTGTTCATCGTGGTCGGTTCCACCGCCACCGGCTGGCTCGGCACCCTGCAGCACAAGGGCACCGATTTCTCGTTCTGGATCGGCAATCAGGGGCTGGAATTCACCAGCATGGGCCGTATCTGGCAAATCCTGCTGTTCGTCGGTCTGCTGATCTGGGTCACCCTGCTCGGTCGCGCCCTCTGGCCTGCATTGAAAAAACCCTCGGAAAGCCGTGGCCTGATCGTGATGGTGTTTCTGTCGGCCCTGTGCATCGGCGGCTTCTACGCCACCTCACTGACCTGGGGTCAGCATAGCCACTACTCGATGATCGAATACTGGCGCTGGTGGCTAGTGCACCTGTGGGTGGAAGGCTTCTTCGAAGTGTTCGCCACGGCCGTCATCGCCCTGCTGTTCACCCGTCTTGGTCTGATCCGTGCTGCCACCGCCAATAGCGCCATCGTGCTGGAAACCATAGTATTCCTGTTTGGCGGCATCCTCGGCACCTTGCACCACCTGTATTTCACCGGCACACCAACCTTCGTGATCGCCATTGGCGCCATGTTTTCGGCGCTGGAAGTGGTGCCGCTGTCGATGCTCGGCATCGAAGCATGGCGCAATTACCAGCGCTCCAAAGCAGCACCATGGGTGCAGACCTATCAATGGTCGATCCTGTGCTTCATCGCGGTGGGCTTCTGGAATACCGTGGGCGCTGGTCTGCTGGGCTTCTCGATCAACACCCCGATTGCGCTGTACTACATGCAGGGTCTGAACATGACCGCCGCCCACGGCCACGCCGCCCTGTTCGGTGTGTACGGCATGCTCGGCATCGGCCTGCTGCTGTTCTGCCTGCGTGGTCTGTGCAGCCGTCTGGCATGGTCCGACGCCTTGCTGCGGCCGATGTTCTGGTGCCTCAACATCGGTCTGGCGATGATGGTATTCATCTCGCTGGTACCGGCCGGCATCTATCAGGCCTGGGCCAGCGTCAGCACCGGTATGTGGTTTGCCCGTTCACCGGCAGTGATCCACTCGAAGCTGATGGAAACACTGGTCTGGATGCGCGTACCGGGTGACGTGGTATTCGCCCTTGGCACCGTGTTTCTCGCATTGTTCGCCTGGCGTTTGCTGATCGCCAAGCGCGAACCAGTCGCCCTCAGCGACCAGCAAGCCAAGCGCGTTTAAACACGTCTCGGCGCATTTCAGCGCTGCAGCCTGGTTTCAGCGCTGCAGCGTAGTTCCCCCCCCCTACTGGCGATCCGGCGATCCGGCGATCCGGCGATCCGGCGATCCGGCGATCCGGCGATCCGGCGCTTCGGCGCCCGATCGCCACTGTCACGTAAGCCCCCCGCATGCCCCACGATGGCGCCCAGGTACCAGGGCGGGATGCCATGTCGCCGCTCCGCGCCGATCAATCTTGCACTTTGTCAATTTCCATAATCCAGATCATGGAAAAGCGCTGCTTGCCGTCTTAGCATTACCCCATGCAGCCCATTCAAGGATTGCGGTAAATCAACGTACAAGGGGAAATCAATTGAAGAGTCCATTCAAACTCAGCGCAGCGTCGCTCGCTACCTCCGCCCTGCTGGCATTACTAGGCAACACGGCCGCCCTCGCCGCACAACCTGCCCTGCCGGTGATCACCCAGGAGCTGGTCGCGCCGCCACAACTACCGCCCCCGATCACCCGCAACAGCGCTGCCCACGTGGTGGTGAACCTGACGGTCGAAGAAGTCGAGCGCGAGATTGCTCCCGGCACCCGCTACACCTTCTGGACCTTTGGTGGCACCGTACCGGGCAAGATGATCCGCGTACGCGAAGGCGACACCGTCGAACTGCATCTGCTTAACCTGCCGGACAACAAACTGCCGCACAATATCGACCTGCACGCAGTCACCGGTCCCGGTGGCGGTGCGGCCCAGACGCTGATTGCACCGGGCAATGAAGCCAGCTTCACCTTCAAAGCCCTGTCTGCCGGACTGTATGTGTATCACTGCGCCACGGCGCCGGTCGGCATGCACGTGGCGAATGGCATGTACGGCATGATCCTGGTCGAGCCGAAAGAAGGTCTGCCACCGGTGGACAAAGAGTTCTATGTGATGCAGGGGGACTTCTATACCGATGGCAACTACCGTGCACCGGGCCTGCAGAATTTCGATATGCAGAAAGCCATCGACGAGAAGCCGACCTATGTGCTGTTCAACGGTGCCGATGGCGCCCTGACGGGTGCCAATTCGCTAACCGCCAAGGCCAACGAGAAAGTCCGCATGTTCTTCGGCGTGGGTGGCCCGAACATCACGTCCAGCTTCCACATCATCGGCACCATCTTCGACCGCGTGTACACCGAAGGTGGTAGCAAGGTGCAGGAAAACGTCCAGACCACGATGGTGCCTGCTGGTGGTTCGGCGATTGTCGAATTCACCCCGCGCGTGCCAGGCAACCTGACGCTGGTCGACCACTCGCTGACCCGCGCTTTCAACAAGGGCGCCATCGGTCTGATCTCGGTCAGCGGTCCGGAAAAACCGGAAATCTATGGCAAGGGGATTAAAAAACCACTGGCCGCTACCAGCCTCGCTAAAGCTGCACCAGCCCCCGCCAAAGCGGCAGCCAAACCCGCCGTTGCCGCAGCGCCAGCCGCACCAGTCATACATGCCCGTGGTAAAGCCGTGTTCGACAGCGCCTGCGCAGTCTGCCATCAGGCTGACGGCAAGGGCGTCGCTGGCGTGTTCCCGCCACTGGCGCACTCCGATTTCTTCCAGCAACGTCCGTACGAGATGGCGCACATCGTACTCAATGGCCGTAGCGGTACCATGGTGGTCAACGGAGCCAAGTACAACGGCGTGATGCCGGCACAGGACCTGAACGATGAAGATATCTCCGCCGTCATCAATTACATCAGCGTGGAACTCAACGATGGCCAAGCCGTGCTGACGCCCGAGCAAGTGCGCGATATGCGCAAGAAACGCTAAGCATGCACAGCCCCACCTTCCAGCCACTGCGGCTGGCGGTGCTGGCACTACTGACCGCGATGGCGGTCAGCGTACATGCCAGTGATGCCGCCGTACCGGACTACCGCGCGCTTGCGGGCGGCAGTCTGCGCACGGTGCTTCCGGCCGATGGCGTCGCCACTGACGCCAGCGTTGCGCCATTCCAGCTGCGTAGCCGGCTGGTTAGCAATGCCGAATTCGCCGCCTTTGTGCGCCATCATCCGGTCTGGCAACGTGGCCGGGCGCCAACCCTGTTGGTCGCACCCACCTATCTTTCCGGCTGGAGCAGTGCCAGCGATTCCGCGCCACTGCTTGCCGACGCCCCCGTTACACGGGTCAGCTGGTTTGCCGCGCAGGCGTTTTGCGAGAGTGAAGGCGCTCGCCTGCCGCGCTGGTACGAATGGGAATTCGCCGCCGCAGCCGACGCCACCCGCGCCGATGCGCGCGAGGATGAAGCATGGCTGGCGCATATCCTGCATTGGTACGCTGACGCCGGCAAGAAGGCGCCGCGTAGTGTCGCCAGCAACCCGGCCAATTTCTACGGCATCCACGATCTGCACGGACTGGTCTGGGAATGGGTGGAAGATTACAGCGGACTGTTCGTCAATGCCGATAGCCGAGCCAAAGGCGAACAGAAACTCCTCGACTACTGCGGCGGCGCCGCTGTCACGCTGGCCGACCGGCGCAACTACGCGATCCTGATGCGCCTCGCCCTGCTCTCGGCCATGGAAGCCCAGCAGGATGGCGCCAACCTCGGCTTCCGCTGCGCCCGCGATGCCGCCCCCGCTCCCGCTCCCACAGGAATACTATGACCCATCCCATTGCGCAGCGCATCACTGCCCAACTGCGCCGCATCGCCAGCTGTGCTAGCCTCGCCTTTGCTGCCTGCTGCATGCTGGCAGCCCTGCCGTCAGCCAACGCCGCCGCGCTCGCCCCGCTGCCGGGCAACTCGCTGTATCAGCTCGAGATCCGCCTGACCGACGCCAGCGCCCAGCGCTTCACACTGCGCGCGATGGCAGGCCAGCCGGTGCTGCTGACCATGTTCTATGGCGATTGCAATGCGGCCTGCCCGATCATCATCGAAACCCTGAAACGCACGGTGGCGGCACTCGGCCCGCAGGCTGGCAAGCTGCGCGTGCTGATGGTGAGCCTCGCCCCCTTGAATGACAGTCCGGCCGGTCTGGCACAGCTGGTCAAGAACAAACAGCTTGATGCGCGCTTCCGGCTGGCCGTCGCCAGCGATGAAAGCCAGACCCGCTTGCTGGCCGGAGCGCTCCAGATCAAGTTTCGCCAGCTCGGTGACGGCGTGATCAACCATACCACCCGGATTGCGCTGCTCGATAGCGAGGGTGTCACGCAAGCCGTCAGCACCCGCCTCGACACCACACCCGATGCCGAGTTCGTCAAACAAATCAATAGCTTACTCAAAGCCGGCAAAAATTAATCTGCATCATGGAAATCCGGATTCGTCGAATTGTCAGTTGACCACACAACATCTAGTGCTTAATCTTCCTAAACCAACTACATCTAGCGTTTAGGGAAAATATATGGACAGCACTGTGTGGCAAACCAATATCATCAAACGGGACGGCAGTAGCCAGCCGTTCAGTCTCTCCCGCATCACGGCAGCGTTGCTGCACGCAGGTCGCGCCAGTGGCGAATTCGATCAGCCGGCAGCGCAGCAACTGGCTGGCTACGCACTGGCGCAGTTGCGCGCCTTGCCGCCCGACACGCCACTCAGCGTGGAACGGATTCAGGATGCCGTCGAAAGCGCCCTGTACGACGCCGGCTACCGCAGCACCTTGCGCTGCTACGTGGTGTACCGCGAACAGCATAGTGCACTGCGTCTGGAACGCCGTTCCAGCGTCGACGTCGAATCCTCCATCAACGAATACCTGACCCGCGCCGACTGGCGCGTCAACGCCAACGCCAATCAGGGCTACTCGCTCGGTGGTCTGATCCTGAATGTGTCGGGCAAGGTGATCGCCAATTACTGGCTCAATCACGTCTATCCGCCTGCCGTCGGGCAGGCCCACCGCGAAGCCGATCTGCACATACACGATCTGGACATGCTAGCCGGTTACTGCGCCGGCTGGTCGCTGCGTACCCTGCTCAACGAAGGCCTGAATGGCGTGCCAGGCAAGATCGAATCGGGCCCGCCACGCCATATGCACAGTGCCATCGGCCAGATCGTCAACTTCCTCGGCACGCTGCAGAACGAATGGGCCGGTGCCCAGGCATTCAGCTCCTTCGATACCTATATGGCGCCGTATGTGCGCAACGACCAGCTCAGCTATACGGAAGTGCGCCAATACCTGCAGGAACTGATCTTCAACCTCAACGTACCGTCGCGCTGGGGCACCCAGACACCGTTCACCAACCTGACCTTCGACTGGGTCTGCCCGGAAGATTTACGCCCCCAGATCCCCCACATCGCCGGACAGGAAATGCCCTTCACCTATGGCGATCTGCAAACCGAAATGGACATGATCAACCGCGCCTACATCGAAGTGATGATGGCCGGTGACGCCCATGGCCGCGCCTTCACCTTCCCGATTCCCACCTACAACATCACCCCGGACTTCGACTGGGACAGCCCAAACGCGGAATTGCTGTTTGAAATGACGGCCCGCTACGGACTGCCCTACTTCCAGAACTTCCTGAATTCGGAACTCAAGCCGAATATGATCCGCTCGATGTGCTGCCGCTTACAGCTGGACCTGCGCGAACTGCTGAAACGTGGCAATGGCCTGTTCGGCTCAGCCGAGCAGACCGGTTCGCTGGGAGTGGTGACCATCAACTGCGCGCGCCTCGGCTATCTCTACCGTGGCGACGAAGCGGGTCTGCTGGCCGCGCTGGATCGTCTGCTGGAACTGGGGCGCGACAGTCTGGAAATCAAACGCAAAGTCATCCAGCGGCATATGGATCAGGGCCTGTTCCCCTACACCAAGCGCTACCTCGGCACGCTGCGCAATCATTTCTCCACGCTGGGCGTGAACGGCATCAATGAAATGCTGCGCAATTTCGATCCCGACCAGCAGCAGGACATTACCAGCGACTGGGGCCGCGACTTCGCCCTGCGCCTGCTCGACCATGTGCGCGCGCGCATGCTGGAATTTCAGGAGCAAACGGGACATATGTACAACCTCGAAGCGACTCCGGCCGAAGGCACCACCTACCGCTTCGCCAAGGAAGACCGCAAGCGCTACCCCGACATCCTGCAAGCGGGTCCCGTCGACAAGCCGTATTACACCAACTCGTCGCAACTGCCGGTCGGCTATACCGATGACCCTTTCGAAGCGCTGGAGCTGCAGGATGCTTTGCAACGCAAATACACCGGCGGTACGGTGCTGCATCTATACATGACCGAGGCACTGTCGAGCGCTGCGGCCTGCCGCACGCTGGTGCAACGTGCACTGGGACGCTTTGGCCTGCCCTATATCACTGTCACACCGACCTTCTCGATCTGCCCTAGCCACGGCTATCTGAATGGCAGCCATAAATTCTGTCCGAAATGCGATGCCGAACTGCTCGCCCGCAAGCAGGCGCTGGCCGTCTGATACTACTTACCATCTACTGAAAGGATGCACTATGCACACCACACTCCCCAACAACGCCCCCGGCATTGCGCTCGACGACAGCGAGCGTCAGCCTTGCGAAATCTGGACCCGCGTGATGGGTTATCACCGCCCGCTGTCCTCGTTCAATACCGGCAAACAGGGCGAATTCCACGACCGTAAATACTTCGTGGAGCCATGCCAGCAAAGTGTCCCGCAATAAGCTGGACGACGGTCAAATGAACCGTTGCGAGCTCAAAGTCGGTGGCTACACGGCCTTTAGCGCCACCGACTACCCGGGTCAGTTGTCTGCGGTGGTGTTCGTTCAGGGATGTCCGTGGCGTTGCGGCTACTGCCACAATCCCCATCTGCAGCCACGCACCGCAGACAGTCCGATCGACTGGAACACGCTGCGCGCCACGCTGGCGCGGCGGGTCGGTCTGCTGGATGCGGTAGTGTTCAGCGGCGGCGAAGCGAGCATGGATCCGGCACTGGCACAGGCCATGACCGAGGTGCGCGACATGGGTTTCAAAGTCGGTCTGCATACCGCCTGCATCTATCCGGTCCGGCTACGCAATGTGCTGCCACTGGTCGACTGGGTAGGCTTTGATGTGAAAGCGCCGTTCAGCGAATACGCGGCCATTACCGGGATTGCCAACAGCGGCGATCCGGCACGCGCCTGCGTACAGGCGATACTGGCCAGCGGCGTGGCCTACGAATGCCGCAGCACCGTACATGCGCAACAACTGCCACCCGAGCAGCTACTGGCTATGGCCGCACAGCTGGCCGAACTGGGCGTAGAAAACTACGTACTACAGGAATTTCGCGCCACCGGCTGCGCTGACCAGTCGCTCAACGCCAGCAGCCGCCCCGGTTATCCCAACGCGGCGCTGGCGGCACGCATTGCCGCGCTATTCTGCCACTTCAGCGTACGCCGCCACCATTAGGCACAGGCAGAAACTTCAGCAGGCGCAGCAAGGCCTGCTTGCCGACTTCCGTCAGCGGCATGTCGATCGCATCCAGGGTATTTTTGACCAGCAGTCCCAGCTCCGTATCCCCCTCCATCGACAGGCGGCGCGCGAAGAACAGTGTGTCGGGATCCTGCTGACGGCGTGCCAGTGCCAGCATATCGGCCGCGCAGGCACCGATCTCGAGATCCGCCACACCGTCTGCCTTGCGTGCAGTGAAGCGCTGACCATCCCAGCTGAAATCAAACGCCACCCCGGCATCGGTGACGCGCACCCGTAAATGGCGTCCCTGCAAGCAGGTGCGCACATCGTCCGGTAACTGGGGACGCAACACAATATTCAGTGCCGCTACGCACAGCAGCGATCCGGGATAGGCTGGCAAGCGTCGCCCCAGTGCGCTCAGTAGCGCGGGCAGTTGCGGCGCGGTCTCCTGCGTTGTCGGGGTACGCAGGCTAGTGTTCATCAGGTTCGGGTTCATAGTGCAGCTTCCATCGTCAGTTCCAGTCCGGGTTTGCCATGCCAGTAGCCATTACAGGCGGCAGCGGGCATATAGGCCGTCATGGCATCGGCCACCTCGGCGGCATCGGCTACTCCTTGGCGCACGCTGTCAAAGGCGGCGATGATCTGCCCCATATGTTCAGCTTGCGGGCTCAGACGCGCAACGCCCACGCCCATACGCTGCATTGTGTCGATTTCTGTGATCAGGTTGTACACCAGTGCCGATTGGCTCTGGATGCCGTTCAGAACCAGAAACGGCTGCTGCTCGCGGGTCTGCATCAGCAAGCCGTCCGGATGCTCGATGCAACTGAAGCGGCAATCATCCTTAGGCAGATTGCGGTTGCGTGCCGTGAAGCAGCGCGCGGAAAAAGCCAGCGGCATGCGCCCGTAGGCAAATACTTCCGTCTCGATGCCGGGCGGGCGCTGATCGAGCATGGCCTGCAGGCCGCTGCGCCCCATTTCCAGCGGCATGACCCAGCGCGTGGCACCCAGTTCAGCCATCAGCGACAAGGTCGGCGGATTGTAGATATTCAGATGTGGTCCGGCCACAAACGGGCCCTGATCGGCCAGCAGTTGCACCGCCCCCATGTCGCTCGCTTCGACCATAAAGCGGCCGTTCGCTGTCAGACGGCGCAGCGCCGTCACGTCCGCGCTCGATTCGATCAGTGCCAGCGTGCTCAGCACCACCTGCTTGCCGCGCGCTTCCAGCATCGCGGCAATCTCCAGCCATTCAGCAGAGCGCACTTCATGGCGACGCGAGCAGACACTCTCGCCCAGATAGACGATCTCTACCGGCGACGCCGCAATGTCCTCATAAAACGCCATCACCTTGGCACGCGGCCAGTAATACAGCAAGGGCCCCACAGCAAGTTTCAACATACTCTCTCCCCAAAAATCATTTCCAGGCGCGGTGGTAGGCGCCCAATGTGTGCTGCTGGCCCTCTGCCAGCTGATTCAGTTCCGCCATCCAGTTCGGCCGGACCGAATAGCGCGCCGGATTCTCCAGCGCCTGATCGATGGCTTCGCGCCACACCCGCGTCACTTGCGCCACATAGGCCGGACTACGCTGGCGCCCTTCGATCTTGACGGCGCGCACACCCATCGAAATCAATTGCGGTAGCAGTTCCAGGGTATTCAGGCTGGTCGGTTCCTCGACGGCATAATAGGTTTCGTCATTCACTTCAAAACGCCCTTTGCACAGGGTCGGGTAACTGGCGTTTTCCTGTGCAGTGTAGCGATCAATCAGCACGCCATTCAGACGCGACTCCAGCCCGCGCGTGCTTTGCTGCCAGCGCACCGCCTTGGCCGGCGAGCACACCCCATGAGTATTCGGCGCCTCGCCCGTCACATACGAGGACAGCGCGCAGCGCCCTTCCACCATCACGCACAGGCTGCCGAAACCGAACACTTCGATTTCCACGTCGGTGTTATTGATCACATGTTCGACCTGTGCCAGCGACAGCACGCGCGGCAGCACGGCACGCGCCACGCCGAACTGACGCTGATAGAAGTTAATGGCTTCTGCATTGGTAGCCGAGCCTTGCACGGACAAATGCAGACGCAGATCGGGGTAATTTTCCGAGGCATAACGCATCAGACCAGGATCGGCCAGAATCACCGCGTCCACGCCGGCCGCAGCGGCCCGGTCGATGGCACGGCGCCACAGGGCACTGGTCTCCGGTTGCGGATAGGTATTCAGTGCCAGTAGCACCTTGCGATGGTGACGGTGGGCATATTCGATGCCCTGTCCTATGGCGACGTCGTCGAAGTTCAGACCGGCGAAATTGCGCGCATTGGTGGCATCGCGAAAGCCCAGATAGACGCAATCAGCACAGAGATCGATGGCAGATTTCAGCGCTGGCAGACTGCCGGCGGGACAAACCAGTTCTATCGGACCGACGTTAGTATTGGGAGAAAGATCATTAAAGCTCATGAGTGTGCTCAAACTGAGTGAAATGCAAAGGTTTTGCGACGACGAACTGTAGCGCGTAGGCAAGCGGAAAATCCTTGACTTGAATCAAGGAAAGGCGGCTTGCCAGAATGGGACAATGGCTCGATCAACCCAAGAGGAAACCGCATGAGCGCCATCGCCCACTATCTCGAACAGGATCACCAGCATTGCGATGATCTGTATCTGCAAGCCGAAGCACACCTCGCCGAACACAGGCTGACGGAGGGTGCGCCAGCCTTCCAGCGCTTCATGCTCGCCTTCGAACTGCATCTGGCGCGCGAGGAACAGTGGCTATTTCCCGCGCTGGAACAACATCTGGGCAGCAGCAACGGCCCCACCGTGGTGATGCGCAACGAACACCAGCAAATGCGCGCCATCCTGCGCCAGATGCAGGGCGCGCTGGAACACCGCGATAGCGCCAGCTTCTGCGACTTTGCCGACCATCTGCGCATGCTGATGCGCCAGCACAATCTGAAGGAAGAGAACGTTCTCTATCCCATGGCCGAGCGCCTACTCGTTGGCAGCAGTGAGGCCATGCTGCGTCAGCTCATGCAGACAGATTTGCTGGCCCAGCCACTAAGCACTGGCGTACCGGCATGAGCACCCACCATCTCTCAGCCTCGCCGGCTGCAGCACGACCCGACGTGGTGATCGATGTACGCGGCATGGAGCCCCCGGAACCGATGGTGAAGGTGCTGGAAGCGCTCGATCTGCTGCCCCCCGCTGGCCGCCTGCAAGTGTTGATCGACCGTCAACCAGTGCCGCTTTATCAGGTGTTGCAACGTAACGGCTACTCCCATCTGACCAGTCCCGGTGAGGCGGGCGGCTACCAAGTTTTGATCTGGATCACTGGCGCCGCCAGTCAGCCATGAGCGCTGGCAGTCTGCCGCGGCGCGCACTATCGTTCGATAGCAATCCGCCCTATTCGGTGCCGATGCGCTTCTTTTGCAGTGCCGTGCTATTTGCCATGCTCGCCAGCGCTATACTGATCTGGCAAGGTGATACCGCCCTGCTCAGTCGCTGGTCGCCGTCCACGCTGGCGCTCACGCATCTGCTGGTGCTGGGCTGTCTCAGCATGAGCATGGTAGGCGCGCTGCTGCAGATGCTGCCGGTGGTGGCCGGCATCAGCCTGCCACAGGTGGAAAGACTAGGTCCACTGGTGCATCTGGGTCTGTGTGCTGCCACCCTACTGCTGGCCAGTGCCTTCTGGTGGCAAATACCGGCACTGTTCCTCGGCGCCGGCGCACTGCTGTGCGCCACACTCCTGCTATTTCTCGGCGCCTGCAGCATCGGCTTATGGCAAACACCGGCATCCGGCGCGACGGAAGTCGTCACCGCCATCCGGCTCGCACTGACAGCCCTGCTGGTCACCCTGACGCTGGGTATCGTCCTGCTCGCCACGCTGGCTTTGCCGCAGGCTGCTGCCCTGCCGTGGCAGCGCCTCACGGACTTGCATGTGCTCTGGGGCTTGCTCGGCTGGGTAGGTTTGCTAGTGATGGGCATCGCCTGGCAAGTGGTGCCGATGTTTATGGTCACCGAACCCTACCCGCCAGCCCTGCGACGCCATTTCAGCAGTGCTTTGTTCCTGCTGCTGTGTGCCAGTTCCGTGGGCAACGCTTTACCAGGCCCCGCACACTGGTCAACGCGGGTCGCCGAGGCCTTGCTACTTACCGGCTTCGCCGCGTTTGCCAGCGTCACCCTGTATCTACTGGCGCATCGCAAACGTCCCAGCGCCGATACCACCACGCTGTACTGGCGCTATGCCATGATCTGTGTGCTGCTGGCCGTCTTGCTGGCGACGCTGCCCCTGGACTGGCCACTCAATTTCCGGCCGCTGGCACTGGGCGTGCTGCTGATCGCCGGTGTCGCCATGTCCACGATCTACGGCATGCTGTACAAAATTGTGCCCTTCCTGACCTGGTATCACTTGCAGGAAACCCGGATGCATGGCCAGAGCGTACCGAATCTGCACCAGATCATTCCCGCGCAAAGCGGCCGCAGGCAGTTTTGCCTGCACGCCGCTGCCGTGCTGCTATTACTGGCGGCGTGCTACGCGCCAGCCTTACTGACCGTTCCGGCGGCCTGCGTCATGGCGCTGGCAAGCAGCGCCATGTTGTGGAATTTGCTCACGGCGCTGCGCCTGTACCGCCGCCTGCACCTCGGCGACCAGACCCTCGGTGCTGTCACGACTAGTCATTCTGGCTAATAGCGCACAGCCCGCCGAACGGCCAGAATATCAAGCAGCGCCGCAGTTCCGGCCGGCGCCCTGGCTCACCAAAGAGACGACATCATGACTTGCTATGCAGAGAACTGCTACCACGGCCCGACACTGAGCATCACGATCAACCGTGAAGGCAACCGGATCCATCGCCTGATCGACGACACCCTGTTCCCCAGCCGCCCAAAAAAAATCGTGGTGCGGCGCGACCCCATGGTGGCCGCGCTGTTCGGCGCCGCACCGGGCGATCACGCCGGTTCGGCAGAGCAAGCCTGCAGCACCGCAAGCCTGCCAAAGCGTGCGCGTCGCTAGTCGGCCATCACGGTACGATTGCGTCCCGCCTCCTTGGCGGCATACAGGGCCATATCGGCGCGCAGATACAAGGC
>Ga0187844_10002294_pt1 | contig 13672 bp, 8 predicted proteins | sample SpaLakP09_SKY_50_FD_134517 | JGI IMG/M metagenome (GOLD analysis project Ga0187844, IMG submission 134517) | Oligotrophic lake water microbial communities from Sparkling Lake, Wisconsin, USA - SP09_SKY_50 | ecosystem: Environmental > Aquatic > Freshwater > Lake | place: USA: Sparkling Lake...
ACATCCTCATGCCCTAGCTCGACGGGTACCAGACTTGCGCCATCATCAAGCGCAACGCCCGTTTTGCAGATACTCCGGTGGTGATGCTGTCCTCCAAGGACGGCGTGTTCGACAAGGCGCGTGGGCGCATGGTCGGCTGCCAGGAATATCTCACCAAGCCATTTACCAAAGACCAGCTGTTGCAAGCAGTTCAACAGTTTGGCAATTCCCAACAAGGAGCCATGTAATGCCCATTCAGAAAGTATTGGTCGTTGACGACTCGAAGACCGAGTTGATGTTTTTGACGGACCTGCTTCAGAAAAAAGGCATGCAAGTCCGTACTGCAGAAAATGCCGACGAAGCATTCCGCCGCCTCGCTGAAGAAAAGCCCGACCTCATTTTGATGGACGTGGTCATGCCTGGCCAGAATGGTTTTCAGCTCACGCGTGCCATTACCCGCGACCCGCTGTATGCCGATGTGCCGATCATCATGTGCACCAGCAAGAACCAGGAAACCGACCGTGTCTGGGGCATGCGTCAGGGCGCGCGCGGCTACATCACCAAGCCGGTGGACCCCGCCGAGTTGCAGGCCAAAATCGACGCTCTGAACTGAGGCTGCGGCGCGCTCATGGCCAACCGCGAAGCCCTGCGAGAGCTGCAGACCCGACTTGCCAGCCGCCTGCAGGCTGCAAGAACCGAAGGGACCTCTGTGTCATCCTGGCTGGCTGTCGAGTCCGCCGGGAGTTTCTACTTGTTGCCCCTGGGGCAGTCCGGGGAGATTTTTCCCTGGGCCTCCGTCCAGGCTGTGCCCTACACCCAGAGCTGGTTTCTGGGCGTTGCCAACCTGCGTGGCGGTTTGGTAGGTGTTGTGGATCTGGCGGGCCTGCTGGGATCGGCAGCACCCCGCACCGAGCAGGCCCTGGCCGAGTCCAGCCTGCTGGCCTTCAATGCCGCGCTGGATGTCAACGCGGCCTTGCTGGTGGACCGCCTCGCGGGCCTGCGCGGAACCGACGCCTTTGTGTCGTCCGAGCCACCGGCTGAAGACGCGCCCAGCTTCTTCGGCACCACCTATATCGATTCCAGCGGCACACGCTGGCAGGAGCTGAACCTGCAGATCCTGTCCCAACATCCCGCATTCCTGAGCATCAGTGCTTGAGTTTTTCTGTAAGGCTGCACCATGTCCGTCGTCAATCAATTTGGAAAACTGTTCAACCGGAAACCCGCTACGCCGGATGCAGGCGCGGCCGCCGGCACGGCGGACGATGGGCAGGATGTCCTGGCCACGGGCGCCCTGGATGGCGCGCAGTTGCGTGACGCCTACCAGGCAGAGGCCATGAACAGCGTTCAGGGGGACCCGGATGGTTACCCCTCCGAGTTGGCGGCTTCGGAAACGGACGAAGAGCTGATTTCCCTGCCCTTGCTGGGGCGGTCCACGGCCGCAGGTCACCAACGCCGTCTGCTGGCCCTGCTGCTGGTGGGCGTGTTGGTGCTGGGTGCGATTGCCTTCTGGGTGCTGCAGCAGGCCGATCGGTCTGCGCAACAGCTGGCTTCGACCGGCCAATCGCTGATGCAGTCGCAACGTCTGGCCAAGTCGGTGTCGCAGGCCCTGGTGGGTAGCCCCCAGGCCTTCCCGGACGTGGTGGAAAGCTCGGGCGTGCTGGCGCGCAACGTGCGCGCCCTGAATGCGGGTGACAGCGAACTGGGTGTGCAGTCGCTGGGCGAGCCGTTCAAGCCGGATCTGGATGCCGTCAACCCCCTGATGGAACGCGCCGAGCGCAACGCCAGTGTGGTGATGGGCCAGCAGAAGATCCTGACCCAGGTGGGTGACGCTCTGCGCACCATCAACCGCCAGTCGTCCGACCTGCTGGAAATCGCCGAAACCGTGTCTTCGCTGAAACTTCAGCAGAACGCCCCGGCCGCTGAAATTTCTGCCGCTGGCCAGCTGGTGATGTTGACCCAGCGTATCGGCAAGTCGGCCAACGAATTCCAGACCATGGAAGGCGTGAGCCCCGAGGCTGTGTTCTTGCTGGGCAAGGACTTGAACTCCTTCAAGGAAATCGCCCAGGGCCTGCTGGACGGCAGCCCGGAGCTGCGCCTGGCCGCCACCAAGGACGCCCAGACCCGCGAACAACTCGAAGCCCTGGTCAAGCTCTATGAGCAGACCCGTACCCAGGCCAGCGCCATTCTGGGCAACCTGCAAGGCCTGGTGTCTGCCCGTGAAGCCCAGTCCGCCATCATTGCCGACAGCGAGCCGCTGCGCCGCCAGCTGGAAGGCCTGCAGAGCAAGCTGTCTGCCCAGACCGGTCTGGGTGCCGGCCAGTTCGCCGCCCTGGCGCTGGCAGGTCTGTTCGTGCTGCTGTGCGGTATCGGCATTTCGCGCGTTCAGCTGTTGGACAGCCGTGGACGCCAGGCGGCTGCCGAAACGCAGCAAAAAGACGCCAAGCGCCAGGAGCAGGAAGCCAAGCGCGTCAACGACGCCAACCAGGCCGCCATTTTGCGTTTGATGAACGAACTGCAGTCGGTCGCTGAAGGTGACTTGACGCAAGAAGCCACGGTGACCGAAGACATCACGGGCGCCATTGCCGACTCGGTGAACTACACGGTGGAAGAACTGCGCCAGCTGGTGGGCAGCGTGCAGAACACGGCAACCCGTGTGGCGCAGACGACGGCGCAGGTGGACAACACTTCCACCGAACTGCTGGCCGCATCAACCGAGCAGCTGCGCGAAATTCGCGAAACCGGCCGCTCCGTTCTGGACATGGCGACCCGAATCAACGAAGTGTCCACACAAGCCCAAGAGTCGGCCACTGTGGCGCGCCAATCGCTGCAAGCTGCCGACTCGGGTCTGCAGGCCGTGCAGAACGCCATCGGCGGTATGAACTCCATCCGCGACCAGATCCAGGACACCTCCAAGCGGATCAAGCGCCTGGGCGAGTCGTCGCAGGAGATCGGTGAAATCACCGAGCTGATTTCCGACATTACCGAGCAGACGAACGTGCTGGCGCTGAACGCAGCCATCCAGGCAGCGTCCGCTGGTGAAGCCGGTCGCGGCTTCTCGGTGGTGGCGGAAGAAGTGCAGCGCCTTGCTGAACGCTCCGCAGACGCAACGCGCCAGATCTCGGCACTCGTGAAGGCCATTCAGACCGACACCCAGGATGCCGTGGCCGCTATGGAACGCTCCACGCAGGGTGTGGTGGAAGGGGCCCGCCTGTCCGACTCCGCCGGTACCGCACTGACCGAAATTGACCGCGTGTCGCGCCGCCTTGCTGAACTGATTGAGCAGATTTCGTCCTCTACCTCCCGCGAAGCCGTTCTGGCCAACGAAGTGGCCGACAACATCCAGCACATTTTTGCGGTGACCGAGCAAACGGGTGAAGGTACCCGCACCACGGCACAACAGGTGCGCGAGTTGTCGCACATGGCCGAAGAACTGCGCCAATCGGTGGCACGTTTCAAGATCGCCTGACAGCAGTAGTCATCAACCAGCTGGCTCATTGCAGCCGGGGACAAATCCATGTCATCTATTGATGCCAACAATGCACCGGCCGCAGAAGGGACCCAGGGAGATCAGGACCTGGGTCCTTTGGCTTGGGTGCTTGACGAACTGCGTAAGTCACTCGACGGTGCGGTCAAAGCCATGCGCCGCTTCGTGCGCGATGCGGAAGTCGCTCGGGAATCCGATCTGGCGGCCCTGGATGCGGGGGCTCTGCGCATTGCGCGCCAGCAACTGCACCAGGCCTGTGGCGCGCTGGAGATGGTGGGCATGGGCCCGCCAGCCCTGGTGCTGCGCTCCATGGAGTCGGCCGTCCAGAAGTTTGTGCAACGGCCCGAAACCTGCAGCGACGACGCTGCGGCCGTGATCGAGCGTGCCAGCTTTGCGCTGATTGAATACCTGGAGACCGTGCTGGCGGGCAAGTCGGTGTCTCCGGTCGCCCTGTTCCCCCAGTACCGTGATGCCCAGGCCCTGGCGGGCGCTGACCGTGTACACCCCGCAGACCTATGGCCTGTGGAGCGTCGTTTCCGCGAGCCCGAAGGCACGGTGACCCTTGCGCCATTGCCGTATGGCCCCGAGGCGCGGGCGCGGCTGGATGCAGCCGTGCTGCGCATCGTCAAGTCCGGCGATCTCCGGGCTGCGCTGAACCTGCGAGACACCTGCCTTGGTTTTGTGGCGGCCCAGACAGACCGCCAGGCGCGTGCCTTCTGGAAGATCTGCGCGGGCTTCTTCGAGGCCTTTGGCTCCGGTCTGCTGGCGCCCGACGTGTATGTGAAGCGCGTGGCTTCGCGGGTACTGATGCAGTACGCGACCCTGGCCAAGGGAGATCCCACCATCGCAGACCGCTTGGTGCAGGATCTGCTCTTTTTCTGTTCCCAGGCCAAAGCCTCCGATCTGCCTGCCGAGGCAGCGCCCTCGCTGCGTGCGGTGCGCCAGGCGTTCTCTCTGGACCGCTTCAAGCCCGTCGACTACGAAACCGCCCGTTTCGGGCGTTTTGATCCGGCGGTGCTGGCGCAGGCGCGCAAGCGCATCGCGTCGGCCACCGAAACCTGGTCGGCATTGGCGGGTGGTGATCGCAACAAGCTCAAACCGGCTGCGGACCAGTTCAGTCTGGTGTGTGATTCGCTGAGAAAGCTGCATCCCGGTAGCGAAAACCTGGCCCAGGCGCTCACGCGGGCGACGGAGTCCACCACCCGTGCGGGCGAGCCGCCGTCGGCTGCCTTGGCGATGGAGGTGGCGACCTCGGTGTTGTACCTGCAAGCGGCGTTTGAAGAGCTGGATGCGGCCGACGACCAGATGGAGCTGCGGGCGACCCGCCTGGCTGAGCGCCTGGATGCAGTGACTGCGGGGGCCGAACCCGAGCCTCTGGAGCCCTGGATGGAGGAGCTGTACCGCAGGGTCAGCGACAACCAGACCATGGGCAGTGTGGTGGATGAGCTGCGTGTGACTTTGGGCGAGGCCGAGAAGGCCCTCGACCAGTTTTTCCGCAACCCCCAGGACACAGCTGTATTGGCCACGGTGCCTGGGCACCTGGCCCAGATGCGCGGCGTGTTGTCGGTGCTTGGGTTGGACCAGGCTTCGCTGGCGGTGGTGCGCATGCGCGACACGGTGGAGCGCCTGCTCATCAACGAGGTGCCCGAAGAAGGCCGTCAGGCAGTTTTCGAGAAGCTCGGCAACAGCCTGGGTGCGCTGGGTTTCCTGATCGACATGCTGAGCTACCAGCGCACGATGGCGCGCAAGCTTTTTGTCTATGACGAGAACCTTGGCGAGTTGCGCATCCTCATGGGCAAGACCCGTGCGCGCGCATCGGATGCCATGGAGGAAGCTCCCGCCAAGCTGGAGGAGCGCACCGACACGCTGGTGCCTGACGTGCTGCCCCGTTTCCCCGTGGCAGAGCCTGTCAGCGAACCCACGGACTTTGCCCCCATCCTGGATCTGGGGGCTGCCCCTGCCAGTGAGCCTGTGGCTCCGGCAGAACCCGAAAGCCTCGCTCCGGACATCTCCTTCGATGTGGCCGCTCCTGCGACACCGGCGTCGGCGGTCACCGCTGCGGAGGCCCCCGCCTCCACGGCCAAGGCAGCCGTGCCCGATGTGGAAGACGAGCTGCTGGAGGTTTTCCTGGAGGAAGCACGCGAAGTGGTGGTCAATGGATTGGCCGCCATCGACCTGCTCCAGGCAGAGCCTGGCAATCTGAGCGAACAAACCACCTTGCGCCGTGCCTTCCATACGCTCAAGGGCAGTTCGCGCATGGTGGGCCTCAACGACTTCGGCGAGGCCGCCTGGTCGATGGAGCAGATTCTCAACACCTGGCTGGCTGAACAGAAGCCCATGCAACCGGGCTTGTTGACGCTGTCCTCGGACGCCTTGCGGGCCTTTGGCCGCTGGGCCGATGACATTGCTGCAGGCCGTGCGACTGGCTGGGACCCTGAGTCCTTCCGCAAGTCTGCAGATGCCATGCGCCTGGATGGCACGCTGCTGCCTCTGGTGGTGCCCTCCGAGGGCGGCGAGCCCCTGGTGGCTGTTTCGGAGATCGACGCTCTGGTGGAGCTGGAGCCCGAAGCGGTCAGCGTGCCTGCTGATACTGTGGTGGCCGAGGCCGCCGAGGCCCCAGAGGACGACCTGGGCCTGATGGACTTCCAGGCGACCGAAATTTCTGAGCATGTCCCCGAACATCCTGCAGCCGTTGAGGTGCCAGTGGTACCTGAACTGGCCGCTGCACCCGGTGTGGCAGAGGTGGCTGAGGACATTGACTTCTCTGTCTTCACCGCCGCCCTGAATGCAGATTCGGCCCCAGCGCCCCTGGTGGACCCGTCCAGCGCCGATTTTGTGCTCGACCTGGAGTTGCCCGACCTGGACTTGTCCGATGTGGCGCCTGTTGCCGAGGTTGCGGCCGTGGCCGCCGCACCGGAGCCGCTCTTGGACGCGCCGGTCGAAGCGTTCGCTTTGCCTGAAGCTGAAGTCAGCGCAACCCCAGAAACCGCAGTACCAGCAGTGCCTGCAGACATCGACGCTGAAGTGCCAGAGGCATCGGATGCGCTCGCATCGCTGGATGTCGAAGCGCTGGAGCGGTTGCTGGAAGCAGAGTCCGCAGCGGCTGCCGCTGAGGTGCCGGTGGTGGCTGAGGCCCATGAAGCGGCCGCGCCTGCCGATGTTGAGCTGCCTTCTGAAATGGCCGGGCTTCTGGATGCCCTGCCGCAAGAGGACAGCAACGCCAGCGACGATGCGGTCAAGGTGATTGATACCCTGCGTATCAGCATCCCGCTGTACAACGTCTATCTGAACGAGGCCGACGAATGGTCGCGCCGTCTGGTGACCTGCCTCCAGGAGTGGTCGCTGGAGTTGCACGAGCCGCTGCCCGATATGGGGGTGGCGCTGGCGCATTCGCTGGCGGGAAGTTCTGCCACGGTCGGTTTCACTGCCTTGTCGGAGTTGGCGCGGGCACTGGAACACGCGATGCAGCATGTGCAGCTGCAATCCGGCGGCACGCAGGAGCAGGCCCAGGCCTTCATGGGCGCGGCCGAGGACATCCGCCGCCTGCTGCACCAATTTGCTGCGGGTTTCCTCAAGGAGCCCAACGAGGAGGTTCTGGAGCAGCTGCGCCAGATTCTGGAAGCCGAGGTGGTGGCCACCTTGTCTCCCCCCGAAGAGGATGCGGCCGAAGCCTTCCCGATCGAGATGGTGGAGCCCGTGGCCCCCGAGCCCGAACCGGTCTCGGCACCCGAGCCGGAGCTGGCCGACGAACCCGAGGCGTTTGCCGAGGCGACGCTGGAGCCTGCACCGCTCATCATCCCGCAAGGCCACGTGGCGCCCGCGCTGTCGGTGGTGGCCCACGATCAGGACCAACTGATCGACGACGCGATCGCCCACGCCGTGGCACTGTCTTCGGATGTGGACGACGACATCGATGCGATTGACGTCATCGACCCTGACCTGTTCCCGATCTTCGAAGAAGAGGCTGCCGAGCTGCTGCCCCAGCTGGGGGGCGCCCTGCGCCAATGGGCTGCACGGCCCGACAATCTGGGCGCCCGCAGCGAAGTGCTGCGCGCCTTGCACACGCTCAAGGGCAGCTCGCGACTGGCTGGTGCCATGCGCCTGGGCGAAATGGCCCACCGGCTGGAGTCGGCCATCGAGCAGCTCGATGCCGAGACCGTCACCGCCGACCAGATCGATCCCTTGCAGGCCAGTTTTGACGGCCTGCAGGCAAACTTCGACGCCCTGCGTGCCATCGGGCAAACGCCTGCCGATACGGTGGTCACACTGCCCGTCGAAGCCGCCCATGGCCGTCCGGATGCCGCAGAGCTGTCTATGGCGCCTGCTGCAGCTGTGGCGGGTGCCGCTGGTGCCGCTCCGGCAGTCCGGTTGCCCGGCCCGTCGCAGCTGGCGCCCCTGCGTGTGGCTGCCAGCCAGTCGGTGCGTGTGCGTGCCCAGCTGCTGGACCGCCTGGTGAACCAGGCGGGCGAGGTGATGATCAGCCGCTCGCGCCTGGATGTGCGCCTGGGGCAGTTCCGCAGCTCGCTCTCCGACCTGTCGGGCAACCTCGACAGGCTGCGCCAGCAACTGCGTGACATCGAGGTGCAGGCCGAGTCGCAGATGCAGTCGCGCCTGGCCTTGTCCAAGGACTCGGCCGCAGGTTTCGACCCGCTGGAGTTCGACCGCTTCACCCGCGTGCAGGAACTCACCCGCATGATGGCCGAGTCGGTGAACGACGTGGCGACGGTGCAGCGCAACCTGCAGCGCGCCATGGAAGGCGCCGAAGACGATCTGATCGCCCAGGGCCGCCAGGCCCGTGAGCTGCAGCGCGACCTGCTGCGCACCCGCATGGTGGAGTTCGAAGGCATTGCCGAGCGCCTCTACGCCGTGGTGCGCCAGGCCTCCAAGGAGACCGGCAAGCAGATCAAGCTGGACATCACCGGCGGCTCCATCGAAATGGACCGTGGCGTGCTGGACCGCATGACCCCGGCGTTCGAACATTTGCTGCGCAACTGTGTGGCCCATGGCATCGAAGATCCCGAAGTGCGGGTGGCGGCGGGCAAGCCTGCCTCCGGCACGATCACCGTGGATCTGCACCATGAAGGCAACGACGTGTCGGTGGAGTTCCGCGACGACGGCGCGGGCCTGAATCTGCCACGCATCCGTGAAAAGGCCCTGTCTCAGGGCATCGTGGAAGCGGGTGTGGAACTCAGCGATGCCGAGGCCGCCAACCTGATCTTCATGCCGGGCTTCTCGACGGCATCCGAAGTGACCGGCTTGGCTGGGCGCGGCATCGGCATGGACGTGGTGCGTGCCGAAATCAACGCCCTGGGGGGGCGCATCGAAACCTCGACCGAGGCGGGCAGGGGCGCGGCGTTCCGCATGGTGCTGCCTTTGACGACTGCGGTGACGCAGGTGGTGATGCTGCGCACCGGCGACCTGGCGGTGGGCGTGCCTGCCAACGTGGTGGAAATCGTGCGCCGCACCTCTGCGGCCGACCTGGAAGAGGCCTACCGCACCGGCGTGTTTGACGATGGGATGGAGAAGGTGCCCTTCTTCTGGTCCGGTGCCTTGCTGCAGGCGTCTGCCCGCAGCTATGAGCCCGCAGGCAAGACTCGCCCCGTGGTGATCTTCCGCAGCGCTGCGCAGCGTGTGGCCATGCACGTGGATGAAGTGCTGGGCAACCAGGAAGTTGTGGTGAAGAACCTCGGCCCCCAGTTGTCCCGCCTGCCAGGCCTGGCCGGTATGTCGGTGCTGGCCTCGGGTGCCGTGGTGCTGATCTACAACCCGGTGGCTTTGGCCACGGTGTACGGCGACCAGGTGCGCGCTGCCAGCGCGGGCATGGCGCCCGCCCCGGAAGCGGAGGGTGGCGCTGGTGGTGCCAAGCAGGTGGTCTCGCCCCAGCTGGCGGGGCCCAGCCAGGTGCCGCTGGTGCTGGTGGTGGACGATTCGATCACCGTGCGCCGCGTCACGCAGCGCCTGCTGCAGCGCGAAGGCTACCGGGTGGCCCTGGCGGCCGACGGCCTGCAGGCCCTGGAGCGACTGCAGGAGGAGCGTCCGACCGTGGTGCTGTCCGACATCGAAATGCCCCGCATGGACGGCTTCGACCTGGCGCGCAACATCCGTGCAGACGGTGCGTTGCGCGACCTGCCGATCATCATGATCACCTCGCGCATTGCCGAGAAGCACCGCGAGCATGCGATGGAGCTGGGTGTGAACCACTACCTGGGCAAGCCGTATTCGGATGAAGAACTGCTGAGCCTGATCCAGCACTACGCCCGCATCGCGGCAGCCGCAGCCGCCGAGGCCTGACAGACCATGCGCACCACCCACAGCCCCGCCCTTCACCGGCGGGGCTGTGGTTTTTTGGGGTGCCATGTTTCCGTGATGGGTGACGCTATGGCGGGTAGGGGTGTCGGCCCAGCGGCTGGCCCGCCGCAGCCCGCCTTTTGTAGATGGTCGGGGTGCTGATGGACCCGGCAGCGCAGTCGTCCTCTGCCGATCCTCGTCTGCTGGCGTGCCTGGCCTTTGTGGCCAGGGAGCGGGCCTCCGATCTTTTCCTGCTGGCGGGCGCGCCGCCCACCATCAAGCGGCAGGGCGCGTTTGCGCCGATTGCCCAGCAGGTGCTGTCGGCGGACGACGTTCGGCAGATGGCCTACTCCATCCTGCGGGAAGCACAACGGCATGAGTTCGAGACCACGATGGAGTGCGATCTCTCGTTCCAGACCCCCGAAGGCGAGCGTTTTCGTGTCAATGTGCACCGCCAGCGTGGACAGGTGGGCATGGTGATACGGCATGTGATTGCGCAGATACCAGACCTGCAGACACTGGGCCTGCCCCCGGTGCTGCAGCAACTGGCGTTTCTCAAAGGCGGTCTGGTGTTGACGGTGGGGGCTGCGGGTTCGGGCAAGACCACCACGCTGGCCGCATTGCTGGACCACCGCAACACCCACGCGGGCGGGCATATCCTGACCGTGGAAGACCCGATTGAGTACCTGCACACCCACAAGAAGTCGCTGGTCACCCAGCGCGAAGTGGGGCTGGATACGCTGTCCTACGACGAGGCCCTGCGGCGGGCCATGCGCGAGGCCCCCAATGTGATCCTGATCGGCGAGATCCGCGACCGGGCCACCATGCAGCATGCGCTGCACTATGCCGAGTCCGGTCATCTGTGTGTGTCCACCCTGCATGCCAACAACGCCAACCAGGCAGTGCAGCGCATCCTGAATTTTTTCCCCGAGGATGCCCACCGCCAGCTGCTCATGGACCTGTCGCTCAATCTGCGCGCGGTGGTGGCGTTGAGGCTGGTCGCCGGGCTGGCCGGGAGCCTGGTGCCCGCCACAGAGATCATGCTGCTGACCCCCTACGTGGCCGAACTGATCCAGAAAGGCCAGATTGACGAACTCAAGACGGCCATCACCCGCAGCGGGGAGCAGGGCATGTGGAGCTTTGACCAGTCCCTGTTGTCCCTGGTCGAACTGGGTGCCATCTCACCCGCAGAAGCGATAGCCAATGCCGACAACCGCACCGATGTGCGCCTGCGCCTGCGGCTGGCAGCCGGTGCCTCGCTGGGTGGCGAGGGCATGCAGATGACCCCGGAGGAACCCCCACCGGGCGACCCGCCGCCCCCGGCGCATCGCTAACCCACGGTGGCCTGCGTTAGTCTGCGCAGCCGTGTAGTCACCCTGCAGCCATCTTCACCACGGCATACCGCTCCAGCGTGCGTTGCCGTGCGGCATCGTGCTCCACCACAGGCAAGGGGTAGGTGTCTCCCAGGCGCACTCCCGCTTCCTGCAGCTCCAGGGGGCGCGCCAGCCAGGGGGCGTGGAGTGCCTTGGTTGGGAGCGCTGCAAGCTGGGGCAGGTAGCGGCGGATGAACTTGCCCTCGGGGTCGAACTTCTCGCTCTGGCTCACCGGGTTGAAGATGCGGAAGTAGGGCTGGGCATCGCACCCGCTGGAGCTGGCCCACTGCCAGCCGCCATTGTTGGCGGACAGGTCGAAGTCATTGAGGTGCGTGGCAAAGTACGCCTCGCCCCGGCGCCAGTCGATGCCGAGGTCCTTCACCAGAAAACTCGCCACCACCATGCGCAGGCGGTTGTGCATGTAGCCCGTCTGGTTGATTTGCGCCATGGCGGCATCCACCAGCGGGTAGCCCGTGCGGCCCTCGCGCCAGGCGGCAAACAGGGCGTCGGCTTCGGGGCCGGTTTCCCACTGGATTGCGTCGTAGGCGGGCTTGAAACTGTGGCCCACCACATGGGGGTGGTGGTGCAGGATCTGAAAGTAGAAGTCGCGCCAGATCAGCTCGCTCAGCCATGTTGCGGCGCCGGGGTTGCCCGCCTGCACCAGCCCGTGCGCGGTGCGCGCCAGCACCCGTGGCGAGATGGTGCCAAAGCGCAAATGCACGCTGAGGTAGCTGGGGCCCTTGACGGCGGGAAAATCGCGCGCATGGTCGTAGCGCTCGATGCGGCCCAGAAAATCATCAAACAGCTGCTGTGCGCCACGGGCGCCGGTAGGCAGCCCGGGGGCTGGCGATGCACTGGCCTCGAACCCGAGCGACGTCAGCCCGGGCACGGGTTGGCAATGCGCCGGGGGGCGTGGTGCCAGGCGGTGCGCGTGGCGCTCAACCGGGTAGCTTGTGAGCTGGAAAGCGTCGATTTTCTTGAGCCAGGCGTTTTTGTAGGGCGTGAACACGCTATAGGGGTTGCCGGTCTGCGTCAGCACCTCGCTGCGTTCAAAAATCGTGTGGTCCTTGAAGGTGTGGAACGCCTTGCCCGCAGCCGCCAGACGGGTGCGCACCAGGCTGTCGCGTGCCAGCGCCTGGGGCTCGTCATCGTGGTTGGCAAACACGGCCTGCACGCCCAGGCTGTGCGCCAGGGCCGGGATCGCCTCGCTGGCCACGGCATGCAGCACGATGAGCCCGCCCTGCGGCTGGCCACACAGAGTGCGCAGCGAGGCATCCAGTTCCTCCAGCGACGCGAGGATGAATTCCACGCGCCGGTCCCTGCGGGGCAGGCCATCCAGAATCTCCCGGTCCAGCACGAAGGCGCAGTGCACCTGCTCGCACTGCGTCAGCGCCCGGTACAGGGCGGCGTGGTCCGCTGTGCGCAGATCGCGGCGGAACCAGACAAGGCCGCTGGGGTAGGAAGACTCGGAAGGTCCGCGAGGCCTGGAAGAGGGCGCCATGTTCACCGTTAAAATTGAGGAATGTCTTTCGATTCTGCGCCCATCAACCTGACGCATCACTTCCTGATTGCGATGCCCGGCCTGGAAGATGAGTCTTTTGCGCGCAGTGTGGTCTATCTGTGCGAGCACAGCGAACGCGGCGCACTCGGGCTCATCATCAACAAGCCCTCGGACATCACCCTCAAAAGCCTGTTCGACAAAGTCGATTTGTCGCTGCGGCGCGAAGACCTCACCCGGGAGCCTGTCTTCCAGGGCGGCCCGGTGCAGACCGAACGCGGCTTTGTGCTGCACGAGCCCATGCTCATGGACAAGGCCGAGACCGACGAGTCGGCCTATGCCTCCACCATGACCATCCCCGGCGGGCTGGAGATGACCACCTCCAAAGACGTGCTCGAAGCCCTGTCCACCGGCGCCGGGCCGCGCCGCGTGCTCATCACGCTGGGCTACTCGTCGTGGGGCGAGGGGCAGCTGGAGACCGAACTGGCCGAAAACGCCTGGCTCACTGTGGCGGCCGACCTGTCGGTGATCTTCGACACCCCCGTGCCCGAGCGCTACGACCGGGCCCTGTCGCTGCTGGGCCTGAAGGCCTGGATGCTGTCGCCCGAGGCGGGGCACGCATGACCGGCACGCCCGTTCACTCCGAGCAGCCCGTCGTTCCTGCGCATTTCCAGACCTTTCTTGCTTTTGACTTTGGCCTCAAGCGCACAGGCGTGGCCTCGGGCAACCGCATGCTGCGCAGTGCCACGCCGCAGCGCACCATCCAGGCCGAGGGCGATGCCCGCTTTGCCCAGGTGGCCGAGCGCATCAAGGAATGGCAGCCCGACGCGCTGGTAGTCGGCGTGCCCTACCACCCCGACGGCGCGAGCCACGAGAACACTGCGCGGGCGCTCAAGTTCGGCCGCCAGCTGCGCGGCCGTTTTGGTTTGCAGGTGTTCGAGGTGGACGAGCGCTACAGCACCACCGAAGCCATCGCCGGTGGCGCCAAGGATGCCGATGCCGCCTCGGCCTGCATCATCCTGGAACAGTTTTTGAGGAATCTCCCATGAC
>Ga0187844_10002296_pt1 | contig 13667 bp, 7 predicted proteins | sample SpaLakP09_SKY_50_FD_134517 | JGI IMG/M metagenome (GOLD analysis project Ga0187844, IMG submission 134517) | Oligotrophic lake water microbial communities from Sparkling Lake, Wisconsin, USA - SP09_SKY_50 | ecosystem: Environmental > Aquatic > Freshwater > Lake | place: USA: Sparkling Lake...
ATGCCAAGGGTGTGGAAATTGAAACCAGCTATCGCTACAACGCCTTCCGCGTCACTGGTGGCCTGACCTACACCAATGCCAGCATCACTGCAGCAAACGACAAGTCTGTGGTCGGCAAGACCCCACGCCGTCAGGCCAGCTACACCTATCAAATTGCTCCAACTTACACCATGGGCGATGCCGTCTTCGGTGCCAGCCTGATAGGCACCAGCAAATCTTACGGTGACGACGCCAACACCTTGACCCTGCCCGCCTTCCATGTCCTGAACGCCTTTGTCAACTACAACATCAACGACAAAGTGCAGGTCTCACTGAGCGTCAACAACCTGACGAACAACATAGGTTACACCGAAGTAGAAGGCGACGGACACGCAGCAAGATCGATTAATGGCAGAAGCATCAAGGCAGCATTGAAATACAGTTTTTAACATTCACGATGGAGCGCAGCGAACATCCGCCTCCCGGTGCGTAGGAAGCGTGGAGGGGGCGTAGCGAGCGGCGTCAGTTTGGGTTGAGAAGCGCAGTCGTACTTGAGTACGATGAGCATCGCAGGCCCAAAATCACGCCGCGCAGTAGCCCCATCCACGCTTCCGGCAAAGTCCCTGGTAGCACTTAGGCTCCCCTACACCCCCAACATGTGGGGGAGCCATTTTTACTGACCCGTTTTTTCTAAGGCACTGCCTGCACCATGTCTGTCGCATCGAACACAGTACCATTCACCCACACCTTGCTCGCCAACATCGCGCCGGGCATGCAAGCAAGCATTAATGCCAGACTGACAAAGCACCTTCCCGATTTATACCAAACACTGCAGGCGTTGTACGGCGATCAATTCAGCAACGAGCAAGCATTTGCCACATGGCTGGCAGAACTCTTGCAAGTCGCAGGCGAAATTATCGCTGTACGCCCCCAGCCATTACAGGAACTCGACACAGCCAGAAGCACAGACAAGAACTGGTTCGCCAAAGAAAACATGCTCGGCTACTGCTGTTATGTAGACCGCTTTGCAGGTGACTTGCGCGGTGTACAACAACGTATCCCGCACCTGCAAGAACTGGGTGTGACTTACCTGCACCTGTTACCTTTTTTAAAAGCCCGCGCTGGCGAAAATGACGGTGGCTTTGCCGTAGCCGATTTTGATGCGATAGAAGCGCGTCTCGGCAACATGGCAGACCTGGAAGAACTCAGCGCCGCTCTACGTGCAGCAGGTATTAGCCTGTGTTCTGATTTTATCCTCAACCATGTGGCGGACGATCACCCCTGGGCTATCGCCGCAAAACTAGGCGATCCACATTATTGTGATTATTTTTATCACTACCCTGATCGCACAATTCCAGATAACTTTGAAAAGCATCTTGGTCAGATCTTCCCGCAAGTTGCTCCTGGCAATTTCAGCTTTGTGCCTGACCTGCAAGAATGGGTGTGGACTACCTTCTACCCTTATCAATGGGATCTGAATTACAGCAATCCAAACGTCTTTGCCGACATGGCAGCAGCACTGTTGCGCCTGGCGAACCGTGGCGTAGAAGCTTTCCGGCTGGATTCAACCGCTTTTTTGTGGAAGCGTACAGGCACAAAATGCATGAACCAGCCTGAAGCCCACCAGATCCTGCAAGCCTTGCGCAGTCTGGTAGAAATTGCTGCCCCTGGTGTTTTACTGAAGGCAGAAGCCATCGTTGAAACGGCAGAACTGCCAGCCTATCTTGGCAGCAAGGATGAGATAAATTTAAAACAGGAATGTCACCTCGCCTATCACAGCAGTCTGATGGCAGCCTCCTGGGTGGCCCTGACAGAACAAGACACCCGCCTGTTGCGTCACGTATTTGCGGGCACGCCAATGCTGCCAGAGCAAAGTAGCTGGCTGACTTATGTACGCTGCCATGATGATATAGGCTGGAATGTGCTGCGACCAGAAGCCAGCATGGAAGCAGAAGACGTACAGCAAAGGCTGGCCAGGGTATCCCGCTTTTATGCTGGCGATGGCAGTTATGCGCGGGGTGCCAGCTTCCAGGCAAATGATCCCGCGGCAGTGCACGGCACAGTCGGCATGGCGGCGGCACTGACTGGCTTTTCCAGCGCACAAACAACAACAGAAAAACATCTGGCCAGGCAACGTCTGCTACTCTTGTATGGATTAAGTTTTTGTTTCGGTGGCATGCCGCTGATTTATATGGGCGATGAACTGGCACAGACGAATGACGAGGCTTACCAGCAAGTGCCAGCACAGGCAGCAGATAGCCGGTGGCTGCACAGGCCAGTCTGGGATGAAGAATTATATGGGCAGCGCCATTCCAGTTTGCATGATGCGGGTGAAGTATTCAATGCGCTTGCTCATATGTTGCAGCAACGCCGGCAATTGCCACAACTGGCAGCGCAGACAGCAAGGGATTTACTCAATGCAAAAGATTCTGCCGTGCTGGCTTTTATGCGTGGCAACCCGGATGAAGCATTGCTGTTTTTGGGGAATTTCTCGGAGAATAGCATCAGCCTGAATATCGCGGAACTGCTGGTGGACTATGATATTTCTGGGCAAGGCTGGGTAGATCAGTTGAGCAAAATTGATGTTGATGTCACCGTAACATTGCAAGCATATTCGCAATTGTGGCTGGTAAGAAAATATGGAAATATAGTTTAAGCACTAGCTCCCTCCCCTTCAAGAGGAAGGAGAAAAACTGGATATTGCACAAATACTCGCCATTCGTAATTCAAGCTCGTTATTGGAAAAAACCCATGTCATTGCAAAGCAAACCCATCATCGTCTTTGGCGAAACCCTGATCGATGACTTCCCTGATCAGCCTGTAGTTGGTGGTGCGCCTTTTAATGTGGCACGCAGCCTGGGTTATTTTGATTGTGCTCCCCTGATGATTTCACGCGTGGGCAATGATGCCACTGCAGAATTGATACGTGCTGACATGCAGCGTTTCAAGCTGTCGGCTGTTGGCTTGCAGACTGACCGGCACTACCCCACTGGACGGGTCAAGGTGACTCAGGACGATAGTGCAGACAAGGCCAAACACCATTTCGAGATCTTGCCTGAGCAGGCATATGACTATATTGATAGCCAGCTTGCTATCGCTGTCATGCAACAAACCAGCCCTGTACATGGCCAGGGCATCTTTTACTTTGGCACACTGGCACAAAGAAATCCTGTATCACGTGACGCTTTGTATAGCCTGCTGAAACAAACACAGGCGCTCAAATACGTGGATCTCAATTTGCGCGCCATGCAATACAGCCTGACGACGATAGAGCAATCATTACAGTTTGCCGACATACTCAAGGTCAATGAAGAAGAATTGCAGATATTGGCAGAAATTTACCTGGACAAGCCAAAGGCAGAAAGCGAAGCCGCACTGGATGATGCAGATATTCAGGCACATGCAACAGCATTGATCAAGCTATTCAAGTTGCAAGCCATCATCATCACGCTGGGTGAACGCGGTTATGCTTATCTGGATGAGGCTGGGGCCTTACTCAGTAGTGCATCGGAGCCTGTCAAAGTTGAAGTCGTGGATACCGTCGGTGGTGGCGATGCCTTCTCCGCCATCTTTTTACTTGGCATGCAGCGCGGCTGGCCATTACACATCAGCCTGCAACGTGCCCATCAATTCGCAGCAGCAATCTGCGGCGTACGGGGTGCAGTAGCCAGCGATGCTGGCTTTTATGACCAATGGCAACAACGCTGGGATGCTGAAACCCTGCCAGTCATTGAAAGCAGCGGAGCGAAGCCATGAATCCAGCCGCAAGCAGCGCACAGTCACTGACAGGCAAACCCCGTCTGTCATTCTGGCAAATTATCAACATGAACTTTGGTTTTTTTGGCATACAGTTCAGTTTTGGTTTGCAGCAAAGCAGCATGAGCCCCATCTACGCCTATCTGGGTGCTGACGAAGCCAGCCTGCCCTATTTGTGGCTGGCCGGGCCGGTGACAGGTTTGCTGGTGCAACCGCTGATCGGTGCCATGAGTGACCGCACCATCAGCCGCTGGGGGCGGCGCACGCCATACTTCCTGATTGGTGCCGTCCTGTGCAGCCTGGGCTTATTGATCATGCCGTTCAGTTCCACACTATGGATGGCTGCTGGTTTGTTGTGGATACTTGATGCTGCCAATAATGTGACGATGGAACCATACCGTGCCTTTGTCAGCGACAAGCTCGATGCCAGCCAGCATTCTGTCGGGTTCCTCACACAAAGCGCCTTTACTGGCCTGGGACAAACTCTCGCCTATCTCACGCCATCGATCCTGGTAGTAGCGGGCATGAACAGCAATAGCGTCAACAGCCATCACATTCCCTATATTGTCATTGCGGCTTTTATCATAGGCGCAGTATTTTCCATCGCCTCGATCTTGTGGACTTTGAAGACAACACCCGAAATCCCTTTGACGGCTGAACAGTTGGCACAGATCAGGCAACAAGCAACAGGCTGGCGTGCCACCCTGGCTGAAATAGGTCTCGCAATAAAAGAAATGCCGCCGACCATGCGCCAACTGGCGCTGGTCAAACTGTTCCAGTGGTATGCCATGTTTTGCTACTGGCAGTACATCATGCTGTCGCTGGGACGCAGCATATTTGGCACCAGTGACCCCAGTTCTGCCGGTTTCCGCGAAGCGGGATTATTGAATGGGCAGATAGGCGCTTTCTACAATTTCATCGCCTTCATTGCTGCCTTTGCGCTGGTGCCCTTTACCCGCCGTTTTGGCCCCAAGATCAGCCATGCTAGCTGCCTGACTCTGGCGGGCTTGTGCATGATAAGCATACCGGCCATACATACACCAGCCCTGTTATTCATTCCTATGCTGGGCGTGGGCCTGGCCTGGGCCAGTATCATGGGCACCCCCTATATCATGCTGGCAGGCAGCATACCGGCAGAGCGCACAGGGGTCTATATGGGCATCTTCAATATGTTCATCGTCATCCCCATGATCATACAAATCTTCACTCTGCCGCTGTATTACCAGGCATGGCTGGGCGGCAATCCTGAGAACGTGATCAGGCTGGCTGGTGGCTTGCTGATTTGCGCGGCAATGGCGGTGGGCCTGGTTAAGTTGCAGAAAAAGTGACCGTGAGCATAAATCGGCAACACAATTAGCCTGTACAGCCTGAGTATTTCTTTTTCCTGCAAATTGACTTCAATCTTGCTTTTGATTGCAAATCGTCATGCATGGCGGCCTGGGCATACCATATACTGGCCTTGTCGAGATCCACAGCCTGGCCTGCCATGCCCTCATCATAAATTGCGGCCAATGCGCGCTTGGCAATCATGTCGCCTTGCGCAGCTGCCAGCTCATAAAAATATACTGCTTTGTTCACATCCTGATTGACCGTACTCAGGTAAAAATTTCCCATCATCACTTGCGACCTGCGCTCGCCCTGCTTTGCAGCTTTTTCATACCATTGGTGGGCTTGTTTCATGTCCTTGGCAACGCCATTGCCCAGGTCGTACATCCAGGCCAGCTGATATGTTGCCTCAACATTGCCTTTTTCAGATGCCATTTCCCAAAAATATACGGCTTCAATCACATTGCGAACTTTGCCCCCATGTCCGCTAAAATATTGGTCGCCTATTTCCTTGAGCTCTTTACCGCTTAACAGTAAGTCTTGCTGTTTGCGCTCAACTATACTCAAGTAACTATTATTGAGATAGGTAGTTTGCTCGTGCAATGGGACAGGAGTGTAAACTCTCGATGTTTCAGGCCCCCTATCCATCAATCCAGCCATCCAAATAAAGAGGGCAAAACAGATCAGTATGCCGACCAAAAACCTGGTCTTGTAGCTCGTGTTCTCCTGATCGGCTATAGCAGTTTGGATGGCCTGTGCTGGTTCAACAGCCTCCCCTTGTTGCATGTCTGCATATCTTGCATGCCATGCCTCAATATTATTCCTGCTTGACACCATGAGCACCCAGGTCGGATACATTTCCAGCATGCGTAGCATCATGGGAAAATGTACCGATAGGTAATACTGTGCAGGTTCATTTTCATACCTTGCTTTCAATAGTAAAGCCCACTGCCCTTCGCGAATTGCCTCGCTCTTCTTATTGAATTCTGCCTGTTCTGTGAGCGCCCGGCTCAAGACGTATCCACCTTCGCCCCAATTATGCAAACGCCTGACATCTTTCTTCCATCCATAATAGTCAGCGACAACATCAAGTAACTCGCCATTGCCCGGCTGCCAGCCTTGCAACAAGTAGTGCGCCAGCATTCTCTCAAAGATCAGGCCGGTTTCCATATGGATCAGACGTGTATCCTCCATCGTCCGCAAGAAGCATTCACCAGCGTAGGACGGAATACTGTAATGCCCACGCATGTCATTGATCATGGCGACGATGATATCTTCAGCAGTGGCTTCCGGATCGGCCAGTTCTGGCGTTTTGGCAGAAGCGGATAAAGTGTGATGCTGCGAATGTGTTGCATACGCGCCTGTGTTTTGCGGCGCTTCCATGCTGCTATCTCGATGTGCTCCTTCGTCTGATTCTGCACTTGTTTCTGGCATCCCGGTTTGCTGACGATACTGCAACCAGGCAATTGCTTCTTCAAATGTGTCACGCAATGCCTGAAAACCTTCAAGATCGGTTTCCTGGTCTATCAGTTTCAGTTGGCGCGCATAGACGCGCTTGATGGCGCGCTCATCCGCATCTGCTGGCAAATCATATTGAACAAAGAAATCTGGCAACTTACTCATGGATAGTCACTTTGCCTTAGTCACGACAGAAATCGTACTGACGCTTGCGGGCGTTGGCTTGCATTCTGAAAATTCCTGCTTCTTGCAAAGGCGCTGCAAACTTTTCACTGCATCCTTGTCGCCATGGTCACGTGCCTTGCCATACCACTTCGCAGCTTCAGCCAGATTGATTTTATAAGTCCCCAAACCCTGTTCATGGACCAGGCCAAAATAGCGCTCTCCCACACGGTCGCCGTGCTTGGCGCTTAATGAAAACCAGTTGGCTGATTTAACTTCATCCCGTGGGAATCCATATTCTCCGCGCAGGTGAAACTGCCCCATCAGCGACTCGGAGTGAGCAAAACCCTTGTCGGCCGAAGCCTTGACGAGACGCGCAGCAACTGCTTTGTCCGGCTTGATTCCGTAGCCACGGTCTATCATATAGGCCAGCTTGAACTGGCCCTGTGCGTCCCCCTGGTCCGCTGCCTTCTTGTAATGTTGAAAAGCTTCTTTGTAGTTGGGCTTGCCGCCCAAGCCGTCCATCAAGAGATCACCAACAATAATGCTGGCTTGGGTATGACCGAGTTCAGCCGCCCTCAGGAACCAGGCATATTGCCTTTGCTCGTCTGCGGGTGCGAATTTACCGTCACGGAACAGCCAGCCCAGGCGGTAGGCGGCCTCACTGCTATCGTCCCCCGCCGCACTTTCGAGAGTACGGACTGCCTGTTTGAAATTTGCCTTTTGATTCCAGTTCATGGACAGCAATCTCTCTGCCTTAATGACTCTCTGTTGCGGTGTCAAACTGCGATCAGGTCTCTCCAGAACAAACGAAGTCCCGTCTGCAGGGGTGAATTTTCCGGGATCATAGCTTGGTGTTGACCTGTCCTTGTTGGAAAACATACCCACCAGCACAACAAATGCAATGACTATCCAATAGGCAGGATGGGCATTGTTATCTTCTTTGTGTGGCATTACCCGCTGATCACCAATGGGATTGCTGGATTGGATTTCTTCTGCATCTGCTGACCACTGCGCAAGATTCTCCTTGCTTGTGACCAATAGCAACCAAGACAGATAAGTATCCTGCATGTGCCGCAGCAAGCCCAGATTCGCTTTCAGATAGCGCTGGCCAGGAGATTTTTCTTTTCTGATTTTTTTGATCACAACCAAAAGTTTTTCGCGTGCTTTTTTATCTTTGCGATAAAACTCAGCGGCGTCACTCAGAGCGCGATCAATGACGCGACCAGGCCTGCCCAGTTGAAGAAGACGCAAACGGTCCTTTTCCCAGCCAAAATTTTGCACAGCTACATCAAACAATTCACCATTCCCTGGCTGCCAGCCTTGCAGCAGGTATTCTGCCAGCATGCCTTCAAAGAGCAAACGTGTTTCCATATGAAAAAGACGCGTGTCATCGAGCAATGCTGTCAGATTTTTCCCGGCAAAATCATCGTCACCGTCGTCACTATGCAGGCGCATTGCTGCCAGCATTTCATTGAAGATTTCCTTGGCAACCTGCGCCGAATTGATAGCAACGTCTGCTGTCTGAACGTTTTCTGGCTCTTGCTGCGTCGCTGCAGAAGCGGTCGCCTGAGTTTGCAAAGGCAGAGCAGCATCAAGGTCATCTTGACTAACTTCGTTCTTTAGCGAAATCTCATCTGTCACCGGAGCTTCAGTTTCAGTGGATGCGATTGCAATACCATTCTCATGCTCCTCCTGCGGCATCACCTTTGGCGGCAACTGCCACTGAAACTGCTCCCGGTATTTCAACCAAGTAAGCGCCTCTTCATAGGCATCACGCAAATCCTGGAAACCCTGGAGGTCACTTTCCTGGTCTATTTGCTTCAGTTTGCGTGCATAGGCGCGTTTGACATCGCGCTCCTCAGCATCTGCGTTTAATTGATTTTCAACAAAGAATTGAGGTAAATTACGCATGAAAATATTGTGTCGGTATAGCCAATTACTGGTCTATGCTGGTTGTACTGGTTGCGCTTGTTTTATTCCGTATCGCTGCGACAGAGATTTGATCACCAGCGGCAAATTAAACAGGGGCAAATTTAAGTATCGCTGCAATCCGGATAGGTACCCGAATGGCACAGGCTTTTCAATTTCTTGCGGGCTTCGGCGTCGCCCTGCCTGGTAGCCCTGCCATACCAGTCTGCGGCAGCATTGAGGTCTTTGTTGTAACCGCCCAATCCTTTTTCATGGATGAGCCCAAACATGCGCTGGCCAACTGCATCATTTTGCCTCGCGCTCAACATGAACCAGTAGGCAGCCTTTTCAGCGCTAACCTGTGTCCCGTACAAGCCATTCATGCGTATCATGCCCAGTTCGCTTTGTGCCAGGGGCTGGCCTTTTTCTGCTGCCGCCGAAATCAGTTCCAGTGCGCGCTGTTTGTCTTTTTTCACCCCCTTGCCATCTGCGTACAGATGGGCCAGCTTGATCTGCGCCAGGCTTTGCCCCGATGCCGCAGCCTTGCTGTACCAGCGTACGGCTGCGTCCAGGTCCTTGTTGACGCCACGCCCTTCAAAATAGTAATCAGCCACCATGACAGCCGCTTCCAGATGCCCCTGTTCCGCTGCCTTGATATACCAATTAAGTGCCTTCGCTTCGTCTGGCCCGGGCTGTGTGCCTTCGCGATAGTACCAGCCCAATTGATAGGAGGCTTTGGCATAACCGCTTTCTGATAGTTGCACCAGTTCATACAGCGCTTTTTGCAGCTTGCCCGCGTTATTACCGGCACGACTCAACTCGCGGCTGGCAGCATCAAATCGCGCTGCTGGTGTTTTTGGCACAGGCTGCTGGACCACAACCTCTGGTGGTATCACTGTCTTGGCATCGTGCACGATCAATTGCACGATGATCAGAGCAAGCACACCCAAAAAGGCTGGCAGATAGTAGCGACCGAAAGGCCAGTGCCTGGCGCGCAAGGCGGCGAAGAAACCTGCTTTTCCAGCAGCCGCTGCACCCTCGCCGGGTGCGGAAAATGTGCCACCACTTCCTGGCTCTACCTTATTGCGGGCTTCGGTTTCTGCAGCTTCCCTGAGTGCCTTTGCCCTGGCGATCTCCTGTAGCGTATCGTATTGTGCTTTCCAGATATGAAAATTATCCTTGCTGGTCACCATCCATATCCAGACCGGATATAACTCATCCAGCACCAGCAATTTTTTAAAATTGGCTTCCAGGTAGCCATCACCCGGATTTTTTTCCTGCCTGAGTTTTTTCAGCAGCTCCCATTGTGCTTTATGTACCTCGACAGGTCTTTCAAGGAATGCCTGCATCTCTTTGCAGGCACGCTCCAGCACATGGCCGGGACGGCCCAGGCTCAACAGGCGGCGCCTGTCCCTGGCCCAGTTAAAGATGTCAAAGGCCGCATCGAACAGCTCGCCGTTGCCGTGCCGCCAGCCTCTGGCGAGATAGGCAGCCACCAGGGTTTCAAAGGCGTAGCGTGCATCACTGCTACCCAGGCGCGGGTCGCTCATGGCAAGCTGCAATTGATTTTCAGCATAGCCTTTTTCCCCAGCGCACTTGCGCATTGCCATGAGCATTTCGGCAAAAACACGCTCTGCCTTGCTGGCAGCCAGTTGGCCATCACTATCCTGCAAGGTCTGCGTTGCAGTCTCTGTTGCATCGGGTAGTGATTTTGCCTTTCCGGTTTCTGTATCCGGCGTCTGCTTTGGGGGTGCCAGCGGGCGTACTGGCTCTGGCCAGCGTATGGCGCCAAAGGCTGCCATATCTTCCGAAGAAGCAGAAACTGCCTCTTGCTGCGGGACCGGGGTCTGACACTCACTATTTGCCTCAGCAGCTTGCTGCTCAGCTGCGTAATCCTGACTCAGCCTGCCGCTGTCTCTGTACCTGATCCACTCCTGCGCTTCTTCATAGGCTTCACGCAAAGCCTGAAAGCCAGGAAGATCTGTTTCCTGATCTATCTTTTTCAGTTGCTTTGCATAAGCGCGCTTGACGGAGCGCTCATCAGCATCGGGAGCTAACCCATGCTGTTGAAAAAACGGCGGAATATATACCATGATTCAATTCACAAGCATCTGTATAGCCTATTTAATTCTGCTGCGGGTCAAAATCCGAATGCAGGTGGCTATCGCTCTCTATGGAATTGAGCATGTCGGAAAACTTGTTCTTGGCCGGATTGATCAGGCGCGGGTTTTGCGTTTCCAGCACTGCTTCAAACTCGGCGATCTGCACACTCAGCCAGGAGCGCAAGTCTCCACGCACCTGCTGGTAAATGCGGTCAGCCCTGGCCAGCAGGGTACGCATTTCAAGCGTGTCGCGCGGATGCATCTTGATTTTTTCCAGCTCGACAAAACGCTGTCTGATCTCTTCATCGCTGAGCATGCCAGGGTTGCCCTCAATGATAAGGACATGGCTTTCAGTGCTATTGTTGACATTGACCCTGACCTCAAGCAGGCCATTGACATCATAGGTAAAACGCACATCGACTGCTTTCTCGTCATTGCCGTCCTGCTGCAAGGGAACATCTAGCTGGCCAAGCAGGATATTGTCTTTGACCAGGCGAGATTCGCCCTGAAAAACGCGCAACTGCACGCTGGTCTGACGCGCATCGACAGCACGGTAATGGCCAACGCGGCTGACCGGCACTGCCGTATTGCGCTCGATAACGGGCGAAAAATGGCCATCAGACGATTTACCATCGGCCAGACGCATGCAGACTTCTACACCAAGAGAGTAAGGCGCCACGTCGGTCATGACGACTTCTTCCAGCGCGGCATCTTTCATCTTCAGGCCAGCCTGCACGGCAGCGCCCAGGGCCACGACTTCATCAGGGTTGATTTCACTGGTCGGGAAGCGCCCAAACATCAGCGTCACCAGACGCTTGATCACCGGCATGCGGGTCGCACCGCCCGCCAACACGATGCTGTCGAGTTCGTTGGCGCGGATATTAGTATCACGCAGGGCGCGCTCGACCGGTTCGCGCATACGCTTGAGCAAGGGGGCACAGAGCTTGTCCAGTGCTTCTTCATCGATGTCCATGCTGAGGTCATTGCCATCCAGCTGGATTTGTACTTTCGCTTGCTGGCCTGCGGACAAGCTGCGCTTGGCAATCTCGGCCGAAGCGCCCAGCCTTTGCATGAACATGGGATTATTGCGCAAGCTCGTGGCAAGCTTGTTACGCTGGAAGAACAGGTCAACGATGGCACTGGTGACATCTTCACCACCGAGATAATTGTCACCTGCAGAAGCGCGAACTTCCATCACGCCTTCAAACAATTCAAGGATGGAGACGTCAAAAGTACCACCACCAAGATCAAACACCAGGAAGCGGCTTTCACTATCCAACTGGTGCATGCCATAGGCCAGTGCAGCAGCGCTTGGTTCGTTGAGCAGCCTCTCGACTTTCAGGCCAGCCAGTAAGCCCGCGGTGCGGGTCGCCTTGCGTTGGGTATCAGAAAAATAAGCCGGCACAGTGATGACGGCTTCAGTGACCGCTTCGCCCAGAAAAGCTTCTGCATCAGCCTTAAGAGACTTTAAGACGAGGGCAGACAATTCTTCGGCACGAAAATCTTTTTGCCCTAGCCTGACTTTCTTGTCGCTGCCCATGTAGCGCTTGAATACCGCCGCTGTACGTTCAGGGTGAGTCTGCAGACGTTCTTTGGCGGCCTTGCCGACCAGCACGCTGCCATCTTCATCAATACTGACGCAGGACGGAGTAAGCATGTCCCCCAGGCCATTTGGCACCAGTTGGGACTTACCATCCTTCCAGACTGCAACCAGACTATTTGTTGTTCCCAAATCAATACCGATGATCATGCTGACACTACTCCCGCGCTTATTCCAAGCTCAAAACAAATAAAGTGTCATAACATAAACCAAAACAGATGTTTTTTGCGCTTTGCAGCAAAAATAATTTGCTGACGGGCCAGCCCTACAAAAGCGAAGCGAGCAAGCAAAAGGAAAAATCGCAGAAATTAGCGAAAGAAGAAGATCAAAACCCGTAAAATACTCATAGATGCCTGGAAGACAACATCCAGACATCTACTCGCTTTAAGCCAGCATGCCAGGGTTACCAGCAACGCCAATCAAGCGTGGTGTATTCAATTTGCGCGGAGCAATTTTCTTGTGCGTACGCAGCCATTGTGCGACTACATCCCAGACTGGTTCGCCCTTTGCGCCTTCGGCCACTGGTGCCCAGCCTGCCACCTTGTACACTTTACCGTCAGCCAATGGCTGGCCGTTCAAACGCATGTCCTGTATGCGCTTACCCATCGCTGCTGCTGGTTCTATGGCATATGTCAAACCACCAACACGCACCATGTCACCGCCTTGCTGGTAGTAGGGATCGGGGTTGAACAGATTGTCAGCCACATCTTCCAGCACGGTCTTGATGGCGGCACCTGTCATTTCTGTCATGGTGGTATGCGAATAAGTCGTGGCGGTCTGGTCCATCACATGTTCCATGGTGATGGCGCTATTGGGCAGCAAAGATGTACCCCAGCGGAAGCCGGGAGAGAAGGCGATTTCTGCCCCCTTGACTTCCATGAGCGCATCGACAATGAGCTGGTCAAAGCTGCCATTGAAATTGCCACGGCGGTACAGCGTGCCTTCAGTCATTGCCAGTTTTTCAGACAGCTTTGTAGTGTAAGGCGCGCGGATTTTTTGTATCAGCGCCTGCATCTCTGCATCCGCTGGCAGGAAGTTGGCAAACACTGGCAACAGCTTGTACTGGAAGCCCTGTATGCGCCCTTCTTTCACATCAAAATCGAGCACACCAAGGAACTTGCTATTGCTACCCGCATTCGTCACCAGAGTCTTGCCGCCACCGTTTTCAACGATGACAGGTGCGGGCATGCCGTCATGGGTATGTCCGCCCAGGATGGCATCAATCCCGCGCACGCGCGAAGCCATCTTGAGATCGACATCCATGCCATTATGCGAAAGCAAGACAACTACTTTTGCGCCCTTACCGACTACTTCATTAATATTTTTCTGTAAATTTTCTTCTTGTATACCAAAAGTCCAGTTAGGTACAAAAT
>Ga0187844_10002297_pt1 | contig 13666 bp, 10 predicted proteins | sample SpaLakP09_SKY_50_FD_134517 | JGI IMG/M metagenome (GOLD analysis project Ga0187844, IMG submission 134517) | Oligotrophic lake water microbial communities from Sparkling Lake, Wisconsin, USA - SP09_SKY_50 | ecosystem: Environmental > Aquatic > Freshwater > Lake | place: USA: Sparkling Lake...
ACCCGGCACGTCATAGTCAAGACCAGCCTTCCACGTCACCTTTTCAAAGGTGGCCGAGGCGATGTTCTGGTTGAGCGTGCAGGTGGTGCCCACGCACTGCGAACCGAACACCGAGGGGACTGAAGCCTGATTGGGGAAATACAGCACCGTCGAGCCGTTACGCGACTTGAAGTCGTTGGTGTAACGCACGCCGCCGGTCAGATGCAGGCCGGGCTGGATGTCATAGGTGACCTGCGCGAAGCCAGCCTTCGAGCGCGACACGGTCGGGCCCTGCGGGAAGGCGTAACCCGAAGCGCCGGCGAACACCATCGAGGACAGCGGATTGCCCAGCGTGTAGTTCAGGTTCGACTGTTCTTCGAAGTAATAGCCACCGGCCTGACCGTGCAGCTTGTTGCCCTTGCCGAAGGCCAGACGCAGTTCCTGCGAATTCTGGTGATAGCGGCCCCAGAAGGTGGCCGGGTTTTCCAGCACGCCAAGGAACAGCAGGTCCTGATTGAAGTCCTGCTTGGATTCGCGATACGAACCCAGATAGGTCACGTCGATCGTGTCGGTCAGGTTATAGGTGAACTCACCCATCACGCCCTTGGTGGTGTTCCACTTATAGCTGGAATACTGCTGAGCATAGCCCAGAGCGCGATAGGCGTTGGCGCTCTTGCCGGGGATGAACAGCGGGTTGACGCCCACGGTGCCGGTGTTGGTATAGAAGTTCGAGAGCGGCACGACGTTGGTCATCGAACCGCGCTGGCTCGACCAGTCACCGCGCACGACGAACTTCAGGCGACCGATATCGCCGCCAAACGACAGACGCGTCGAGAAGATCTTGCGATAGGGGTTGAGCGGATACTTGGGGTTGCTGGCCGTTTCCAGAACGTTGCCGTCCTGACGGTCAAAGTTGGCGGCCAGACGCACACCCAGCGAGTTGCCGATCGGCGCGTTGATCATGGCGGCATAGTTCTGGCTGTTCAGATTGCCGACCTTGGCATCGAACGAACCTTCCCACTTCGCCTTGGGGCGGACGGACTGAACATTGACAACGCCAGCGGTGGTGTTGCGGCCATAGAGCGTGCCCTGCGGCCCGCGCAGCACTTCAACCTGCGCCACGTCGAAGAAGGCGCCCTTCTGGTCCTGCGGACGGGCGATATAGATGCCGTCGAGCAGGAAGGCGGCCGAGGGATCGCCCTTTTCGGTGCCGTCGGTGCTGGTCACGCCGCGGATGGCGATGCGCACGCCGTCACCGCTCTCGGTGATGGCAAGGTTGGGGGCAACCTGGGCCAGCGAGCGCGGATCGGTGATGCCGGCCGAACGCAGGCTGTCGCCGGTCACGGCGGTCATGGCAACCGGGGTCTTGGAAAGCAGGGTGCTCTGGCGCGTCGCGGTCACCACGATGTCGCCGGTGCTGGCGGCAGCGGCGGGGGCGTCGGCGCTCTGGGCAAAAGCGGGGGCGGCGGTCGCGACGGACAGGGCAAGGGCAACGGCAGCGCCGCCCAGCAGATACGTCTTCATGAAATTCCTCTCTTTCAATCCGGCTAAAGATTGAGGGCAGCGCTCGTTGGGTTGCCCAATGTCTTTGGCTGCACGCCGGTTGGCCCGACCTGTCAACGCTGTCAAGCGCGAGGGGATAAAGTCCTACCAAACGGGGGGTAATTCTTGCGTATTTACGTGCCGATGTTGCGCAAATGGCACAGGCAATCCTGTCATTTCGTTCAGGAATGGCGGAATTTGGCCATTCCTTGATCTGGCGCAAACCGGGCATATCCCCACTGGCCAAGGGCGCGATGGCACGCTAGGCTTGTATTAGTTTATCAAAACATCAGGGGAAGCAGAGATGGCGCCGCTCAAGAAATCCGTTCTGGGATCACTGTGTTTCGGGGCGATTTCGCTGATTTCGCAGGGGAATGCTCTGGCGCAGGCGGCGCCAAAAGGCAAGGGCCATGCCGCTCTGCCCGACCGCATCCTGTTTGGCGCGGCCTATTATGATGAATATGCTCCGACTGATCGGCTGGACGAAGATGTCGCCTTGATGAAGGCGGCCAACATCAGCGTGGTGCGTATCGCCGAATCGACATGGGGCACGATGGAAACCGCGCCCGGCGTGTTCGATTTCCACCATGTCGACCGCACGCTGGCCGCGATGCAGAAGGCGGGGATCAAGGTCATCATCGGCACGCCCACCTACGCGGTGCCGACATGGCTGGCGCGGGCGCATCCCGATGTTCTGGCGATCACGGCGCAGGGGCCCTACACCTATGGCCGCCGTCAGAATATGGACATCACCAGCCCCGAATTCCGCAAGGCCGCCGAACGCGCGATCACCGCGCTGATCGACCATGTGAAGGATAATCCCGCCGTCATCGGCTATCAGCTCGACAATGAAACCAAGGCCTATGGCACCAGCGGCCCCAATGTTCAGGCCGCCTTTGTCGAGCATATGAAGCAGAAATTCGGCGGCGATCTCGATGCGCTGAACAAGGCTTACGGCCTCAATTACTGGTCCAACCGCATCAATCGCTGGGAGGATTTTCCCTCGACCAACGGCTCGATCAACGCCAGCCTGAACGCGGCCTTTGCCGAATTTCAGCGCGGATTGGTGACAGAATATCTTGGCTGGCAGGCGGGCCTCGTACGCGCCCATGCGCGCAAGGATCAGTTCCTGACCCAGAATTTCGACTTTGAATGGCGCGGCTATTCCTATGGCATCCAGCCCGATGTGAACCACTGGCAGGCGGCGCGCAGCCTCGATGTGGCGGGCGTCGACATCTATCACCCCGGACAGGACAAGCTGACCGGCACGGAAATCGCGCTGGGCGGCGATCTGGCGCGCTCGATCAGGAACGGGCAGAATTACCTCGTGCTGGAAACCACCGCGCAGGGTTTCCCCGAATGGACGCCCTATCCGGGCCAATTGCGGTTGCAGGCCTTCAGCCATCTGGCCTCGGGCGCCAACATGCTGGAATATTGGCATTGGGGCACCACGGCCAATGCGTTTGAAACCTATTGGCGCGGGCTGCTCAGTCAAGATTTCAAGCCCAACGCCACCTATCGCGAGGCGGCCACCATTGGCGCGGATCTGGCGCGGTTGGGGCCCAAACTGGTCAATATGACCAAGGCGAACAAGGTGGCGATCTATGTCAGCAACCGGGCGCTGACGGGTTTCGATTCGTTCAAACCCAATGCCGAAGGCCACCCGATCGGCTATAATGACGTGCTGCGCGGCTATTACGACGCGCTCTATCGCATGAATGTCGAGGTTGATTTCATCACGCCCGATTCCACCACGCCTTTGTCGAATTACAAATTCGTCCTCGTCCCCGCGCTCTATGCCGCCAGCGATGCCGAGATCGACCGGCTGAACGATTACGCCAAGGCAGGCGGCCATCTGCTCTATACGTTCAAGAGCGGTTTCTCCGATGAGAACGTCAAGGTGCGCTATGCCGACCAGCCGGGCCGCATCGCGCAGGCCGCCGGTATCCGCTATCAGCAATTCGCCTCGCCGATGGGCGTCAGCCTCGATGGCGATCCGTTCCATGTGGGCGAGAAGGCCAACACTGTCCGCTGGTGGATGGAATTCGTCGAACCGACCACGGCGCAGGTTGTCGCGCGTTATCGGCACCCCTCATGGCCCTCCTATGCCGCGATCACCCGCAATGCCTGGGGCCGGGGGCAGGTCACCTATGTCGGCTTTATGCCCGGCGAGGAAACCATGGCCGCCCTGCTGAAACAGGAAGTGACGCAGGCGGGCGTCGAAAGCGCCGGGCAATATCCGCTGGTCCTGCGTCAGGGCGTGCTGAGCAATAGCCACAAGGTGCGTTATGTGTTGAACTATTCGCCCGCCCCGGTGACCTATGCTATCCCGGCTCCTTCGGGCGAATTGCTGAGCCAGCGCAAATATGCTGCCGGGCAAAAGCTGGAACTGGGCGCTTGGGGAGTGGGGATTCTGGAAGAGGATCGCTGAAACAGTGAACGGGGCGCGGGATATGATAGTGGGGGCAGGGTTTTGAGCGAGCCGGAGGAAGGCACCGAAAAGAAAGCAAAACGCGGCACGGGGCGCCGGTTGCAGGGGGCCATTGCGCATCGTCTGGGCACGGACATCGTATCGGGGGTCTATCCCCCCGGCACGGTGCTGTCGAGCGAGGTGGATTTTGCCGAGGCGCTTGATGTGTCGCGTGGCGCATTGCGTGAGGCGATGCAGGTGCTGGCGGCCAAGGGGCTGGTGGAAAGCCGCCCCAAGGCGGGAACCAAGGTCTTGCCGCGCACGCGCTGGAACCTGCTCGATCCCGATGTGCTGGCATGGGCCTTTTCGGGCGAGCCTGACCCGGCGCTGGTGCGCGGCATTTTTGAATTGCGCGCGGTGGTGGAACCGGCGGCGGCGCGTTTCGCCGCGCAAAGGCGCGACCGCGAAGACCTGCGCGCGATGAAGGATGCGTTGGGGGCGATGCGCCGCCACACGCTGGCCACGGATGCGGGCAAGGCGGGCGACCGCGATTTCCACGATGCGATCCTGCGCGCGACGCGCAATCCGGCGCTGGTGGTGCTTTCGGCCAGCATTGGCGCGGCGGTGCATTGGACCACGCAGTTCAAGCAGCGCTCTCGCGCCCTGCCGCGCAACCCGATCCCCGATCACGCCAAGGTCTATGAGGCGATTGCCGCAGGTGACGGCGATGCGGCGGCCGAGGCGATGCGGGTGCTGGTCGAGCTTGCGATGAAGGATACGGCCGAGGAAATGGGGCTGAGCGTTTTGCCTCAGCCCGAGATCGACCCGGCATAAGCATAGGCCGGGTTGCCGCGCAGCCCGGTCTCGACCTCAAAGATCGCGCCATCATCCTCGGTTGGCGGCATGCCGATCCCCGCCGAGGTGACGAACAATCGGTCCAGCCCTTCGCCGCAGAACGCCATATTGGTGATCCGCCGCGCCGGCATGGCAATCGCGCGGTCCAGCGTGCCGTCGGGGGCAAAGCGGCTGATCCGCCCGCCATCCCAATGCGCGACCCACAGATAGCCTTCCGCGTCGCAATTCATGCCATCGGGATAGCCATCATCATCGGTAAAGCGGATGAAAATCTCGCGGCCCGTCAGCCCGTCTTCGCTGCGTTCAAAGCGATAGATCACCTGCCGCCCGCTGTCGGCGTGATAGAGCCATCGACCACAGGGCGAAATCCCCGGCCCGTTGGGCACCTTATAACCGCTGTCCATCTGGCGCCATTGGCCGGTGGGCGAGAGGCGATAGAGCGAACCGCTGGCGGCTTCCTCGGCCATATCCATCGTGCCGCACCAGATCGCGCCGGTGGCGTCGGCCTTGCCATCATTCATGCGGTTGCCGGGGAGATGCGGTTCGGGCCCATGGCGCGGCCCGATGGTCAGCGGATCGAGGGTGATCCGCGCTACCCCGCTGCGAAAGCCCCCGACAAAGCCGCCATCGACATGTTCGACCACCCAGCCCAAAGGCTCCGGCATTTGCCAGCGGGTGATCTCTTGCGTGTCCAGCACCAGCCGGTTGAGCGCAGGGGCAAGGATATCCACCCAGTAAAACGCACCATCACGCGCGCACCACAGAGCGCCTTCGCCCAAGGTGTCGCGGATGGGGCGATGGATGCGTGTTACCTTGCCCATGCTCTCAGGTTCCTATCAGTGGTTATCGCATCAGTGATTGTCGCGCCAGTGATTATCGCGCCAGTGATTGTCGCGTTAGTGATTGTCTCTGGGCAGACCCATGGTCTGGGCGATGCGCTGATACTTTTCCGCGCCTTCCAGAATGGCCCCGGTGTTCATCTGGCCCACCAGCGCGCGCTGGATTTCCTGCCACGGCGTCTGGCTGGCCGGGTAGGCATAGCCGCCCGCTTCGATCAGAGCCTTGCGGCGGGCATCGAGTTCCTCATCGGAAATCAGCACATTGACCGTGCCCTTGCGCAGGTCGATCCGCACCCGGTCGCCGGTTTGCAGCAGCGCCAGACCACCATTGGCCGCCGCCTCGGGGCTGGCGTTGAGGATGGACGGCGAACCGCTGGTGCCCGACTGGCGCCCGTCGCCGATGCAGGGCAGGGCGGACACGCCCTCGGTGATGAGATAGGCGGGCGGGCGCATGTTGACGACTTCCGCCGCGCCGGGATAGCCGATGGGGCCGGCGCCGCGCATGAACATCAGCGTTTGCGGGGTGATGCCAACGGCGGGATCGTCGATGCGGTGGTGGTAATCCTCCGGCCCGTCAAACACGACCGCCGGGCCTTCAAAGGCTTCGGGATCGTCCGGGTTTGACAGATAGCGGGCGCGGAATTCTTCCGAAATCACGCTGGTCTTCATGATCGCGGCATCGAACAGATTGCCGGTCAGCACGAGGAAACCGGCGTCTTCCAAAATCGGGGTGGCGAAGGGGCGGATGACCTTTTCGTCCTCGATCGTGGCATTGCGGCAATTGTCGCCCATGGTCTGGCCATTGACGGTCATGGCGCCTTCGCGGATCAGCCCCTGACCCATCAATTGCGCGACCACGGCTGGCACGCCGCCCGCGTGATAATAGTCCTAGCCCAGATATTCACCCGCCGGTTGCAGGTTCACCAGCAGCGGGATCTTGTGGCCCACATCCTGCCAATCGGTCAGCGGCAATTCGACGCCGACATGGCGGGCAATCGCGGCCAGATGGATCGGCGCGTTGGTCGACCCGCCAATCGCGGAATTGACCGCGATCGCATTGTGGAACGCGTCCAGCGTCAGGATGTCGGAGGGTTTCAAATCCTCATGCACCATCTGCACGATGCGCTTGCCGGTGCGCCATGCGCATTCCTGACGGTCGCGATAGGGGGCGGGGATAGCCGCCGAACCGGGCAACATCATGCCCAACGCTTCAGCCAACGAGTTCATCGTCGTGGCCGTGCCCATCGTGTTGCAATAGCCGGTGCTGGGGGCGCTGGAGGCGACCAGCTTGATGAAGCCTTCATCATCAATCTCGCCCGCCGCCAGCATCTGGCGGCCCTTCCACACGATGGTGCCGCTGCCGGTCCGCTCGCCCTTGTGCCAGCCATTGAGCATCGGCCCAACCGAGAGCGCAATCGCGGGAATATTGACCGTGGCCGCCGCCATCAACAGCGCAGGCGTGGTCTTGTCGCAGCCCGTGGTCAGCACCACGCCGTCGAGCGGATAGCCATACATCGCCTCAACCAGCGCCAGATAGGCCAGATTGCGGTCAAGCCCGGCGGTGGGGCGCTTGCCGGTTTCCTGAATGGGATGGACCGGGAATTCCAGCGCGATGCCGCCCATTTCGCGGATGCCTTCGCGGATGCGCTCGGCCAGCACGAGGTGGTGGCGGTTGCAGGGCGACAGGTCGCTGCCGGTCTGGGCAATGCCGATGATCGGGCGGCCGCTGCGCAATTCCTCAAGGCTGATCCCGAAGTTGAGATAGCGTTCAAGATAGAGCGAGGTCATGTCGATATTGTCGGGATTGTCGAACCATGCGCGGCTGCGCAATTTGGGCTTGTCGGTCATCGGAATATCCAATCAATGCGTAACAGAAAGGCGGTAGATCATGGCGTGGCGGTAAGGCTTGCCGGGATCGACGCGCGCGGAGATGAAATTGGTGTGGTTGGGCGCATCGGGGAACTTTTGCGGCTCCAGCGCGATGCCATCGCCCATGCGATAAAGATGCCCGCCCTTGCCGATCAGCGTGCCATCGAGGAAATTGCCCGCATAGAATTGTAGGCCGGGCTCGGTGGTCAGCACTTCCAGCGTGCGGCCCGAGGCCGGATCGGTCAGCCGCGCGGCCAGTTGGGGCGTGGGCGTAAGGCCTTTATCCAGCGCGAAATTATGGTCATAGCCGCGCCCGGCGACGATCTGTTCGTCATGGCCATCGCGCAAACCATCGTTCAACCGGCGCGGTTTGCGGAAATCGAACACCGTGCCCGCCACCTTGCGCAATTCGCCCGTCGGGATCAGCGTGGCCGAGACGGGCGTGTAGGCGCTGGCGGGGATGGTCAGGCGATTGTCCATCGCGCCGCCGGTGCTGCCTTCGCCCGCCATGTTGAACAGCGCGTGGTTGGTCATGTTGACGATGGTCGGCTTGTCGCTCTCGGCCTCGAACAGGATGCCCAGATTGCCCTTTTCATCAAGGCTGTAGGTGACCTTGGCCTGCAATGTGCCGGGATAGCCGGAATCGCCATCGGGGCTGGTATGGGTCAGGACCAGTTTGGCGACCGGGCCGGAGGTGAGCGATTCGACCTTCCACAGCACCTTGTCAAAACCGCGCCCGCCGCCATGCAGCGTCTGGCCATTGTTGTTCTGGGGCAATTGATAGGTATGCCCATCCAGCGTGAAGCGCCCGTCCGCGATGCGATTGGCGAAACGGCCAATCGTGGCCCCGAAATAGTTGGGGTGATTCACATAGGAATCCAGATCGTCATAGCCCAGCGCAACATCGGCGCGGCGCCCTTTCGCATCGGGCGCGATCAGCGATTGCAGCGTGGCGCCATAGGCCAGAATCCGCGCCGAAACCCCATTGGCGGCCGTCAGCGTCACCGCCTCAACCACCGCGCCATCGGGCAGTTTTCCGGCATTTTCGCGGCTGACGGTGGTGGCCATGGCGTCACCCGCCATCATCGCCGCACAGAGGCTGGCGACAGATGCGAAAGCGTAAAATTTCATGCCTTCTCCCTCCGGCAATTTTGGCTCGGCAATCTTGGGCCATTGACGCGGCCTTGCGCTCTCTATAGTCCGACAAATATGATGAGCGCAAGCCGCTATGCTCTACCATGGGCAAGCCGCTGGCTTTTGAGAGGATGACCATGCCACCTGTCGCTTCGAGTGTGGGCGCGCCTGCCGTTGGTGCCGAACACGATCACGGGCATGCCCGTTATGGCCGGGCCCTGTCCCTGCTGGCCACGCTGTTTTTCATGTGGGGCTTTATCACGGTCATCAATGGCACACTGTTGCCGCATCTGCGGTCGGTGTTTGAACTGAGCTATTTTCAGGCCGCGCTGATCGAATCGGTGTGGTTCATCGCCTATTTCTTCGCCTCGATCCCTTCGGCCAAGCTGATTGAGCGGATCGGCTATCAAAAGTCGCTCGTCACCGGCCTGCTGATCATGGCGGGCGGTGCGGTCGGTATGATGGTGGCGGCCTCGATCCCCTCCTATGGCATCACGCTGGCCATGCTCTTCGTGATCGCCAGCGGGATTACCCTGCTTCAGGTCGCGGCCAATCCCTATGTTGCCGTCATCGGCCCGGCTGAAACCGCCTCCTCGCGCCTCAATCTGGTGCAGGCGATGAATTCGGCCGGAACGATGCTGGCGCCGATGTTTGGTGCATGGCTGATCCTTGGCCGGTCCAAGGGCGGCACGGCGGCGGTGGGCACGGTGTTGACGCCTGCTGAACGTCTGGCCGACGCGCATTCGGTCATCCTGCCCTATGGCATTGTTGCGGTGGTGTTGACGGTGCTGGCGATTGTGATCGCGCGCTTTCCGCTGCCCGCGATCGGCGCGGCATCGCGCCGGGTCAAGGGGGCCGTGGTCGAGGGCAGCGCGTGGCACCGCTTCTGGAACCACCCCTTGTGGCAGCATCGCAATCTGGTGCTGGGGGTTCCGGCGATCTTTATCTATCTGATCGCGGAAATCGGCGTCGGCAATCTGTTCATCAATTTCATCAGCCGCCCCGATATTGGCGGCATGACCACCGAACAGGCCGGGCGCTATCTCACGCTGTTGTGGGGCGGGATGATGGTGGGCCGGTTCATCGGTTCGGCCATTATGCAGAAGGTCGATGCCGGAATCGTGCTGGCGGTGTTTTCGATTGGCGCCTTTGTGGTGATGGCGATCACGGTGGTGTCCTCGGGGCCGGTGGCGATGTGGTCGCTGATCCTTGTCGGCCTGTTCCATTCGATCATGTTCCCCACGATCTTTACCCTCGGCATTCGCGGCCTTGGGCCCCTGACCGAGGAAGGCTCGGGCCTGCTGATCATGGCGATTGCGGGCGGCGCGCTGGTCGCGGTGCAGGGCTGGCTGGCCGATCATTACGGCTTGCAGACATCCTTCATCCTGACCGCCGTGTGCGAGCTTTATACCCTGTTCTATGCGCTGTGGGGTTCGCGCCCCACCCATGCTCTGCCCGATCTTGAGGTGGAATGATTTTACTCTGACTAAACGCATCAGCGATGGTCGGAAGTATTTGTGGAGTTTTCCAATGACTGAATTTCGTTCGATTGATGCCGCCACCGGCGCGGCATCGGGTCCGGCCTATGCGGTCGATGGTCTGGCGCAGGTGGAGGCGGCATGCGCCGCTGCCGATGCCGCGTTTGACGCCTATCGCGCCACGACCCGCGAGGCGCGCGCCGCCTTCCTCGAAACCATTGCCGATGAGATCCTTGCCCTTGGCGACGACCTGATCGTGGCGGCTTGCCGCGAAAGCGGTCTGCCCCGCGCGCGTCTCGAAGGCGAACGCGGCCGCACCATGGGCCAGCTTCGCCTGTTCGCGCAGGTGGTGCGCGCCGGTGCATGGCAGCAATTGCGTATCGATCCCGCGTTGCCTGATCGTGCGCCGCTGCCGCGCCCTGATCTGCGCCTGCGCATGATCCCGGTGGGGCCGGTGGCGGTGTTTGGCGCGTCCAACTTCCCGCTGGCATTTTCGACGGCGGGTGGTGATACGGCCTCGGCGCTGGCGGCTGGCTGCCCCGTGGTTGTCAAGGGCCATCCCGCGCATCCCGAAACCGGCGCGCTGGTGGCTTCGGCCATTGCCAGGGCGGTGGCGGCTTGCGGCCTTCCCTCGGGCGTGTTCGGCCATCTGGTCGGCCCGTCGAATGAATTGGGTGCGGCGCTCGTCACCGATCCGCGCATTGCGGCGGTGGGCTTTACCGGCTCGCGCGCTGGGGGTCTGGCGCTGGCGGGTCTGGCCGCTTCGCGCGCGGTGCCGATCCCGGTCTATGCCGAAATGAGCAGCATCAACCCCGTCCTGCTGCTGCCCGAAGCCCTGAAGGCACGCGGCGCGGCGCTGGGCACCGCCTTTGTCGGTTCGCTGACGATGGGCGCGGGCCAGTTCTGCACCAACCCCGGCCTGCTGCTGGCGATTGAGGGCGAGGGGCTCGACGCCTTCGTCGCCACCGCCACCGGCGCCGTGGCGCAGGCCCCCGCGCAAGTCATGCTGACCAAGGGCATCGGCGCGGCCTATCGTCAGGGCACCGCCGCACTGGCGAGTGCCGAGGGCGTTGAGCAGCTTGCCGTCGGTACGCCGGGCGAGGGCAGCACCTGCGGCGCGATCCTGTTCCAGACCACGGCTGCGGCCTTCCTTGCCAATCCGGCGCTGGCGCATGAAGTGTTTGGCGCCTCCTCGATCCTCGTGCGCTGCGCGGATGAGGCGGAACTGACCGCTGTGCTCAAGGGTCTGGAAGGGCAATTGACCGCCACGCTCCATATGGATGACGCGGACGCCGATCTGGCCGCGACCGTCCTGCCGGTGCTGGAGCGCAAGGTGGGCCGTATCCTCGCCAATGGCTGGCCCACGGGCGTCGAAGTGGCCCATGCGATGGTGCATGGCGGGCCGTTCCCCGCCACGTCGGATGCGCGCACGACTTCGGTGGGCACCCTTGCCATCGACCGTTTCCTGCGCCCGGTCAGCTATCAGAACATCGCCCCTGCGCTGCTGCCCGCCGAATTGCGCGATGATGCGCGCGGCGATGGCGCGCCGCGTCTGATCGATGGCGTGCTGACGCTCTGATTTTTGCATTTACCCCCGCCGGGCCAAACCGGCGGGGCAAGGAGTTTGACGACAATGGCCCAGCGCCTTTTGCAACATTGCGCCGATGATGGCGCGCGTTCCGTTATTTTTGCCGATGGGGATCAGGCCTGGTTCCTGAACGGCGTTGCCTCGACCCGCGAACTGGCGCTGCGCGCGATTGCCGCCGGGCGTTCCTTGGCGGCGGAGGCTGAGGCCGCCGGCAAGGGGGCGGGCGTGGATATTGCGGCGGAACTGACCGCTGGCCGTCTGCTGGCCCCGATTGATCATGAAGATCCGGCGCATCTTTGGATGACCGGCACGGGCCTCACGCATCTGGGTTCGGCGGAAGGCCGCAACAAGATGCATGCAGCAGCCGCGGCCGGTGAAAAGCTGACCGATTCGATGCGTATGTTCCTTGAAGGCGTCGAGGGCGGCAAGCCCGAGGCAGGCCAGACCGGCCAGCAGCCCGAATGGTTCTACAAGGGCGATGGTTCGCAACTGGTCGGCCCCGGCGCCGATCTGCTCAGCCCCGCCTTTGCGCAGGATGGCGGCGAGGAGCCCGAACTGGCGGGCATCTATATCGTCGGCCCCGATGGCACGCCATTCCGCCTTGGCGTGGCGCTGGCCAATGAATTTTCCGACCATGTGACCGAGCGGCACAATTACCTGTGGCTGGCCCATTCCAAGCTGCGCGTGGCCGCCGTTGGCGCCGAATTGCTGATCGGTGAAGTGCCCGAGGATATTCGCGGGGCAAGCCGCATCTATCGCGATGGCGCGCTGCTCTGGGAAAAGCCCTTCCTGTCGGGCGAGGCGAATATGTCGCACAGCCTGAGCAATCTGGAACATCACCATTTCAAATATGGCCTGTTCCGCCGCGCGGGCGATGTGCATGTGCATTTCTTCGGCACGGCCACGCTCTCCTTCTCGGACGAGGTCCGCACGAACCCCGGCGACGAGTTCGAAATCAGCGCCGCGCCCTTTAGCCTGCCCTTGCGCAACCGGCTGGCCATCGCGGCGGCGGAAACTGTCTCGGTAAAGGTGCTCTAAGCCATGGCCGCCATTCGCATCGCGCTTGTTGGCGTGGGCAAGATCGCCCGCGACCAGCACATTCCTGCCATCGCCGCCAATCCCGATTATGAGCTGGTCGCCACGGTCAGCCGCCATAATCCGGACCTGACGGTGCCGTGGTTTGCCGATCTGGATGCGCTGTTGGCCTCGGGGATCGCGGTCGATGCGGTGGCGCTCTGCACCCCGCCGCAGGTGCGCTATGAACTGGCGGTCAAGGCGTTGCAGCACAAGCTGCATGTCTTCCTTGAAAAGCCGCCGGGCGCGACCTTGGCCGAGGTGGAATCCCTGCGCGCGATAGCGGACGAGGCGGGGGTGACTTTGTTTGCCTCATGGCACTCGCGCTATGCGGCGGGGGTCGAACCGGCCAAGGCGTGGCTGGCCACCCGCGCGATCCGCGATGTCCGGATTATCTGGCGCGATGATGTGCGCGTCTGGCATCCGGGGCAGGCGTGGATCTGGCAGGCGGGGGGATTGGGCGTGTTCGATCCGGGCATCAATGCGCTGTCCATCGTCACGCATATTCTGCCGCGCCCGTTCTTCCTGACCGATGCCACGCTGGAAGTGCCCTCGAACTGTCAGGCGCCGATTGCCGCCGACCTGAGTTTCACCGACAGCGCGGGCACGCCGATCCATATGGATCTGGATTTCCGCCAGACCGGCCCGCAAAGCTGGGACATTATCGTGGAAACCGAAGACGGCGTGCTGACGCTGGCCAAGGGCGGTTCGGTGCTGACCCTGCCTGAGGGCGTGCGCGAGGATGAGGACCGGGAATATCCCAATCTCTATGCCCGTTTCGCCGCGCTTGTGGCCGGGGGGCAGAGCGATGTCGACATCGCGCCTCTGCGCCATGTGGCGGATGCTTTCCTGCGCGGCCATATGCGGTCGGTTGAGGCATTTATCGAATGAATAGTTG
>Ga0187844_10002298_pt1 | contig 13661 bp, 12 predicted proteins | sample SpaLakP09_SKY_50_FD_134517 | JGI IMG/M metagenome (GOLD analysis project Ga0187844, IMG submission 134517) | Oligotrophic lake water microbial communities from Sparkling Lake, Wisconsin, USA - SP09_SKY_50 | ecosystem: Environmental > Aquatic > Freshwater > Lake | place: USA: Sparkling Lake...
CACCAGCAGCAGCGAGGCGACCTGCTCGTTGCCGTGCAGCACCTCCTTGGCAAAGGCCGGGAAATTCGCCAGGAAGACCGCGCCGAAGAACCACATCCACGAGATGCCCAGCAGCGAGCGGAATACCGCCAGCTGCTCATGCGCCAGTTTCAGGTTGCGCCAGGTCTCGCTGACCGGGTTCCAGTTGATCTGGAGGCCCGGGTCGGTGGCCGGTGTGAGCGGGATGGCCTGGGCCGTCAGCCGGCCCAGCAGCGCCACACCGAAGGCGGCGGCGGCCACATACTGCGCGCCAACACCCGGTAGCGCGATCAGCAGGCCGCCGGTCAGGCTGCCCAGCAGGATGGCCACAAAGGTGCCCATCTCCACCATGCCATTGCCGCCGGTCAGCTCGCGCTCGTTCAGCTGCTGCGGCAGGTAGGCGAACTTGACCGGGCCGAACAGCGTCGAGTGCAGGCCCATCAGGAACACGCAGGCCAGCAGGACCGGCACGTTCGCCTGCAAAAAGCCCCAGGCCGCCAATCCCATGATGGCGATCTCCAGCGTCTTCACGAAGCGTATGAGCCGCGTCTTGTCGAACTTGTCGGCCAGTTGGCCGCTGGTGGCCGAGAACAGCACGAAGGGTAGGATGAATAGCGCCCCGATCACCAGCCCGGCCTGGGCCGCCGGCAGCCAGCCGACCTGCAGCTGGTAGGTCACCATCACGGTGAACGCGAACTTGAACAGATTGTCATTGCCGGCGCCGAGGAACTGGGTCCAGAAGAAGGGCGCGAAGCGGCGTTCGGTGAGCAACTGGAATTGGCTGCTGTGGGTGGGGTGGCTCATCGGGTTGCTCTCTTGGGCGCTTGTCGCGGCTCGGGTGGGGCTGGGGCTTGACCAGTATCGCGCGCCGACCGCGGCCGGACGGGCGTTTGTCGTTCGGCGGTCTCCTTCGGCCAGCGTTCTAGCTCTGAGTTCATGTAAACGTCCTTGAACCTCAGCATCTCCGTGAGCCGCGCTTCGTTCAGGCCGGGAAAGCCGCAGCGCTCGGCAAAGCCATCGGTTTCCTTGAAGGTGCCGAAGAGCCGGTCCCAGATCGTCAGGTCGCCGAAGTTGTACTTGTGAACGTCGAGCTGGTGGTGGATCGAATGATGCTCCGGCCGCTGGATGAACCAGCCGATCCATATCGGCGTTCGAATGTTCGAGTGATAGAAGTACTCGCCGACAGCGCCGAAGAAGGAAGTCCAGGCGCCCGCCAGCGCGGAGCCGCCGAAGACGCAGTAGATCAGGAAACCTGTCAGTATCGAATCGGCCGCGATCTCCAGCGGATGCTTGTAGAACGAGGTGAGCACCTCGATCCGGCTCGGGCTGTGATGGATCTGGTGCAAGGCCAGCCAGAACCCCTTGGCGTGGCGCAGCCGGTGCCACCAGTAGAAGACGAAGGTGCCGACGAACCAATAGAACGCGCCTTCGACCACAGGATTTTGCCAATGCCCGAGCTGCATCAGCGCGTGCTCGCGGAAGTAGCGATTCCACCAGAGGCCGCCGGCGCCGATCAGCAGCAGCTGCAGCAGATTCATCAGTACCGCACGTGCAACCCAGCCCCGCACCTGTGGCAGGGGCCGGCCGGGGCGGGTCCGTTCGAGCATGAGGAAGCCCAGGGTTGCGACAACGATCAGTGTTGCGGGCAGCGCTTGTTCGAGCATTTGAGTCATCTGCGCGTTGATGTGGAAAGCCGAGACGGCCCGCCGCAGCACAGCAAAAGCGGTCGTCTTTGCATTGCTCACACTCCATTCCTATGCGATGGAGCGCATGTTGGCGGTCGGCGGCGAGATCAAACTCGGATTTCAATGCGCGTGGCGGCGGCCGCCACCGCCAGTAGCGATTTGCGCTACCGTCGCGGCCATGGCAAGTACCCAAACCCTCATCGATCAGATCAAGGCCGAGCTGAAAAGCCAGGGCCTCAGCTATGCGGATGTCGCGCGCGCGCTGGCGCTGTCGGAGTCCAGCGTCAAGCGCATGTTCGCGAGCAAGGGCGAGATGCCGCTGTCGCGTATCGACGAGCTGTGCCGTGTGCTCAAGCTGGAGTTCGCCGAGCTGGCCCATCGCGTCGCCCAGGCCCAGCCGCTGCGCATGGAGCTGAGCCTGGCGCAGGAGAAGGCGGTGGTGGCCGACCCCAAGCTGCTGCTGATGGCGATCTGCTGCCTGAGCCAGTGGACGGCCGAGCAGGTGGTCGCCAACTACCGCCTTAGCGAGGCCGATGTCACGCGCTATCTGGCCCAGCTGGACCGGCTCGGCATCATCGAGCTGCGGCCGCTGAATCGCTACAAGCTGCACGTGGCGAAGACCTTCCGCTGGCGTCCGCAGGGGCCGGTGATGCAGTTCTTCCGCGAGCACGTGATGAGCGACTTCTTCTCCGGCGGCTTCGATGGCGACGGCGAGCTGCTGATGCTGGTGCACGGCCAGCTCGGCCACGGCATGGTGCGCGAGCTGTCATCCCGGTTGCAGCGGGTGGCCGATGATTTCGCGCGTCAGCACCTGCTCGACCAGAAGCTGCCCGAGGCCGAGAAGCGGCAGTACACGTTGGTGATGGGCATGCGCTCGTGGTTGTTTGAGCGCTTTGCGTATTTGCAGCGATAGCCCGCTCTCACCAGAACTGCCACTGTCCCGTCTTCACGACCCACACCCCCAGCATCCCGTTCGTGACCGCATGCGCGATCACGGCGGTCCAGAGCTTGCCGGTGCGGCGGTACAGCCAGGCGTAGGCCAGGCCGGCGACGATGGCGGCCAGCCAGAGGGTATGGGCCAGCATGAAGATGAAGGTCGACAGCACGATGGCCTTGAGCCCGATCCGCTGCGGGTCGACGCGCTCGAAGGCTGGCAGCTCGATCCAGCGCATCAGGAAGCTGCGCCAGAACAGCTCTTCCATCAGCGGCACGACCAGCGCGGCGCCGATCAGACGCAGCACGATCAGCGGCCAGATCAGCCGGCCCTGCTCATCCAGCGGCGTGAAGCTGGCGGTGGGCTCGGCGAGCTGCATCCAAGGTGCATCCAGGTTGATCCAGAGGCCGAATACTGCCGCGCCGACCGCCACGCTGAGCAGCAGCTCGCGGCTGCCGGGCCAGTTCTGGCGGGCCAGCTCGCCGTACTCGCGCCGGAACCAGATCAGCAGGCCGCCGACCACCAGCACGCTGAGGCCGTAGATCCAGCGCGCGTCGAAGCCGGCGCTGTCCGGCATTAAACCGCGCAGCGCCAGCAAGGCCATGAAGACGGCAAAGGGCAGGGCGCGGGCCAGGGCGGCGGGGCTGGCGAAAGAAGGGCTCATGCGGGCAACAGTACAAAAGGGTTCTCGGGCGGGCGCAGCGTAGCGCACAGCTGATTACAAATGATCTAGGGGGTATCACCCAGCAGGCGGCATCCGATTGCCGCGGTGCCGCGTAAGGGCTGAGTCGGCAGATGCCGATCCACTCCAGGAGACCCTTCATGCCAAAGACTTTCACCCGCCGCTCGGCGCTGCCGATGCTGTCACTGCTCCCGCTGGCCCTCGCAATGCTGGCCGGGGCTCCGGCCCAGGCGTCCAGCCACCGCGAAGCGCCCTTCATCACTGGCGCGCCCAAGGTCGACGCCAGCGACTTCTATATGTTCATGAGCTACGAGGCGGGTCGGACCGACTACGTCACCGTGGTTGCCAACTACCTGCCATTGCAGGACGCTTATGGTGGCCCCAACTACTTCTCGCTCGACCCCAACGCGCTGTACGAGATCCACCTCGATAACAACGGCGATGCCAAGGAAGACCTGACCTTCCAGTTCCGCTTCAAGAGCACGCTCAAGAGCACCGCGCTGATGATCGGGGACAAGAACGTGCCGATACCGCTGATCCAGTCCGGCACCGTCAGCGACGTCAAGGCCGCCAGCCTGAACCTGAACGAGAGCTACACGGTCGACGTGGTGCGCGGCGACCGCCGCTCCGGCACCCGCGCGGCCATCACCAACGCCGCGGGCGGCGGCGCGGCCTTCGACAAGCCGGTTGACAACATCGGCGTCAAGACCATCGCCGATTACGCCGCCTACGCGGCCAAGCATGTCTACAGCGTCAACATCCCTGGCTGCGGCCAGCCGGCTAAGCTTTTCGTCGGCCAGCGCAAGGACCCCTTCGCCGTCAACCTCGGCACGATCTTCGACCTGGTCAACGCGCCGGTGGCCACCATCACCGACCCGACCCTGATTGGCGCCGTGCCCAACCAGCTCGACAACAAGAATGTCACCACGCTGGCGCTCGAAGTGCACAAGAGCTGCTTGACCGCCGGCACCGAGACCGTGGTCGGCGGCTGGACGACCGCCAGCCTGCGCCAGGCTCGCGTGCTCGACCCGACGCCCAAGGCCGGCCATCAGACGACGGAAAAGGCCGGCGGTGCCTGGGTGCAGGTTTCGCGCCTGGGCATGCCCCTGGTCAACGAGGTGGTCATCGGCCTACCGGACAAGGATCGCTTCAACGGCTCTAAGCCCAAAGATGACGCGCAGTTTGCCAACTACGTGACCAACCCGACCCTGCCGGCCCTGCTCGCCACCGTGCTGGCCCTGCCCGGCACCGCACCGACCAACCTGCCCCGCAACGACCTGGTCACCACCTTCTTGACCGGCATCCAGGGCGTCAACAAGCCGGCCAATGTGGTGGCGTCGGAGCAGCTGCGCCTGAACACGGCCATCCCGGCCGTGCCATTCGCGCAGCAGAACCGGCTCGGCATCGTCGGAAACATCCTGGCCGGCGGCTCTGACAACGCCGGCTACCCGAACGGCCGCCGGCCCAAGGACGACGTGGTCGACATCTCGCTTGTCGCCGTGATGGGCGGCCTGTGCATGGCCAATGGCGACACCGACGCGCTGAAGTTCGGCGCGGCCTGCAAGCCTTCCGCCGTGCCGCTAGGTGCCACCGCCTTCAAGCTGCATGACGCAGTAGACCAGGCCGTGGTGCCGCTGCTGGCCGGCTTCCCCTATCTGACCACGCCCGTCGGCGGCACGAAGTAAGGAGAAAAACATGAGCAAGAAGACTGTCTACGCCTTGGCCCTGGGCGCCACCGTCCTGCTGAGTGCTTGCTTCGGCGGTGGCGGCGGCGATGAGGTCGCCGAGATGCCCGTGCCGCCGGCGACTGCGACCATGGTGCCGAGCAGCGCGCTGGCTTCGTCGACCGCGTACACGCAGTTCGCCGTCTCGCAAAGCCTCACGGCCAGCGATAGCGACGAGCCGCTGAGCGCCAGCAATGTCGACGTGCCGCCCAACAGCGAGACCGACGAACCGGTCAGCCTGAGCTGAAGTAATGGCAGCAGCACGGATGAAAGCTTTGTTGTGGGTGCTGCTGCTGTCGCTAGCCCAGCCGGTGCTGGCCGAGCCCTACACGCCGCGGCAGGACGATGAGATCGTCGAACGCCTGCCGCAGCGCCTGGGCTCGGCGGCGGCGCGCCAGGAGGCCCGCGCCCTGCGGACCTCCCTGCAGCAGGCGCCGCAGAACCTGCCGCTGGCCCTGCACCTGGCGCGCGAGGCGTTGGACCGGGCCCGCCAGCAAGGTGACCCGCGCGAGCTAGGCCAGGCACAGGCGCTGCTGGCGCCCTGGTGGGGTCAGGCCTTGCCGCCGCCGGCCGTGCGCTTGCTGCGCGCCACCGTACGCCAGGCGCAGCATGACTTCGGCCCGGCGCTGGCGGACTTCGACACCCTGCTGGCCACGCCGTCAACGCCCCTGCCGCTGCAGGCCCAGGCTGAGCTGAGCCGCGCCGCGGTGCTGCAGGTGCTGGGCCGCTGGCCCGAAGCGCGCACCGGCTGCGAGCGGCTGGCCGGACCTCTGTACGCCACGCTGGGCGCCGCGGTTCAGCTGCACGGCCAGATCTGCCTGGCCGAGCTGGACAGCCTGCAAGGCCGGGCCCTCCAGGCCGAGGCCGCGCTGGCCCGCCTGACCAAGCACTCTGCCGCGCAGTCCTCCGTAACCCTGGCCTGGACCACCCTGCTGCGCGCCGAGCTGGCCGAGCGCCGCGGCCGCGCTGAGGCCGGGCCGCTGTACCGCCAAGCACTGGCCGCCAACCCCGAGGTCTACCCGCGCGTGGCCTATGCCGACTGGCTGCTCGCGCAAAAGCGCTGGCAGGACGCGGCGGCCGTCGTGCAAGCCTTTGGCAACGACAACCTGCCCGATGCCCTGTTGCTGCGCCTGGCCATCGCCTGGCAGCGCCTGGGTGATCCACGCGCCGCGGCCGCCGTGGCGGACCTGCAGGCGCGCTTTGACGCGGCACATGCGCGTGGCGACAACAGCCATGGCCGCGAGCGCGCCCGCTTTGCGCTCGATCTCCGGGGCGACGCCAAGACCGCACTCGCCGAAGCCCAGGCCAACTGGGCCGTGCAGAAGGAACCCGCCGACGCCCTGCTGCTGAAACGCGCCCAGGAGGCCGCGCGATGAGGGCGCTCGCCTTTGTGATTGGCCTGCTGCTCGCCGGCACCGCCCAGGCGCACAAGCCCAGCGATGCCTACCTGCGCCTGAGCCTGCAGGGCCAGGCCATTGAACAGCGCTTCGACATCGCCCTGCGCGATCTTGACCGCGAGCTGCAGCTCGATGCCGACGATGACGGTGTGCTGCGCTGGGGCGAGATCAGCCGCCGTAGCAGCGAGATCGCCGCGCTGGCCGAGGCCGGCCTGGACCTGAAGCTGGTCGATGCCCAGGGCACCGCCTGCCTGCCGCAGGCCTTCGAGGCTTTGCAGATCGACAGCCACAGCGACGGCCACTATGTCGTGATGCGCCGCCAGATCCGCTGCGCCAGCACGCCGCAAGACCTGACCCTGGGCTACCGGCTCTTCGCTACCAACGACCCTACACACCGCGGCGTGACCCAGCTGCAGTTCGGTGCGCACGGCCAGACCCTTGTGTTGGCGCCCGATGGCAGGCCCCAAGTCTTCAAGCTCGGCGAGGCCCCGCCGGCCGGCAGCCTGCTGAGCTTCTTCCTGGAGGGCGTGCATCACATCTGGATCGGCGTCGACCATGTGCTGTTCCTGCTGGTGCTGCTGCTGCCGGCGGTGCTGATCCGCCTGTCCATCAGCTGGGCGCCCGCGCCGGTGCTGCGGCCCGTGCTGATCGAGGTGATGGGCGTGGTGACGGCCTTCACCGTGGCCCATTCCATCACCCTGGCGCTGGCGGCCTTCGATGTGTTCAACCCGTCCTCGCGCTGGGTCGAGTCGCTGATCGCCGCAAGCGTGCTGCTGGCCGCGTTGAACAACCTCTACCCGGTGCTCAAGCAGGGCCGCTGGCGCCTGACCTTTGTCTTTGGTCTGGTGCATGGCTTCGGTTTTGCCGGTGCGCTGAAGGACCTGGGCCTGACCGAGGACGCGCTGGCTGGGCCGCTCTTGATGTTCAACCTCGGCGTGGAGGCTGGGCAGCTGGCCATCGTGGCCGTCTTCGTGCCCCTGGCCTGGGCGCTGCGAACCCGGCGCTGTTATGCGCGCGCCGTGCTCGGCGGCGGCTCCGTGCTGATCGCGCTGCTGGCCTTGATCTGGCTGATGGAGCGCATGTTCAATTTGAAGATCCTGGGACTGTGATGAGGAGAAATTCCGCCCTCGGGTTGTTGGCCTTGCCCCTGCTTGTGCAGGCGGCCGAGCCCCCGGCGCAGCTGGAGCGGGTCGAAGTCGTCGGCCACTACCAGCTAGGCCTGGGCCAGTCCAGCACTGCCAGCTAGGGCAGCGTGCGCGCCAGCTTGATCGAGGCGCGCCCGGCGCTGCGGCCGGCCGAGCTGCTGGAGTTTGTGCCCGGCATGATCGTCACCCAGCACAGCGGCGACGGCAAGGCGAATCAGTACTTCCTGCGCGGCTTCAACCTTGACCACGGCACCGACTTCGCCAGCTATGTCGACGGCATGCCGGTCAATATGGTCAGCCATGCGCACGGCCAAGGCTACAGCGACCTGAACTTCCTGATCCCCGAACTGGTCAACCGCATCGACTACCGCAAGGGCCCCTACTTCGCCAGCGATGGTCATTTCTCCTCGGCCGGCAGCGCGCGGCTGAAGCTGCGCAACAGCCTGACGCGCGGCCTGTTCAGCCTGACCGTCGGCGAGAACGGCTACGCTCGTGCGCTGCTGGTCGACGGCATCAAGCTCGGCCCGGGCCAGTTGATGGGTGCCGTCGAGCTGCACGGTAACGACGGCCCTTGGCAGCAGCCCGAACACCTGCGCAAGGCCAACGGCGTCCTGCGTTACGCCGAGCAAAACGAGGACGGCGCTCGCTCGCTCACCCTGATGGCCTACCGCAACCGCTGGACCGCCACCGACCAGATCCCCGAGCGCGCGTTGCTGGCCGGCAGCGTCGACCGTTTCGGCAGCCTGGACTTGAGCGACGGCGGGCGCAGCAAGCGGTTCAGCCTCTCCGCCCAGCAGACTCGCAACACGGCGGCCGGCGACTGGACGACCGGCGCCTACCTGATCCGCTCGCGCCTCAATCTCTATTCCAACTTCACGTACTTCATTGACGACCCGGTCAACGGTGACCAGTTCGAGCAGGCTGAAGCGCGCACTGTGCTGGGCGGCGAGCTGAGCCGGCGTTGGCACTTCCTCATCGGGGGGCGTGAGCAGCAGCTGAGCCTGGGCAGCCAGTTCCGCCAGGACCGCCTGAGCCCCGTTGGCCTCTACGCCACGGCGCAGCGCCAGCGCTTGTCCACCACGCAGGAAAGCCGCGTGCGCGAAAGTAGCCTGGGCGCCTACGCCGAGCTGGCCAGTCGCTGGACGCCCTGGTTGCGCAGCGTGCTCGGCCTGCGTGCCGACGCGGCCCGCTTCCAGGTCAGCCGTTCGTCCATCCCCGAGAACAGCGGCAAGGCCCGTGACAGCCTCGCGTCGCCCAAGCTGGCACTGATCTTCGGCCCCTGGAACCAGGCCGAGCTGTTCCTCAACCACGGCCGCGGTTTTCACAGCAATGACGCCCGCGGCACGGTCGCCACGTTGTCGCCCAAGCAAAGCACACCGGTCGACGCCGTGCCGGGCTTGGCGCGCAGCCGGGGCAGCGAGATGGGCTTGCGCACGCAGGACTGGCTGCCGGGCCTGCAAAGCTCGCTGGCGCTGTGGCGCCTGGACCTGGACTCGGAGCTGGTCTTCGTCGGCGATGCCGGCGACACCGAAGCCCAGCGCGCCAGCCGCCGGCAAGGCATCGAGTGGAACAACCACTGGCAGCTCAACCGCGCCTGGCAGATCGATCTGGATCTGGCCGCGTCGAAGGCCCGCTACCGCGACATCTCCCCTGAGGGCGAGTGCGTGCCCGGTGCGGTCAACAAGGTGGCGTCAGTGGGCCTGAGCTGGAACGACCCGGCGTCCTCGCCCTGGTCTGGCCAGCTGCAACTGCGCCACTTCGGCCCACGTGACCTGGTGGACGATGGCTCGCAACGCTCCAAGGCGACGACCCTGGCCTATGCCCGCGCCAACTGGCGGCCGTCCAAGCACTGGGGCCTGAGCCTGGATGTGTTCAACCTATTCAACAGCCAGGCCAGCGACATCGACTACTTCTACGAATCGCAGCTCAAGGGCGAGACCGCGCCGGTGGCTGACCGGCATTTCCATCCGGTGGAGCCGAGGAGTGTGAGTGTCACTTTGACGCTCGGGTGGCTGTGAGAAGTTGTGAAGTTGGCGTCCATTCCCGGTTGGTCGCCTTGGGCCTGATGCAGTCCGTCTGCGCCAGTGCGGCCAACCGGGCCTCACTGCACAGCCGGTGCACTGGTGCTTGATCCAAGCCATCGCCATGCGGCGCTACAAGGTCGAGCAAGGATTCGGCACGATGAAGCTGCGCTGCCACCAGAGCCGGGCGCCGTCCTTCGCGGCAGGAAAGACGCAGTGCGAAGGACAAACCCGATTGATCGAGATGCCGAGCGCCCCCAGAATTTCTGCGGCATCCTCGTGAGAATTTATGGCTTCTTTTAGTTGTGATGCGTGTGGCACTTAGGGCGTTTTGACTTCGCGTCAAACCCGGTGGGGTTCTGTGCGGGCAATTGAATGCCCGAGTTGCGGGGCTCACTTAGCTCAGGAAGCATGGCCTGCGGTATTTCTTGCAATCGTACCGGCAGTTGTGTGCGGTGCTGCGATGTACTTGTTCGGCGCATCCGGTTCAATAGGGACCAATGTCGCGATTGGATTGGCTGTTGGTATTTCAAAGTTCGCTTTGTCGGAACGTTATAAAGAGTTTTCACCTGCATCGAATTGGAGCCGTACATCGAGTTGAGTGGCTTGAATGGTCGCCACCTTCGTCGCCAACAGGCGCCCAGCCTGTTCGCCATAACGCCGCGAGCTGGGCTGACGACCATCAACTGAATGGTCATCGGGCGCATCAGGGATAGGCTGTCAGCAGTCGGTCCTCAACGTTGTGAGGGCACTAACTGAAACCGAAGGGCAGCTCCCGGGCTTAGCCAAACGCCCCCCGCAACGCCTCAATTGCATACCTTACCTTCGCCGGCTGCGCGTCGCGCTGCGGGGTCAGGGCGTAGACGGGCAAGGCGGGCAGGTGCCAGTCGCTGATCAGGGGCACCAGACGGCCGCCGTCCAGCGTGGCGGCGTCCAGGTCGCTGGGGCTGAGCATGGCCAAGCCCAGGCCGGCCTCGCAGAGCTGTTGCAGGCTCAGCTGGTTGTTGCTGCTGGCGCGAGGGGTGATGCGCAGGCTCTGCAGTTCACCGGCGGCGTTGCGCAGGGCCAGGAGCTGTTGGCCGGCGGTGTCGGGGCGCAGGGTCAGCCAGTCGTGCTGGCTCAGCTCGGACAGGCTCACCGGCACGCCGCGCCGGGCCAGGTAGGCGGGTGCCGCATAGAGCTGCAAGGCTTTTTCGCCCAGGGGCTGGGCGACCCACTGACTGTCGGGCAGCCGGCCGAAGCGCACGGCCAGGTCGATGCGCTTGGCCACCAGGTCGGTGAAGCTGTCCTCCACGTCCAGATGCAGACTCAGGCCCGGGTGCGCGGCCAACAGCGGAGCCATGGCCGGGCCGAGCTGGCGCGCAAAACCCACGGGTGCTGCCACGCGCAGTTCGCCCTCGGGGGCGTCGCGCAGCTGCAGCAGTTGCCCCTGGGCCGTGCGGGCGGCGGCCAGCATGGCGGCGCAGCCTTCATGAAAACGCGCGCCGGCCGGCGTCAGCGAGAGCTTGCGGGTAGAGCGATGCAGCAGGGTCACGCCCATGTCGCGCTCTAGCGCGCGGATTTGCTGGCTGACGGCCGAGGTGCTGGTCTGCAAGACCTTGGCTGCAGCCACGAAGCTACCCTGTTCGACGACGGTGGCCAGCACGGCCATGCGCTTCAATTGCTCCAGCATGAGTGAAGTTTATCTAAAGAGTGATGCCTAATTTTGAGGACTTACGTGCTGACTTTGAAGTTCATACAGTTCATTCATCGCAACTTTTTCCCAGAAGGACATCGCACTATGAAGATCGCACTTGTCGGCCCCACCGGATTTGTGGGCAGCGCCGTGTTGAAGGAGTTGCTGGCCCGCGGGCATGAGGTCGTCGCCCTGGCGCGCAACCCGGCCAAGCTGCCGGCGCAGGACGGGCTCACCGTGGCCAAGGCCGACGTGCTGGACGCGACACAGGTAGCGGCGGCCGTGACAGGCGTGGACGCCGTGGTCAGCGCCTACAACCCCGGCTGGAGCAACCCCGACATTTACCAGGAGTTCTTGCAGGGTACGCAGGCGATCGTGGCCGGCGTGAAGGCTGCCGGCCTGAAGCGTATCCTGATCGTGGGCGGCGCCGGCAGCCTGTACGCCGCGCCGGGCCTGCAGCTGGTGGACACGCCTGAGTTCCCGGCCGAGTGGAAGCAGGGTGCCCTGGCAGCGCGTGAGGCGCTGAATCAGATCAAGCTCGAAGCCAGCCTGGACTGGACCTTCCTGTCGCCCGCCGTGCACCTGGAGCCGGGCGAGCGCCGCGGCAGCTACCGCGTGGGCCTGGAGTCGCCGGTGATGGATGAGAACGGCCCGGCGCACATCTCGGTCGCCGATCTCGCCGTGGCCATCGTCGATGAGCTGGACCGGCCGGCGCATGTGCAGAAGCGCTTCACGGTGGGGTATTGAATAAACCCCGGTTTTCGGGGAGTGCCGAAGCAAGCGCAGGCAGACTCCATGGGAACCCGCTTAGGCATTGCCCACCTCTGCGCCTGCTCCGGCTTGCCCGCGTGGTGACAGTCGGGTTTTTTCCCGAACAAATCCGCCACTGGCAGCCAGTGTGGGTGCCCGGTCCGGGTGCGCCTAAGCGCGTTCGCACCGCCAGGCCAGGCGCACAGCCCGACCAGCAATACAAACAAAAACTCAAACCGCCCGCTGCTCCAACACGAAGTTGGCGCCGTCGTACTGCCCCAGCTTCTCCACCAGATAAGGCATGCAGGCCTGCAGATCGTCGTGTAGCGTGAAGGGTGGGTTGGCGATGAACATGCCACTGCCCAGCATGCCGACGCCGCGGTCGTTGTCTTGCTGGCGCACGGTCAGGCGCACGTGCAGCCAGCCCTTCTTGGCGCCGGTCTTGGGGTTGTCGGCGGCGGCCTTCAGGCGGTTGGCGAGTTGGGCCGATTCGAGCAGCTGCAGCTGCGGGTACCAGATGATGAAGACGGTCTCGGCCATGCGTTCCAGGCCTTCGCGCAGTGCCGCCAGCACCTTGCCGTAGTCGGTCTTCAATTCGTAGGACGGGTCCATCAGCACGACCGCGCGGCGCGAGGCCGGCGGCGGCAGCTCGCCCTTCAGCGAGGCGAAGCCGTCGGTGTCGGCCACCTGGGTGTTGGGCCGTGTCTCCAGATAGCTCTGCAGGATGCGGTGATCGGTCGGGTGCAGCTCGTAGACGCGCAGCCGGTCTTCCTCGCGCATCACCATATTGGCCAGCGCCGGCGAACCGGGGTACTGGCGGATCTGGCCGTCGGGGTTGAAGGCCTTCACCAGCTCCATGTAGTTGGCCAGCGGTTCGGGCAGTTCCTTGTCGTCCCAGATGCGCGCCACGCCCAGCGAGTACTCGCCTTTCTTCTGCGCATAGCGGCCCTCGATCGAATAGCCGCCGGCGCCGGCATGCGTATCAATCAGGGTGTAGGGCTTGTCCTTCTCCGCCATATAGCGCAGCACCTGGACCAGGATCAGGTGTTTGAGGACATCGGCATGGTTGCCGGCGTGGAAGGCGTGTCGGTAGGCGAGCATGACCGTATTGTCGCTTCAGTGGATGCCCGCGAGCAGCGCCGCGTTGCCGCCGGCCGCTGCGGTGTTGATGGTCAGGGTCTGCTCAGCCACAAAGCGGTAGAGCTGGCGCGGGCTGGCTGCGGCCGTGACCAGGGGCAAGATGGCGCCGGTGCGCGCGGCCAACTGGCGCTGCAGCGTGCGGGCCAGTGCACCGGCCGCGCAGGGCAGGGCCACGCCGGCCAGGCGGGCGTCGTTCAGTACGGCGGCCTGGGTCATGGTGTTGGCCGGCAGCAGGGCCAGCACGCCGTCCGGCAGGCCAGCCTGACGCAGGGCCAGTTGCAAGGACGTGGCGGCGGCTCCCGCATCGGTCATCAAGGCCACGCTGTTGCCGGCCAGCAGGGCTGCGGCCACCGCGCCGGCTTGGGCTGCTTCGCCGGTGCCGGTGGCGATGCAGGCAAAGATGCCGCGGGCATGCAGGCGCAGGGTGTTGCTCTCGCCGGTGGGGCCAGGCAGGGTCTGCTCGGCAAAGACCTGTTCGGCCGTGCTGGCG
>Ga0187844_10002300_pt1 | contig 13637 bp, 11 predicted proteins | sample SpaLakP09_SKY_50_FD_134517 | JGI IMG/M metagenome (GOLD analysis project Ga0187844, IMG submission 134517) | Oligotrophic lake water microbial communities from Sparkling Lake, Wisconsin, USA - SP09_SKY_50 | ecosystem: Environmental > Aquatic > Freshwater > Lake | place: USA: Sparkling Lake...
CGTCCTGACTGGTGCCGAAGTACTGCACGATCGCGCGCTCGTAGCCGCCCTTGCCGAGCGCCTCGCGAACGTTGTCGAGTTCCACCGTCTGCGGGTAGTGCACTTCCACCAGCACGCCGCCGGTGAAATCGATACCGAAGTTCAGGCCGCGAAACACCAGCAGCAGGACCACGGCGACCGTCAGCAGCGACGACACCCACAGGCCCGTCTTGCGCTGGGCCATGAAGTTGATGCTGGGGACTTTGGCGAAGAATCTCATCGTCTTTTCTTTTCGAGCCTTGCGATCCGGGGCGCCGGGAAATCCGGGCTTACCAGATCGGCAGATCGGTCATCCGCGAGCGGCGCGCGAAGACCAGGTGAGACAGGGCGCGCGAACCGACGATCGCGGTGAACTGCGAAGCCAGGATGCCGAGCGTCAGGGTGACCGCGAAGCCCTTCACCGGGCCGCTGCCGAACACGAACAGCACGACCGTGGCCACCAGCGTCGTCACGTTGGCGTCGGCGATGGTCAGGAACGCGCGGTCGTATCCGGCCTCGATGGCGGCGTGCGGCTTCATTCCGTTGCGCAACTCTTCGCGGATGCGTTCGTAGATCAGCACGTTGGCGTCCACGGCGATACCCATCGTGAGCACGATGCCCGCGATACCCGGCATCGACAGCGTCGCCTGCAGGATCGAAAGGCCCGCGACCAGGATCAGCAGGTTGAGCGTCAGCGCCATGATGGCGAACACGCCGAACACGCGGTAGTAGAAGACCATGAAGGCCGCGACCATCGCCAGGCCCAGCAACGCCGCCTGGAACCCGCGACGGATGTTGTCCGCACCCAGGCTCGGGCCGACGGTGCGCTCCTCGACGATGTCCACCGGCGCGGCCAGCGCACCGGCCTTGATCAGCAGCGCGAGATCGTGGGCTTCCTTGCTCTCCAGACCCGTGGTCTGGAAGCGCTTGCCGAACACGCCGCGGATGCTGGCGACCGAGATGATCTCCTGCACGTCGCGGTGCTCGCGCACCGGCTCGCCCTTGGCGTTGTACGTGGTCGTCACCTGGCGTTCGCGGAACAGCACCGCCATCGGCTTGCCGACGCTGTTGGTGGTGAACTCGAACATCTTCTTGGCGCCCTGCCCGTCCAAGGTCACCGACACGGCAGGCTGGTGGTTCTCGTCGACGGTCGGCTGCGCGTCGACGATCTGCGAGCCGGTGACGATGATTTCCTTCTTCAGCAACACGGGGCGACGGCCTTCACGCGTGTAGTACAGCTCGGTGCCCACCGGCGCCACGCCACTCGACGCTGCCAGGCCGGCGTCGTCTTCGGCCACTGCCCGGTACTCCAGGGTAGCGGTCGCGCCGAGCAGGTCCTTCACGCGCGTCGTGTCCTGCACGCCCGGCAGCTGCACCACGATTCGGTTGACGCCCTGGCGCTGAACCACCGGTTCGGCCACGCCGAGCTGGTTGACGCGGTTGCGCAGCGTGATCAGGTTCTGCTGGACCGCGAAATCCTGGATGCGCTTGGCCTCGGCATCGGTAATGCGCACGCGCAGCGACGTCGTATCGGTCGAACTCACGATCTGCAGCTCGCGGTACTCGCCCGCGATGAACTTGCGCGCCGCGTCGTACTTTTCCTTGTCCGCAAAATCCAGCACGACATCGCCGCCGTCCTGACGGCGGCCCGAGTAACGGATGTTCTCCTTGCGCAGCTGCGCCGGGATTTCCGTCACGTAGTTCTCGATGGCCTTCTTGCGCACCTCGTCGACATCGACTTCCAGCAGGAAGTGCACGCCACCGCGAAGATCCAGGCCCAGCGCCATCGGCTTGGCGCCCAGCTGGCGCAGCCAGCCTGGCGTGCGCGGCGCAAGGTTCAGCGCCACGACATAGGAATTGCCCAGCGCCTTCTTCAGCGCATCGTTGGCCTGCAGCTGGTCTTCCTCGGCCTTGAAGCGGACGACCCACTGGCCGTTCTCCAGCGCCGCGGACTCCATCGGAATGCTGGCTTCCTTCAGAGCAGCGCCGACCTCGGGGCCGAAATCCGACGGCAGCGGATCGCCCGAATCGCGTGAGATCTGCACCGCCGGCTGTTCGCCGAACAGGTTGGGCGCCGCGTACAGGCCGCTCAGCAGCAAGACCAGCAACAGGGTGACGTACTTCCAGGTGGCGTAAGGACGCATGTAGGTCGTATCGCGAAACGGCTTGAAACAGCATGCATGCCCCGGGCGGTGCGCCCGGGGCGTCGTCGTGTCTTACAGCGCCTTCAGGGTTCCCTTCGGCAGCACCTGCGTCACCGCGGCCTTCTGGATCTTGATGGAGACGCCCTCGGCAACCTCAAGGGATACGTAGTTCTCGCCGATGTTGGTCACCTTGCCGGCCATGCCGCCGCTGGTGACCGCTTCATCGCCCTTGGCCAGCGCGCCGAGCATCTGTCGGTGTTCCTTGGTGCGCTTCATCTGCGGACGGATCAGCATGAAGTAGAAGATCACGCCCAGAACGACGAGGGGCGCGAACTGGAAGATCGGGTTCGGGGCGGGGGACGCGGCCTGCGCGAAAGCAGGGCTGATAACGAAGTCGAGAAGGCTCATGAGCTCTACGCGCGGGGCGGTGAAAAATTGGCCGCGGATTATGCCATAGGGGTTTTGGGCCTCCGGGAACCTGCGATCATTGCCCGGATGAGCGAGGTCTTTCGTCTATTCGTCACCTGCCCGCGTGGGCTCGAACCGCTGTTGGCGGCCGAGTTGCTGGCGCTGGGCGCCACCGAATCCAAGGAACGCAGCGGCGGCGTGGCCGCCGTCGGCCCGCGCGAACTGGCCTACCGCGCCTGCCTGTGGTCGCGCCTGGCCAGCCGCGTGCTGCTGCCGCTGGCCAATTTTCCGCTGGAGGACGCGGACGGCCTGTACGCCGGTGCCCGCGGCGTGGACTGGACCGAGCTGTTCTCGCCGGACTCCACGTTCTCGATCGCGGTGGCCGGTCACTCGCCCGCCGTCACGCACACGCATTACGCCGGCCTCAAGGTGAAGGACGCGATCGCGGACGTGTTCCGCGACAAGTTCGGCCGCCGGCCCGACGTCAATACGGACGAGCCGGACATCCGCATCCACGTCCATCTGGACCGCGCGGAAGCCAACCTGAGCCTGGATCTGTCAGGCGAAAGCCTGCACCGGCGCGGATACCGGGGCGCCACCGGCGAGGCGCCGCTCAAGGAGAACCTGGCCTGCGCGATCCTGTTGCGCGCCGGCTGGCCGGAGATCGCGGCCCGCGGCGGCGCGCTGATCGACCCGATGTGTGGCTCCGGCACCTTCCTGATCGAGGGGGCCTGGATGGCGGCGGACATCGCGCCGAGCCTGATGCGGCACCGCTTCGGTTTCGAGGCCTGGCTCGATCACGTGCCCGCCGTCTGGACCGAACTCAAGCGCGACGCGCAGTCGCGGCGCGACCTGGGACTCAAGAAGCTGCCCCAGCTGATCGGTCGCGACCTCGACGCCCGCGTGCTGAACTTCGCGCGCAAGAACGCGCTGAACGCCGGCCTGGGCCACAGCATCGAATGGCAGGCCGGCGACCTGCTCGACGCGCGTCCGGTCGGCGACGTGCCGGGCCTGGTGGTCACCAACCCGCCCTACGGCGAGCGCATGGCCGCCGAAGGCGAGGTCATCAAGCTGTACTCGCTGATGGGCGCCACGCTCAAGACGCATTTCCCCGGATGGCGCGCCGCGGTGCTGACCTCGCGGCCGGATCTTGGGCCGCGCATCGGACTGCGGGCGGACACGATCCACTCCTTCTTCAACGGCGATCTGCCGGTGAAGCTGCTGCAGTTCGGCATCGCCGAGGCCCCGATTGTCGAAGCGGGCGTTCCCGCGGCACCGGCCGGCGGCGGCGAGTTCGCCAACCGCTTGTCGAAGAACCGCAAACACCTGGGCAAGTGGGCGCGCCGCACCGGCGTGAGCTGCTACCGCCTCTACGACGCCGATCTGCCCGACTTCGCGCTGGCGGTAGACGTCTACGAAGCCGCCGAGATCCACCTGCACGTGCAGGAGTACGCCGCCCCCAAGAGCGTGGACCCAGTGAAGGCGGAGAAGCGCTTGCGCGAGGCCCTCGCCCACCTGCAGGTCGCCTACGAACTGCCGGCCTCGCGCCTGCACTTCAAGCAGCGCGCGATCCAGCGCGGAGCGGCGCAATACGAAAAGCAGGGAGACCAGTTGCGCGTGTTCGAAGTCGACGAGCACGGCTGCAAGCTGCTGGTGAACCTCGACGACTACATGGACACCGGCCTGTTCCTGGACCACCGCCTGATGCGCATGCGCCTGCGCAAGGAAGCCCAGGACAAGCGCATGCTGAATCTCTTCTGCTACACCGGCGCGGCGAGCGTGCAGGCTGCGCTCGGCGGCGCGAGCCAGACGGTGTCGGTGGATCTGTCGAACACCTACCTGCACTGGGCCGGCCGCAATCTGAGCCTCAACGGCTTCGAGACCGACGCGGTACGCGAACGCGATCCGCGACCGGCGACCGGTCCGTGGCGCGGCAAGGCCAGACCCTCGGGAACACGCGACACACCGCACCTGCTGGTGCGCGCCGATTGCATGGCCTGGCTGCGCGACGCGGCCGACGATCCCACGCAGCGATTCGAGCTGGTGTTCTGCGATCCGCCGACGTTCTCGAACTCGAAGAAGCTCGACGACGTGTTCGAGGTGGAACGCGACCATCCCGAGCTGATCCGCCTTGCCGCCGCCGTGCTTGCGCCCGGTGGCGTGCTGTATTTCTCGACCAACAAGCGAAAGTTCAAGCTCGACCCGGCCGCGGTCGAGGGCCTGAACTGCGAAGACATCACCGGGCAGACACTGGACGAAGACTTCAAGCGTCCGCCACCCGCGCACCGCGCCTGGCGCATCACGAAGTAGCCCGGGTGCAACCCGGGGCTGTTGCGCCGACATTCGACAGACGGCCCCGGGTTTCACCCGGGCTACGGAATCGGCCCGCAATGCCCGAATCTCTCCGCTACTCTCGCGGGTAAGGGCATTGCGCCGGACCGCCCTCATAACTAGCCTTCCCGGCTGTCCCCGAATTCCAGACCCGGAGCCCCCGATGGCCACCTACACCGCGCCGATCCGCGAGATCAATTTCGTCCTCAACGATGTGCTCGACGTGGGCCGCCTCGCCAAGGAAATTCCGGCGTTCGCCGATGCCACGCCAGACGTGATCCTGGGTCTGGCCGACGAAGCCGCCAAGCTGATCGAAGGCCAGATCGCGCCGCTGAACCACACCGGCGACCAGGTCGGCTGCAAGGTCAAGGATGGCGTGGTCACCGTGCCGCCGGGCTTCGCGGAGGCCTACAAGCTGTATTCGCAGGCCGGATGGATGAGCCTGTGCAACACGACGCAGTACGACGGCCAGGGCCTGCCGTACACGCTGTCCAAGGTCGTCGAGGAAATGCTGTGCTCGGCCAACGTGGCGTTCGCCCTGTACCCGGGCCTGACCACCGGCTGCTTCGAGGCGATCTACGCCAACGGCTCCGAGGAGATCAAGAACACCTACCTGCCCAAGCTCTCCACCGGCGAGTGGAGCGGCACGATGTGCATCACCGAGGCGCACGCCGGATCCGACGTGGGCGCCGCCAAGACCAGGGCCACGCCCAATGGCGATGGCAGCTACAGCATCGAAGGACAGAAGATCTTCATCACGTCCGGCGAGCACGAGATGGCGGACAACATCATCCACTTCGTGCTGGCACGTCTGCCGGATTCGCCTCCGGGCGTGAAGGGACTGAGCACCTTCGTCGTCCCGAAGTTCCTGGTGAACAAGGACGGCTCGATCGGTGAGCGCAACAAGCTGATCGCCGCCAACATCGAACACAAGATGGGCATCAACGGTTCCTGCACCTGCGTCATGCAGTTCGACGGTGCGCAGGGCTGGATGGTGGGGGCGCCGAACACGGGCATCCAGAACATGTTCGTGATGATGAACCTGGCCCGCATCATGGTGGGCTTCCAGGGTCTGGGCCAGTGCGAACTGGCCACGCAGAACGCCATCCGCTACGCGATCGACCGCAAGCAGGGCAAGGCCTTCAACGGCAAGCCCGAGATCATCGAGCACGCCGACGTGCGCCGCATGCTGCTGACGATGAAGGCGACGACGGAAGGCGCTCGCGTGCTGGCCTACGAGACCGCGTACTGGGTCGACGTCACGCATCACCACCCCGACGCGAAGGTGCGCGAGGAAGCGCAGGACTGGGTCGATCTGAACACGCCGCTCGTGAAGGCCTTCTGCACCGACAGCGCGGTGGACCTCGGAAGCCTCGCGATCCAGGTCTACGGCGGCCACGGCTTCATCAAGGAGCATGGCGTCGAGCAGATCGCGCGTGACGCCAAGATCCTGTGCCTGTACGAAGGCACCAACGGCATCCAGGCGATGGACCTCGTGCGTCGCAAGCTGATGATGCACAACGGCCGCCTCGCGCAGCGCTTCTTCCAGGCCGTGCGCAACGAGCTCAACGCCGACGCCCCGCTGGGCTGGATCGCGCGCCCGCTGGGCCGCGCGGTGGACGAGCTGGAATCGGCCACCAAGTACCTGATCGAATCGTTCAAGACCGCGCCGGACGCGGCGGGCTTCGGCGCCGTCGACTTCCAGCGCGCGTTCGCGCTGACCTACCTGGGCTGGAACTGGCTGCGCATGGTCAAGGCCTCGGCGGAGCATCCGGAAGAGGGCTTCCGCGCCTCCAAGAAGGCGACGGCGGAATTCTTCGTCACGCGCATGCTCCCGCAGGTCCACTCGCTGCTCGGCACGGTGCGCGCGCCGACCGAGAGCCTGATGGCGCTCGAAGCGGCGAACTTCTGATCTGAGCGCGAAGCGTCGCCCCGACCGTAGCCCGGGTGAAACCCGGGGTGTCTCTGGACGTCGGAGAAGAAGCCCCGGGTTTCACCCGGGCTACGGGAGCTTGGCTCCCCTCTCCCGCAGGGAGAGGGGCTGGGGGTGAGGGAGAGTCGCTCTGGGCCGAGACTCTCCCTCATCCGCCCCTGCGGGGCACCTTCTCCCTCCGGGAGAAGGAAGCCGGAGATCGCGCCGAGTCTCGTGGCGCAACGCATTCGCGAAGTTCGGACGGCCGTCAGGTCCAACCTGACACCAGAATCTCCTCGTCGGGAAAGTCGCGCCGCCCGACCGCCAGCGTATGGTCTCCGACGGCTTTGCATCAGAATGTGAGCACAAGGGCCTGAAGGCCCGAATACCGTACCTCGGAGGAGAATCGCGATGAGTTTTCGTGGGATCTGGGTTGCCCTGGTCGTCCTGCTGGCCGGCTGTTCCACGTTTGACAAGAAGTCGTCCGAAGGGCCGGACCGACTCCCGATGCCGGAAAACGTGGTCACCACGTCCGGCGATGAACCCCCGCCGTTCGAAATCTCTTCGGAGCCCCTTCGCGACGAGGCGCCCCGCCCCGCCGAAACCAGCGAGAAGCGACGCGTCTTCGAGGAAGAAAATCGCATCCTGGGCAACGACCCGCGCCGCGCCGCGGCCGAGGCTCGCGCCAACGCCGGAGGCTCGACAGCTTCCGCCGCGTCGCGCGCCAAGGGCACAGCCAATCCGACCGGAGTCATGGCTCCGATGGCGGGTCGCGTCGGCATCATGAGCCTGCTCGGCAACGAGCTGCAGCACGTCAATTCCGGCACCTTCGGCAGCAAGGAGCAGAGCTACAACACGCAGTTCGATCTCAACGGTTACGTGACGGAGGAACTGCGCAAGGCGCTGCTCGCCAAGACCCCGTACCAGCCGGTGAGCGTCGCCTCGACCGGTGCGCTGCGCCAGGCTGCCAACACCTGGCAGGACAGCTGGAATGGCCAGTCCTTCGCCCCGACCTTCCAGCGCGAGTTCGACGGCATCATCAGCCAGAACCGCCTGTCGATGCTGATCATCGTGGCCTACGCCAAGACCGGTGATGGATCGTTCGTCGGCGGCGCCAAGCTCAGCGGCTCGGGCCTGTACACGCGCGGTCGCAAGGCGGCGGTGTTCTCGACCTTGCAGTTCTATCGCCTCGTCGGCTCGCCGGCCCAGCTCGTTTTGCCGATTGCTCCGGAAGGCGAGCGCAGCATCGGAGACGTGCCCAACGCGCAGTTGCCGAAGAGCCTCGACGACCTGCCGCCGCGATATCTGGTCCCGATCTACGAGCCGCTGCGCACCCTGGTCCAGAACAAGGTCTTCGGGCTGGTCTCCTTGCCGCGAAAGCTGGGATACTGATTTCAACGATCAGTTCCATCAGGAGCGGGCCATGGGCGTCTACGACTTCGCGGCAACCAGCATCGACGGCAGCGAGCAGAGCCTTGCCGGGTACAAGGGCAAGACGCTGCTGGTGGTGAACGTCGCCAGCAAATGCGGCTTCACGCCGCAGTACAAGGGCCTCGAAACCCTGTATCGCGAGTACAAGGACAAGGGTCTGGTGATCCTTGGTTTTCCGTGCGACCAGTTCGGCCACCAGGAGCCGGGCGACGAGGACGAGATCAAGAATTTCTGCTCGCTGAACTATGACGTCAGCTTCCCGATGTTCGCGAAGATCAAGGTCAACGGCGACGACGCGCACCCGCTCTACAAGTACCTGAAGAACGAGCAGGGCGGCCTGCTCGGCATGGACTTCATCAAGTGGAACTTCACCAAGTTCCTGGTCGATAAATCAGGAAAGGTCGTGAAACGGTATGCGCCCACCGATACCCCGGCTTCGATCGGCAAGGACATTGCCGCGATGATCTGAGTCTCGGATCACGCAACAAAAAAGGCCGGGCGATCGCCCGGCCTTTTGTTTGCGCATCGCTTTGCTTATTCCTTCTTCACGCCCGCGTCGACGCCGACGTTGGCCGAGGCGCCTGCGGAACCGCCGTTCGCCGAGCCGCCGGCGTTGACACCCGCACCGACGCTGGCGCCCGTACCGAGCACACCGCCCACGCCGCTCTTCACGCCACCCGCGACGCCGCCGACCACGTTCTTCGTCTTCTTCGCGACCTTCTTGCCCGCATCACCGGCTGCATGCGCGCCATCCTTCACCGCGGCGCCGGTCTTGGCACCCACATCGACACCGGCATCCACGCCCGCGCCGACAGCGGCCTTGCCGCTGGACACGGCGCTCGAACCCGCGGCCGCACCGGCGCCCAGGCCGGCACCGACGGCAGCCTTGGCTTCACCGGCCTTCGCCGCGCCATGCTCCATCGCCGAGCCTGCATCCGCGTTGGCGCCCGCGCCGACACTGGCGTCGACACCGGCTTTCGAAGCAGCGGCATCCTTGGCCTGCTGGGCGCGCACGTCGCCTTCAGCCTTGGCCTTTGCCTTGGCATCCGCTTCCACCTGCGTCTTGGTCGGCGCATTGACGTTGACAGCCGCGTCGACGCCCAGGCCCGTGTTCAGTCCGGCAGCAAAAGTCGAGGACGTGGCGAGCGCCAGCAACGCGGCTGCGGCCAGTGAGATCTTGTTCATTTGTGTAACCCCAGAGTGTGTGTCGGGATGTTCCCGACCCGCAGAAGTCTATTCCCGCGCTCTGAATTACGACTGAATTTTCCGCTCTATTTTCAATGCGCACCCGCTCGTGTCCCGAATGGGAACGCCAGCCGCGCGAGCCGGCGGCTGCGTGTGGGGCCGACGACTTCGAACCGCCCGCCGTCTCGATCGCAAGGCGTACCGCCAAAATGAAGAAGGCCCCGCGAGCGGGGCCTTCAGGACAACGTTGCGGACGAAGACGCCGCCGGCTCAGAAGTAGAAGCGGGCGCCGATCCGCAGATCGCTGACGTCGAGATCGCCGCCGTGATCCCCGTCGAGGAAGCTCGCACGGTAGTCCGCGAAGATGCCGAAGTTCTGCGCCACGCGATAGGTGCCGCCGATCAGCAGTTCGGGGCCATCGCTGTCGTCGAGCAGCAGGTAGCCGACTTCACCATTCAGACGGAACTGGTCCGAAAGCGGAAGCGCGTAGCCGACGTGGCCACCAATGCCGCTGTCGTCTTCGCTGTCGATGTCGAACTTCACGTATTCGGCGCGGCCATAAATGCCCTGGCCCTTGGTGCCCATACCGGGACCAAAGCCGGCACCCAGGCGCAACTGATCGAGGTCGACGTTGAAGTCGTCGTATTCGACGGTCTGGTACTCGCCGGTCAGATAGACCTGATCGGCAACCTGGAATCCGCCCTTCACGCCGACGCCGACACCGTCGTCGTCCGCCGGTCCGACGTCGATGTCGGACAGATAGAAATAGCCATCGACGTAATTGTTGCCGGTTGCTGCCAGGGCAGGCGCCGCAAAACTGCATGCGGCGATGGCCGCGATCAACTCGCGCTTCATGTTCTTACTCTCCGTTGAGGTTTGACCGAACTAGCGTCGGCGAGCGGGAGTATTCGTCGGCAATCTGACTGCGGGCTGAAGAGTTTCTTTCTTACGGCGTGCTTACGCGTTCTTGTTCGCGCGCTTTCTCATGCGAACGACGAGACCCGCCAACACGGCCGCGACGCCAAGAACCCAGAGCGGCGTGTCACGCCACCGCGCGTAAGGCGTCACACCCGAACGCGGCACGACTTCACCGCGCATCAGTTCGGTTTCGTACTGGCGAGAGCGCGCGAGCACGTGCCCATCCGGACCGATGAACGCGGAGATACCGGTGTTGGTTGCCCGCACCAGCCAGCGCCCGTTTTCGAGTGCGCGAAAACGCGCGATGTCGAGGTGCTGATGCGGTGCCGAGGAATGCGCGAACCAGGCGTCGTTGGTTGCATTCACCAGCACGGCGGCATCGCGTGACTCGCGCGCGAATTCGGCGCCGAACACATCCTCGAAGCAGATCGAGATGCCCAGACGCTGGCCGTGGACGACCACGGGTTCGCGTCGCGGACCGTCGGCGCTGAAGTCCGAGTACGGCGTGCCCAGCACGTCCATGATCGGTCGCAGCCATGCCGGAATCGGGAAGTATTCACCGAAGGGCACGAGGTGACGCTTGTCGTAACGCCCCTTCGCGGCGCCGAGGGCCAGGATGCTGTTGAAGATCGTGTCGTCGTTCTCGCCACGTATCAGCACGCCCGCCAGCAGCGCGGTTCCCTGCGCCCGCGTCTGTTCGTCGAGCTTCTCGAAATAATCGCCGAGCAGATCCAGCGGCCGGTTGGGGACCACCTCGGGCCAGGCGACCAGATCGGCATCCGCAGCCAGGGTCATTGCGCGATAGCGTTCGAGGATCTCCGCGCCGCGACCCCGATCCCATTTCTGATCCTGCGGCACGTTGCCCTGCACGATCGCCACGCGCAGCGGCGGCGCCGAGTCAGACGTCCATGTCAGCGGCGATGGCATCAGGGCGCCGGCGAGTGGAAGCAGCGCTGCACCGAGCGACAGCGGCCGCATCGCGCCTTGCGCCTCGAGGCTGCGATAAAGCGCATACGCGCTCAGCGCGAACAGGAACGACAGTCCGTGCACGCCGAACACCGGCGCGAACCGCTGCGCCGGCATGTCCAGCGCGATGTATCCCAGCGAAAGCCAGGGGAAGCCGCTATAGATCCAGCCGCGCAGCAGTTCGGACAGCATCCACAGCGCAGGCACCACGATCCATCCCGATGCGCTGCGCCAGGCCTGAAAAGCGGTAGCGCCTGCGCACACCAGCGCCGGATACACCGCGAGAAACGAGAACAGGACGGTGGCGAGCGCCAGTCCCAGCCACAGCGGAGCGCCGCCGTAGACGTGCGTGCTGATGAACACCCAGTACACACCCGTGGCGAAATGCGCCACGCCGAACAGCCAGCCGAGCAGCGCAGCGCGCTTCCATTCCCGGCGCGAACACAGCGCGAACAACGCGGCCAGCGCCACGACCGAGGCAGGCCAGAACGAGATCGGCGCAAAGCCGAGGGTCGCCATCGCGCCGAGCAGCGGCGCGAGCAGACGATCGAAGCGGAGCAACGTGGGAGAGAGGGTCTTCATGCGGGGCGCTGCGGATGAGCGCTTCCTGGAGAGCACGGGCGGGCTTCGGATGGAAACAGGACGGGCGGTCGCATGGCTTTCATGCGCCGCGCCGTCATCGCGATGAAACGACCTACCGCCGGGCGTCAGCCCGGTGCCAGGGTCACCTGCAGCATCTGCACGCGGCGACTGTCGGCGCGCTGCACGTTGAAATTGAATTTCTCCACCCGCAGGCTCTCGCCGCGCTTGGGCATGTGGCCGAAACGCTGCGTGACGAATCCGCCGATGGTGTCGAATTCGCTGGTCGGGAACTCGGCGCCGAAGTAGGCATTGAATTCCTCGAGCGGCGTCAGTGCCGCCACCAGGAAACGGCGCTCGTCCTGCTTGAGGATGTGCGCACCTTCGGCCTCGTCGTGCTCGTCGTCGATGTCGCCGACGATCTGCTCGAGCACGTCCTCGATGGTGACCAGCCCCGCGACGCCGCCGTATTCGTCGACGACGATCGCCATGTGGTTGCGGCCGCGCTTGAAGTCCTTGAGCAGCACGTTGACGCGCTTGGATTCAGGCACGAACTGCACCGGCCGAAGCCAGCGCGCGAGGTCGAAGGTCTCGGTGGACGTCGACGTGAAGCGAAGCAGGTCCTTGGCCAGCAGGATGCCGACGATCTCGTCGCGCGTGTCCCCGGTCACCGGGAAACGCGAGTGGCCGGACTCGACCACGGTCTCGATCAGCTTGCTCAGCGGCCAGGCGCGCTCGACGAAGCTGATCTGCGCGCGCGGCACCATGATGTCGCGCACCTGGGTTTCGGAGGTGCCGAGGATGCCCTGGAACATCGTCAGGGCATCGGCGTCCATCAACTGGAGATTGCGCGCCTCGCGCAGCAGCGACAGCAGGTCTTCGCGCGTGCGCGGACCGCCGCCGAACCGACGCACCATGCGCTGGACCCAGCGATTCACGTTGGGGCCGCTTCTGCGTTTGCCTTCCGCTGTTGCGTCTTCGCTCATGCCGGTCGTTTGCGCTTGCGCGCCCTGGTACTCGCGGTGGTGGCGTAGGGATCCGCGAACCCCATCCCCGCCAGTATCTTACGTTCGCAGGCCTCCATGACCTCGGCCTCGGCGTCCTGGACATGATCGTACCCCAGAAGATGCAGGCAACCGTGCACGACCATGTGCGCCCAGTGGGCACGGGGCTCCTTGCCCTGCTGTTCGGCCTCGAGCGCCACCACCGGGCCGCAGATGACGATGTCCCCCAGGATCGGCACGTCGAGCATGTCGCCGTCGTACGGGAAGGACAGGACGTTGGTCGACTTGTCCTTGCCGCGATAGCGCCGGTTGAGCTCCTGGCTTTCGGCCTCGTCGACGATGCGGATGGTGATGTCCCCGGCGATGCGCCCGAGCGCCGTATTGGCCCATTCGCGCAGGCTGGAGGCGGCCGGCACGCCCGCCGGGTCGATCCGGCGCTGGATCAGGATCTCGCTCAAGCGGGAGGAACCGGCTGCTGCGCTTCGTGCAGCTCGTAGGCTTCGACGATCGCCTTCACCAGCGGATGGCGCACCACGTCTTCCTTGCGGAAGTGCGCAAAGCTGATGGCCTTGACGCCCTCGAGCACCTTCATCGCATGCTTGAGGCCGCTCATCTCGTGCCGCGGAAGGTCGATCTGCGTGACATCGCCGGTCACGACCGCGACGCTGCCGAAACCGATGCGGGTCAGAAACATCTTCATCTGTTCCCGGGTGGTGTTCTGAGCTTCGTCGAGGATGATGA
>Ga0187844_10002303_pt1 | contig 13627 bp, 14 predicted proteins | sample SpaLakP09_SKY_50_FD_134517 | JGI IMG/M metagenome (GOLD analysis project Ga0187844, IMG submission 134517) | Oligotrophic lake water microbial communities from Sparkling Lake, Wisconsin, USA - SP09_SKY_50 | ecosystem: Environmental > Aquatic > Freshwater > Lake | place: USA: Sparkling Lake...
GGCATATATACACCTCCTTGGCTAATTTTATTCTTAAAAATATCTTTATTGTCCAAAACAAAATTTTTAAATTTTTCTTCATCGTATACTAATGGTGTTTTTCCACAGTCATATACAAGACTTCCAGTCCCATTTAAATCTGCAGGAAAATGTCCAATTACTTCATGACCTCTCTCAATTAATAATGAACTAACTGCTATATTTTCATTAGCATATTTTACTAAATTTTCTAACCAATTTGGTGAAAATCCATTATCGCTGTTTACTAAACAGACATATTCATATTTTGATTCAAGAATACATCTATTCCATGCACGATATACTCTATGTATATATTCTGGTTTACCAATACCACGTTTAAATAATTCATCATCTGTATAGTACTGATTATCATGTTTAATAAATGGATAATTCATTTTAATTAAATGTTGGAGTACTTCATCTGAAGCATCATTTGCTACAAAGAAAAATTCTGCATTTCCTTCTTTAATCATAGGAGTATACATGTGTATTTGATTATATACAAAATCGGCATATAATGGTGATTTGTATATTAATGCTGCAATAGATACTTTCATTTATAACTTATATACGATAAACCTCTTTATATCTTTCTGGATCAGCTCGTAGTAATCGCATCTTATCTTTTTCTAAATCCTCTGGATCACCAGGACGTGCCACAAATAACGCCTTCATTCGCTTATTTTGGTCTGAATTATTCTCACTCAAATAAGACATCGTTATAAAAATACGTGTTGCATCTGCTGGCGCTTGAACTGGTTCTGGATTACCATGCCATGCATTATCTGTACATGTAAACAGAATAAACCGATTATACAAAGGAGCAATAGAATCTACTTTTTCTAGTAACCGTGGCATAGGTAACCCCGCGCTTTCTCCTTTCCATATCTCAAGTTCACATCCATATTCCTCTTTCCAGTTTGCACTCAAATAAATTCCCAGTGTAACTTGCTTCTTTTGTTTTGTGACTGGATGTAATCCTGCATCTATATGAATATCTAATTTATCTCCATTATTATATTTATGTACTCCCCAGAAATTGCGAGTAGGATCTACTAATAATGGATATCCACTGATCTGTGATAATTGATTGACAACTTTATCTGATTCTAACTCTTTGAATAACAGGTCAAGAAGAGGAGGAAATGCATATTTATCTCTTAATGTCCATTTGTCTTCAAATGGATTACTATATCTGTCCCATGCATCACTTGGAATCATTAGAATCTCTTTTTGTAATCGGTTTGCAGTTAATTCACATAATACATTATCTTGAAATGCATATGGAAATGGTTGTTTTTGATAATTTTCTGATGCTATCTGAATGTTTAACATTTTATACTTAAATATATATTAATGTCTTTATATATTATGCTAATACCTAATATTGTATTCACATACTGGGAAGGTGATCAATTATCAATTTTACATTACTATACTATATTATCTTTAGTTAAATTAAATCCCAATCAGAAAATTATTATTTATACGTCAGATATTACAAGTACAACATTGATACAATGGAATAGTAACGAACATTCATCAAATATTACAAATAAAACAACATTAGATAAAATCACTTCAATTAGTAAGAATATTGAATTAATACCCATTTCATTTGAAAAAGAATATAACATTTCTAATAATATTTCTGTTGTATATAAAGCAGACTTCATACGTATTGCAAAATTATATGAACATGGTGGTCTATGGTTTGATTTTGACATCTTATTTATTAAACCATTATCAAATATATTATTCAATGATACAGATATGTGTATATTTACATATCAAGATACAATACCAACTGGATTAATATCATCCACTCCAAAAAATAAAATAATTACACAATTATTCTTAACAATGCAAGAATTAATTCATGATACGCAAAATAGATATCAAATATTAGGTCCTGATTTATGGAAATCAATCATATTACATAATGCTATTGATAATATTACATATTTAGACACATCAATTGCATATCCATATGAATCTAATATATATCATTTATTTTTTAATTCTAATGATGATTATATCAAAGAGAATACCATATGCATTCATTGGTATAATGGAGGACAACATAGTAAGAACTTTATTAATAGTTTTGATATTAATACACTAGATCCATCCCAATGTGTTTGTACAAAATATATTCACATGATTAATCAGATAAAAAGTGACGAATGTGTTTAATAATGTTTATACTAGTTTGCCCATCTCCTAACCACGATGCATCTATCTTTACTTCATTCTTTTCAAGACTCTCTAACCAATCAAATACTTCTGTAGAATTTAATTGATTTGCATCCAATTTTATACTACATCCATACTGATAACTCTGCGGTCGCTCTGTAAAATCGCGAGGAACTACTACTGGAGTTTGAAGCAATGCAGGTTCTTCTTGACCTGTTCCACTATCACTAATAATAAATCGCGAATGATATACTGTTTCCAAATATTCCTGATATGCCATCAATGGAACCATTTCAACTTTTCCTAGAGAGATTTGATATTCAGTAAGTGTATCCTGTAATCGTTTAAAATATAGCATTTTTACAGGAAGTTGATAACGATCTGCACATTCATTTGCAAACGTAATAATATTTTGCAAACGTTCTTTGTATTTAAAATTCTCAGGGCGATGGCAATCCAATAAAATCAGATCTTTACGTTTTGGCTCTACCATAATCTGATCTTTAAACATTTGAAAAGGTTCTACAATTGTATTTCCAACTACAAATACATTTTTAGTAAGCCCCTCTTTTGCTACTTGTTCCTTATACTCTTCATGATACACAAACAATAAATCACTACAATGATCACATACAGTACGATTGATTTCTTCTAACATTCTTTTATCATATGAACGCATTCCCGCTTCAATATGTGCAATCTTATATCCTTCTTTTTTAAGAGGAAATGCTACCCCAGCAGAATTAGAATCTCCTAAGAAAATAATCAAGTCTGGATGAATTTGTTTTTCTTTAAATAGCTTGGGAATTTCACGTGTTAAATAACTCAACTGTTCAAAATGATTTGCAGATTCTCTTCCTGTATTTAAAATATAATCAGGCTGACGAATTCCGAGCTGTTCAAAGAAAATGCCAGATAAATGTTTATCATAATGTTGCCCTGTATGAATCAAAATATGATGATAATGCTTATCCAATTCGGCAAATACCTTGCACATCCGAATAAAATCAGGACGAATTCCTGTAATAGATACAATTGTTTTCATTATTTTATCTAATAAGTATTATTATTATTCTTTATACTTGACATAGTTTTATAAATTGATTCATAAGTTCATCAGGTTGATTATATTCAGATAATTCAAGATAACTATGGTATACTTCATTATATTTCTGTTTTTTTTCAAATAATATATTATTCTGTGGATTATCATATGCTCTTTTATCAGGTACATTATAACCATGAAATAAATGAATTCCACCTATATTAAATACATCATGATATACATTAATAATTTGAATATCTTGCTGTTTAATTTTAATTAATAAATCATTGTCATCATAACCTGAACCAAATGAATAATCATAACTAAATCCACCAATTTTATTAAATGTGGTACGTGTCATTGCACATAAAAAATGATAATGAAAATCACGATGTACATAATGTTGATACCACATATCCCAAATATCTTCATTATAGATATCAATCGTCAGAGCTTTATTATAAATATGCTCATTTGTTTGGTGATTACGCGATGCTTTTACATCAAATACATAATATTTATTATGTATTACAGTATCATTTATATAGGTTAGTATATCTCCAATATAACATACTTCTGAATTCTGTATAATTACTTTTCCACCACGTACAAATTCAAACCCAATATTATAATTTATACATGGATTCCCCCAATTTTTAATGGCACGATTGATACGAATAAGTTCAATATTAAAATCATATTTGTATAACCTATTTGTATCTACAGGATCATTAACAGAATCATCCACCAAAACAACCTGAATATCTTTGTACATGCATTTATGTATCGTATCTAATGTAAAATAAACCTGTTTTGATCTTTCATGAGAAGTCATAACAATGGATATAGTGTTGTCTGTTATTTCATTACGATTAATTGTACTATATTTAAAATATCGTGAATCTTTATTTTTTACAATTTGTCGCAATCCATGTAACTCAGCTAAATGATTTCGTACATGATCCATCTGATTCAGCTATCTGCAATTACTATTTAAGTATAAATCGCGATTGCATATATCTAATTTAGCTATCTGCAATTACGATTTAAGTATAAATCGCGATTGCTGTTCTATCTGTACTTCCAATGATGGAATATCAAATAGCGAATCATATATAGATACTAATGTTTTATCAACATTTGTTATAGTATTTTGTTTATGAATGACAGAATCTAATTGATAAATGTCGCGAATAATACATGCCAGTTCATATTTTGTTTTCTTTTGAGGTGAATAAATATGACGAACCCCTTTCCAGAATAATTGATTAGTAATGATAGTATGAACTATCTTACAATATTGATAGCAAGTAATTCCATTCCATATATGATTATCCCAGCCATTTATTACACGATTATTTCTTATAAATTCTAAAAATGAACACTTATTATTTACTTCTTCTCCAATAATAGATGTACGAATAACTGTAGCATCATAAGGCTCTCCTAATGATTTACTTATTCCATATGAATCTGTTTCATCGTGAAAATCTGTTTCTGTATAATCACCTTTTTTACCACTAAATACACAATCTGTGGTAGGGCATATCAAGTATGTATTTAGTTTTTTACAGATTTTAGATAACTGAAGAGGAAATACAGTATTTACTGTATAATATTCTGTAATACTACGATTTTTCATACGCTGTGGAATCATTCCTGCACAATTAATAATACAGGTTTGTTCATTACAATCTAATGATAATAAAAAATCTTCTAATGATGAAATATTGTTAATATCAAACTCATTACGAGTTAACGGTATTACTTTATATAGATCTGAAAAATAACGAGTGAAATATGTACCGAGCATTCCATTGCTACCAAATATAATAAGCGTTGTAATCATAATATAAATATTAATATACAATTCTTTAGTATGTCATTCTATTGCTATATGTTATATACCAGCAAAAACCAAACTTATATTGGTGCAACAGTAGATCCTGATCGTCGTTTACGACAACATAATAAAGAACTATCAGGTGGTGCCAGAGCTACTGCAATACAAGTTGGACAAGGATTAGAATGGGTACGTGCATGTTATATTTCATTACCAGAATGGAGAACAGCATTGCAATTTGAATGGCGTTGGAAACAGCTCGGACGAACACGTTTTAAACAGATGAATCCCATTGATCGTCGTCTCTATGCTCTTAAATATTTACTCTCTCTTGAGAAACCGACAGAAACTGCTATTCCATACGCAATGTATCCATCAGAACCTGTTATTACATGGGATTCAGATGAACATAGAGTGAGATATGACGCGATTAATATACAAGATATTGACCCATAGGTGATACAGAAGTAGACTGAAGTTGAGTTAAAGTGCCAGGTGACATTCCAAATCCTTCACATGATTGAATTAATGCTACGCATAAAATAAGGATACATCCAAGTAAAAAATATTTCATTCTATTATCCATTTATATTTTTAGACATTAATAATAACAATTTCATCCATCTCATTGATTTCAGTCTGCATAAATAGCATATTGGACGATTTCTTCTCTACGCTATCTAATCTGGTTAACATTCCTTCCATTTCAGATAGAGTATTATTCATTTTTTTGACCAATGCTTCGTGTTTTGTTTCTAATGTTGCATATTTTGTATGTAATGTATTATTATTTGTTTCAAGTATTGTAATTTTTCGTTCTAGTCCCGATATCTTTTCGTATAATGTAGTATCTGATAATCCAGACCATTTATCAAAACAACTTGATCCGGTTACTCCCATTTTCTTACCTTATGATAATATTTTTATAGATTAATACACATATCAATGCGTATCAATGCATATCAAATTAAATTGGTTTCTATATATGTCATCGTGGGCAAACCGTCATATTCCACAAAGGCGTGATCTTTCTCAAATTCCCGAGCTATTTCGGCCTGTCATTGTACCACGTGTAGAACGACCTGAAGTTGTATTATCTGAATCATTTCAAGGAAAAGAGAATGAAGTAGTCTACCCTGAATCAGATTGGAAGTTACCTGCTTTTTCTGGTTACTCTAAATCTGATTACTCTAAATCTGATTACTCTACCAAAAATACATTTTCTGTCAAACGTACGCCAGCCATTGAATTGATTCATAATGAGAAAACCTATGTATTTGTTATTCTACGAAATATTCAAAAAACAAATGATAATGATTTATGGCTCGCTTGTTATCATTCTATTCGCCAATTCTATACCAATCAAATTATTATTATTGATGATAATTCTAGTGTGAATACAGTAAATGGAAAACTGGTTAATACAGAGATTATACAGAGTGAATTCAATGGAGCAGGTGAAATTCTACCCTATTATTATTTCAATAAAGAGAAATGGGCAGATACCATGATCTTTATGCATGATAGTATGGTTCTTCATCGTTTATTCACAGATGAAGAACTGGATCATGAAGTAGTATTCCATTGGCATTTCAAAGAAACAAATGAAGTCGTTACTAAAAAAACACTTTCACTTTTAGCATCTATCACCAAATCCAAAGAAATAGAAGAATTTGCTAAAAGTAATACATGGATTGGTGCATTTGGTTGCAGTGGAATCATTGATTATACAATTGTTAGTATGTTAGAAGAAAAATACAAAATCAGCAAATTAGTTACAGTGATTCGTACCAGAAAGCAACGTGAATTAGTGGAACGTATTCTAGGAATCTTATTATCATTTGAAAAGAAAGTTGTATCTAATTTTGGAGATATTCTGAACTATCCTTATAAATTTGAAACAAATAATTTGCAAACATCTCTTTATAATATTTCACAAGTAAATTATAATACGGCAATTGTAAAGTTGTGGAGAGGACGATAATTTTGTTGGATAATAATAAATGGCTGGAGTTGTAACACCTAAAAAACGTAAAGAACCCAATACTTCTACACCTGCCACCCCTGTTGTTAACTATACACAATCAAACACATCTCTTATGAATACTCTTCTTACAAATCAATTAGATACAATTTCTACATATATTCAAGCAGAATCTAAAACACAATTTGATCATGTTATTAAACAAATTTTAAATCCACTAGATTTAAAAAAGTTAACAACAATATCTACTGATAGTAAATATGGCATTGTATTTAAATATACAAATACTCAAGATATATTAAATCTTGCTACAAATGATAAACCTAGTTCATATATATTTAAAGTATGTTTTATTAAAAATGAAAGAGGACTTGTAAAAAGTTCTAATACATCAAATAAACCCTTAGTAAAACAAGTAACATCTGCTGAAAAATTTATAAAAGAAGCTGAAATTCAATCTGCTATATATGCCGAAAATAAAGAACCAAATAATATCGTACCACCTATTACTACATATGATATATTAGATCGCCATCATCCTTTTATTAGTTTGTTATCTCTTAATAAAGATGATCGTGTTCTTAATATAATGCAACAAGATACACATAAGTATGGAATAATATGTATGCCATATTTAGAAGGTTACTATACATTATCTACAATAGAGCAAAAATGCAAAGAAGCAAATATGTATGACTTTTTTAGTTATTATGTAAATTTATCAAGACTTGCATTAGTAATTTTATATAGTTTAGGATATTATCAGGGAGATGAAAATATGGATAATATAATGATTAATCCTTATATTACAGGATGGCTCGGTAAAGACTTGCCAGGACGTCCAATGATAATAGATTTTGGAAGAGCTACCAATCATTCTAATATAAAAGAAAATCCTAAAAGTATATTAGATACCTTATGCACACAATATACAAAATATAAAAGAGAAAATTTGAATCAATCTTGGATATGTAAAGATTATAATATAGAACAATTTATGTTATTTTGTAATATATACATACATTATAACCCTGATATAATCCCTAAATTTAGTAAATTCATTGAATTATATAAAACAAATAAAACCAATATGTATCAATTAAATATTAAAAATAAATTAAAAATATCTATCCCACCAATACATGCTATATTTACAGAAAAATTTAAAAAACCTAAATTTAACGGCGGTACTAGAAAAACTAAAACTAAAACTAAAACTAAAACTAAAACTAAAACTAAAACTAAAACAAAGAAAACGCGTATAATTTATAAAAAATAAATATCCTACGGTGGTAGATGCTTTTATGAAACATCTAGGTTCGTAGCTAAATTGTCTCTGACGATTGAACTATGAGCCTAGATGTTTCATAAAAGCATCTAGACTGCTCATAGCTAAATTGTCTCTGACGATTTACTAGTCGCAGTTAGAGAGATTAAAAATCTCTCTAACTGCTCATAGCTCAGCGGTAGAGCGGAGGATTGTAGGTCCTTTGGTCACTGGTTCAATTCCAGTTGAGCAGATTATTACTTTTTAGTATGATTATCATTATAAAAAGTAATATATAAAGAATACGACTATCTATATAATTAATGTCTCAAATCATAGATACAGACAATCTTATTAATTCTTTTCATAAAAATAATGCACTTATCACATTTATCATTCCTACTATGAATCGTATCACTTTGGCAGACACCATCAAATCTCTTTTGAATCAAACAAAATCAGAATGGAAAGCAATTCTTATTTTTGATGGATGCAGTCCACGAGATCCATATTTATTATCATTATTAAATGATCCTCGTATACTATGTATAACTACATCTAAGTTAGGTCAGGAAAATCCCATTCATAATACTGCTGGATTTGTTCGTAATGTAGGGCTACGATTAGTAGATACACCATGGATTGGATTTGTAGATGATGATGATATTCTTACAGATAACTACATGGAATGTTTTATGAAAGAAATTTCTATCACTCCATCTGCTGATGCAATTGTATTCAAAATGATTGAACGGGGGCGAATTATTCCACCGCTGAATTTTAATGAAATTATTTGTGGACAAGTTGGAATTAGTTTTGCATACCGATCTGCACTTGTAAAAGAAGGATTTATTTTTGAGCAATCTACTATGGAAGATTATACATTGCTTAAAAATATAGAAGGAGCTGGAAAGAAAATTGTATTATCTCCTTTTATTACTTATTTAGTACGACATTCTCCTTATGTAGGTGGAGAGTCTGAACGGATTATTATTCATAGAATATAAATATCAATTAAACACATAGGTTAATATACCCTGTATTAATGCAAAAATAAACATTACAATTATGATTTTAAACCAATCTTTTCTAGTCGGAATATCTATTTGTGTTTCATTATTACTAAATTTACCAATATTATAATGTATTACATTTTCAAACAGATTAACAAATAAATAGATAGTAAATGAAATGATAATAAGATGAATACTAGATTTGGAAGAGTTGTACATTATACTATGTATATATTATTTCTTTGCACGGTACTTCTTTGTCCTCTGTGCAGTCATAAACTTACTACATTTATCTTTTAACACCGCTTCTATTTCTCTGTTTTCTTCTAATGATTGCATGAATTCAGACCATCGCTTGATCCATTTAGGATCCTCTGGATTTTCATTGGTATGAGCTTCAGTATATGCTTTAAACTTGTCAATTTTGCCTTCAAGAAATGCTTTCACAACAGTTGTTGCAGGCCATTGTTCTCTATCCTCTCGTTCCACTACATCTTTGGCACATAATGCATTATGTCTGATTCTCCGAAGATTCTCTACAAATGCTTTAATGACTTTCTCTGGTTCTTTGGATGCTTTGGTTTGTTCAATAAATAGTGGCCATGTTTCAAGCCATTCCTTTCCATTATTCTCTTCACAAAATTGTTTGTATAGATGCTCTTGGCCAGCTTGGATAGCTTCATAAATCTGTTTGGTTTTCCATTGTTTTGGGGTTGATACTTTTATATATCCTTTTTGTTCTTGAATAGATTGAACTTTATGTATAACAGGATCTATAATAAGAGGTACAATAACTTCATTTTTAGGCATACTTTGTTGTACTGGTAGCGAACTTGAATATACTTCAACTTTCTTTTCACGTTCACGTCTTTGTTGAATAGTTCTTCTATTTTTTTCATCATACATTACTTTTCTACATGCTTCAATCCCATCTTCTTTTGATAATGTTGGTAATTGTTTTATAACCTCATCTATTTGTGTATCAAATAATGATGTTTTATAATAAGTTGATTGATACCATTCCATAAATTCGTCTTTTTTTCCTTGTGTTAAATATGAATAGACTGATCTACAATTAATACTTTTTTTATCTTTTAATTCATCTATTGTTACTTTTCGTTTGCGTTCTTTTTCTTGTTCAGATTGAATTAATGTTATTATATCAGCTTTATTTGTCATTATATTTTCTATATGACGTATTTCATTCATAGCTGATATAAAGTCAGGCGTTTTATCTTTTTCTTGACACCATTCAATATATTTTAGATATTTTCCATTAGTCATCATTTCATGTACATTTTCAGCTATGTAGTATTCGTTTCTACAATATGTATCATCATATACAGGAATTTCTTTAAATAATAACAGATTACATGCATGTTTATGTATTTGAATGCATTTTTTAATAAAATCCGAATATGAAGTAATTCCTTTCATGACATTACAATGTCCACAACATGTTCTACAGTTGTCAATAGAATAACACCTAATTGACGAATCTACACGATCAATTCCATTTGTATGAGATTGAGATGTTGGAATTCCACATAAATAGCAAACACCTTGAATTAATTTATTATATTCTATTTCAGATAATAAGAATTCAATATTACGTTTCTTTGATTGCATCATATACATTTTATGAGTTTCTCTAGGTGATTTTGATAAATATCCTTTCCATTTTTTAATAGTAGGGGAAGCAATAGGAATTGCAAATTTGGTATATGAATAAATTGCATTTACTTTATCAAGAAATTCTATAGGATGTAATATATTTTTAAATAAATTACACATTTTACAACATGTAATACAATTTTGTAATATATATCCTTTATTATTATCAATTCTATCAATACCATTTAATCGTGATACTGATTGAAATCCACAATAATAACATGATTGTATAACTAATCTCTCAAAATCTGTTTCCGAAATTGTAAATAATAATGCTCTTGAGTATGCATTTTTTTGAACACACCTCCATAGTTCAGGAACACTAATTGTTATTTCTTCTTGTTTTTCCTGTAATGTAGATACATCTAATGTCATTGTCATATCATACTTTTCACGAAGTGTTATGATATGAGTAGCATTTGTATTTTTTTCAGCTTGGGTACATATATCACATTTAGTTCCATGCACAATAGGTTGAAAACATCCTCTAGAAATATCACAATATATAATTTCTTTTTCTTTTGCATCATCATTTATTAAATGACGAATATGTTTTCTACAATATTTATCTTCTTCATTTGTGATTGAGAATTTACATTTTTCAAATTGACACGGAAATCCTTTATTATATTTTTTCTTTCGGCATGGAGCACATATTTTATATTTTTGTTCTGTATCCTCTTGTGATAATTCAGAATTGCATCCACGAAAGAACATTCCACATAAATTTTTTCCTTTTTTTATATATTGTTCATATTCATAATTTCGTTGATGATATATGCAATATTCATTATCTTGTGGAGATCTTCCGCATGATTGATTCTTTCTCGGTCCTTGTTGAACAATCGCTTTACAAATTGATTGTGCCATTTTATCTTATTATCTTTATGAATCTTTAAATTCAATTTTATTAACATGTAAAAAAAGCGTACATATAAATGTTATTAATTTATGTTTGTAATAGTAAGATGTATTACAAATATAAATAATGCATATAATATAAAATATATTTTGTATACGGGTTGATCTTTCCGTCTCTAATTAGAGTACGCAAGTCCACCCATTCCGCTCATAATTCTTAAAACGTTGTAGTTAGTTGCATACACGCGAACGGTGGATGACAAGCTAGCGCCAACGGCGTTGTTTGATACCGTCAACAACAAGGTAGTGTTGTCAATACGGGACAAGTTGCAGCTGCCCGATGGCTGATGCTGCTCAGGCTGGAGGGCAAATGAATAAACGTTAATACCAACAGCGGGGATGTTGGTGTGGTGCTGGTAGGGCTGGACCCAGTTGAAGTAGTTGCCATCGCGAACCTGGAAGCGGTCGTGGCCGTTCAACTGAAGGAGGGCCGTAACCGTGGGGTTCTTGCCAGCCATGCCTTCAACACGGGTGACGGAGTAACCAGACTCCAAGACGGAGCGGTCCCACCAGTCAGAGTAGTTGAAGGGCTGCTGACCCTTCCACGGGTTGATGACGGAATCATCGCATGACTGGTAAGAATCACGCTGAACGACCCAGACGAGCTCCTTGCAAGGGTGGTTGAAGTTCAACTTCAGCTTGTTGGCTGAGGAAGTGATGGACTCACCACCAGTGAACTGGAGGACATCAATGAGGTACTCGTGGGAGACCTGGGCGAACTTGCGGCGCTCATCCGTGTCCAGGTAGATGTAATCTACGTAGAGGGAGGCAGCAGCCAAACCGCACTGGCCTACACGGTTACGAATAGCGTGGGGGTCAGCGGAGTTGGAGTAGTCCCAGCACAAGTTGTTCAATGAGTTAAACTCAAGGTTGATGCGGACCTCGTGGTACTGAAGGGCAATCAAGGGGAGAGCCAGACCAGGGTTGCGGCAGAACCAGAACTGGAGGGGGATGTACAAGGTGTACATCGGGGCGCATGAGGTGACAACCTCAGACGTGAGGGGCTCGCCGCCATAGCAATCATTTTCGCATGATGAGCCACCCTGGTAGAGCAAGTTGGTAAGCTCAGGAACGTTGCCGACCATCTTGGCATAACCAGCCTGCTTGCCAGGCTCCTGGGTGAGCTCGTTCCAAATGTGGAGCCAATCACCATAGTGCTTGTCAATGCGCTGGCCACCGATTTCAATCTCAACGTACTCAATGATGTTGTGACCGATCCAGTTGAGCCAACGGAACTGAGCACCTGAGCCATCAGAGGGCTGCAGAGATACCTGAGGCAGAGTAGCCTGGAGGTACATGCGGTGGATCAAATCACCGTTACGCTGGATCGTGCAGGTAACCTTCTTGCCGAAGTTGGGAGCACCATTGAAGGGGTTCTCAATGGACTCCATGGCAAAGTTGGTGTGTCTGCGGTAGACAACCTTAAAAAAAGTAATTTGAGGGTTACCAGTAAGGTAAACATCCTGTGCGCCATAGGCTACTAGCTGCATTAATCCGCCTCCCGTCATTAATTATACCTTATATAGAGAAAAAAATTCTGAGAAAACACATTTTTTAAAATAAATTCAAAAAATGTGTCGGAGTGTTTAAAAATTGATTATATACAATCTATATTGAGAATTAAAACAATATATAAAATTATATTTTATATAATATATTACTA
>Ga0187844_10002305_pt1 | contig 13625 bp, 15 predicted proteins | sample SpaLakP09_SKY_50_FD_134517 | JGI IMG/M metagenome (GOLD analysis project Ga0187844, IMG submission 134517) | Oligotrophic lake water microbial communities from Sparkling Lake, Wisconsin, USA - SP09_SKY_50 | ecosystem: Environmental > Aquatic > Freshwater > Lake | place: USA: Sparkling Lake...
ATGTTGGATAGCATAACTACTGCGGACCAGAACAAGGCTTGGTTAAAAATGTATAGACACATGCAGGTATTCTATCATTCTGGGTTGGTCCTTGGCATAGTCGCCGTTGCCCTCGTATCAATAGCATTCAGGAACTAACTGATTTTTGCGAGCAACAAATGATACCCTCCTCTCCCCTCCCCCTCCTCATCCAAAAAAAATATAATATCCAAAATAACTTAAAGACACCCCGCGTTGTACATATGTGAGGGTCCACCTTTTTTAAAGGTGGAAAAGGCGGGTAAGTTTTGGCTCCACCTTTTTTAAAGGTGGAAAAAAGGTGTATATTTTTGCTCAACTTTTTCTAAAAGTTGAAGGATGCAGCAAGTAAAAATTTTTAAAAAGCGTGGCCACGCGGGGGAGGGAGCATCCATTACAGCAACTCAAACTAAAATAATATGTGCAAGCACATAAATAGCCCGAGTGGCTATTCAAATTTGTTCAAAAAGCAACTCGGCCAAATGGTGAGTTAAAAATGAACAAATATCCCAGGCTCCCTTAGTGTAGCGGTTAGCACCTGGGACTTTGAATCCCATAACACGAGTTCGAATCTCGTAGGGAGCTAAATTTATCTTCGAACAGCAAAAATAAGGGTAATGCCCCAAGCTCGTTTTCTTTAGAAAACTATACCAAAAAATGAAGATAGCACCCAACTTCTGCTTCTGTGGCTCAGTCGGTAGAGCAAACGGCTGTTAACCGTTAGGTCGCAGGTTCGAGTCCTGTCAGGAGCGAAAAACAAATTTTTTATATTAGTTAATTCAAAAACTAATATAAAATTTAGCACCACCTTTTTGCTTTGCTTAAAGAGATTAACTTCTGCGTATAATTTATATGAAACATATAAAAACACTAATATGTTTTTTAGCAATCGTTGTTGCGTCAATTGGAATCGCAATGTTTCTAAGAAGGACAAAAATTGTTGAAGGCCATGGTGGTGGTGGTGGTGGAGGAACAAGAGGTGGAACAAGAGGCGGAGGAAGAATAAGAGGAGGCGGAATTGGAAGAGGCAGAATTGGTCGTGGTACAGCCGGAAGAAGAGGTTATTATGGTTCGGGCGGAGCAAGTGGATGGGGCAGTTATTACCCACTTTATTATGGAGAATACGACGACTATTACACAAGTTATGACCCTTACTTAGTCGGTCAACCCATTTACCCTGTTATACAACAAGTTCCCAATTATCCTTATTACTATTAGACTCAAGACATATTGTGGAACTTCTTAATACACTCCCAAATCTTCGCCGACTCGTCAAGTGAAAAAACCCCACGTCTTTGAGCCATGTTTAAAAACGAAACCATAATATTCAATGCCGCGTTCTCGTCGCTAACGGGCATTGCCATAATTCGAGCTTGGGCCTCGGCCAAAGCGTTTGCATTAAAACCGGCGGTGGTCGCAGCACTAGCAGCAGCACTAGCAGCAGCACTAGCAGCAGCATTAGCAGAAGCACTAGCAGCGCTAGAAACAGGCGATCCACCAACAACAACATTTTCTTCACTACCAGACATCATTATATTCATCTAAAAATACTAATTTTTCTAGAATTAAACGATAAATAATATAAAGCTTCCAACTTATATTATTTATAAAATACAAATGCAAGAACACGACGGTATGGTAACCCAACAAAGCGCGTCAAATATAAAAAGTTCAAATATAAAAAGTTCAAATATAAAAAGTTCAAATATAAAAAGTTCAAATATAAAAGACAAAAGCGGAAAATGTAAAAATATAATTTTTGCAGAGTCGGGTTTGGAAGAAACATTCAGTCAACACAACTGGTCGCTACATATAAACGAACCACACCATATAGTGTTCAAGAGTCCAACAACAGACTATGATTATTTTGAAATCTTAGTAGACGCAAAAAAGATTCATGTGACCATCCCCTTGAAGAATTCAACGCATAAATATAAAACTAGTTTTGATTCATATTTTAATGCATGCGAATATATTGAAACACGCCTTCACGATTTCATAGGTAGTCAGTGAACAAAACCAAGCCAAGCCAAGCCAAACCACATTTTGTTCTATTTCTATTTCCAATTGAAAAAAAATTGAACTACTTAAATTCTGGTACAAAACTATTACAACACCCCAGTAAAGACAAGAATGTCGACCGAATCCGCATCCATTATTGCCAACGCATTTATTCAATTTCAGGGATTCCAAGAACCCCCTACTACTAGAGTACCAACAGAAGAGCTTCCCCCATCGCCTACACCTCAGCGCCAAAATGCTATTCCTTCAGAACCACCAACGCCAACACCAACACCAAGACCAACACAAAAACCAGAAGAACCAAATTTGCAAGACATTTTGAGCTTTCAAAAAGATTTCGGTATTCTAAAAGTCAAACTAGCAGACACGCCAACAACAACCCAGCCTCAACTACTCTATTTCAAGAACGATATGTCCGGTTCGATGCAAGACGATTGCAGTGACGGACGCACCAAAATGCAGCACTCCAATCACGCAACGAGTAACATTTTGCGCCTAGCAGCGGAAACAGATGCCGAAATTTGGGTCCAAGTCGACGGTTTCGATGACAAAATAGAGCGCATTATCCCAGCTCAGCGGGTTACCAAAGACAATCTTCCGCAGCTCGTCGCCCTAGTAAACGCAATTATGCCTCGCAACGGCACAAATCTAGAAGTCGCTCTCAATGACTCCAAAGCGCAAATCGATCAGTTCAAGGAACAACATCCGGAGTTCGTTGTCACCCAAATCTTCACGACAGACGGCCAGGCTACCGTTGGAAGCCAAATCAATTCTACTCTAAAAGAGTGCGTTGACCCAAGATACAGCAACATTTTCATTGGTCTTGGCCTCGACCACTCCGCCGACACACTCAATGCTCTTTCATCGAGGAAGCATGCAGCCTACTACTTTATTGACAAGATCGAGAACGGGGGCCTCGTATTCGGCGAAGTCATTCACAGCATCTTGTACAAAGCGCTAGTCGATGTCACACTGACAGTAGAAAACGCCGAAATATACAACTACCAAACCAACCAATGGTCAACAACACTTGAAATCGATAGCCTAACAGGTGAAGCCGAAAAGACTTACCATTTAAGGCGAGCCTACAATGCATCACAATTCGATGTAGAAGTCAAAATTTCTGGAACGGCATCAAGACAGCCCTTTTCCACCACTATCTTCTGTATGCCAGCCCTAATTAATGACGATGGAACCGAAACCGCCCCTAGTCTTGACTTGAGCAAGTACATTTTCAGGCAGCGCACACAGGAGCTATTGTATGAGGCAAAGAATACAACCCAGGACCCCACCAAAATTAAGGACCTCAAGAAGAAGATGCGTGACTTCCTTGCGCAAATAAAGGCTCACACAGAAAATCATCCAGAACTTGCCACCGATTCAACATTCCAGACGCTCAATGATGACATTGTGATTGTAATTCGCACACTTGGAACAAACTACCAGACAATGTACACTTCTGCGCGAGCCAATTCGAATGGACGCGAGTGCTCGTACAATGTGAATTCAGTGCCTGGAGCACCGCGAAGAAATCTGGGGGGTGGCATGCGCCGCAGCAATGCATACAATGGTTTTGTAAACACCGATGAAGATTTTGAAGCCGAGGTTGGCGATGAACTCCAGATGTTGAGCCAAGGTCCTCTAACGCGCGCACACACGACACCGCGTCAGCTCACAATGATGCGGACCTGCAGTTCAGGAACTCAGGCACAACAGTTGCTGGATGAACAAACGCGAAGCCTGTCCCCATTGTTGCCATTCCCTGCAATTCCAGCAATTCCCGCAATTCCAGCAATTCCAGAAAATCAAGAAGACCTAGAAGACCTTACAACTGCCAACCCAATTTAAAAATATAAAAAATCTATAAAGTCTATAAAATCTAAAAGTCTAAAAAATTATAACATCTAAAAATAAAAAATAATATAAATTTTTTATTTTCATAAATCCACTATTTACATATTCGAATTCAAGAAAGGACTCTCCGTCGAATCATTGTTGTGCAATGCATCAGGAGTCGAAACCGCGTCTTCATAAACAACCGGTTTACCACCAGCGCCAGCAGCAACACCCAAAAATGAAGAAGCCTTATTTAATTCATCCTTCAATTCGTTCAATAATGGAAACTCTTTTTTTACAGCGCCACCATCACCATTATTACTAGAAGACCCACCACTAACAAGCCCCCATAAATCCTTCCAAATAGTACTCACTTCCCCACCATCTCCCACATTCAACGAAAATGGGCACGAATAATTAGCCGGATCATTTAAAGCCACGCAAGGATTGCATTCGCCCTTCAAAAACTTAAACCCAGGAACCAACTTGGGAATTTCTGCATCAGGCACAGGCGCATAATTTTTGATCATCGATCCATTAATGCCGTCATATCCCACATTCGTTATCTTTTCCATAACCGCGCCACCGTTGCTATTGCCATTGCTATTACTATCACTTGTGCCACAACGAACAATATTATTTATATTGTCGGGCAAACCCTTTGTGTGACCCACCGTAACTCCGGTCAATAAAAACGCACCTTCTTTGGTATTCCAAGACAACAATTCTTTAACCGCTGTCTCGTTGTAAATCGTTTGAGCCACATCCATAGCGACACCTGGGTCCATGCTTATTACAGAGTTGCGCATAACTGCATCTTTGTACATAGCCTTCACTGAATCGGACCACGGCCATTTATTATTTTTAATTAAATACTCAACTTCTTCGGGAGACGCCTGTTTTTGAATAATATTCATATCAAACTGAAAATTCGGGTTATGAGTATTCTGAAAGTTGGCAAAATCTGTCTTCACCTTAGAAGACCACTGCGTAAATCCTTCTCGAATTCCGGTCTTGGACAGTCGACCTTCAGTCTTGGACACTCGACCTTCGGTCTTGGACAAAGAAAACGCCTGATACAAAATAACAAAAATCGCCGCTAAACCAACCCCCCATCTAAAATCAAAATAACCGACCCCAATAACTCCCAATAACAACAATAAGTTTCCTAAAATATCGTTAAATAAAAACACAAAAGCCGCCGGAAAAGCATACAAAACAACAGAAAACAACAACAATACTGCGACTATTGCAACAAAAAAACTATTATTTTTTGGAATAAAAACATTAATGTTCATCTTTTCAGTCATAACACCCAATCTTATATTAATGCAAGACATAATTCCACCTTTTTTTTGCTTCGCTTAAAAAGGTGGATTTAGTTCCCAGTCGATCCAAACCCGCCAGCTCCTCTCACCGTCTCCTCACCTAAAGAGTCTACCACCTCCACATAAATAGGAACCAACCCAGGCGCGCATAGTTGCACCACCTTGTCATACTGTGAAATAGAATAGTCCGCGCGCACGCAATCAAACACCGCCATTAAATCCCCGCGATACCCCGAATCAATAATCCCAACGCTATTCGCCAAACGCAAAGTCGTTTTGGACCCAGTAGAAGACCTGGGATAAATATAGAACCCAGTATTGAATCTCTTGCCAGATTCGCACACCATAGTAGCAGCGCATTGCACTCCAAAATTCACCTTGTTCCACTCCGTAGAAATGCAATGAACATTACTAGGAGTAAAAAGGTCAAATCCCGCGTCAGGAAACGGATTCCCACGAATCTTCCCATTATGCAGATTTGCGGCATTCAAATACATATTCTTCAATTCATTCGAATTTGAAGAAACATGAATTCTAAGTAACATATAACGATCGCAATTAGAAAACATATTGTTATTGCTATTAGTGTTGCCATTCAATATGCTAGTGTATTGTTCAAACTCTGTCATTTTATATATTAAACAATAACAAAATATTTAAGTCATTTTTTAACAATTTCAAAAGTGACCTAACAATTTTTGCACCATTGCACATTCCACAAGTTTACGAAACGCCCGCTTTGCGGGCAGTTATGAGTGGCATGGAAAGGTTACTTTGCGCATTTCGTAAACTTGTGAAATGCGCAAAGGTGTAAAGTAGTATAAAAATAAATTAGGAAGAGTGCGGGGAACTTAGGTTCCCTGCTTGATTCAAGAAAATATTAATAATATCCAAATAATAATCCAATGAAGCAGTGATAAAATCGCCATAGTAATTGCGCTGTAAAATCGTATTTGTGTCATAAACCACAAAAAGAGAAAACAACATCAATCCAACAACACTCAATCCTTTAACCGCGCCGGAATAATTGCCCATAAACATAAAAACAATCGACGCCACAATAAGAAACAAAAGCGCATACAATAAACCCAAACCAAATCTACCAGTAAGTTCAATGCCAAATAATAACAAACCCAACCCGGTTAAAAACATCCCGCTGAAGATTCCCAGTGTTCCCACGAGCGCCGTTTTAAGAATTGCTGGATCAACCGTCTTTTTTAACGACGCCAGCATAATTCCAAAAGTAGCAGAAAAAACGGAAAACAAGATGAATTTCATCCATGCGGGCATAGGTACAAATGCTAAAATAAAAATAATAAATAACTGCGACAAGAATAACATTAAATGCGACATCTCGGGTTTCGCATTATAATTCGTCATGACATAATAAGTAATTCCCAATTGAACAATCAAATTCGCAAATACATAAAGCAAGAATTCTTTTTTTTGATTGAACAATAAGCTGAGCGATGGCACTTTCCCGCCACCCATTAAAATTCCTGGACTCATACCCGTACCCATACCCATACCCATACCCGCACCCATACCCTTACTTTTTGAAGAGCTAGAACCACCAAATACAGTCTTATATAAACATGAAGTAGCGTGTACCATTTATATATTATGAAAATAAAATATAAATTTTGGCACCACCTTTCGTAAACTTGTGAAAAAGGTGCTAAGATTTAGATTCGGCAACACGCAAGGCGTCAATTCCAGCTTGACCCCCCGTGTACCACTCAGGGGGCGTCAAGTAAACCGGCGTAATAATAGGAGGAGGAGGTCCAGAATTCGAACTACTAGCAGAGCCAACGGTAGTTCCAACCGCCCCATTCGAACCAGCATTAACAGCAAAAGGAAATGGTTTCTGCGGCCCAATTGGGTTAGCGCATCTGCGCTGCACCTGGACCGTGTATTGAGAGGCATCTTGAGGAATATACAGAGTCTTGGTATAAAGACCGGCTGCTGACATTATATTATAAGAATTGAACCGAGCCGTAGTAGTTTGGCAAAGAGTAGCGCCACCGCGTTTAATATTGTCAACATAAACCTGAGGTTTGTTCGTATCATTGACACAAGTGTTTGCAGCGGCCTTATTTTGAATATACAACCACTGACTCGCATTGTCAGACAAGTTATCATTGGCATAAACAGGCTGAACCCAAAAGTTGGGATATTGTCCATTATTGATCCATTTATATTTCTTTTCCAACATACCCTTGGTCGAGAGAACGGATGGTTTAATATATAAAAATTGCTTTCCTTGAGTTTGACCACGCACCTGAGGAAAGTTCAAAACAGGTTCAGAAACAGGATACCTGCCATTTGTACCGCCCCATCCAATAGCAAATTGACCATAAAAAGGTGTTCCATTCTTAGAAAAGGCCATACTTTTTCCAATGTAACCGACATTGCGTGTTCCACCATTCAAACTAAACCCGGAGGCTCCAGCGGCGCCTATATCATCTTTAGAACCAAAAGGTCCCTGACGAAGCCAGATACCACCCGGTGGTTTTCCACTAACATTGCTACCATGGCAAGTAATTACACCTTTTTTTTTGAGAGTTTGAATTGACATCTATATGATAAATAAAGATATAAAAATCAAAATCAAATAAAAAGCAGCATTCGTTTATTAGCATCAGTTTCGAGCGCTCTTTTAAAAAACCAATGTAGTTTAGTGCCTAAAATAGATTGTAAACAAGCATACAATTCCAAATCCAAGTCCAAATTCAAATCCAAGTCCGAGTCCAAAGAAAAATAGTGTTTTCTAAAGAAGCAAAAAAACGCCAAAGAGGCTAAAGAATAATAAAATGTTTTTACAGAAACAGAAGACGGTATCTTAGAAATTGCCATAAGTTCAGGGCTCGAAAACTTATTTCTCTCGAAAGGAGAATTGAAAATAATATCTCCTTGAGAAGAAATAGGTAAACATAAACACGGGTTAGCGCAAAAAAAGTTCCATTCATCAACAACAACTATGTCTTCGAATGTTAAAGAAAAAAATGCCAACCCCGCCTTCTCCAGCAACTCTTGCTGTCGCATCAAGCACCAAATGAGTCGACCCACAGTATTATAGGACATTCTAGGACTACCATTTTCCAATTGCAACTTTTCAGTAAATTGTTGCAATGTTGAAATAGAAGAACCTAAGAACCCAACTCGAGTAAAAGATGCATCAAGAGAGGGGGCAGAAAAGTATTCGAGCTTTGCTAGACTTTGCAAGAACCCCTTGCAAGGTTTTTTAAAAAATAAAACAATAGAAGACGAACCGTCTTTTTTCTCGACGCCAAAGGTTTTACTTTGAAATGAATATGAAGTCATCAGTGTATTAAGGCGCTTATTAAACATAACATGGCATTAAAAAAACTAAAAAAAACAGTATTTACAAAGAACACAACACGCATTTTTATTTTTTATTTTTATTTTCACTTTATATATTTTTACCCCGCAAACTAGAAAGTAGTACCAAATCCAGACGCAAACCCAACCTTCTCTTTCTCCTTATCTTTCTCATTCCCTTTCTCCTTTACCCCTTTGCTAACCACCTTCTTCTTTTTGACAATGGTGATCTCGCCGCCATAATCAATCAACTGCCCGCCAACAGCAGCGGTCGTGGGCTCATCAACATTGAAGGAATCATCAACGGGAACAAGAGTAGGCGCAAGAGCACTAACAACAGTAGTAGCACTAACAGCACTAACAGCAGTAACAGGAGCAAGACCAAGACCAAGACCAAGACCAAGATCCAAAGGCTCTAAAACCTCAACCGGTCGAGGTGGCGAACTCGAAGGTGACCGAGGCACTACAACCGCCTGTTGCTTACGAGGAGCTCTAGTGCCACGCGGCGCTTGATCCCGACGAGGACCCCTGTTATCTTGGCGACCACCCTTTCGGTCGCGGTCATTTTGCGCCTTAACATTGCGAATACTGCCCTCAAGGTCATCATCATCGATTGCCAAAGTGGCGCGAGATCGGTCGCCCTGTCCAGACTCACGGCGATTAGAGTCCCGAGACTGGTCGCGGCTCACAGAACGGTTTGCGCTGACCTTCCAAAACCAGGGTTCATCGTATACAATCTTGATTTCCTTACCAGCCAGGAGACGCGAGCGAGCCTTGGCAGCCTGTTCAGTCCGGTTCCAGCGCAAGTGAACAAACACTCGTTGAAACTCGTCGCCATTATCAGCCTTGCGAGGAACCATGTCAATGCGCTCCACGAAGCCGATGCCGAGATCCTTGAAGCAGTTGAATACGCGCTCTCGAGTAATATTTTTAAAGACGCGGGGAATACATAGGCTGGGAACATTAGGGGGAAGCGCGGACAGGTCAACGCCCTCCGCCATATTAGTCTGTTCAGACGCCATTTTCGAACTTAAATCGAGAATTCACTAAGAAGGTACAATTAATTTCTTCAAATAAAGCATTTCAATTTTTTTTCAATACACCAAAAAAATGACACTACTAAAAAAATTGAACAACCTTTTTCTCTTTGGTATATATAAAGCAAAATTCAATTAAAATGAACCAAATCATATTAAAGAAAAAAAAATATTGTTGTTCCCATTGTGGAAGCCCAAATCACAAAATAAACAAGTGCAACGACCCATCAATCCAGGAGCTCATCCAAGAAGCAGAGGATGCATGTCTAGTGAGCCATGCATTTTTCTGGATGTGGAATCCCAAAAAAACTCTAGTCACTAACTATTGTATTCAATCTTGGCTGAAAGAAATTAATCCAAGCGAGTTGAAAATACTCGAGTACCATTTTAACACAAGCCAGAACAATAAATCTTGCATGAACACATTATCCGGTCAATTCTACGACAAATGGATCAATCCTTATGATGAAATAACGATTTATGGGAAGATGATTCTATTTTCAGACGAAAAGTTGAAAAAATGGCGCGAATTCCTGTGCAAAAATTTCTACTTGACCCCAGAACATGTTCGCAACCGATTCTGGGAATTGTGTTATCCTTATCACAGATTCTTCATTGATATGTCGCAATGCGAACCCGAACCTTTTACTCCTACTGACACCGAATGCCCAATATGTTTCGGTGGTTTAACGCATGAAAACACAATAAAAACTGACTGCAATCACCAGTTTTGCAAACTTTGCGTGGTTCAATATATGCGGGCAGAGTCATTAGAGAAAGACGATTTGTCTTGCCCAATGTGCCGCGCTACAATCACTAAAATGAACACCCAAGAAAAGGAAACTTTTGAGATCTTGAGCACAAGATTTTGTAAGCCCGTTGAAAGCGCCAAAAAAATCCGCATCAAAAGATCCGTATCCGTATCCACACCCACACTTGTGAGTCAGTTAATTCTACACGAAGAAGCGGTACAGTCCAGAAAAAAATTCTTTAAAAATATGATGGAAGCATTGTTTTGGGTTTTCCTGTCGGCATCAATATCAACATTCTTAACGCAAGTTATGAAAATTACTTTGCCACAATGACCCCAATCCATCCCAAACAAAACCAAACAAACCCAAACAAACCTAACACAACCCAAACAAAAAAATCAAATGGGAGTTCTAAAAATATACGCAAATATGTTCAATAACACAAGATCCAAAGAAAAAATAAAAATCAAGTGAAAGACGAGAGAAATAATTGAATACAAATTTTTTCCTCCGGGAAAATACTTATCAATATCTTTTTTAAAAAACCCAACAATATTAAAATAAACAAATGCACCTAAAATTAAAAGCGACCTCTCAAGAGCTTTCAAATAAATTGTTGTGGTAAGTTGATTTTTTTTATATAATTCGTAGTCACTAGCATTTAATGATTCGAGCATTATTTTATATAATAACCAGTTAAAATATAAAAATTGAAAATATAAAAAATTGAAAATAAATAAAACATCATAAAGAATATATATTATATTCAGAACCTCAATGAATCCAATGAACGCGGAAATGTATAAAATATTATATGATGCTTATATAAACAAAAAAAAATGCAGTTATTGCGGCGAATCAGGTCACACAATAAGACGATGTCAACATCCATCGATTCACGCTTTAAGGTACCATTTATGCTTCACCCTCGTTCAACATTCTACCGAAAACCAACGCGCCTATCTAGAATCCATATCGCATCCAACTCTAAAAATGATTTGCGTCTTGATGAACAAATCTCTATCAATGACACGAAGAGAAACAATAGAAGAATTGCTGGATGAATTGACAAGAATGAGCGAAATGCTACAAATGACAATGCAAATGCCAACATCGATAACAAGAACATCACAAAAAAAAATAATAATAAATACAGTTTCGCTGGATCCTAATGAGCAAACAATTAAAAAAGATTGCCCAATTTGTTATGAAGCAAATAGTCCTCAAAATATGTTTGAAACAAATTGCAAGCACGCGTTTTGTATTTCGTGCACTCACCAACACCTGAAAACTTGTTCCAAGAGTCCAAATTGTCCTTTATGTAGAACCGCTGTGGTAGAATTAATTACAAAACAAAATATTACACCAAATAACAAGCACCTGTTTGGGAAACAAGAATATTGCATCAAATAACAAACCCAATCTAATAGATAAGATAAAAAATTGAATTAAAAATAATTTTTTATCTTACTTATAACAAAACAAAAGAACTCTATGGACCCGATCCAAAAAACCCAAAAAGCAAAACCAAAAACAAAACCAAAAACCCCAACCCTCAAAATAGAAGTAGAAGTAGAACCAGAACTAAAACCAGAATCAGAACCAGAAAAAACAGAGATAATAATCTTAAACAATGATTGTTTAATCGAGCTAGAAAAATTAGAGGACAACAGTATAGATTGCGTCATAACAGACCCACCTTATTTCATCGATAAGTTGGACAATGCGTGGTCATCGGCCAAAATTGAAGGCGACAAAAAAAACAGTCATATAAAGCATCTACCAAAAGGAATGAAATTCGATAAATCACAAGTGAAAAATCTGTACGACTATTATTTTGCCCTATCAAAACTCCTCTTCAAAAAAATGAAACCCGGCGCGTATTTTCTGTCTTTCTCGTCACCTAGGCTGTATCACGCTATTGCAATGAGTTGTGAAATCGCCGGTTTCGAAATTAGAGATATGATAAATTGGGTCTACACGCAAAGCATGCCAAAAGGAATGTCCGTATCCCACATCATCGATAAAATGGACCTGACCCAAGAAGAAAAACAAAAAATCAAAGAGGAATACAAGGATTTCAAAACACCACAAATAAGGTCATGTTTTGAACCAATATGCGTCGCAATGAAACCCATTGGCAATTTAACATTTATTAAAAATGAATTGCAGTTCAAGACGGGTCTCCTCGACTTCTCGCAAAAAGTCGGCGAAAACAAAGACCGAGTTCCAGCCAACATAATAACGACGGAAGAATACACGGAGGCTTACGATAAGAATTTCTTGGTATCCAAACCAAACAAAGCGGAAAAGGGTGAAAATAACACGCATATAACGGTAAAGCCAATCCAACTAATGGAACATCTAATAAAACTATTCAGCAAAGAAGGCGCACTAATAGTGGACCCGTTTTTGGGAAGCGGTACAACAGCGCTAGCCTGTAAAAACACCAACCGAAGATGCATAGGAATAGAATTAAACGAAGAATATTACCAAATATGCAAGAGCCGTTTACTAAATTGCTAAATTGCTAAATTGCTAAATTGCCAAATCTTATAACTGCACACCCCCAGCAACATGGGAGTTTCTAGAATTCCTTCGCGCAAAAGGTTTATTACCATAATTACCATAATTATTAGCAGGTTCATTCGTCTTTCTTCGATTGGGAGGAGTCATATTATGGTAATTTTTAATGCCTCTTCTCTGAGCGTCGTTTGACATGTCGTTCTCTCTCGCCTTTTTTTCATATTCCATATTCATATCTTCAATATCAATCTTGTGTTGTTCATATTTCAACCTAAACTCCTTCTTTTTTAACTCGAGCTGTTTTTCTCTTATCTTGAGTGTATCTTCTAATTTATTCAAATCCTCTTTTGTGCGGTCTTTAAATGGATTCATTAAATTATCTATAAACGGATTTAAAGAAAGAACGACGGGCAGCTGTTCATAGTGGAAGCACCACCGGAAGAACCAACGCGCCTTCTTTTTCTGCGCATTAGAGATTTCCTGATGAAACATCTCATCTATCACGGAAAACGCGGATTTCAAAAGCAAAATTTCCTTCATATAATCGCGCTTATCTTCCATTAAATCAATCAACTGATTTCGCAACAATTCCATATTCACATGGTGTTTCTTTTTAAGAGTATCCGGTTTCTTTCCGTAATAATCAATGACTGCTTCAATATATCTTATTTGATTTTTAATATTCATGTAAAAGGTGATTTTTTTCTTTCGAATATCATCGATCTTTTTAATAATTGAAAATATATTTGTGTTATAGATAACGG
>Ga0187844_10002307_pt1 | contig 13621 bp, 13 predicted proteins | sample SpaLakP09_SKY_50_FD_134517 | JGI IMG/M metagenome (GOLD analysis project Ga0187844, IMG submission 134517) | Oligotrophic lake water microbial communities from Sparkling Lake, Wisconsin, USA - SP09_SKY_50 | ecosystem: Environmental > Aquatic > Freshwater > Lake | place: USA: Sparkling Lake...
CATGCCAGCTGGCATGCTTACCGGGACGTGGTCGACACCTCAGGATTGCGGGAGCGGCCCTGATGTTTGGCTACACGGAGGAGCAAATCTCCTGGTTCGGTCTGACCTTCGGCGTCACCGCCTTCATGCTGTACATGGTGTTCATCATCTTCCAGCTGGCGCGTGAATCAAAGGCCGGCCGCTTTGGCACCTTTGTTCTGTTCCTGGGCCTGGGCGTGGGACTGATCGGCTTTGCCGCCAAGGGCCTGATCAAGTTCTTCATGGTGGGCATCGTTGAATGAGCGCAGCCGCGCCGGCCAAGCCGCCACGACACACGCTGTTTGACGACGCCCAGGCGCTGTTGACCGGCACCCTGTTCGTGGCCATAGGCCTGCTGTTCCTGCGTCAGGCGGGCCTGGTCACCGGCGGCACGGTGGGCCTGGCCTTTTTGGTCCATTACGCCACCGGCCTGTCCTTTGGTGCGCTGCTGTTCGCGGTCAATCTGCCGTTCTACTGGCTGGCCTGGCGGCGCATGGGCAAGCGATTCACGGTGAAAACCTTTGCGGCCGTCAGCCTGCTGGCGCTGCTCAGCGAGTTGCTGCCGCGCTGGATAGCCCTGCAGTTGTTGCACCCGTTGTTCGCTGCCATCGCCGGCGGGCTGCTGGTGGGGGCGGGCTTCATCATGCTGTTCCGCCACCGCGCCAGCCTTGGCGGCTTGAATGTGCTGGTGCTCTGGCTGCAGGAACGTATGGGCTGGCGCGCAGGCATCGTGCAGATGGCCATCGATGCCCTGATACTGCTGGCTGCCTGGCCCTGGATCGACGCCCAGCGGCTGGCGCTGTCGGTGCTGGCCGCGGCGGCGATGAACTTCTCGCTGGCGGTGAACCACCGCCCCGGGCGCTACATGGCTTTCTGAGGCGGCACGCGAGGCCGGCGGGCTCACTTGGCGCCGTCGAGGGCGCGAGGCTCGAGTGCACCGTCCTTCATCCAGTATCCGCTGGCCAGCAAATGCTCGCGCACCTGGGCTCGTGCCCGGTGCAGGCGGCTCTTTACCGCCTCCAGGCTGAGCCCCAGCTGAGCGGCCACCTCGGGCGCCGTCAGCTCATGCACATCGCGTAGCAGCAAGACCTCGCGATAGGGCGGACTGAGCCGCTCCATCGCGCGCACCAGGTCCAGGCGCAGATCGGTGGGCAGCGCTGGCGCGCTGGGCATGTCCTGTGGCGCCAACTCGTCCAGGTCCTCCGTTCGGCTGCGCCCCCGGTAGAGCCGGTAGCACTCGCGTTCGACGATGCGAAACATCCACGTGGCGAAGGTGGCCACGGTGCGCAGGCCACCGATCTTGCGGTAGAGCTGCCAGAGCGCAATCTGTACCGCGTCTTCTGCGTCCTCGGTGGTCGAACAGGTGCGCCGGGCGAAGCGTTTCAGATCAGGCTGGCACACCACCAACAGGTTGGCGACGGCGCCCGAGTCACCCCGGGAGGCGGCTTCTATCAAATTCGCGTCGGCACGGATCATGGTCTACCTCTACAGATACCGGCGACCGACCATGGCGCAGGCCGGGCAGAAGCCGACAAAGGCGGTCAGCACCAGGGTGGCGGCGGTGGCGAGGGCCAGCCAGGTGACGATGCCCGTGGTGAGGCCCCCGTAGACGGCAGCGCCGATGGCGACACCCATGACGATGCGCAGGGCGCGTTCCCAATGGGGCAGGTTGCGCTTGATGAAAAACATGATGTGTGGGTCCTGGTTTGAAGTGGTTGACCAAGACCTAGAGGAGCCAGATTTCAAAAAGGATTCAGAAATCTTGCAAGTGTGCATCCGGACCTGGGACCATTGTCGATGCTGCACCCGGTCGATCATCGGGCATGCGCTGCTGCGGCGGCTTGCCGCGCAGCAGGCCCCGGTCCGTCTGGCGCTGCTGAAGGCCCATGGGGCGCCGCGGATTGTCTGGTGGTTTGCTCGTTTCTGAAAGTAGAGGCTGTCTTGCGTCGTTTCCCTGCCCTTGCACTCGCCTTCTTGCTGCCCCTGGCCGGCTGCTCCACGCTCAAGGGCGGCAAATTGCTTGCCCCCGAGCTCTTTGGCCTCGTGCCCATCGGCGAGCGTCTCTATGTGGAGCAGGGCACGGACGCCGCGAAGCAGGACGCACTGCGTGTGGCCGTGGCCCGTGCCGAGGCCTCCATCAGGGACGCCTTCGGCAGCCTTCAATCGCGCCCGGTGATCCATGCCTGCTTCAGCGCACAATGCCTGGCAGCCTTTGGCGGCGAGGGCACCTTTGCCAAGGTCTACGTCGACCGCATCCTGCTGTCGGCCCGTGGCACGAATTGGCAGTTCATCGCACATGAATGGAGTCACGCCGAGCTGTTCTCGCGTCTGTCCCTGTCAGGCTGGCGGCGCACGCCGAACTGGTTTGACGAGGGCCTGGCGGTGGCCTTGAGCGAGGCGCCGGAGCATTCGGAGCAACACTGGCAGTACCTCGTCGATGCGGATATCGCACGCCCAAGCCCTGCCGAGTTGCTGGCGCTTCGAACGCGCAGCCAATGGTCGGAAGCAATGCGTCTGTACAGCGACAACAGGAACGCCCAGCGCCGTGCGCGCGGTGAGGTCGAGATACACGCGCTCTACGCGGCGGCTGGTCATCAGGTGCGGCCCTGGCTGGCCACGGCGGGGCGCCCGGGCCTGCTGGCCTTGATAGCCGAATTGAATGAGGGGCGGGAATTCGACAGTCTCTCGAACGCGCCGGGGCGCTGAGTGCCGGCAGGGCTCTAGAATCGGCATCCGCTCTCCACCGCGCCCAGGCCGGCCTCGCCGGCAAGAGCCCACCCAGGAATCCGCATGTCCGGCAGTACTTTCGGCGAACTGTTTTGCGTCACCAACTTCGGCGAGAGCCATGGCCCGGCCATCGGCTGCGTGATCGACGGCTGCCCGCCCGGCCTGCTGCTCAGCGAGGCCGACATCCAGCCCGAGCTTGACCGCCGCCGCCCCGGCACCTCGCGCCATGTGACGCAGCGCAACGAGCCCGACCAGGTGCAGATACTGTCCGGCGTCTACGAAGGCAAGACCACCGGCACGCCGATCTGCCTGCTGATACCCAACACCGATCAGCGCAGCAAGGACTACGGCAACATCCTCGACACCTTCCGCCCCGGCCACGCCGACTACACCTACTGGCGCAAATACGGCCTGCGCGATCCGCGCGGCGGCGGTCGCTCGTCGGCGCGGCTGACCGCGCCCATGGTCGGCGCCGGTGCGATCGCGCGCAAATGGCTGTTCGAGAAATACGGTACCCAGTTCCGCGCCTGCATGACACAGCTCGGTGAGTTGAAAGTGCCGTTCGAGGGCTGGGAGCACACCTCGCGCAATCCCTTTTTCGCGGCCAACGTCAGCACCATCGCCGAGATGGAGGCCTATATGGACGCCCTGCGCAAGAGCGGCGACTCGGTCGGTGCGCGCATCCACCTGGAGGCCACCGGTGTGCCGGTGGGCCTGGGCGCGCCGCTGTTCGACAAGCTCGACTCGGACATTGCCTACGCGATGATGGGCATCAATGCCGTCAAGGGCATCGAGATCGGCGCCGGCTTTGCCAGCGTGGCCCAGCGCGGCAGCGAGCATGGCGACGAGCTGACACCGCAGGGCTTTCGCAGCAACCACTCCGGCGGCGTGCTTGGCGGCATCTCGACCGGGCAGGACCTCAGCGTCGACATCGCGATCAAGCCGACCAGCTCGATCCGCACGCCACGGGCCTCGATCAACCGCGAGCTGGAGCCGACCACGGTCGAGACCTTCGGCCGCCACGACCCCTGCGTGGGCATACGCGCCACCCCGATCGCCGAGGCCATGCTGGCCCTGGTGCTGATGGACCATGCGCTGCGCCACCGCGCGCAATGCGGTGACGTGAGCCTGCCGGTGCCGGCGATCGCTGCCCACAACTGATCACGGCTGAGCACGGCGGATGCCCAGCAGCCTGAGCCCCGAACAGTCCCGGCACACCCTGTTCGCCTGCGCGAGCCTGTCTTGCGCTTACTTTGCCTATGTCGGCCTGTTCAGCCCGTTCGCCCCGCTCTGGTACAAGGAGCAGGGCCTGTCGGTGTTCGCGCTGGGCCTGCTGGCCTCGCTGTCGAGCTGGACGCGGCTGTTCGCCCCTTACGTCTGGGGCACGCTGGCCGACCGCAGCGGTGACCGGGTCAGGCTGATCCGCTTCTCCTGCGCGGCCACCCTCGCGAGCGCGCTGGCCTTTCTGCTGCCGCTGAACGTCTGGACCCTGGGCCTGGCCGTGCTGGCCATGTTCACCTTCAATGCCGCCATCGTGCCGCTGACCGAGACGGTGGTGGCCTCGCAGCTGGTCACGCGCGAGGGCGGCATGGACGCCAAGCGCTATGGCCGCGTGCGCGTCTGGGGCAGCGTCGGCTTCATGGCCTCGGTGCTGGTGTTCGGTGCGCTGTTCGAGCGCGTCGGCATGGGCTACTTCCCCTGGGTCGTGCTGGGCAGTCTGCTTGTGATGTTGATCATGGCCTGGCGCCTGCCCGCCCATCACGACGAGGCCCGCCATGCCCATGCGCCGGCGCCGCCGGTGATGCAGGTGCTGGCCAAGCCCGAGGTGCGCTGGTTCTTTGCCGGCCTGACGCTGACGGTTCTCTCCCATGCCAGCCTTTACGCCTTTTTCAGCCTCTATCTGGACTCGCTGAACTACAGCAAGCCGGTGGTCGGCGGGCTGTGGGCGGTGTCGGTGCTGGTCGAGATCGTGTGGTTTGCCTTCCAGGGCCGTTGGCTGGACCGTGTGTCGCTGCATGGCTGGCTACTCGCTGCCGCCCTCGCCTCGGCGCTGCGCTTGCCGCCACCGCGGCCTTCGGCGCCGAGCTATGGGTGCTGGTGGCTGCGCAATGCCTGCATGCGATCACCTTTGCCGCCCAGCACACCGTCTGCATCGCGCTGATCTCACGCTATTTCCCTGGCCGCCTGCGCGGCCGCGGCCAGGCCCTGTACTCGCTGATAGGTTACGGCCTGTCGGGCGTGGTCGGTGGCCTGGGCGGCGCCGCGCTGGCCAGCCGCTTCGGCTATGCCAGCGTGTTCTGGGCTGCCACCGTGGCGGCCCTGCTGGCGGCGCTTTGCTGCTGGCGCAGCATGCAGCTGGACCGGGTGCCGCAGTCGGCTTGACACTTCGCCTTCGACGGCGCGAACCCGAATGGGCGTCACACGCGCCGCACCCAATACTCGGGCTGCTTTCGTTGGTGTGCAACCGCAACGACCAACACTTCCGTTTCGTTTGCTCGGTAAATGACACCGAACGGAAAACCCTTTACCAGCCATCGCCGGGTGTTCTTTGATCGTGGCGCGCCGCGCGCTGGATGAGCAACAGCACTCCGCACTGCATCGGCAACTGCTTGCTCAAAGCGCAAACCAAGCTCTGGCCTGATGGCTGAGTGGTACGAAATTCCGTCGAACAGCTCTGCTTGTGCAGGCGGAAGGAATCGAAAAATCATCGGCGAGCGAGCGCACGAGCTTTGGCCAGGACCTCTTCGCCATCAATGGCTTGAACTTCGCCTCGGTCGTATGCCGCCAGGCGGTTCTCGACCTCTTCATCCCAGGCCGCCTCGATCTGGGCGAGCGGATCCTCGTGCAGGGAAACCAGGAGCATATCCACGAGGCGGGATCGGTCTTCCGGGGCAAGGGCCTTGCCCTGTTCGGCTAGCTCTTCCACTTGGTCGTGCATGGCGGACTCCGTTGACAGAACGCCAGTCTACCGCTGAGAGGTAGGCGTGCTGCACACCCACTCGCGGCGGTTGGAGTTCCACCCACATGTCCACCTGGCCATGCCCGCCGCCGCCTTTGATGCAGAGCACGGACTGTGGCGCAGCCTGCGCAAGACCAAGACTGGCGGCCACTACCTATTCAGCCATAAGGCCCTGGCGGCGGTGTTTCTCGTCAGAGTCGTGGGCAGCTCTCAAATTCAAACTCCCTGCGCTCCTGGCAAACCGCCACATGGCCAAGCGGCCTGACAATGACTGCCTTGGCGGCGGAGATCGCTTTGACGGTTGGCAGAGTCGGCCCGTTGACTGCGCGCGAGGTGCGATTGCGGCTGACGGGTTGACGAACGACGAGGGGGGTTTGTTCGAGACCTGGCCCCGGCTCCCGCAGGATGCGACAGTTAGGCAGCAGCGCGAGTTTGCAGCATAGAGATTGCATTATTTACAAAGACTGAATAGTGCTGACAACACTGACAGTTTGGACTATTTGCGACGTGGCTAACGAGTACGGACAATATACGATCCGCAAGGCCCCCTATGCTTGCGTCTGGGATGCGAGGTTGTGACTCCACTCTTCGCTGCAATACGTGCTTCAACCATTTTCCCTTGAAGTACTTAAGCGGGTGACCTTCAGCGGCGGCTGTGTCGACCAAGCGCCTAAATCTTGCGTAGAGCTTATTAAACTCTCCATCGGTCATTCCAAGTTGAGTTCGAATTTTGCCTTTCCAGATGGATAGTTCATTTGCATCAGGTGGAGCCAAAGGATTAATATTTATTGCAGAGATGCGATCGAATGTGCAACCGAAGTTTTGCTTCTTATACTGGGAAATTAGGCAGAGCGTAATCCAGTCCGCCCAATTTCGGGAGAGTTCGTGTAGAAGTTCGGTAGCATTACCTAGTAAGCCTTCAGCTTGCGCCGTTGTTACATGGCATGCATCCGAAACTGCTTGTGTTAGATTTCCACAACTGACCAAAGAGCTTTCAAGATCATAGTTCGTTGTGTATGCGACATGGGGCGAGCGAATCAACTTTCCAAGTGCGTCATCGGCATCTTTGTCCAGAAAAAATAAGCTAACAAACGGCTTCCCCCATGCTGTGGCTAAAAGATGCCCCTTTCGTCTCAGCCGGCGAAAATGGTCTAGGAGTGCTGGTTTACCACCAGTGCCGCCCGGTGTTTCCTTGATTGCGACGACGCGAATCTTGGTCGGTGATGCTACAAAGAGGTTTAGTACGCGCTCAGCGAATGGTCGATCTAGGCCGCCCTCGACAAAAGCGAATATTTGCGCGCTGGAGATCTGCATTGCGCGCAGGCCTCCGCTACTGCTATGCACTAGGCGGCTCATATTCTGAATATCATCTCATCGGGAACATTTGCCATAATTTCTGGCGAGTGTGAGGCAACAATGAGCTGGCAGCTTGGATTCAGTCTATGTATTGTCTCAGTTAATGAGTGCTGCCAATCAATATGCATTGAGAGTTCTGGTTCATCGATGATTACTGAGTTTTGCTCCGCTGTCATTGATTGAAGTAGAATCATTAACAAATGCTTCTCTCCCGAAGAAAGAAAGGCCGGGGTGATTAGCTTGCCGTCATCAAGCACAATAGCTAGCCCACTCTCATTGGTCTGAAGAGTCTTCCCTCGAGAGAAGAGGTTGTTAATGGTGCTTGTGAATCGATGTATTGGCGCCATTGAAGATTCAATTCGGCTCTCGACGTTGTTGATGTTATCGACTACGCGGCGGAGTGCATCATCGTTCGCATACCTTGATGCGAACATTCGCACTGAACCCAGAAGAGTTGCATCTTGCGGAGACTGGCGTGCCAAAAACTTCTTGACACGCTGATACGCCTGTTCCGGGTTAAGTGTTGGCCCAGTCGGAAGATCGGAGCTTATTGAAAGACTGTGATATAGAACTGCTCGCAGACCTTCTTCCTGAATGTTTCGAACTTCCTTAAGAATCTGATTGTAGTAAACGAGCCATCGTTTGTTGACTGCCTCTGCAAAAGCTTCATTAAGTCTGTCTTCGGTATTCGCTCTAGGTTCGTTCGGACGCCGAACCGAGTCAATCGAGTAGAGGCGAGTAGTCGGGAGGAAGCAATGTGACCAAGACCGTCTGGTTATGTCTTTGCTGCGTTTGGACTGTTGAACTTACCACTCTGAGCCGGATGATCGCAAGTTTAAGTAGCGCGCGCGCTCTAAGGCACTTATGTCACCTTCTCGAAGCGAGTGCAGGAAATCAAGTGGCAGTTCTCGCTGATTTCGAAGTATTTTTCGATCCCAGACGTGAGTGATAACTCGTCCATCGGTAATGGAATAGATGTCGACTTCCGCTCGCTCGACTGGAAGACTGAGCATCAACTCAGAATCAAGCGATAGCGCGCTCTGCAAAATCTTCAATAAGGTAGTTTTTCCGCATCCATTCTCGCCAAAGAATACATTCACAGTCCTGTCGAGCATCAACTCGATGGGTTGCGTCCTGCCAAGTAAACCCTCGATACGTACTCTCTCAATATGTGCCATAAGCTGTGATCCAGGATCGTTGTGGGCTCAAAGTAGCAGGAGCTTGTGTAGTTTTCAGGACGGCCTTGATGTAGGGAGCACCGAGGACACTCTTATCAATGGCGGGCATAGGGCGCATCTGTCTTTCTGCTACCCAACGAATAGCGCTTGTCCACCGCTGGTACGGCAAGGATTGAACAGGCAGGAGGTGCATGCCGGCGGATCAACCTTGTTGGAATGAGGCGCCAGCCGGAGGGCGGTAGTGGCAAGTTCTGGAATGGCTGTTGGGCAGTGTAGGTTTCGGGCACGCTTTCAGCCTCAGGGATCACCCGGGTTAATTCGTAGTGCGCCCGACATGGCGAGTTCGGCATCGATCAGCCCGCGCGATGGTGCCGATTCGGCGCGTCCCGGGTGTGATGCTCACGCATCGCCCGCCTGAACTCCGACCGCGCGCAGCCGAGCGTCCAGCCGCGTGCGTGCACGCCCGCCGAAGTCGAAGACCAGGCCCCTCGCGACGATGCGAAGCGAGCCGAGGCGTGTTCCCCGTATGCGGCGCTGAGGAGCGGAGCAAGCTGGGGTCGGAGCGGTATTGCCGCGACTTTCACGCACCTGTCTGAGGCCCTGTACTCGGGGCCGAGTTTGCGTGAAAGCCCCCCAGCTTGTGAGCACCGGAAGGCACCCCTTGGTACCCCGAGGGGCGCTGCATCCGGGTCGCCCTTTCTTTGCTTACTTTCTTTCGGCGAAGCGAAAGAAAGTGAGTCGACCGCCGGGACGACATCCCGGCCCTTCATCGCGGAACTGACCACAAGAGCAGGCGGTAAGCACAGACCCAAGAGCTTTGGCCCTGTCCGCACCGGTTGCAGCCCATCCTCGGATTACTGCAATTCGTCGCACTTGGCCTTTTGATTGCAAAGTGCGACCCTACACTGCGCGCAGTTTGTTCAGATTGAGTCCAATTCAAGAGGGGATGACCATGCGCAAGCAGTGGCTGATTGGCGGGGTGACCGCAGTGCTCGTGGCGGGTGGTGCGACAGCGTTCTTTTTGACCAGCGACCCGGCCTCGGCCAAGTCGAAGAAAGAGGGCGACAAGCAGTCGCCGGCGCTGGAGTTCGTCGGCAGCGAGGTGGTGCGTCCCACCCAGGCCAGCATCGCCTCGGTGATCGAGTTCTCCGGCCCGCTGGTCGCGCCCGGCACGGCCGTGGTGCGCGCCAAGGCCGCCGGCACCCTGCTGAGCCTGAACGTGGCCGAGGGCAGCCGCGTCAAGGCCGGCCAGGTGCTGGGTCAGGTGGACTTGGAAGAGCTCCGCCAGCGTGTGAACGAGCGCAGCGCCTCGGTCGAATCGGCCCGCGCCCAGGCCGAGCAGGCTGAACGCCAGCATCGGGCCAACGAAGGCCTGGCGGCGCAGAAGTTCATCGCGCCCACGGCGCTGGAGACCTCCAAGGCCGCGATGGAAGCAGCCCGCGCGCAATGGCTGTCGGCCAAGGCCCAGCTGGAAGGCAGCAACCTCAACCTGCGCAATGCCGCACTGCTGGCGCCGATCAGCGGCGTGGTCTCCAAGCGCCATGCGCTGCCCGGTGAAAAGGTGTCGATGGAGCAGCAGGTACTGACCATCGTCGACCTGTCGAAGTTGGAACTGGCCGGCTCGGTGGGCACCCATGAAGTCAGCCGGCTGACGCCGGGCATGGCGGTGCAGGTGCAGATCGAGGGCGCCGACTCGCCCGTCGAGGCCCGCATTGCCCGCATCGCGCCGGCCGCCGAGCCGGGCACCCGCTCGATCGGAGTGACCCTGGAGCTGGCCAATCCGAAGGAGCAGTTCCGCGCGGGTCAATATGCCACCGGCAAGGTGTCGATCAGCGACGAGGCTTCGCGACTGACGGTGCCGATTGCGGCCATCGGCAGCACCGCCGGGCAGGAGCATGTCTGGATGATCGAGAAGGGCGCCCTGGTGCGCCGCATCGTCACCACCGGCCGCCGCGACACACGCGAAGGCCGTGTCGAGGTGCTGCAAGGCCTGACGGCCGAGGCCCAGGTGCTGGGCGCCCGCTTCGACAATCTGCGCGAGGGCGCCAAGGCCTTGATCGTGGCGACCAAGCCCCGGGTCGCCAGCGCGGCCACCGGTTCCACCGGCAACTGAATAACAACAATAAGGAGCGGCGATCATGTGGATGACCCGTGTTTCCATCCAGAACCCGGTCTTCGCGACCATGGTGATGGTGGCCCTGTGCGTGCTGGGCCTGTTCTCCTATGCCAAGCTGGGTGTCGAGCAGATGCCCGACATCTCGCTGCCCGGCGCCTGGATCGATGTGCGCTATCCCGGAGCCAGCCCCGAAGCGGTCGAGCGCGAGGTCGCGAAGCCGCTGGAAGAGGCTATCAACTCGATCGCCGGCGTGGATCGCATCCAGTCGCGCAGTTTCGAGGGCCGGGCCCAGGCCAGCGTGGAGTTCACCCTGAACACCGACATGAACCGCGCAATGCAGGACCTGCGTGACCGCGTCGCCGCCGCGCAGGCGGCCTTCCCGAAGGACGTGAAGGCGCCGACGGTGTCGCGCTTCCAGGCCGACAACGCCCAGCCGGTGGTGGTGATGGCCCTGATGAGCCAGACTCGACCGGCCCGCGAGCTGTCGATGTTCAGCGAGCTGATCATCGCCAAGCGCCTTGGCCGCGTCGAGGGTGTGGCCAAGGTGGACGTGGGTGGCATGGTGACGCGCGAGGTGCGCATCGATCTGGACCCGCTGCGCCTGCGTTCCTATGGCGTGACGCCGGCCGAAATCTCCAGGGCCCTGGCCGAGGCCAATGCCGACCAGCCGGTGGGTCTGCTGTCAGACAAGACCGCCGACGCCATTCTGCGTGTCGAAGGCCGCGTCAAGGACCCCAAGCAGTTCGCGAACATGGTCGTGGCCCGCCGCGGCAATCTGGTGCTGACCCTGGGCGACCTGGGCACCCTGGTCGAGCGTGAACGCGAGCGCGACAGCGTGGCCCGCATCAATGGCTCGCCCGCCGTGACCTTCAATGTCTTCAAGCAACAGGACGCCAACATCGTCGCCACCGGCGATGCCGTCAAGGAGGCAATGGAAGAGCTGCGCAAGCAGCTGCCCAAGGACACCGAGCTGCGCCTGATCTATGCCAACAGCGACTTCGTCAAGGGCTCGCTGACCGGTCTGAAGCACACGCTGATCGAAGGCGCGCTGCTGACGGTGGCCATCGTCTTCCTGTTCCTGCACAGCTGGCGCTCGACCATCATCACCGGCCTGACCCTGCCGATTGCTGTGATCTCCAGCTTCATCGCCATCCATGCCTTCGGCTTTACCTTGAACTTCATGACGATGATGGCCTTGAGCCTGTGCATCGGCCTGCTGATCGATGACGCCATCGTCGTGCGCGAGAACATCGTGCGCCATGTCGGCATGGGCAAGGACCACCACCGCGCGGCCGAGGACGGCACCAACGAGATCGGCCTGGCGGTGATGGCCACCACCTTCGCCATCTGCGCGGTGTTCGTGCCGGTGGCCTTCATGGGCGGCATCATCGGCAAGTTCTTCTACCCGTTCGGCATCACGGTGGCGGTGGCGGTGCTGGTGTCGCTGTTCGTCAGCTTCACGCTCGATCCAATGCTGTCCTCGATCTGGAAAGATCCCCCGAGCGAGCGCCTGAAGGGTCTGCCGGTGTTCAAGCAGCTGATCGGCGGCACCGACAGGCTGATGGACTGGATGCATGGCGCCTACGAGCGGCTGATCCACTGGGCCTTCTCGGGCCGGCGCTACCGCCTGTTCATGCCGCCGATTCCGGTCTGGGGCCGTCCGTTCGCGGCCGATGGCAAGCGAGATCGCAGCCAGGCACGGCGCCTGCGCCTGGCCACCATCACGCCGCGTGGCCTGGTGGTGATGGGCGGGGTGATGAGCTTTGTCGTCGCCCTGGGCCTGGCGCCGTTGGTGGGCAGTGAGTTCGTGCCGCAGACCGACCAGGGCTTTACCCAGGTCAATCTGCGCATGCCGGTGGCCTCCAGCCTGGAGCGCGGCAATGCCAAGGTGCTGCAGATCGAGGAGATTCTGTCCAAGTACCCAGAGATCAAGACCGTTTCCACCGTCGTCGGCAGCACCGGCGAGGGCATGGCCACCGGCCGCAACCAGGCGGCACTGAACATCTCGCTGGTGGACCGCTCCGAGCGCAAGCGCAGCCAGAAGCAGATCGAGGATGCGATCCGGGACGACATTGCCAAGATCCCCGGCGTCGAGATGAGCGTGGGCTTCGACCGCCCGGTCTGGATCACCATCCTGGGCAACGACCCCTAGGTGCTGACCCAGGTCGCCAACCAGTTGGTCGAGAAGATCAAGAAGGTGCAGGGCGCGGTGGACGTCGAAACCACCGTCAAACCCGGCCTGCCGGCCTTTGCCGTGCGCCTGAAGGACTCGGCCGTGCGCGAGTTGGGCCTGACCGCGCCGCAGATCGCCGCCTCGCTGCGCGCCTACGTTAACGGCGACGTGGCGACCTACTGGACCACGCCCGACGGCAACCAGGTCGAGGTGCTGCTGCGCCTGCCGCGCGAACAGCGAGAGCGCATCGAGCAGATGAACAAGCTGCCGATCGCCTTTGCCAAGGACGGTTCGCCGATCTCGCTGGACCAGGTGGCCACGATAGAGCCGGTGTTCAACCCCGAGGTGATACGCCGCCAGAACCTGCAACGCCGGGAGGCGGTGTATGCCGGTGTGCAGGGCCGCACCTCGGGTGAGGTCAACGACGACGTGCGCAAGATCATCAAGGCCACCGAGCTGCCCCCCGGCACCAGCTTCATGGTGGACGGCGCCGGCAAGCAGCAGGCCGAGGCCTTCAACGGCCTGCTCGGTGCGATGGGCCTGGCAGTGATCTTCATCTACATCGTGCTGGCCAGCCAGTTCGGCAGCTTTGTGCAGCCGATTGCCATCATGGCCTCGCTGCCGCTGTCGCTGATCGGCGTGATGCTGGCCCTGCTGCTGACCAAGTCCACCCTGAACGTGTTCTCGATGATAGGCCTGGTGATGCTGATGGGCCTGGTGACCAAGAACGCCATCCTGCTGGTGGACTTCGCCAACCATGCCCGCAAGGCCGGGGCCACCGTGCCCGAGGCGCTCTTGCAGGCCGGCCTGATACGGATGCGTCCCATCATCATGACGACGATGGCGATGATCTTCGGCATGCTGCCGATGGCCATTGCGCTGAACGAGGGCGGAGAGATCCAGGCCCCGATGGGCCGCGCCATCATCGGCGGCGTCATCACCTCGACCTTGCTGACCCTGGTGGTGGTGCCGGTGTTGTATTCCTATCTGGTGCGCGAGCGCAAGCCGGCGAAGAAGGCGGCGGCTGTGGTCGATGAAGGGATGGTGGCGGTGCCGGCTGAGTAGGGTGGACCTTGTACCCATGAAAGGGCACC
>Ga0187844_10002308_pt1 | contig 13620 bp, 14 predicted proteins | sample SpaLakP09_SKY_50_FD_134517 | JGI IMG/M metagenome (GOLD analysis project Ga0187844, IMG submission 134517) | Oligotrophic lake water microbial communities from Sparkling Lake, Wisconsin, USA - SP09_SKY_50 | ecosystem: Environmental > Aquatic > Freshwater > Lake | place: USA: Sparkling Lake...
AGGTCGCCCTTCTCCCACCCGTTTCTGGAGGCTGAATGAAGGTCTTCGTACGACTCTCTCCCGCTCCGATCACACCCTTACCCGATATTGCTGATCCCACTTCGGGCGCCGTCGTAACTTTTTCTGGGGTCGTCCGAAATGAGGAGCAAAACCAACCCATCACCTCCCTCTTTTACGAAGCCTACCATCCCATGGCTGAAACTCTTATCCGCGACATTCTTCGCCAGCTCTCCCTCATACATCCCTGCTCCTCTGTTGAAGTCCTCCACCGCCTCGGTCATATCCAAGTCGGAGAAACGTCTCTCTGGATCCGCGTACTCGCCCCGCACCGTGCCGAGGCCTTTACCCTCCTCACTCACTTTCTCGATCGCCTAAAACAAGATGTCCCTATCTGGAAAACCAAACCCTCCCCATGATCACCGTCGACCAAGCTTTAGCTCAAATCGATTCACTCGTCCCCACCCCACTCGAGGCCGAATCGGTTCCACTCGAAAATGCTCTCCACCGCGTTCTACGCGAACCTGCCACATCCCCCGAAGATCAACCTCCCATCGATCGCTCCAGTATCGATGGCTATCTCGTTCACCCGGATCAACACAAAGGAAGCGTCAAACTCCTCTCCACCCATCCGCCGGGTCAACCCGCTCCACCTCTCCCTCCTTTAGGCTCGGCCGTTCGTATCTTGACCGGTTCCTCCCTACCCGCTCACGCCGCCCTGATCATGCAGGAGGATACTCTGCTCACCGAACCTGGTTTGATTGAACTTCTAAAATTACCAACCTCAAACCTTGTCCGCTCCAGAGGTTCCCACAGCAAAAAAGGGGATATCCTCCTTTCTCCATCCCACATTCTTCAGCCTGGATCTATCAGCCTCCTCGCCTCACTCGGAATTACTCAACCGAAAGTCTCCCGAGTTCCCCGAGTGGCCCATCTCGCTACTGGCACGGAGCTGGTCGACCCCGACAAGAAACCTGCTTTAGGTCAAATCCGCGACAGTAACTCCATCCTAATTCGCTCTCTTCTTGCCTCCTACTCAGCCGATCTCGTTTGGCAAAAACGAGTCGGCGATACCCGAGAATTCTTCACTCAGTCTCTCGAGCAGTGCCTCAACCTTCGGCCTGATATTCTTCTCCTCAGCGGCGCCTCCAGTGTTGGGGATCACGATCACGCCTTTTCAGTTTTAGAAGAGCTGGGATTTAATATTCTCTTCCGCACTGTTTCCATCCGCCCAGGAAAACCTCTCATTCTTGCCCAAAAAGGAAGTACTCTCGCCTTCGGTCTGCCTGGAAATCCTCTATCCCACTTCGTCTGCTTTCACCTCTTTGTCCGCCGAGCCATCCTCCGCCTGCTTGGCCTTGCCCCGACCCCCTTCCTTTCCGCCACTCTGCTCCCTGGTGCTCCCATAAAACCTGACCCGCGAGAAACTTGGTGGCCCTGCCATCTGCAATCCTCCCAAGGTCTCCTCACCGCTCAGCCCCTCCCTTGGCGTGACTCCTCCGATCTTTCCTGCCTCGCCAGCACCAACGCACTCCTCCGTGTTCACCCAGGATGCGAAGCTCGCTCGCCGAGCGAAGTTCTGCCCACCATCGTTTGGTGAAACGTCTTTCCCATCTCGATAGAAAAGGCCGCGCCACCATGGTGGATGTCAGTCCAAAGCTTTCTCAACTGCGCCGAGCCATAGCTAAAGGCGAAATCCGTTGCGCACCCGCAACCATCAAGCTCCTCCGCCGAGGCAAAACCCCCAAAGGAGACGTGCTGGCCGTCGCCCGCGTTGCAGGAATCCAAGCCGCCAAACAAACCGCTAACTTAATCCCCCTTTGTCACCCCTTACCCATCGACTCCATTCATCTTGAGCTTATCCCACGATCCGATCGCATCCAGATATGCGCCGAAGTTCGCGTTCACGCCCGCACCGGGGTGGAGATGGAAGCGCTCACCGCTGTCTCCGTTGCCGCCCTCACCCTCTACGACATGTTGAAAGCCGTCGACCGCAAGATGGTCATCCAAAATATTCACCTTCACTCCAAGGAAAAGTTTTGAGTTCGCTCAACGTTGCACGCCTAACCGTGAGCGACCGTGCTCACGCGGGGGTTTACCAGGACAAGGGCGGACCTGAACTGGAACGAGTATTTTCCTTGGAGTGGGCTTCTCCTTGCCTCTGGACTTGCCTCACTGTTCCAGATGAAAAAGATAGGATCACTTCCACTTTGCGAAGTTGGATAGACCAGAAGATTCCTCTGATTCTTACCACAGGAGGAACGGGTCCCGCCCCGCGCGATGTCACACCCGAGGCTACCCGGGCAGTTATCGAAAAGGAGCTCCCGGGCCTTTGTGAAGCTCAACGAATGACCAGCTTTCCCTTAGCCCCAACCGCAATTCTTTCCCGCGCGGTTGCTGGGGTAGCATGCCAGACGCTCATCATAAACTTTCCCGGCAATCCCAAGGCGATTGCCGAATGCCTTCCCCCACTCTTACCCGCCATCCGCGAATGTCTCAAACATCTCAGGGAATAAATATCAGCTTCCCACCCGCTATGAGTAGAACCACCGCAAGCAGCCTCTGAATCCACAGTGGGGAGTAGTGCCGACTTCCCCAGCGCGAACCGACCCAACCCCCAAAAATCGCGACCGCCAAAAGATTCCATCCGACTTGAGGAAAAGACCGATCGGACGAAACATAACCAGCTAAACCCGATAGCGAATTCACTAAAATAAATATCACCGAGACTGCCGCTACCGTCTTCGTAGGAGCCCACTTCCTCCAAAGCATCCATGGGGTGAGAAAGATTCCTCCACCCGTACCTGTCAAACCCGCCAAGAGGCCGAGAACACCGCCAGTTGCCAAGAGTGAGAACCGCTTTGGTTCATGAAAGAGAGACTCCTCTTTAGGGCGAATCAGAAAACGGAGAGCTGACCCCCAAAGAACCAATCCCAACAGAAGGTGCAATAAGTGGTTCGGTAGCTTGAGGTATCCACCCAAAAATGCCAAAGGAATGGAAGTAGCTGCCAAGGGCCAAAGCAGCTTCGCAGACAAATGACCCGCCCGTATGAAATTCCATCCACCGAGAATGGCTACTGCGATATTCAGACTCAGAGTGACGGGCCTAATTTCCTCTGTCGGAATCGAACATAAAGCCATCATCGCAATATATCCGGAAGCCCCCGCATGACCGACTGAGGAGTAAAGGAAAGCGACCAACAAAATCCCCAAGGGAAGAATCCATGGTTCCATGGACACAATTTAACAACTTACCCTGCCTGCTTCGATCCTTTATCGCCCAAGGCTTTTACTCTATGATTCCACTATGTCGCGACTCAGCCTTCTCGGCCGCAAAACAACCGTCCCCGCCAACCCTTCGTTGGCTCGACTGGAAACCTTTCCCAATCCCAAGCCCAACCGCCCCTACGAGATCACTTTCTCCACCTCAGAATTTACCTCCCTCTGCCCCGTCACAGGTCAACCTGACTTCGCCACCATCACCATTCGCTACACCCCGAAAAAGACGTGCGTCGAAAGTAAGTCTCTTAAGCTTTATCTCCACTCTTTTAGAAACACAGGATCCTTTGCAGAAGCGGTCACTAATAGAATTCTGGACGATCTTGTCCGTGCAATCTCCCCCGTCCATGCCGTGGTTACAGGCGAATTTGCAGCACGGGGCGGTGTCGCCCTCAAAGTCTCCGCCACATTCGGCAAGTCGCGCTAATCAGCTATTCGTCTTTACGACGAACATCTTTTCCACTGTCATGTCCTCCATGCTCCTAGGAATTCCACCCATCCCCAACCCAGACTGCATCCTTCCTCCGAATGGCATCCAATCCACTCGAAACGCGGTGTGATCGTTGACCATTACCGCAGTCGCCTGCAGATTCCTGACATAATAAAAAGCTTGGTCGATGTCCTTAGTGAAAACTGCCGCTTGAAAACAAAAAGGTAACCCATTCGCCCGTTTGACCACCTCGTCCCGATTCTTATAACTGTAAATACAGACAACCGGACCAAATACCTCTTCCCTCGACACCCTTGCATCCTCAGGAGGATTCCAAAGTACCGTCGGGCTATAGCAATATTCAGAGATCTTCTTTCCTCCACAAAGTAGTTTGGCCCCTCCCTTCACCGCTTCCTCTACCCAATCGGCCACCCGCTGACACTCCGCATGGGTAATCAATGGTCCGACTTCGGTCTTGGGGTCCGCTGGATCGCCTACGACCAGCTTTGCCGCTTTTTCCGCCATCTGTTCTGCCAATTTCAAGGCTAAGGACTCGTGAGCATAGACCCGCTGAACCGAGACGCATACCTGCCCCGCGTGATAAAACCCCGCCTTGACCAACAGAGGAGCCGCTTCATCTAAATTGGCATCCGCCTCCACAATTACAGGGGCGACCCCACCATGCTCCAAAGCACAATTGGCTCCAGCCGCCAACTTACTCCGCAGGGCCCAACCCACTTTTGCCGACCCAATAAATGTCAGGAAGCTTAGTCGCCGATCAGTCACCAGCAGCTCAGCGTCTTCGTTTGAGCAAACCACCACCTGGCACCAATCCTTGGGTAGGCCCGACTGGTGGAGAAGCTCAACTAGGCTTAAGCAGGAAAGCGGAGTTCGGCTCGCGGGCTTAACCACCACAGGGCAACCCGCGGCAATGGCAGGGATCACCTGATGGATGATCAGGTTGACCGGATGATTAAATGCACTGATCGCAGAAACCAGCCCACCAGGCTCCCGATAGGTGTAGGCCATTCGATTCATCGAAGCCGCATTTTGTCTCATCGGAATTTCCCGCCCTAGAAGATGAGAAATCGTCTCGATCGCTACCTGAATACCGCCGATCGCTCGGGCGATCTCAACTTTCGTATCCATAAGTGGTTTCCCACCTTCGGCAATCGCCTGTTTGATCAACTTGTCCTGATTGGCTTCCACCAGCTTTTTAAACTTTTCTAAAATCGCGATCCGTTCCGGAACCGACAACCATTTCGACCGATCCGCAAACGCCGCTGCCGCCCTATCCAGCGCCTCTTGAACCTGCTTCCGATCCTGCAGCGGCACCTCACCCACCTGCTTGCCATTAAAGGGATTGTGAACCTTAATCATCATCGCCATCCGTCGACTCTAATCCCTTCTCAAACCCCGACACAACCCCTCATGCTCGCAGGATGCTCGCAGCACGGAGTCACCAAAGTGAGACGGTTTGTTACTTTGCTAAGGTGCTAATCTGACCCAACTCCGAGCTAAAACACCTCATCCACAGTACTTTATAAATCCGTTACCTAAGTTACACATCATCTCAGCAGGAATCCCCCTTCAACCCCTCATGCTCGCAGCATGCTCGCAGCACGGCTTCACCTATTATTCGATCTCAAGTGTTGAACCGACCGGCATCACTTTCACCTTACAGCCGTGCCTACCCGCCTCTTTGACAAAAACCTGCGGATCGATCTGAATCATCTCAAAGGTATTGTAGTGCATCGGCACCGTGAGTTTCGCCCTTAACATTCTCGCCGCCTCCGCCGCATCGATTGGGCCCATCGTAAAATTGTCCCCAATCGGCAGTAGAGCCAAATCGATCTGATTCCGCCTTCCTAGGAGCTCCATCTCCATCGTCAGCGCCGTGTCACCCGCAAAATAAATCGTCTTACCTTCTGCCTGAATGAGGAACCCCACGGGCGAACCCACCGAAACCACCCCACTTGGCCCCTCAACCGATGATGTATGATGGGCAATCGTGAGCTGGACTCGTCCAAACGAAAAATCTCTCCCACCCCCGCATCCCATCGGATGAAACTTTGCCCCCTGCGCCCCTGCGTGGAGAGCCACTTCATAGGACGCTATAATCGTCGCCCCCGTCCGTTTCGCAATCGCAACCGCATCTCCGTAATGATCCATATGAGCGTGACTCACCAAAATAAAATCACACTCCACGTCCTCCGCCTTAGCCGCTGCCATCGGATTCCCTGTCAAAAAAGGATCGATTAATACCTTCGCTTTGGGCGTGCTAATCAGAAAACAGGAGTGCCCCAGATAGCGAACTGCAATATTACAAGCCATCGAGACACTATCCCTGCTTTCACTACTCAGTTCAAGCGCCCTCCAAAAAAAACCAACGAAAACACCTTCACCTCGGCAATTCTTTGGTTCATTCTTTTCTCATGTCCGCCCCGGTCAACCTCCCCGCCTGGAAAGCTCTCGCCAAGCATTCCATCGACTCACGCAATACCCACATGCGTGAACTTTTTGCCAAAGATCCCAACCGAGCCACCGCCCTATCCCATCGCTGGAATGATCTTTTTCTCGACTACTCAAAGAATCGAGTCACATCAGAAACCCTTCACCTTCTCCGCCAACTCCTCAAAGAAGCTAAGGTTGAAGAGCTTCGCGACAGAATGTTCCGTGGCGAAAAGATCAATCTCACCGAAAATCGATCTGTCCTCCACATTGCCCTCCGTCGTCCTGCCAACCAACCACTCCTAGTCGACGGCCAAGACGTTATGCCAGAGGTCGAATCTACCCGGCACCATATGAAGACCTTTTCTGAGCAGGTCCGTTCGGGTGCCTGGAAGGGCTACACGGCTCAACCCATCTCTGACGTCGTGAATATCGGCATCGGCGGATCTGACCTCGGTCCCGTCATGGTCACCGAAGCCCTCAAGCCCTTCGCTCGCCGCGATCTGAAAATGCACTTCGTTTCTAACATCGACTCCACCCAACTGATCGAGGTTCTTCGGGTATGTCGCCCCTCGTCCACTCTCTTTCTTGTAGCCTCCAAAACCTTCACAACTCAGGAAACCCTGACCAACGCCCACTCTGCTCGCTCTTGGTTTCTCCAGGAAGCCATCGACGAAAAACACATCGCTAAACATTTTGTGGCGCTTTCCACAAATACAGCCGAGGTGAAGAAGTTTGGAATCGATCCTGCAAATATGTTCCCTTTCTGGGATTGGGTAGGCGGTAGGTATTCTCTCTGGTCAGCGATTGGACTCAGTATTGCCCTGTCCATCGGATACGAACGCTTCGCCGAGCTACTCGCGGGAGCTCACGAAATGGACGAACATTTCCTAAAAACACCCATCGAACAAAATCTGCCCATGACCCTTGCCCTCCTCGGCATCTGGTACAACAACTTCCACGACGCTCAGACCCACGCCATCCTTCCCTACGACCAGTACCTCCACCGCTTTCCGGCCTATTTCCAGCAGGGAGATATGGAAAGCAACGGCAAAGGTGTCGACCGAGAAGGTAAACCTGTCACCTGGAGCACGGGTCCTGTCATCTGGGGCGAACCTGGCACCAACGGTCAGCACGCCTTCTATCAACTGATCCATCAAGGCACCAAACTCATACCCTGCGATTTTCTCGCCTCGGTCGAAACATTCAACCCAATGGGTTCACATCACGACATTCTCTTAGCGAACTTCTTCGCCCAAACCGAAGCCCTGATGAAGGGGAAGACCGAGTCCGAAGCCCGCGCTGAACTCACCCGAGACGGCCTCAAAGGTGATGCCCTAGAAAAGTTAATCCCTCATAAGGTTTTTTCTGGCAATCGCCCAACGAACTCGCTGCTGGTTCAACGATTCGACCCTAAAACTCTTGGAAGTCTGATTGCACTCTATGAACATAAGATCTTTGTTCAGGGCGCAATCTGGAACATCAACTCCTACGACCAGATGGGAGTCGAACTTGGAAAACAGCTCGCGAAAAAGATCGAACCAGAACTCTCCTCACCCGGCCCGATCACTACCCACGACTCCTCCACCAACCAGCTAATCAACGACTACAAATGGCGCTCGAACCGCGGGTAAAATAAACCTCGGCGCCTAGCCGTCTCAACCCCCTACGGGATGCCAGGTGGTCTTAATCTCGACAGTATCTAAAATACGATAAGGATCCTCATCCCCTTTGCCATTCGCTTCCCGAGAAAAGTATCGTTTTAAGTTCAGCGCACAGGCCTCACGACTCGCCGCACTCTCCTTCGCATCCGCTCCTTGGGTGACCAAGGCATTCACATCCATATGTGTCGCCATCTGCCCCACCAACTCCTCCCTCAACCCGCACAACAGATTAATCACTCCATGCGGAAAATCCGACGTCGCTAACACTTCTCCCAATTCCATCGCCGCCACTGCCGCCCGACCCGTCGAAAGCGTAATCACGGCGTTACCTCCAGCAACAATCGGAGCGATTCCAGAAACCAAGTCAAGGAGAGGTCTCTTTTCCCCGGCAACATAAGCCACTACACCCATGGGTTCGGTTACGGAGAAGTTAAAATAAGGAGAGGAGACCGGATTCACCGACCCAAAAACCTGCAGATACTTGTCCGCCCACCCAGCATAGTACACCAGCAAATCGATTGCTTGGGCCACTTCTGTCTTAGCGGTTGCAGGCGAAAGCCCAATCGACTGTAGAACCTCCCGAAAAGCACTAGCCCTGCCCTCCAGCATCTCCGCCGCCCGATATAGGATCTGACCCTTCAAGTAAGCTGTGGTGTTCGCCCATCCCGATGCAGCTTTTCGTGCCGCCACCACCGCATTTCGAAAATCTTTTCGCGAGGCCCGGCAAACATGACCCAGCCACTTTCCTCCTGGAGCATCCACATCCAGTGCTCGACCAGATTCCGACCGAACAAAAGCACCACCAATCAGCATCTTGTACGTCTTCCGCACATCCAGTCTACCGCTCTTCCCATTCACTCCGCTACCGCTCATGATAACTCCACGTAGGGTCTCAATCCATGCCGCCCACCCTCGCGTCCATACCCACTCTCCTTGTAACCTCCGAAGGGTGAACTCGGATCAAACTTATTAAAGGTGTTCGCCCAAATCACCCCTGCCTTAATTCCACGGGTGACCTTAAAAATCTTCGCGCCTTTATCAGTCCAGACTCCACCCGAAAGACCATACGGAGTGTTATTCGCTTTCTCCAAGGCTTCGTCCAACGTCCGGAAACTCTGAATCGCGAGCACAGGTCCAAAAATCTCCTCCTGCACGATCCGGTGCGATTGAGCCACTTTGGTAAAGAAACTAGGTCGAATCCAGTAGCCCTTCTCCGGAACTGGGCATTTCGTTTGGAAAAGCTCTGCCCCCTCATCTTGTCCTACCTTAAGATAATCCCGAATCCGCTCGCACTGCGCTTTCGAGTTGATCGCCCCAATGTCGGTATTTTTATCCAGCGGATCGCCCACAATTAGATGCTCCATCCGCGCTTTCAGCTTTTCCACTACCACTTGCTCCACGCTTTCCTGCACCAGTAACCTCGAGCCCGCACAACAAACGTGGCCTTGATTAAAAAATATCCCGTTAATAATCCCCTCAACCGCCTGATCAATCGCTGCGTCCTCGAAAATAATATTGGCCGCTTTCCCACCAAGCTCGAGGGTCAGCTTGGTCGAGCGCCCTGCCAGAGATTTTTGAATCGCCTTCCCCACGTCGGTCGATCCCGTAAACGCCACCTTATCCAATCCAGGATGCTTGACCAAAGCCGCACCCGTCGAACCTGCACCCGTTATGCAGTTAAACACTCCATCGGGAAGACCTGCCTCCTGACAAATTTCCGCAAAGAGTAGTGCCGTCAGTGGGGTTGTCTCTGCCGGCTTCAGGACCACAGTGTTTCCACAGGCCAAAGCAGGAGCCACCTTCCAAGCCACCATCAAAAGAGGAAAGTTCCATGGAATGATCTGACCTGCCACCCCGATCGGGCTGGCCGATTTACCAGGAAAGGCATAACCCAACTTATCCGCCCAGCCCGCATGATAAAAAAAGTGGGCGGCGGCCAAAGGGATATCTACGTCCCGAGACTCACGAATCGGCTTTCCCCCATCCATCGATTCGACAACCGCCAACTCCCTTGCCCTCTCCTGAATAATCCGCGCAATCCGATAGAGATACTTCCCCCGCTCCCGACCCGACATCTTGCGCCAGACTTTTTCGTAAGCGGTTCGCGCCGCCTTGACCGCCTTATCGACATCTTTTTCTCCTGCATCCGCGATTTGAGCCAGCGCCTTCTCGTTCGCTGGATTGATCGTGGCAAATCGCTTTCCCGATCCAGCCGGAACAAATTTCCCGCCTATGAAGAGACCATACTGCTCATTCAGCTTAAAGTGGTCCGCACTCTCTGGAGCAGGGGCATAACCCCAGTCGGATCCTTTGGTGGAGATATTGGTTTCAGTCATTAGAAAAATAGTCCAATCCTTGATACACCCCTGTTCGCTCTTTTTCCAGTTGCATCAACATGTCGTTGGGAAGCTTACTCGCCCCAATTCGAAACAAAGAAGGAGTTAACCAGGCAGGCCCAAGAACCTCGCGGACCATGATGAGCAAGTTAAGGGCGGCTTTGGCATTGGCGATACCTCCCGCAGGCTTCATTCCAATCCTTTTCCCTGTCTTACGATAAAAGTCGCTAATCGCCTGTAACATCACCAAAACCACCTCGGGAGTAGCCGCAGGCTGAATTTTACCCGTGCTGGTTTTAATAAAGTCAGCCCCTGACTGCATTGCGATATCGCTAGCCAATCGAACTCGATCCAGCGTCCCCAGTTCCCCTGTCTCCAATATCACCTTTAAATGTGCCTTGCCGCACGCGCCTTTGACCTGCCCGATCTCGTCGGCTACCCGAGCATAATCTCCACGAAGAAAATCTCCTCGGGAAATGACCATGTCGATCTCGTGCGCTCCTTCCGCCACCGCATACCGCGTATCTTCCAACTTCACCGCTAAAGGGTTCATTCCACTGGGAAAGGCGGTCGCTACCGCCGCCACTTGGATCGAGGTGCCCTGCAAAGCCTCCCGCGCAATCCGAACCATTGTCGGATAAACACAGACCGCAGCCACCATGGGCAGATCCTTGCGACCTGAGTGTAGGTGAATCGCCTTGGTGCAAAGTTGCCGGACTTTTCCTGGGGTATCTGCCCCTTCCAAAGTGGTCAGATCAACCATCGATAGGGCTAATTTCAATCCCTCCACTTTCGATGTTTTTTTAATACTCCGTGTGGCCAACCTCGCCACTCTTTCGCGAATTCCCACCTCATCGACAGGGTGTGCCTGCAAATTAAGTTTCGTGGATATAGCTAAAGAGGAACTCATAGACCCTTTTTCAAGGGGAGAAGTATATTCCCGCCGAACGCGGGTTTGGTCAAACCGTTGTCGTGCCGTTCGCCTCAGCGAAAATCGACTTCAAATCGTCCTTAGAACTCCGCCCAAGCCATCGCGTTAATGTCTCCGTGCCACTCTTCTTCGCTTGGTAGGCCTTAAGAACCTTATCGATATAGTGGTGAACCTCTTCATAAGGCACTTTGGGTTGAATCAGGACATTAAACCGCGCATCTGCGCCCGTTTTTCCGCCCAAAAACATATCAAAGCACTCCTTCTTCACCCCATCAATAGTTCGGGTCGCACCCCGAAAACCAATATCCGCAATCTGATGCTGACCGCATGAGCTGGGACATCCGCTAAAATGGATCCGAACCTGATCTTTATAATACGAACAAAGTTGGTCGAGCTCGCCCACCATCCGAATCATTCGATTCTTTGTCTCGCCCACCGCAAGATTACAAAACTCGATTCCTGTGCAAGAAACACAGCCCTTGCGGAAATTGCTTGGATTCACCACCAGCCCGGAAGCCTCTAATTCTTTCTTCAGTGCCTCTACGTTCTTTTCTGGAACATTGACGATGACCAAATTCTGTTTGTTCGTTCCGCGAAAGCCCACCTTACCCTTCTCCCCGTGCCTTTCCGAAATATCCGCGATGCTCCTCATCTGAGCACCAGTCAATCGCCCTCCTGCCAAGCAAACGCCTACCCAATACAGTCCTTTTTGAATCTGGGCGTGAGTTCCCATATGGTCCGATTCAGAATTCTCCGGGAAGACGAATTCGGAGTGCCGCTGAAAAGTCCGCCCCGCCACCCGCTCCACTTCTGTAATAAACTTCTCTGGACCCCAATCCGCCATGAGGAACTTCAGTCGAGCCCGCGCCCGCTTGTCGCGGAACCCGTGGTCCCGATAAATCACCGAGGTGTAGTGCACCATTGGAAAAATATCCTCAGGCTTTAAAAATACTGGGAGGGTTTGGGCCAAGTGAGGCGCAGATGAAAGTCCTCCACCAACCTTGATCCCATACCCTTTCTCCTTCCCACGCTCCAAGCCAAAGACCCCCACACAGTTGATGTCGGGTTGGGTGCACATGATCCGACAACCAGAAATGGATATCTTATACTTCCGTGGCAGATTGGAAAACTCGCTATTGTTTGTCAGGTGCGCATCCACCGCATGAAGCTCGGCCGTCGCGTCCAGAATCGCATCAGGGTCATAACCCGCAACCGGACAACCCACCACATTCCTCGCAATGTCACCACAAGCCCCGCTCGAAGTGATGCCCACAGCCTGCAGACGCTTAAAAATCTCAGGAAACTGCTCAATCCGTAGCCAGTGGAGTTGAATTGTCTGTCGGGTCGTCACATCCCCAAATCCATGGGCAAACTGATCGGTAAGTGCCGCAATTTCTCGTAGTTGCACGGGATTAAGCTGACCCCCAGGAATTCGGGTCCGCAGCATGAAATAGCCATCTTCCTTCGGTTTCTGTTGATAAACCCCATACCACTTAAACCGCATAAAATCATCCGCTTCAATGGATTGCACACCGTCTTTCGCATAGCGGGGCAGGTCTTGGATTACATCGAGACCATCTTTGGCTATTTTGATCAACTCCTCCTTGGTATCGCCCGGAGTAAAGTTGCGCGGTGTTGATAGGACTAGCGACATAGGCCGATAATACTAAAAATTTTGCGTGGCACAAGTGGGGCCATTAAATCTTGTTGTCATTAATCTGCTTCCACCCAGACCTTGGAAGAACACAAAATCCAAAGCGCAACCCGGGTCGAATATCTCTGGTTGAGATCGACATCACTTGCAATCTTCCCTCTCCTTCATCCCGAAGCCGAAAAGTGATTCGACTACCTCGAGTGGTTGAGACAACCACAACCTCTTTTGCAAAATCGACCGCTCCGGGTTCCTTGGTCAATCCTAGCTCCCGCCAAATCTTCTCATACTCCACCCCATCTATAATCACCCCTGGCGTTGGCCCCTTCTCTAATCCTGCTCCCGCCTCCCCAAAGAACTCACGCAGAGGCTTGGGCGATTCGTTACTTTTCACTTTAGGTGGATTGGCCTCGTCCGCCCAAGAAACCGCCAGAAAGCCGAGCAGGAGTAAGAAGGTAACCCGCACAGGCTAAGCCTTGACCAGAGCCCCTTCAGACAAACTGCTCCTTGATTCCAGCTGCACCCCTAAGTCCCCAATCTTAGCCCAACTCAAACCAGCAAACTTTGGCACCTCCGCCGCCATCGCCTTCCACACATCCTCCACCGAGTGTAGCGAGTTCCCACCGGTGCAGGCCTCCCGCAGATCTCGCAAAATTAACCAATCTTCTCTCGCTTCTCCAGGGGCCGCAATCGCCCGCGTCATTCGCTGGAGTCTTCCGTGCACATTAACCATCGAGCCAGTCTTCTCTGCCGTCGCAGCCGAAGGCAGAACCACATGGGCCAATCGAGAGGTTTCGTTCCCAAGAATTCCGGAGAACAGAAGGACATCCAGTTTTTGTAGCGCACTTGCAGGGAGTCCCGCCGCTACTACATCCTCACCA
>Ga0187844_10002309_pt1 | contig 13616 bp, 17 predicted proteins | sample SpaLakP09_SKY_50_FD_134517 | JGI IMG/M metagenome (GOLD analysis project Ga0187844, IMG submission 134517) | Oligotrophic lake water microbial communities from Sparkling Lake, Wisconsin, USA - SP09_SKY_50 | ecosystem: Environmental > Aquatic > Freshwater > Lake | place: USA: Sparkling Lake...
GCGGATCAAAGGCCCACTCTATGATTTGATCATTTACTTTTTTTCGTCATAGTCCAAAAGAAAAATCTCATTTCTTTCGAAATCAATGATGCGCTTGGCAAGTTCATAGGCTTGTGAATCGCTTTTGCAATCATTACGAATTAACTTTGATATTTCTTGAATCAAATCTGCAAAGACACGTTCATCTACCGGAAGACTAAGGCCATGCTTTGTTGCGTTGAGTTTTGCCTGAGACTTCCCCCGAGAGGATCTTGGACCAGTGGATCTGAGCGAGTTGGTCCTACTGGCCGCTCTTTGCTTTGGGCTTACCACGACCGTTATTTTCCTGTTGATTACCATCTGTGGCTTCAAGTGACTGAACAGTACTGACGTCAATGGCTTGAAGGTCTCGTTTTAATAATTCGTTCTGCAGCTTCAAGCGCTCTTGCAGGATGGGTCTATGAACTAACACCTCGTAGGACTGTTGTAGTTGGCCTAGTGTTTTGACGCGAAGTGCAATGAGGTGATCATTTTTTTGAATGATGTCGCGCTCTTTATTTATCGCTTTGGCGAGGAGACTTTCAGAAGTGTAACCAGCACCCTCAATAATTTTCTTCACTTCAGGTACATCCCATAAATTATCCTGAAGAAGTTCGGTCAAAGCATATTTTTGATTTTTAGGGGTTTCGTGGCGAGTTAACAAGTCAACCATGGTACTAACGATAGTAGCCTGCTTTTGGGTTTCATAACGCCGCATCCACCAAATGCACTGGAAGATTTTTTCTGCAAGATAGGTTTACAAATGTGTCGTCGCACCTAACTCTTTAATAGTACCCAGCAGTCCAGAATTATAGAGCTCCTCAGATTCTCCTGGTAGCAACCTGATGGGGCCAAATATTTTGGAGATCTTAGAGGAGGTAACTTCGCTCGGTTGGCCAGGTTGCTCAGATTTTTTGTTTTCAGTCATCTACACCTACCATCATTAGAATACAAAGAGCTATGTTAACTTGTAAGTCCCCAATAAATCAATTTTAAAAATTGGTTGGCTGTTTTCATTACTCTACCAGCCTCCAATAAACGGATAGGGTCAAAGATCGTTAAATATTATGGTAAACCTAGAACTCTAATCCAAAGATTGATGGAGCATCTGTCCACAATACTAAAAATCAAAGAAAAATTACAAGCCACCGTAGAAAACCATAATCCATTTGTTCTGAGAACTACGATTTTAAGGAAATTACGCCTTATTTTCAAACTTGTCCAGCAACCTTGGTTATGAGGCTAATACTCATCTAGAAAGTAACCTTTTAATATGAGGCAACGCGTACTTAACAATCCCCCAATATCAAGAGCAATAGGGCTTTTCAGCCTTGTGCTCAATGACTGCCACCTTTGACTATCACTTGAATACCTTTCCAGATAATCCATAAATCGAGCATCAACAAATTAAAGGAAGATCTTTTTAAGTACTCATCGACATACTCATAAATTGGATTACCCATCTCAGATGTACCTTTATTAATATGGCATAGACTAAGGAGACCACTTCGAGGCAGTTAGCGGGTGACATTGCCTTGTGCTTTGTCCCGCTCGAAGTGCAGAACAGAAATCGGGCAAAAAAGGCCCAAGGCCCTCCAGGTAAAGTTCTTCATATTGCGAAGATATAGAGAACAAAGCCCCCCAACTATGATTATGATTCGTTAAAAAAGATTAACTAATCAGTAATCCGTTCGTTTTCAGAGTTATTTTTGGCTTCATAACGGTAGCAAGACTCACTTACACTAAAGATCTCTGATTTGAGGTGGGCGAGAGTTTCATGTTTAGCAGCCCAATCAAATTTGTAAGTAGGTAATATCACCTACTTACAAACCGAACCACTTTTCTCCTCTTGTTAAGAAAATTCTACTTCTAAATCCAGTTATTCTCAGGCGGGTTTAACGTAAGTCTTATTAAATCCTTAGCCCCATACAAAAGGATTAGCAATCCTTTTGTACATATTACCTTTAAAACGATAGAAGTCATAACGAACCCACATATCCTTAAAAGCAATAGTGAATCTTAATGATGATTTAACTCAAATAATACGTAGTCAAAGATATGTTCTTTAACGAAATATGTCCACTATATCATTAGACGAATTAAGCATGCTTCTCTAAAAATTCTTGATAAGCTAATCGTAATCCGTCTTCAAGAGCTGTCTTTGCTTGCCAGCCCATGGCTTTTAGTCTTGAACTATCCATGAGCTTTCGTGGAGAACCATCGGGCTTTGTTGAGTCATAGTGGATATTCCATTGATAACCCACCGCGTGAGCAACAGCATGAGCAAGCTCAGCAATCGTAATATCATTTCCATAGCCAACATTGATATGACTTTGCATCGGCCTAGTATTTGCATCATACGTTGTCTTATCTAGTTGCATAACAAAGACTGAAGCAACAGCCATGTCATCCACGAAGAGAAATTCACGCATCGGCGCCCCAGTTCCCCAGATCACAACTTCAGTAGCATTATTGACCTTGGCTTCATGAAATCGCCTTATCAAAGCCGGAATGACATGACTATTTTCGGGATGATAATTATCACCTGGGCCATACAGATTGGTGGGCATCACGCTACGATAATCAATGCCATGAGATGCGCCATACTGACGGTTATAGCTTTCACAGAGCTTTATACCGGCAATTTTGGCAATAGCGTAGGGTTCATTCGTAGGCTCCAATGGTCCAGTGAGCAAGTAGTCCTCTGCCATCGGTTGCGCTGCTATTTGAGGATAAATGCAACTAGACCCTAAAAATAAGAGTTTTTTTACGCCGGATAAAAATGCTTGATGAATAACATTCGATTGCATCATCAAATTTTGATAGATAAACTCTGCTGGATATGTATTGTTTGCATAAATACCACCAACCTTCGCTGCAGCCAAATAAACTTGATCAGGTTTCTCAGTTGCAAAAAAATCAGCTACTGCGGCTTGATCACAAAGATCAAGTTCGGCGTGACTCTTCGTTAAAATATCTATAAATCCTTGTTGATTCAGAACCTTGACAATAGCAGATCCCACCATACCACGATGACCTGCAACATAAATCTTTATACTAGATGATGAATTTAAGATCAAGGGGTTCAGAATTTTGTATTTGGGTTAATTTTCTCTTCCAACCGCTGCGGAAAAGCCATGTTTTTGTAATAATACATGCTGTTTCGCTTGATCGAGATCATGGCTTACCATTTCAGCTATCATTTGATCGATGGTAATTTCAGGAACCCAGCCTAATTTCGCTTTTGCTTTACCAGGGTCGCCTAACAAAGTTTCTACCTCTGTGGGGCGATAATAGCGCGGATCAATCCGCACAATCACATCGCCTACTTTTAGGGCAGGTACTTGGTCACCTTCAATACTCTCAACCACCAAAATTTCTTGTTCTGCTTGCCCTTTAAATCGAACTTCTATACCTAGCTGTTTAGCCGTTTTTTTAATAAATTCTCGAACCGAATATTGGATGCCTGTTGCAATCACAAAATCTTCAGGTTGCTCTTGTTGAAGCATCATCCACTGCATCCTTACATAATCTTTTGCATGGCCCCAATCTCGAAGGGCGTCAATATTACCCATGTACAAGCAATTTTCTAATCCTTGGGCAATATTGGCTAAACCACGGGTAATCTTACGAGTAACAAACGTTTCACCACGTCGTGCACTTTCGTGATTAAATAGAATACCATTACAAGCATACAGGCCATAAGCTTCACGATAATTAACTGTAATCCAATAGGCATATAACTTCGCAACGGCATATGGAGAACGTGGGTAAAATGGTGTTGTTTCTTTTTGCGGAATCTCTTGTACAAGTCCGTACAACTCAGAAGTCGAAGCTTGGTAAAACCGCGTCTTTTTTCCCAAACCCAAGATTCGAATAGCCTCTAGTATTCTTAATGTCCCCACACCATCCACATCAGCGGTATATTCAGGTGACTCAAAAGAAACTGCAACATGGCTTTGAGCCCCCAGATTATAGATTTCATCAGGTTGAGTTTCTTGAATAATCCTAATTAAATTATTTGAGTCGGTTAAATCGCCATAATGCAAAACAAAATGGCGATGGTCGATATGAGGGTCTTGATAAATATGATCTACGCGTTCCGTATTAAACGAGGAAGAGCGACGTTTAATACCGTGAACAAAATAACCCTTTTCCAACAAAAACTCCGCTAAATAGGACCCGTCCTGACCAGTAACACCAGTAATGAGAGCAACTTTATTATTCATCATATTATAATAGCCTTAAATGGATTTCAGTTTAGTATTAAGATGAAAAAACTTTTTTTATCTTAATCACTACATCATGACAGATTCATTGTGGATGATTTTGTGTGCTTCAATCTCGCAACTATTTCCAATTTCAAATACTATGACCGTCATCTGTCTCTCAACGATATTCAAGTCTACCTAAGGCGTCAGGCCGAGACATGGCATTAGCGAGCCTAGAGGCCCGTTTTAATTGATCTAGCCCAAAAGCCAGCCAAACACTGAATGCGCAAATAATGACATCGCAACACATCACTAGACCCCTCTTAAGTGAGCGAGGAAGGTTTAATAGTGACTGTTTAGTTGTATTAATGGACACGAATATGATTATAAATTATATAGTCAGGTTAATGGGAAACTCCGACTCTCCGAACTACCTTTAAAAAGGTTAAGCCCAATATCTTCATATCAAACCAGAAAGACTGCTTATTTAGATACTCCACCTCATATTGCACTTTGATTGGGATTGATAATCCATCGCGGCCATTGACTTGTGCCCAGCCCGTTAGTCCCGGAACCAATTTATCCACACCAAATTGAGTTCGCAACGCAATTAAATCCTCTTGATTAAATAGCGCTGGTCTTGGCCCAACAAAACTCATGTTGCCAACCAAGATACTCCATAGTTGCGGTAATTCATCTAGGCTAGATTTTCGTAAAAATGAACCTACCGTGGTTAAGTATTGACCTGAGTCTGAAAGTAGGTGGGTTGCTACAATGGGAGTACCTACTTGCATTGTACGAAATTTAGGCATCCTGAAGATAATGTTGCGCCTACCCACGCGGTCCGACCAATAAAGGATAGGGCCTTTAGAAGTTAGTTTGACTAGCAATGCCACCATAGCAATTAGCAAGGCGAATATTGCAAAGGCAGCAATACTAGAAACTAAATCAAAAGCTCTCTTCATCCACCCCCCCATGCTGAGATTTTCAAGCTTGAATTACCTTTAATCAAAGGCAAACTACCTTCCAATAGGCGAGTCATGACTAAGAGACTCTTGAATTTTCAAGTCATTGCAGAGCATCCTTCTAAGACCATCACTCAAGCCTACATTAGGCTTCCAATTTAAAAATTTCTCTATTTTATTGCTTGAATACCAAGCAGAATCAAGCAAACGACTCAAAACTTCCCGATTAAATGGCATGCGGACACCACTTCTTTTTTGCATGACTTCAAAAATATTAGCAATCAACCGTAAGACTACGCCTGGAATTTCAAGGCTTATGTTCCTATAACCGTAAATAGATCTAATTTCATTGTAGATTCTCCTGCCCGAGGGAGCCTCTGGACCAGCCAATATAAAGGTTTGACCATGCGCCCTTGAATCGGTGGCAACGCACATAATTGCCCCAACTACATCGTCAACGTGCACCATAGATCGATGATTATTTGTTTCTGGCAATGGTGGAAATAATCCTTTAGAGATTAATTTGGCCATCCTCTCTAAATTTCCATGGCCGCCTCTGCCATAAACCATAGTAAGCCTTAAATTCACTACATTGATCTTTGATTTTTTAGCGAGATTAAAAATTAATTCCTCTGCTGCCAATTTTGATTTTCCATATTCAGAAAGAGGATTTAAATCCCATTCCTCATCTACACAATTTAAACCCGGTTCACTCATAGCCTTTACGCTAGACAGGTTGATAAATTTACTAACACCGACTTCCACAGCAATCTCAATTAAATTCTTTGTAGCTTCGTAATTAATAAGCCATGTTTTGTCTTCAATTTCACCAGAAAGGGCATTGAATACATGGGCATAACCAGCGCAATGAATAATACAACTTACCCCCTGTAATGCCGATCTTAAGCGATCCCTATCTAATAAATCACATTTGTAATAGTTATCAGAAGGTATATTTTTTCTCCCAATTCCAACGCATGGGATATTTTTTTTACCAAACTCATTAAAAAGTGCGGAGCCTATAAAACCACTTGCTCCAGAGATAAAAAATTTCTCTTTATTCATGCTCGCTGCCAATTGATATTTTTGGTAGACGTCCACAATACTTATAAAAATAAAGTAGCATACTTCTAAGGTGCATCTTCATGTGAGAAAAGTTATTTCTACTCGCACGTCTAGCATCATGAACTACGCAGATAGAAGGATCAATCACTAACTTCATGCCAACCCTCCATAACCGAACGCAAATATCTACATCTTCGTAATATAAAAAATACTTATTATCAAATCCGTTTAATTTTTTATACGCAGAGCTTTTAAAAAACATAAACATTCCGGCAACCCACTCTGGAGAAAAAATATCGCGACTTTCGGCTAGGTTGTAATGACCTTGTATTTTAAAGGAGAGTTTTTTAATCAACGATAGAATCGTAGGAAAATATCTAGCGCTATCTTCAATGCCACCCAATTCGTTAAGTACCATGGGGGCAGCTAATTGAGCGTCATATTTCTTTAGGGATTCAATGAGCTGGGGAAATGGATTGGTTAGCAATCTAATATCTGGGTTCAAGGGACAAAAATACTCGTCTCTTGTTTTACTGAAAGCAAAATTATGATTCTCACCAAACCCCTTGGGGAATTTATTTTCAATAACATGAATTATTGTTGACGTAGGTATAAAAAGTTTCTCGGGGATATTTTTGGTGATAAATATTCTAGAAATTTCCGGGCACTCAAGCAACTGTGCTACGAGCCCGGAAACCATTTGGCCATGACCATGACTTACTATTGAAACGGCTACCATTCCGTCCTCTTGTAGCATAGCTCCTCGTTAAAGCTTAAAGCCTGCAGCTACCGCATCAGTATAAAACATCTTGACAGTATCCAGCGAGTAATCATTTAAATCGTAACCAACAAGAGTCAATTTCTTTAGAATATCGTTGGTGACCGTTATAACGTGACAACCAATTTCATCCGCTTGGAAAATATTCAATAACTCACGCGGACTCGCCCAAATTAACTCTGCTGCAGGAGCAACTTTCAATATTTCTACTGCGGTGGTCATAAGGGGTACTGGATCATGACCAGTATCAGCTATCCGACCAGCAAAGACTGAAACATAACTGGGGATATTTGGATCAAGAGCAGCCACCACATTGCGCACCTGATCAAGGGTCATTAGCGCAGTTACATTCAATTTAACCTTTTGATTTGCAAGTTTTTCTACTAGCGTATAACAAGTTTCTTGCTTTGTGTTGGTAATGGGGATTTTTACGTATACATTATCGCCCCAACTCGCTATCTCAAGTGCTTGACGTTCCATTTCTGCAAAATCATCAGAGAACACTTCAAACGAGAGTGGCTTGTCATTAATTGATGTGAGAATATCTTTACAAAAAGCTCGGTAATCTGTAATGCCCGCCTTCTTCATTAATGTAGGATTAGTAGTTAAGCCTTTCACAAAAGGCTTTGCATACATCTCAAGCATCCCCGCTTTATCAGCTCCATCAGCAAAAATCTTTACTTTTAACTCTTCTACTTTTTTCATTTAAAACTCCCCAAGGATAATTTTTTTTGCTTCCAATAGTGATGACACGATAAAATCAGGCGCATCTGGTTTTTGTTCCGCATAACGGTAATTGATAAAAAAGGTTTTACATCCAGCAGAAGCCCCCGCTTCAATATCGCGCCAACGATCCCCAACCATAAAGCTTTTAGATAAATCGATATCGTGCTCTTGAGCCGCCTCCATCAATGCACCAGGTAATGGCTTTCTACAATTACATTCATCCGCGTTATCGTGATAGCAAGTCTTAAAATCATCAATTGGCAATTGAGATGATAAAAAGGCATTCATTAGCTCAATATCCTCCCTCTTAGAGGTGCCCCTCGCAACATCTGGTTGATTTGTCACCACTACCAACAGGTAATTTGCATCATGTAGTTTTTGGAGGGCCTCGTGAACTCCTGGCAATATTTCTAACTCTGCTAAAGAGGCTGGAGGATAGGGCTTACCATCGCGCACAATCGCCCGATTAATTACTCCATCCCGATCTAAAAAGACTGCGCGCCTCAATGAATTTATATCTGCAGCTTATTTAGCCGTAGACTCCCATTTAGTTTGATTTGCTTTTAACTTAGGGTGTGAAACCAAGAGGTGCCAAATTACTGCCTGAAAGGCTTCTGAATGTGGGGTCACATTATCGGCATTCACTGTTGGAACAATCAAGCAAGCATCGGCTACTTTGGCGGTATACCCCCCATCACGACCCACCACCCCGATTACTTTAGAACCTACAGATTTGGCATACTTCAAAGCTTCAACTAAATTAGGGCTGATATTTTTTTCTAAATTACCACCACCAACCGAAAAAATAAACAACATATCTTTAGGTGTGAGTTTGCTCACTTTAAGCCATTCAACAAAAATCGAAGCCCATCCCTCGTCATTTGTGCGTGCAGTTAACTCTGATACGTTATCTGTTGGTGCATAAGATTCAATACCAACAATTTTACGAAAATCATTAACGGCATGCGAACAATTACCTGCACTACCTCCTACGCCTAAAAAAAAGATTCGACCACCATCTTTTTTTACATGGGCCAAAAGATCAGCCATTTTTTCAATTACCGCCACATCCATCTTTTCGATGATCTCAACTGCTTCATTCAAATGTTGCTTTACGTAACTCATAAACCGCCCTTTGCTGTTTTTTCTAATAAATAGGCTTGGGTATCCGCAATTCCTTGGTGAGACCCAATTTCATAAAATCTCTCAAAAACTTCGTAGCCAGCTAACCCTTCAGCTAGTGATAAATCATTATAAACTTTTGAAAGATCCAATGACTGTCCAGCAGGGTAAGCTTGTAGTACGGTACTTTGCAGTATGCCCAAGCCATAATCGATGTAATGCATTTGAGGTCGAATTACAGTCTTGTTATATTCAGTAATCTGACCAGCGTCAAACTCCACATTACTTTTATCCCAGCGATTCTGATTCTTCAGAACGGTCATTAACCCCTTTTTGCCGCTAGCCACATAGGTTTTTTCCACATCAGAAAAATCAATGGGTAGATAAGAATCACCGTAAAGAATAAAAAAATGCTCCCCAAGCAATGGCAAGGCCTGTCTAAGAGCGCCTCCCGTTCCTAGGAGGGATGGTCCGTCTGGTGAATAGCTGACATGCATATCCCATCGAGAGCCATTACCTACAACCTCTTGAATCATTTCCCCTAAAAATCCAATGCACAAAACAACTGAGTTAATACCGTGGTTACGAAGATATTCCAGTTGATGGCAAATAAACGGGACCCCGGCCACCTCAATTAGTGACTTAGGGATTTCTTGAGTTATGGGGCGTAGGCGCGTAGCTAAACCACCCGCTAATAATGCAACAGGAAACATTAGGAAGACGTCATTACTTTGGCACCTTCAAAATCAAATTTAAAGCGCACTTCTTCCAATCCAGCAACAGCCATCGACTTACGCAGTTGAGTGCGGTCTTTTGCCATAAACATCAAAAAACCACCCCCGCCAGCACCAACTAACTTTCCACCAATTGCACCATTTTTGATACCCAATTGATACCACTCATCAATCTGGGGATTACTAATGCCGCCTGAGCGGCGCTTTTTATGCTCCCAATGTTCGTGCATGAGCTCACCAAATAATTTAGTATCCCCCATCTCCAGCGCCCCTTTACATTTATAAGCTAAGTCCTTTACATAATGTAAATTAGCCATCATGTCAGCATCATTTTGCTGCGACTTTACCTTTTGATCTTTTAAAATCCCACTAGCACTTCTCGAAAAACCAGTAAAAAAGAGAAGTAAATTGTCCTCAAGATCAAACATAGTCTCCATACTAATCTTCAAAGGAATTGCCGTTACTTTTCCGCCCCTGTGGAAAGTAAAGCATGTGAGGCCTCCTATCGCTGCAATGTACTGATCTTGTTTACCAATTGGCTCGCCAAGACGATCAATCTCAACGTTACATGCTAATTCAGCTAACTCCTCTTGGTGGATATGGCGTTTACGATGGGTATAAAGCGCCTTGAGTAAGGCAGTGGTAAAGCTACCCGAAGAACCGAGACCCGTTCCTGCTGGGATATCTGCAAGAATGGTGATTTCTACTTGCGGCGTACGAAAACCCATAATTCCCAAGGCCTCCCGAATAATCGGATGATGCACATCTGCAATTTTCTCAACATTCTCTAACTGACTGTACTTGAGATAAATACCCTCCGTAAAAGGACGCATGACTGTTACATAGACATACTTATCGATTGCCGCTGCAATTAAAAAACCTTCATGATCTTCATAATAGGAAGCCAAATCAGTTCCACCACCTCCTAAAGTAATGCGAAGCGGGCTACGCGCAATGATCATATCCAGAATCCTTATAAATTTTTTCTATTATTTTTAGAGCTTGATAGGCATCATTTAACCCGGCTGCAGGGATGCAGTCAAACTGAATATCCTCATAAAATTCAGCCATCTCTACAGCCCATGAATCATCACCCATGGGGTACTCCCACGACACGGTCTCGGGCGGGCCCATTTGGGGAAGCATTTTGTAATGGGTCAATTTCTCTAACCCATAGCTACCGCCCAATCCGGATATATCTAATTTTCCATTCTGGCCATAAATCTCCATGGAAAAAAGATTTTTCCATTCGGTACATGAAGCATGCAAAAAAGCTACTTGCTTTTTGGACGTCTTTAACAACATAAACCCATTATCATCAACCGGCATATTCCAATAGTAGGTATGGGCGAAACCATCGATTTCAGAAAAGTCGCCTAAAAACCAGCGCGAGAGGTCTATTAAATGAGGGCCTTGGTCAATTAGCTCACCCCCACCCGACAATTTAGGATCAGCACGCCATTCTTTGTCATAGCCCAAACGAGCACCATGTCCATAGCGAGCACGAATAAACATTAATTCACCCAAAACACCTGATAGAGCAATCTCTTTGGCTTTTCTTAGTGCCCGATGGTAGCGGTGATTAAAACCTACATGAACTTTGGCATTATTGTTCTGCAGCGCCAATAAAATTGGTTCCAGTTCAGCAGTAGTTCGTGCAGCTGGCTTTTCCACTAATACGTTTTTACCAGAATTGACTGCTGCCAAAGTAATTTCAGCTAAAGAGTCGTGCAATGTAGAAATGATCACAATATCGATCTCATTCATAGCAATTAAATCTCGCCAATCTTTAAATGATTTGGCGTTAAAGCCATTAGCCAGAGATGCAGCTCTATCAATAGCAATATCAGCACATGCAATTAACTTGCCTCCAGAGCCTAATGCATTAGCTCTTTTTTGACCTATTAGGCCGCACCCAATGATGCCCACTCCAAAAACGCAATTTTTTTCCGTCACTTGTCGCCCCAATCTATATTGCGGTCACGGCCAACAATTCTTCGTAGAGTGAACGCATCAGTCTTATCAAGCTCAGAAATATGGTTTGGCCACTCCTCCCAATTATCCCAAGCTGCGCTAATTAATTTTCCTGTAATACCATCACTGTGCGAAGAAGCTAGAAATAGAGCCAACTCTGCCGCGCGATCTATTGAAGCTCCGCCTGATTCTTTTTGCTTTAGGGATCTCTCGTAAAAGTCTTTACCAATTACTTCTGGGCCAGCTATTAAAACTTCCTCGAGCATACGGGTATTTAGTGCACCAGGAGCGAGTGCATTTACATCAATCCCAAACCCCCTAAGCTCCTCAGCAAGGGTTTCTGCAAATCGCACTATCGCCACTTTTGATACTGCATAAGCACTAATTTTTGGCAACGGGTTGGTTGCGCCGCCACCAGATAATTGAATCACTTTCCCATAACGCTGTTTTTTAAAATGAGGTATTAATTCTCGACACATCAATACTGATCCGTACACATTGATCTCAATAGCCTTAATCCATTCAGCCCAATCTACATCCTCAACATTACCTTTGGGTCCATATATTCCTGCATTATTTACCAGAATATGGCATGCTCCCAATTGCTTGAGTGTTGACTCAACAACTTCACTTACTTCTTTTTCCTTTGAAACATCTATCTGCTGTACCAAGATGATTTGATCATTAGTAATATATTTTTTTACTTCCTTTGATGCGCCATGTAATAAAACACCATCGCGAGCACATAGCACGAGATTTGCTCCAGCAGCAGCATATTTTTTAGCAATCTCCAAGCCAAGCCCTTGATTAGCGCCGGTAATAATGGCCACCTTATTCGTTAATAATCTATTCATTTAACTCTCAATTTGATTGCCTGGAGCCAACTGATAAATAGGTAATAGCCATTTCTCCAAGACTTTCTTGCAAATGACGATTAGCATCAATTATCAACAAATTAGAATTTGTGAACTCGAGTAACCGACGAGCCTCATCTTTAAATTCAGGCCATTCAGTTCCCACTACTAATGCCTGTATTTCCTCTAGATTCTCGAGGGCGCTCACGCATTTCTTTACTCGATTAGCCCAATTAACAGGCAACTCCTTAACAGCCGGATCATAAACCTGCACCTGAGCATCCTGCTCAATTAACCAATCAACTAGCTCTACGCTAAGAGATCTTCGCAAAGTATCAGTTCCGGCTTTGTATGTGAGTCCCCATATTAATACCCGAATATCACTAAGATCTGGGAATCGCTCAAGCAATTTGCGCTGTACCCATTTTTTATGAGCATCATTGCTTGGCCGGACAGAAGACAGTAAAGGTGTTACGAGTTGCCGATCTTGGCTAATTTTCCCCAGAAATTCAATATCCCGCGCTAAGGTTCCTCCAGCAAAGGGGCCTCCAGGTGATAAATAGGCTTTAGGCCCAATACGACTCTCTGATTTAAGTCCTCGCTCAACCTCTTTAGCATCTGCACCAACCAGCTCACAAATAGCTGCGATTTCATTGGCAAAAGTTACTGAGGTAGCGAGAAAGGCATTAATCGCATGCTTAGTCATTTCTGCTGACTCAACGGACATCCACTCTATTTTTTCAGTAATTGGTGATAACAATTTCTCTAAGGCTATGCGATCTCCAGCAGATCGAGTGCCGACAATAACTCTATCTGGATGAAGAAAAACATTCAGCGCCTTGCCAAGCCTAAGATTTTCGGGGGAACTTGCAAATGAGATGCGTTTATTAGGTGCAATCTCCTTAGCAAAGTTTTCTAAGGCGGCTATTGAGCCTACTGGGAGTTGGGAGGACACCAGCACTAATGCACCATCAGAAAGCTGCATTACTGCGGCCTTTACTTGATTTAATACGAAATTAATATCCGCTACATCATCTTCATCCACTGGAGTATCAAACGTCACCCACAGAATTTCTGCGTCCTTGCATGCATTTGCCATATCACTCGTAAATCGCAGTCTGCCACTCTGCATACCTTCAGCAATAAGTTTATTCAGATCGGGCTCAAAA
>Ga0187844_10002310_pt1 | contig 13608 bp, 14 predicted proteins | sample SpaLakP09_SKY_50_FD_134517 | JGI IMG/M metagenome (GOLD analysis project Ga0187844, IMG submission 134517) | Oligotrophic lake water microbial communities from Sparkling Lake, Wisconsin, USA - SP09_SKY_50 | ecosystem: Environmental > Aquatic > Freshwater > Lake | place: USA: Sparkling Lake...
CCCCCGCCACCGCCGCCCTCGACGCCAACTCCTCATTTGCCACTGATAAACAGTTTGCCTTAGACAAGCTAGAAACTGCTTCACAAGCAGTCACTGACGCTGTCGACACCATTAACACAGCCAAAGACGCTGTCTATGAAGCCAAATCCATCACCACCGCCGCCCTCGCCATCGCCCAGAATATTGCCGACATCAACCAAGCAGTCAAGGCTGCCGCTGAAGCCGCCGCTGCTGCCAAGGGCAGCAACGACAACGCTGTTATTCAAGCTGCCGTTACTAAAGCCGAGAATGAGAAAGACGTCGCCAATGGGAATGCCGGCGCCGCCACCACCACTGCGACGAGTCTTCCAACAACTTTCGTCTCCCCTGACCTCACTGCCGCTGCGGAAGACGTCCGCAACGCCGCCGCCAAGGCCAACGAAATAGCCCAAACAGCCACCCAATATCACATAAGTTCTGAGAAGTATCTCATGGCTAAGCTTGATCGCGAAGAAGCGCTGAAGTCGGAAGCAACAAAGGGTCAGCCTTTGGGTCAGCCTTTGCAAAAACGGGATGTCTTAGTTATTCGAGACGAAATCAATAAAATCCTTGAACAGATTACATCACATCTCGATTTACTAGATAAATCGGACATCATTAAAAAAATACGGAAAGTTACAACTAAGATCACCCAGGCCGAGAGAGCCTACAGTGACGCTGGTGAAAATGCTGATTCAATCATCTCCGCCGCTGAGGCTGCGCGCCTCAAATCCATCGCTGATGGTAACAAATCCCTTTACACCAACACCATCGTCGCCAATGCCATCGCGGCTAAAAGACACACTATCAATGCCGCCATCAATACGGCCCACGCCGCCGCCGCCGCCTTCAAAATTGCTAAGACTCTTATTGATAAATACAATACCAACATCACTAGCTTAGAGAGCTCTATCAAGAGCATGACCCCGGCGGAACGAACAAGCGCATCAGCAAAGAGCAAAGACTACGTTGCGATCTCAACTCCTGCCCTCGCCCTGGCCAATACCGCCACTAGGCGCGCCGATAAAGCCGCAAAATTCGCTGTCGGATTTAGAAGAAAACACATAGACAAAGAATGGATCAGAGACGAAGACGATGAAGATATTAGGATAAGGATCGATGAGGCCGAGGTCGCCGCCTCCTTTGCCAACAGACATAACTTTTCCCTCGATACCGTTGTCAACAAAATCACTCGGAGTGCTGATGCCATCGACCTCGATATCAAGAGTATCCAAGCCCCATAACTAAACAATAATATCAAGACCAGATAACCGATACACCACAATAAAGAGTAGCTTCATCAATCCCTGAAATGATAATATTTAGATAATCTTACATAAAAATACTATTAAATTGACTAACTATTATATTTTATTTTGTTTTAATAAAAATTAAAATATAATAAAATATAATAAAATATAATAAAATATAATAAAATTTAAATATATATATAATCATGTCCTCTACAAGAAATAAGAATAGTCAGCTAAATTATAATTTAGAAAAATCTGATAAAGAAAAAATTTTAAATGAAACATTTTATATACATTCGTCGAGCGGCAGACCAATTAACGATAGTATTCCAGCATTAGGCTACATTCCAAGTCATATTTCAAGAGATGCTTTAGCAAATAATGCTATTGATATTGAGTCGCAATTGCGAGGAATAGGTTCAACAAATTTAGAAAGTGTATGTGAAATAGTTGTTCCCAGCATTAGAAGTCTTGACTTTATTGAATTTTTTGATAGACCCCAATCAACTATTATGCCTTATCCATTAGTATATAATAATTATCAAAGACCTAGCTTACACTAATAAAAAATTTATTATAATTGTAAAATATTATAATAAATTTTGCCAAATTATGCCAACTTTTTTTCCAAATTTTTCCAAATTTTTTCGAAATTTTTTTTATTTTTATTTTTATTTTTATTTTTTAAAAATGTGGTATTACCTTAAAAACCTTTGATTCTAATTTTATTAGCATTTATCATTACAAATTAAATATTCACAAAATGGCTGCATAATTTCCAAAAAATATTTTCAGAATTTTTTTGAAAAATGGACATTTTTGTATGTCCTATTTTACAATGTTTTGCCTTTTATAGTCTAAAAAAAGTCAATTTTTGGTTTTAGACCATAAAGGTTTAAAAATTTTATAAACAAAAAAAATGTGTTACCATAAATTTTTTTGAATTATTATAAAAATAATTTAGGAACTTTTTTTGTAAGTATTTTATACTTACAAATGTTGACAAAAAAGTTCCAAAAAAGTTCCAAAAATTATTGCTGTATTATTTGTGACTATAATACGAGTCGTAGTAGTCAATATGAACGCCATTTATTGACACGTAAACACTCAATACTTACAAAATCATACGATTTTGATAAAAAAGGTTCCAAATTAATATTTGCCTGTGAATGCGGTAAAAATTATAAATATAGACAAAGTTTACATACACATAAAAAGAACTGTGCTTTTGTAACATCGTCTAATAGTACAGATTTAAGTTCAAATAACAGTTCAAATGTATTAAATTTAACAAATGAACTAATATTTGAAGTAGTAAAGAAGCAGCAAGATCAAATTATAGAATTAACAAATACAATTAAAGAGCTAATACCCAAATTGGGAAATACAACAATAACAACAAACAATCATAAGTTTAACATTCAAGTATTTTTAAATGAAAAATGCAAAGATGCTATAAATATGCGTGATTTTATTCGGTCTATTGAAGTGAGTTTTCTTCAATTAGATTATACAAAGCAAAATGGATTAGTAAATGGACTAAGCAATGTAATAATAGAAAATATGAATAAACTGGATTTATATCAGCGACCAATACATTGCACTGATATAAAGCGGGAAATATTATATATAAAAGAAAATAATGAGTGGGAAAAAGATGTAAATAAAGATAAAATTAAAAATGTAATAAAAGAAGTGTCAACAAAGCAATTTTCTGCATTATGTAATTGGACAAAAGAAAATCCTGATTTTCAAAATAATGAGTCAAAGCAAAATTATTATACGCATACATTAGTAGCAATCGCAAATAATAAAGAACATAATGAAGAAAAAATAATCAAAAAATTATGTACTAATAGCTATGTAAAAGACTAATATATTAGTCAAAGACTAACATTAATCATTATTTAGTGTTTATAACCTTATAAACCTCATCAAAATATTTTTTGTCAATACTTAAGTCTGTTGTTTGCGTTTTAGTTATAATATATTTAGATAAACATTTATGAAAAATATCAAAATAATCATAACTAAATAATAATTGAAACAATGCTAGTTCGTTTTCAATGAAAAAAGCCAATGAACTATTTTTGTATTTTTCTTTTAATGCTAGCAGTAAACTAATAACTTCATTATTATCCTTTAAAAAGAAATATAGGGCTTCAATGTTTTTTGTAATTATAAAATCATCATAATTTTTCATATTTAAAGCTTGTAATAGTTGTGTTTGATAACATAAATTCGCGCAATCACTATCTTGATTTTCTTGATTTTCTTGATTTTCTAATAATTTATATGTGCATAAAAAGTCACATTTATAATTCATATTTTTTAGATTGTCAAAAAAACTAGTGTTGCCATTGTTTGTCATTTTATAGTATAAAATAAGAACACTTATTTAAATTATTATTATTTATTTAAGTGTATTATTTAACATTTACTATTTTCTATTTAATATATAAATGCCTTTTCCGCGATTTCATCGACGGGCACAAACTGTTCCTGTTAATATAGGACCGGCAAGAGCAGACCAAGCTTATGAAGATAGCCTTATAGAACGGGCAATTGCTACACGTGAGGCAGCAAGGCAACAAAACGAATTAGAAGCACAACGATTAGCAATAATACAATCACGAGCAAGTCAATATGCCCAAACACGAGCGCAAGCACAAGCACAAGCAGCCGCAGCTCAAATTGCTGTACAAGAAGCACAAGCACAAGCAGCAACAACACAAGCAACACAAGCACAAGCACAAGCACAAGCACAAGCACAAGCCTCAGAGACCGACGTGCTTTCTTTTAGACAGGGAGCACTAATACGACCTGAGATGAACCGATTACGAAGAGAAGTGCAAGCACAATTGCCACATATAAACTTTAGTGCAGCGCCCCCAGCACCACATCGAATAGGAGTTCGTAATGTAGTTGTTCTCGACCAAGACGAATTTGGACCAATACTTCCAACTCGTCAATTGGAAGGACGAGAAATACATCCAGGACACACCGGAGACTATGAAGCAGACTATGCATTTTGGGCTAATCAAGTTAATGTAGAGGAAGGAAGAATAGATGCTCTGCATAGTACTTATCCAATATTGGAAAATTATGCTAATGTTCGTGTTGATAATCTAAGAACAAGACTTGAACAAGACGGTATACCAGAAGAAGTAATTAGAGCGGAACTAGAAGCGCGTTATAATATTATTGAAGCAAGAAGTGACCTAAGAACATATAGAAGCATTCTAACTAGAAATAGTTCTACTTCTACTTCTAATGCAACTCAACAACCAGCTCCAGCTCCAGCTCCAGCTAGAACATATGGTCAAACACCTGCTGAAAGGAATCATGCTCAATTACAAACTGCTAGCAGAAATGCTGTTCCAGAGGCTAAAATAAGAGAAAGAAGACAAACACTTTATGCCTTACATGAAAAATACAATGAAGTTCGTAGATTACAAGGGCAAGAAGAAGAAGAAATTCCTGAGGAATTGTTATGTCCTCTTACTTCTGAATTTATGGTGGACCCTGTTAGCGAGGCATTTGCTGAACATGAAAATACATATGAAAGATCAAATATATTACGAGCAATTTCAATGCAAGACCTGCGAACACAACCATTAGACCCTTTTACAAGAGTTCCTATATATCCTTGTACATTACTTCCGGATAAAGAACGTATAGCAAAAATGCGGAAGTATGAGGAAAAAATGTACAGATATATTAACAACTATGAAGCTAGACTTTGGGTTGAAGGTGTTCAACCACAACGGTCTAATTTGGCCAGTGGAATAAAATTCAGAAAACTAAGAAAGCTAATACAGTCTGTAAAAAAGAGAAAATCTAAGCAAGCAAAACAAACAAAACAAGCAACACATGCAAATAGAAGACATGCTAAACTAAGCAAAAAGTATAAAAAACAATATACTAAGCGTCATCGTTAATTTAATCCTTATTTCTTTTTCTTCTTTCTTCTTTCTTTCTTTCTTTAAATTAATATTACTTATTTAGTAAGTAATACTAATAATTTTTCCATTTTCGTTTTTCTTTTTCTCTTTTTTTTAAATTTCTATTTTTTTGTATCTTGACTACGAGCAAATTCGCGCGCGCTCATACCACCACGCTGCCATCCTTTTAGTGCGTCGTCTTCTATAACATATGCGCTATTATTTAGTGTTTGCTTTACATTATCAAGCAACGGATAATTCGCATTATCATTAAAGCATTGCTCCATAGTATTATTAATAGTTTTTTTATTAAGGTCATTTTGCCCTGTTTTTAATTGAAATTCGGTCTCAATATCGCCTAAACCTTTACCTAAATATGGAACAGTTAAAAAAGGACGTGGATTTAAAGTTAGTTTACAAGCGGGACGAGTAATGTGTGTATATTTTAACTCGTTATTTGCCTCAATAGCGCATCCTTTAATACCACCTTCATGTGAACCATTATAAAATACATTTGGCTGGTTTAAGGCAAAATCTTGCGCTTTTGACATAGGACAAGCCGGATAGTAATTTTCTAAATTGTAGTTGGCATTATTAATGTTTTGAATATTTCGCTGGTCTATTGCTGGATTATCATTACCAATTCTTGACATTGCATCAAATGAATATGGATAAGCAGTAGTAGTCATTATATATTAATTTAATATATTAAATTAATATAATATTTTTATTAAATAAAAGTAAAAATAAGAAATAAGAAATAATAAATAAAAGTAAAAATAAGAAATAAGAAATAAGAAATAAGAAATAAATTATTAAAACATAACATGTCTAGGAATATTTCTAGAACACATTTCAACATCTCCATCTCTACATGATGCCATATTTCCATAACAAAACTTGGCAAATGCTTTTTGATTATTTGGAATTTTAGTATTTGCGGTTGTATAAAATTGTCGCATTGATTGTTCAAAATCAAAGTTGTTACTATCAAATTCATTTGCTCCACTATTAAATAATTTTTCCCTAATATTTTGTGGATTATCAAAATTACTTAAAATAAATTTTTTTGTTTCTTCATTAATCTTATCAACAACAGGTTTTTTATATGAGGGAGCTGCATCAAGTCTATTTGGGTTATCTTGAATTTCAGGTAACAAAACATTCATTGTTGGATTTACTTGTGTTGGATTAGTAAAATTATGTTTTACTTGATCATAAGCATCACTATTAGAAAATGTTTCTCTCATTTTATTGCTAACATTTCGTTTTTTCATTATATTATATAAAAAAATCAGTATACCTATAGCAATTAATCCACTAATTAATATATTTGTATTATTTAGAAATACAAATCCTAATACTGTTAACAATAGTATTACTCGTGTTATAGCATTTATTTTTTGTTCTTGACTCATATTTTCTTTTGGATACAATTCTGTTATTGAATTGCTACTAAATAATAGCAATGGATTTTCATACCAAATAGTGGTGCTAACATGATCATTGGCATGTTTTCTATATTTTCTCTCTTCTTTAGTTTCTGGTTCTGGTTCTGTTTCTGTTTCTGTTTCCATTTCTTTATCTTTTAGTTGACCTTCATTTTTTGATACAATTGGTTCTATAGTATTATAAGTCATATTATATTATATTAATGTTATAATTATTTTACTATATTAATTTTATATTTACTTTTTTCTATTTACTTTTTTCTATTTACTTTTTTCTTATTGTTTTCTCTTCGTTTAGAGTTTGTGTCATTACCTCTTGGAGTAGACTGATTAGAATGAGCTGTTTGATTTTTAAGCAGTGAATCAATAAAACTTGTATTATTATCCATATCTTTCATTAAGGAAGAGAGATTGGCAGTTAAATCGTCTAACTTGACATTATGGGAAGCCGTTTTTGATTCGGCATTTTGGCTAGTGCTATATGTTGGTTTTGGAATAGATGTTTCCGCTTTTTTCTTCATGCGTTCTCTCATTTTAGACATTTTAACATTTTGTTCCATCATATTTTGGAAAGCATTTGGATTGATTTTGCCACCTTTTGGCATCATTTTATCTAGATTCATAGACTTTAAAATATCGCTAAAATTATCCATGCCTGGCATATTTTTCATATTCTTAAATATACTAGCAGCCTCTTCTAAAAGCTCGCTTTCTTTTAATGATCCATCCTTCATTTTGCTAGAAATTTTATTATTAATATTGTTAATAAGACCTAATAATTTAGAAGGGTCTTTCATAAATCCTTTTAACACATCATTGACGTCATTAATATTGCCTATAGCTTCCATATCAATGTCTTTTGTCGTTTCTTCGGCAATTTCTTTTGCTAAAGATCCTATTTTTCCATTTATTAATTTATTTATGTGTGAAAACAATTCGTCTTTATCTGGAATAGCATAATCATTATTTGTTTCTGTTTGTTCTTTAGTATTTGCGTTATTAAAATTAGATGATAAATCATTTAGCATTTCATCAAATAATCCACTCATATTACCCATACCCATACCCATATTACCCGTATTGTTAATAGAAATGTCAAACATTTTGGTTATGTCTATGTTAGGAAACATAGATGTTTTTTTGTAATCTTTATTACTATTTTCTTCGTCTTCATCATCATCTTCATCATCGTCTTCATCATCATCATCTTCTTTTTCGTCGTCTCCGTCATTAGCATCTTTATTTTTATCTTTGTTAGCACTTTTGCGTTCTTTTTTTTCTTTAAATGAAAACATTTTAGATAGTTCATCAATAGTGCTTTCTAATTTAGATGAAAATTTATTACTATCAATAATTTTAAGTAATTCTAATGAATTACCAAAAAAAGACACATCGTCAATTGAGGTAATAATATTAAATAAAATTACTTGTAAATACTTCCATAATGTTTGTTTAGTTTTAGTGCTTGTATCATCATAATATAAGTCGGCAAAATCAATATCTGGTAAAAAAACCGTATTAATTAATGTATCACCAGTTTGCACTTTTGACTTATTTAAAAATATATCTTCATTTTGATATAAAATATCAATACTTCTTAGGGCAAATGTTCCTTTACAATATTCATATATAATATTAAGTGAGTTAAAGAAATATGGAGCAATGGTGCTTAACTCAATTGAGTTAACATATTCATCAACATTAATGTCATCGCTATAATTAGGTAGTTTATAATTAATAATAATTTGATAGTCACAATTATTTGCTATTTTGGCGCTAATTTTGTCACCAAAACTAGTATATAAATCATTTATTAGGTCTTTAATAATTTTATAAAAATTAAGTAGTGTAATTGCTTCATTAGTACTAATAGTAGTCATTATTACTAAATGTACTATTATAACTTTAAATAAAAAATTAGTTATTAATTATAAACTTGAAATTGTTAATTGTTAATTGTTAATTTAAAATAAACAAGACACTATAAAAAGTTTAAACAAGGTTTTATATGCTATAAAAATTAAGAACACTAGCAAAAGACAACCATAATAAGAGAGGAACTAATAAAATGGAAGATAGTTTACTATATTTATACGCTATTAATAAAAGAGTGCTAATTAATGTACATACAATATTAATAAAAGCATAAAATTTATTATAATCCCACAACATAGCCCAAGTAGAAAGAAGGATTGTCAAATATGCGTAAAAAAACACTAACTTTGGTCTTAAATACCATGAATAACCAAGTAATAATAATAATATAGGCCAAACAATAGCAAAAACATATGGTGGAGGCCTAAACCACAGCTCTTGACCGCTCTCCTTAGATATTGGATAAAAGAAAGCTATTCCATTTACGGCAATTAATGGAATAAATAAATATATGCGTTTATCCATTATATAATAGTGCTATATTAACAAAAAAACAAATTTTATAGTTATAAAATAAATAATATTATTTAGTAATATATAAATGGCCTATAAAAACAAAAAAAGTGCTAAAAGAAAACATAAAAAATATAGAAGACGTACTAAAAAAGGTGGAGTTGTTACACTTGTAGTTAATCCAGTTAATTTACAAGCTACTAGAAAGAAGAAGTCGCCTAAGATGAAAGATGATGACACGGAGGCCATTCGGGCTCTAGCAAATGATTACACAAAAGGGGCTTTGGATAATGCACTATCTATTTTTTCACGTCAACAACAAGAACCACCTATAAATGTAACTATTCATAGCACATCTAGAGCTAAGAGACAAGGTCCAACTCCTGGCCAAATTAAAAAGGCAGAACAAAAAGCATTAGCTAAGCAACTAAAGGAAGAAGAAAAGGCGCAAAAGAAAATAAAAAAAGAACAAGAAAAGGCGCAAAAGAAAATAAAAAAAGAGGAAGAGCAGGCTGCAAAAGACGTTACTATAGCAGGTATAGATCAAGCATTATCTAGTATGTATGGTCAACATTACAAAGCAAGTGGCCCAAAACTAAGAAAAAGAAGTTAAAGAAGTTAAAGAAAACACTTACTAAAACAACTTAAAAAGAAACACTCTAATTAATGGAGTTACGTTGTTGCTCTAAATTTTTGATATTTACATTGCCCACTTTATCGGGAACATAATCATCCGGCGGTGTTTCTATACTATCAGAATGTTCTATAGTAGCATAACTATATAATTGTCTTAGTCCACCGCTTCCTTTGGCAGATAATTCGTCACTATTTTGGTCTAAAAAACTATAATTATCAGACACAACACCACACGACATTCCATCAAATTTAAATGCGCTTGGTTCTCCATTATAATTAGTAGCTTTTTGTGTAACTGCTTGTTCCACTGGTTTCAAATACTCAGTAATATCATTTCCAAACAGCACTTTATAATTTTGATTAATTATCATTAATGCCGGAACAGCACTAACAGTATGTGGAAGTAATATTTCTTGATTATTTTCTAAAACAACATAAGTAGTATTGTTTTTCTTTATGCGCTTATCAATACATATATAATGTATAGTATTTTTTAGTCCAGACTTTGATAAAAGTGTCAATAATTTTTTACAATTGTCGCAATAATTACTATAATATAATATTGAACCCATGTTGTTTATATTACTTTTAGTAATATTTTTTAATATTATTTTTAACTAAATACTTTAACTAAATACTTTAACTAAATAGTTAAAAATAAATATATTATAATTAAAAATTGAAAATATAAAGTCAAATTATAATTATACTATATAATAATGTCGTTCAAAGCAAGAATCACAGATGTTGATGAAAAAAATGGCACATTAACATTTACACTTAGTAATGTAAATGTTAGTTATGCTAATGGATTACGCAGAATTATTTTATCAGAAATTCCAACTCTTGTTATAGAAAGTTATCCATATGAAAAAAATAATGTGTCAATATACACTAATAAATCCCGCTTAAATAACGAATTGCTAAAACAGCGTTTAAGCAGTATTCCAATTCATATTGAAAGCCCATATGAATTCCCGCTTGATGAATATATTTTAGAAATTAATAAGGCAAATGCTACTAATACTATTATTTATGTTACTAGCGAAGACTTCAAAATTAAAAATATTAAAACAAATAAATACTTAACACAAGCGGAAGTAGGCAAAATCTTCCCTCCTGATCCAATTAGCGGTGACTTTGTAGAACTATTACGCCTTAGACCACAAATTGCGTCAAATATGGATAAAGAGCAGCTACATTTGGAAGCAAAATTTAGCATCAGTAATGCCAAAAATGACGGTATGTTTAATGTCGTAAGCACTTGTAGTTATGGAAATACAGTAGACTTGGTAAAAATCAAAGATGCCTGGGAAGTAAAATCGGCTGAGTTAGCTAAAAGTTATAGCAAAGAAGACATAGAAACAATTAAGAAAGATTGGTTAATTTTGGATTCAAAGCGCATCTTTATAGAAGACAGCTTTGATTTTATTATAGAAACATTAGGAGTATATAATAATTTTAAGATTGTTGAATTAGCGGCATCTATTTTAATTAAAAAACTATATAGCTCATTGGAAAAAATCAAAATAAATAATGATTTTATTAGTCTTTCTGACGACACTATGGAAAATTGTTATATTATTACACTTGAAAATGAGGATTACACAATTGGTAAAATTTTGGAATATAATTTTTATAGTAAATACTTTCTAAAATCAAAGACTTTAAATTATGTGAGTTTTCTAAAAAAACATCCACACGACACATTTAGTATTATTAAATGTTCTTATAAAACACAAATTACTAAAGAAGATATTTTATTGAATCTTGAAGAATGTGTAAATGACGCTATTTTAGTAATCAATTCTATTAAAGAATATTTTGCTTCAAAGTAAATAACAGGTTTTATAAAATAGTATATTAAAAATAGTATATAAACAGTATAATCTATACTATATATATGGTCCTTTTTTACACTATTGCAGTAACCAAAAACAAAACAACAATTTATATGAAAGTTCCTTATGATTGTTTATCGCAAAAGCAAAAAATGCATAGAGGCATTGTTAAACCCACTTCTAAACTTATTAAACCTAATGTGTTAGAAAAAAAAGAAGATGTTGAAATTCCTTAGCATTAGTTTTTTTCCTTAGCTCTTATTTATTATTTATGAAATTTATATACTATATAATATTTTATATACTATATATATGGTACTTAAATTTAAAGATGGAATTACACCAGAAGATGTAATATTAGAAATATTACAAGCACCAGATACAACAATTATATTACTTTCAGAAACTCACCAGATTGACAAGCCTAAAGAGATTGGGATTGTGGTATTTGTATTACAAATAACATTTGCTGAAAGATTTAAAGATGCTTTTGACAGAAGCGGTCTACCATTATCAAGTGATAAAGTAATAATACTTAAGTTTTTTGTATATAATGATAATCCTATAAGCGGACAAATTGTTGATAATGAGGTGAATACACAAACAAGACTTGCTTTACAAGAGACTAGTCAACAAATATGTCCAAGTGTTGTATATGACAAAGATATAACAGGGGATATAATAGATAACGCAATTTACGATTTATTACACAATAGAAACGCGATAATAAAAGTAAGCTCGGTCACCGGTATTGTAACTAATGAAGATAAACTTATCACTATGTATGCATATATCTTATCCTATATTAAATCTTGTTTTCCAACACAAGAGACATTTGATATTTTAAAAAAAAAAGCATTTTTTATGGAATTTTTTTCATGTAAATCATTACGTAATTTTTGTGATATACCTCAATATTTTGCCGAAGGACAACCAGTAACAAGTATAGATGGTATTCCATTAACAATAGGTCATACTCCTAACACCCCAAACTTAGTATTAGGATTAGATAATAGGTCTTTTAAAACGATGGCTCTTCATTATGTAACACTAAAATTATTTAAATTGAATTGTATTCATGGTGATTTACATGCTAGTAATGTATATGTTTTACTAGATGGAACAAACATAGTTTTTTTAGTAATTGATTTCGGAAATGGAAAGATTGATGATAATCTAAGACTTAAATTATATAAAATACCCGTTATACAAGGCTATAAAGACTATACACCTGAGAATAAAAAGAAGGCGATGAATTGGTTGCTTGACCTTTTATTACAAAAAAATTGTTTCAGAACAAAAGATCATGCTATATATTTAACATCAAATTATTTACATCTATTAACATTTTCAGATGTTGCTGATGATATGTATAAATATATTAAAATTCTCAGTGATAATAAAAGAATTAGTAGAGACTATTTTAAGGCGGCAATTTACATTAATATGTGTGTAGAAATAAATAGTTATTTTCCTTCCACATTTAGTAAGCACATTGAAGTAGGACAATTTGCATATGCGTCTCTTTATTCTTGTTATAAAGATTTAATAACAGAACAGATGTGTAATCAAATAATTGAACAATGTTTATATCCAATAATCGACACCAAACCAGAGCCAAAAAGAGCAAAGACAACTGGTGGTGGTTTCATTTATAAAAATAGAATTAATAAATTTATAGCAAGTAAGCAAATAAATAATAAAAGTAAAAAAAGTAAAAAAAGTAAAAAAAGAAAAAATAAAACTATAAACAGAAAAAAAAGTAGAAAAATAACAAGGAAAAAGCTACAAAATAGAAGACAAAAGTAGTATTACAATTAAACATAAGTGCTATACTTGACTATAAGCAGGCAAGTCCTTGTTATCATCTTCATCTAAGTATATGTCTATTTTTGCATCATTATTTTTTAAAAATGGACTATTGTTACTATTATTGTTAGTGTTAATTGGTTCATTATTAATTTTTTTCTTTAAAAAGCTACAAAAGTTTCCCATATTATTAAATAGTATATATATATATTTATACTATTTATTATATATTTATATTTTACTATTTATACTATACATTATATATATA
>Ga0187844_10002312_pt1 | contig 13600 bp, 13 predicted proteins | sample SpaLakP09_SKY_50_FD_134517 | JGI IMG/M metagenome (GOLD analysis project Ga0187844, IMG submission 134517) | Oligotrophic lake water microbial communities from Sparkling Lake, Wisconsin, USA - SP09_SKY_50 | ecosystem: Environmental > Aquatic > Freshwater > Lake | place: USA: Sparkling Lake...
ATGTTAATTTTATTTGCTGGCGCTAATACAACATATAGCGCTTTTCCTATGGTGGTTAATTTCGTTGCCCAAGATGGTTATCTGCCAAATTGGCTGACTAAACGCGGTCACAGACTTAATTTTTCAAATGGTATTTTAGTTTTGACAGCTGCAGCAATGATTTTAATTTTAGTTACAGGTGCCTCAGTTGAACATTTAGTTGCCTACTACGCACTTGGGGTATTTACCGCTTTCACTCTTTCAGGTCTTGGTATGGCAAAACATGCTAAGACTCACAAAATAGGCTCCTGGAGAGCTAAGTTTATTATCAATGGTTTATCAGGTGGTATATCACTGCTTGTAGTTTTAATATTCGCAGTTGTTAAATTTAATCAAGGTGCTTGGGTAGTAGTTGTTATGACGCCAATATTAGTTTATGCATTTTTAAGACTCCGAAAGCAATACACAAGAGAAAATGACGCCCTAAATATAACTGTGCAAAGCTCACGTGCTACCTCAATTACTAGGCATGATGTGACGGTGCTAATTGATAACTTTGATCTTGCTGCAATAGGAGCAATTAGATACGCCAGAAGTTTAAACCCAAGAAATCTCTCTGCTGTTCACTTTGTAATTGATGATCGAAAAGCTGAAAACTTAAGTATTCAATGGGCCAAAAATGAAGCGTGCGCAGATGTGCCACTTGAATTAGTTGATTGCCCAGATCGCAGGCTTGCTAATGCCGCAGTAGATTACGCAATTAGGGCAACGAGTGATAAGGATGTTGAATTAACTTTACTTCTACCACGTCGTTCTTACTCTAAGTTATTTGGTTGGTTACTCCATGATCAAACTGCAGAAGATATCGCTCGTCCTATCTCACAGTTAGAGCGAGTAGTGGCAACGATTGTTCCATTTGATGTTGAAAAAATAATCTCAGGTCATGTCCCTTTAGTTGCACCTATTAAGAAAAAAACTTCTCCTAAAAATGATCAACCGATTCGGGCGCAAAGTGCCTTTTCTAAAACAGATACCGTGGTTAAGAAGAGTGAACCAATTAGTCACTACGCAGAGAATATGACGCCAATTAGTAGCATTACTTGGCGAAAGCGAGCTCATGTCCAAGGAAAAGTTAACTCAATTAAGGCCGCTCCCTCTGATTCATCCCCATTAGTTGAAGTTGAGATCTGGGATGAAAGTGGCGGCGTTACATTACAGTTTTTAGGCCGTCGAGAAATTTCAGGTCTTGAAGTTGGATCTGAAATGCGAGCTGAAGGTATGGTGGGGGAGAATAACGGTCAGTTAGTTATTTTAAATCCATCATATGAAATTGTTATTTGACTAAATTTAGTGTTGTAAAAATCATGATTAAAGTACTATTTATCAATAACTAACACATTCTCTTTGTTAGGTTAGAATAATTAAATGAAACATATTGGTTTAGTCGCTTCAATAAATGGGTTGGGTCATGCGAGGCGATTAATGTACTTGGCTTTGAGCTTTCAAGATATGGGAATTTTGACTACAGTTTTTGCTACACAAAAACAAATTAAATTTTTATTGCCTGAATTAGATTCCTTAGGAAAAAAAGTAGATTTTGAAGAAATCTCAAACTACGGAATCGATGGTCCTGTTTGGCTGAATAATGGATGTTTAATTGAAAGTCCACCAAAGCAAATCATCGACCTTATTAGGAGATATGACCTAATAGTATCTGATAACGTAATTTGGCCAATTGAATTCAACCAAAAGTTTGTATTATTCGGACACTTTAATTGGCTAGACTATTGGAGCATAAAAGGCCAATCTAAATTTTCACTTGATACCTTAAATATTTACATAAAGGAAAAAAATTTACTCAATGGAGTAAAATACTGTTTGCAATTTAAAGATTTTAAACTTAAAGGTGATCTCATGACCAAAAATTCCATAGGAATTAAACTGTTGAAGTACGGTTCAGATGTGTTTTTTCCGCTTAAAATTAATGCTAACAGTGTTTGGATTGCTCAGGGTACTACTCAACTATATAGCAGTAACATACCAAATCAAATAGGTAAATCGTCCTTAAATATTTTTCAAAAAGAAACTTTTAACCTTATAAATTCTCAAAATAAACCCTCAATCGTAATTGGAAGGCCAGGATTAGGAACTATTAGAGATTGCCTTGCGGCAGGAATCTTATTCATTCCAATTGAAGAAGAACAAGACCCAGAACTTGAATCAAATATTGATAATTTGAAAAATTTATTACCTGTTCTTACTCTTCCAGTTAACCAATCCAATTTTTATGAAATATTGCAAAAAATTAATTCAGATAAACTTTCATTAGAGGCATGGTCAAATATCTGGCCAGATATTTCACAAAGTTGTGCGGATTCATGCGAACAAATTCTTAATTTGGCACTCTAGACCAGTAAGATTACTTCATGTTTCCCACTACGAATATAGATGAATTTTTTGTCAACGAAAATGCTGGATTTGAGGTATTACTCAGTGTTTTAAGTAAGCAGGTCAACTCTAACTATGGGTCTGGGTTTGCAATTGTTTTGGACTCAGATGGAAATATGGTAGGAATAGTTGAAGACTCAGATCTAAGAAAATTTTATCATCAAAATCCATCTAAGAATCCAAGAATAAAAGATGTTATGCAAACTAACTTTATTTCAGTTTCTAATAATTTGAATGAGACCGAAGTTATAAGTGAAGTTATTTCACAAATGGATTCTAGAGGGTGGGCTACAAGTTTGCCTGTAAAGATTATTCCGGTACTTGATACTCTTAAGCCAATCGGTTTAATTGATGCCGAAGAAATTCATTCAGTCATTCAGCAACATAAGAATAATTATATAGTTGTAGGTTTAGGCTACGTCGGGCTGACGTTGGCTTTGTCACTTTCTGCCTTAGGAAGACGTGTCTATGGGTTTGACGCCGATGTAAATCGAATAGATCAATTACTTAAACTTAAATCGTATATATTAGAACCTGGAATAGATTCACTATTAAAAAAGCATTTGAATAATAATTTTCATGTTAATAGTAAGCTTTTTTCAGTAAATGAAAAACCCGGAAACCAGAATACTTATTTTATCTGCGTTGGTACTCCATTAAGGTTAGATAAAACTCCTGATTTGGAGCCGATCTGGAGTGTGGTTAAGGAGTTGCTCAAAATTATAAAAAATGGTGATGTAATTGTGATGCGATCTACAGTTCCAGTTGGCTTAGGAAAAGAAATAGTTTCGTTTATCGAGTCAAAATTGAACTGGTCAGTAGGTATAAATTTTCATTATATTGCCGCTCCGGAAAGAACTGTCGAGGGCAACGCACTAAGAGAAATAATAGAGTTACCCCAAATAATGTCTGGCGCAACTGCATCATGCCAAGTTATAGGTTTAAACATATTTAGAGGCTTAGTGAATTCTGTAACGCCAATTGATAAAATTGAAGGTGTCGAGCTAGTAAAAATCATTGGTAACGCATATAGAGACTATGCTTTTGGATTTGCTAATTACTTTATTGAAATTTGCCGACGCTACGGATTAGATATCAATCAGATAATCGAATCTTCGAATCGTGGCTACCCAAGAAGTAACATCTCAAGCCCATCACCCGGTGTAGGTGGTCCTTGTCTTTCAAAAGATACATACTTTTTGCCTAAATCTGATGATGACCAGGAAATTTCACCTTTAATTGCAGTGAGGAATGTAAATGAGAAAGTGCCGAGTGAATCTGTAAAATTCATAAGCGGAATTATTCCAAATCTTAATGCATATAACTGTATTGGAATAGGAATAGCTTTTAAAGGAGTTCCCGAAACTAATGATTTTAGAAATTCTCCTTCCATTGATTTTTTAATCTCCTTAAGTAAAATTGTAGATTTTATAAAGGTTTGGGATAATGCAATCGTAAATACGAATTCTAATTTAGAATTCCCTTTTGATACAGAATTAGATACTTACGATTTTTATGCAATATTGAATAATAATCCAAAAAATATTGACTTTTTCAATAAAAAAGTGTTAACTTCAAATACCGATGAAATTCTAGTTTTTGATCCCTGGCGAATGATAAAACCAAATCAGATTATCTATGCTAGCAGAGTTAAACTTGTACATTATTTTTCGCTGTCGCACTATGAGAAATTTTATATTTAAGTGAAGCAAAACTATATAGTAGTACCGGCTCGTGCTGGATCTAAGGGAATAGCTAACAAGAATTCAATAAAAGTCAGAGGTAGGTCTCTTACCGTTAGGTCGCTAGTTCATGCAAGAAATATCTTGCCGGATGAGAATATAATCCTTAGTACTGATAGTGAAAAAGTTATCTCCGAAGTTGCTGAATTTTTTGGGATTAAGTCGTATGAACTTGCGTTAAATTCAATTAGTAAGTTAGGACAGTTTAATATTCATTATCGGAACTCGGCTTTATCTTCGGACTCGACTCTAATTAGTGAAGTACTCTTTACAATTAGGGATTTATTAGATGCGATGGCTAAGTCTATTAATGTGATTTGTTTATTGCAGCCGACAACTCCGTTCAGGAGTTTGAGTGAGTTAAATAGTATGAAGTCAATTATCTTCAATAGCGGTAATCCTGAGTTCTCTTTAGTCAGTGTTTGCACTGTAGATGATTTTCATCCCGCTAGAATGTACAACATGAATTCCAATAAAGATCTTGAACAATTAGGAGGTTTTGAAAAGTATCAGTATTTTAGAAGACAGGACCTCCCCGATGTGTACATTAGAGATGGTGGTTTTTACATTATTGGTGACTCATTAGTTGCAGGTGGAATACAATATGCTGATCGACCTAAAAGTTTTATTCGCAAGTTTCCCTGGTCTATTAATATTGACAGTAGGAAGGATCTAGTTCTCGCACAGAACATTACGACAACTGAAATAATGGAGGACCCTAATGAACTCTAATACATTAAATCTAATTGCAGAGTTTTGCCAAAATCATTTGGGAAACCCCTCCAACTTAGAACAGATGGTTATTGAAGCTAAAAAAAGCGGTGCTACGCATGCAAAAATTCAAGGGTTGTATAGTGAAGAAATTACTCAGCGCGAGGAATTCGAGGACAAAAATGGCAAGATCTATAGGCCCTATGAGAAAGAAGTAACAAGGCTTAAAGGTTTAGATCTAAGCTTTGAAACCGAAAAATGGTTTGTTGAATTTTGTCTAAGTAATTCAATCATTCCGATGATTACCGTGTTTACCCATAGAGGTGTTGAAAGGGCAAAATTAGCTGGATTTAAAAGCATAAAAATTGCAAGCTACGATTGTTCTTCAAAACCGATTATTAAAAAGGTTCTAGAGTTTGCAGATGAAATTGTAATCTCGACTGGGGCAACTTACTGGCAGGAAATTATAGATACTGTTGAATTACTGAATAATTTTAAAAATAGCTCCCAGAAAATTGCACTTTTGCATGCTAGAACTATTTATCCTACCCAGCTTAAAGATTTTGGTATTTTAAGAATGTCAGCACTAGCTGCATTTGGATTTGAAATAGGACTTTCAGATCACACTAAGCCAGAAGAAACGGCACTAATAGCGAGTAAAATAGCGATTCTCCTTGGAGCTAACTATATAGAGCGCCATTTCACAATTTTAGGCAAAGAAGATACTAAAGATGGTCCTATTTCCATTACTCCTGCAGAGCTTAAAGAGTTAAAAAACTTTTATGAGAAATCAAAAATAGAACAGTTGAGTGAGATAAGTAAAAAAGATTTACTCAGTACCTTAGCTTGTCCATCTTTAGAACCAACTGAAGAAGAAATTACTAATAGATCTTACTATCGTGGGCGAGTAGCATCAAAATACAAAAATAAAGTTGTTTACAGTTGGGAAGAATTAGATATTGAAGCCTAAAATATTGATCGTTGGCAATGCAGTAGTAGGTTCAAACATACTAGATTTACTTGGAAAGCAACTCGAATTAATTAAAATTGATTCGAGTGAGCTACTAAGTAATGCGACTAATTTGAAGGATGTTTCAGCCTTATGGATCCATTTTGATACTTTTTTGGATAAAAGTTTTTTAAATAAAATTTCACATATTCCATACCTAATTTCAACAACGACAGGCTTAACTCATATCTCAAAAGAGATACAAGATCACTACGGTACAAACCTGATTTCCTTACGTAATAGAATTAGTTTACTTTCAAAAGTTACTTCGACTGCTGAGCATGCTTGGTCATTAATAATGCATTGGAACAACAATATATCAGAGGCATTTGATTCAGTGGAAAAAGGCAATTGGGAAAGAAAAAATTTTTTTAGACACCAACAGTTATCAGGAAGAACTTTAGGTGTTATTGGATTTGGTCGCCTCGGGAAGATGGTTGCAAATTTTGGGGCCGCTTTTAAGATGAATGTATTAATATATGAAATTGAATCGGAAGCAATCAAACAAGCTGAGAATTCGAATTTTAAAATTGTAAAGTCGCTAGGTGATTTGTTTACTGATTCTGACATAGTTTCTATAAATGCTAGTTATAACGTAGGGGACAAGCCAATTATTACAAAAGATGTTTTGAGTTCAATCAAAAAATCTATGCTGCTTGTAAATACTGCTCGGGCAGGGTTAGTTAATGAACAGTCAATTATTGAAGAGATTAATTATCGGCCATTTTTACATTACTACACTGATGTTTTGAGCTGTGAAGAAAACGGTACAAATTTACAAAACTCTGAAATTTGGAAAATCTCAATCCAAAGTGAACGAATCAAAATCACTCCCCACTTAGGAGGCGCCAATTTAGAAGCGGCGATGCTATGTGAGAGCGAATTATTAAATGAATTTTTAAAGAGAATAGGGCTGCAAGATAAATAGATGGTTGATCGGCTTTATTCAAATTATCAGCGCTTGATTTTGAAAAAATTTTTGATTAACTCTGCACATTCATCCTTTAACACTCCACTTATAACTTCGATTTTAACAAGTGCCCTTGGATCTCGAATTAGATCCCATGAAGTTCCGACTGCACCAGCTTTTTCATCAAAGGCGCCAAATACAACCCGTGATAACCGGCTCTGCAAGATAGCACCGGCACACATTGCACACGGTTCAAGTGTTACTACTAAAGTTAAATCGTCAAATCTATATGAATTTTGATTTTTCGCTGCATCTCTAATTGCCATTAGTTCTGCGTGAGCTAGAGGATCATTACTTTTTTCCCGCTCATTTTTTCCCAAACCAAGTATTTTACCTCTTTCGTTAACAACTACTGCGCCAACTGGTACATCATTATGTTCTGCCGCATCCTGACCTAATTGTATGGCGATGCGCATTAATGATTTATAATCCACTAATTTCTTTCAACCAGCTTATCAAATTGTTCACCAAGTCCTAATCTATATGCAATTGCCTCTAATTGTTCTTCTGGGTACAGTTCTGTATCATCTAAAATTGTGAGTAGCTCCATCTCGCTTATACCTAAATCTGAGAGCAGATCAATATCCCCGCCTGGTTGGGAATCATCTCCTTCTTCTGGAAACTCTAAATCTAAAATTTCAATCAAATCTGCTGCTGTTTCATAATCTAAGGCGAATGTTAAATCTGAAATCATCATGCGTATCTGGTCTCCTAGAACTCTTGCAATGATTACAAACTCATCTTCTATAGCGATTAATGCAATAGCCCCACCATTTGTTTGTTGACTTTTTAGAGCATCGATGATTAAGCCGATATCCCTAGTTGAGTTTAGGGCGGAGGCATCCCACCTACCATCTTCATGCCAGGCAATGCAGCCGAAATCATTAAACATGTTAACTAATACCTCCTCGCACTTCATTTTGCCCAAGTGGCTTTTCGCGCCCTAATTCTCCCTTTAATCCGGCGTAATTGGTAGTAGGGCTAAGGGATTGTAGAGTTACATGTATGAAAATTCATATTGCAGACCATCCACTGGTTACGCACAAGTTAACGGTACTACGGGATGAAAAAACAGATTCACCTACCTTTCGCCAATTAACTGAGGAGATTGTCACCCTGCTTGCATACGAAGCAATGCGAGAGATAAAAACTCATCCAGTAACCGTTAAGACTCCAGTGGCCACTGCAAATGGAGTACAAATCACAAAACCACTTCCAGTGGTTGTACCGATTTTGCGCGCAGGACTTGGCATGCTTGAGGGAATGAGCAGACTTGTTCCAACAGCTAAGATTGGATTTTTAGGAATGGTGCGAGATGAAAAAACATTAAAAGCATCTGCCTATGCCAATAGATTGCCAGAAGATTTAAGTAATCGACAGTGTTACATCTTAGATCCAATGCTTGCTACTGGTGGCACATTAGTTTCTGCAATTGAATTTCTAGCAGCAAAGGGTGCGGTAGATATAACAGCAATCTGTATTTTAGCAGCTCCAGAGGGGGTAGCTTTCTTAGAAAAGGTATTTGCGCTACGTGAGTTAAATTTGAAGTTAGTAATTGGTGCATTAGATGAACGTTTAAATGAGAAGGGTTACATAGTTCCTGGACTAGGCGATGCAGGTGATCGATTGTACGGTGTAGTTTAAATGAAAATATGTTTCCTAGTTATGGCATAATAATTCTTATGAAAAATAACACTTAAAGTCATGACAAATAATCGATAATGTATAACTTTGCAGCGACTTTTGATAGCCAGCTATCGCCAATTGCTCCTTTCTTATTTTACTTAGTAATTGGCGTTGTAATTTTTATTGAAACAGGCTTATTAATTGGTTTTTTTCTCCCAGGGGATTCCCTGTTGTTTAGCGCAGGTTTAGTTGTAGCAGCTAGGGATAATATGAATATTGCTATTCTAATTTCGGTAGTTTTCTTAGCTGCATTTTTTGGCGATCAAGTTGGCTACGTAATTGGTAGAAAAGTTGGCCGGCCTTACTTAGAGCGGCGGAATACCCCAAGAATGATGCGAATGTTGGCTAGGTCTGAAAAGTTTTATGCTCGCTATGGTTGGTGGTCAGTTGTAATTGCTAGATATATTCCTTGGGTTAGAACCTTTGTACCACCAATCGCTGGCACGGTAAAAATGAATTACTACCATTTTTTATCCGCAAATGCATTAGGGGCAATACTTTGGGGAGTTGGGATAACACTAGCTGGCTTTTACTCCGGCTCTATTGAATGGGTAAAAGATATTTCGTACTTCCTTGCAGCATTCTTTATCACCGGTTCAATAATTTCAGGAATTGTTAATTACCGGCGAGATAGGCGAGTTTGACCATTTGCTATCACACCTAAATAAGAGACTAGGATGCCAGCTAATAAGTACCAGGAGATAAAGGTCCCAGTAGTTGGAGCGAATACATCAATTACTAATGAACCGAATAACATCCCACCGACACTAAACAATGTAAAATCTAAAACTCCAAGGTGTTGAACCGCAACGGCAGAAATGGCTATATAGATCACACCTATTGATCCACCTAAAAACATCCACCAGGGGCCAGTTGAAAGGTTCATGATTGAGTGGTCGCTAAACAAAGATCTTAAAATTAGTAAGAGAAGTAAAAACATAGTGCCTGTTATAAAATTTAATTGTGAGGTAGCAAAACTTGTATTTGAGTAGGAATTGATCTGTCCATTAAGCGCACGTTGAACTCCTACCCAGCCACCAGCAATTACCGCTAAAAAAATTGCCACCGGAGAAAAATTATTCAATGAAAATCTATCCCAAGCTGAAATGATTACTGAAAGAACTGTAATAAATGCAACAACTAATCTTCTAATTGTCACAACTGTTTTTCTATTACCAATTAATCCAACGTGGTCTACCCAAAGTGATATCACAGTCTGTCCAGCAAGGGACGCTACAGAAAATAAGACCACTCCAACAATCGGCACTACATATGTTTGTATGACAACAAATGAAGCACCTAATACCCCAGCGCCCAGTCTCCATTGACTTAAGGATTTATTTGCTACTGCCTTTAATATTTCTTTAAATCCAACCCTAATATCTTTTCTGATGAATGAAACTAGTGAAACAACTATCAATCCACTGCCGAATGACACCAAGGCAGCCTCAAGCGAGTCGCCCATTTCAGCAGATAACTCCCCATTGATCCTGGATTGGCTCGCTATTAATACACCAGAAAGCGCTGATAGCAACTCTAGACGATGTTTTTTTGCGGATTTAGTAATGTCGCCAACCTCTTTACTACTTCGTGAAAATAATGACATCAAAATTAGTGCACCTTAAAAGTATATAACTCATGGCAAGGTTTGGGTAGGATTAGACTAAATATGCAGGACCCACGCTCGCCCGAAAGTAATTGAGTATTTATCATCATCTATTCTTCCGGTGCGTAAAATCAAAACTGAAGACACAACGTTTAGCGCATTTAAGTCTACTGACTGTAATATATGTGCGTGGTGTTATATCGATTAAAGCAGTTAATAAGAGATGCTTTTTTATACATTGGGAATCCATTTGATTTATTTGGTTTTTCGCCTCAACATAATAAATTGATTGAATTAGGCCCATATAATTCTGTACTTCATATTGGTGCAGACATAGGACAAGAATTATCACTATATAAGTTCATGGGAGTTAAGCGGATAATTTGGGTCGAGCCAAATAAGAAATCAATTTTAAAGCTCAAACTTAGAACCTTTTTTTACCCTAGCATAAAACATGAATTTATAAACGCTTTAATCTCAGATACAACAGGAGAGTCAGTGGTTTTCTACGAATATAATAGATCAGGGGCAAGTTCAGTATTTAAACCTACACAAGAATTCCTCGATTCCAATAAAAAAAGATATATTTCAAAAACTGTGAGTTATGTTTCGTCTACGATTAGTGACGCATTAGGTCAAAAAATAGTTTTTGAAGGCAGAGATAATTTGTTAGTAATTGATACGCAATGTAGCGAGTTTCAAATATTAAAGACTATTTCACAAGATTTAATTTCAAAATTTAGAGTACTTATGTGTGAAATTTCTATTGACCAATATATTGTTGATTATTCAGCTCAAGATTTAGTTGATCTAATTCGCAATTTAGGTTACAAGGAAGTGTTATCGCCTATCAGAAAATCTGATGATGGCGTTTATGTTAGGAACAACAGTCATTAATTTTGATTTCCGGTTATTGACTACATTTATCTATAAATTTAAAGCATTTTCATGATTCATGGCCCAATAACTACTTGAACCGATTTTTGAGTCAATATTACTTATTAGATTAATTTTATTTTAATGCCAAACTCACTACTGTGCACCTAAAATAGCAAATCTAATCTTCTAGAATTTTAAAACTTCATTATCATTAAATCTCTTGAACTTGCTTAAAAATCCTTGTTCAACAATCTAATATGATAGAATTAAATATGAGTCGTACTCCACAAAAAAGAACTCTGTATATTTGTTTGTCTAATAGTATAATTAATAAGGAATATACAGAGTTTTTTCCCTATACTCAGCTTGCAAAAACCTATGAAATTATACCTATATTTGGTAAAGCTATTTTCAAAGGCGATCAAAAGTTTGTACAGGTTAGATTTCACAGGTTAACAAGAACAATTCACGCCATCATTCATTACTGCATAATGTGGTACCGGCGATATAGCACGCTTGCGTTCAAACTTCGCGCATATCAGTATTTTGGAACAAAACAGGAAATTAATGCAACATCAAATTTTGGTCTCTATAATGGAAGGCGACACGAGTCAACTACTACATTCTTCGTGCGTGTTTTTGGAAATAAATTTGGTATTTCGTTTCTTACAAAGTTATTGGAGTTCTGCTTTAAAATTGAAAGTCGACGCAAAGTCAATAAAGTTGATTTTACGAAAGCTTTATTGCTATTACCGTACCACGGCGGTATCAGTTTAGAATTTGATTTTCTTGTTTGGTTAAGTAGAAAGAGTGGTTCTAAATCTATTGCAATTCAACAAAATTGGGATAATGTCAGTTCAAAATCTTTCCTATTTCAACATCCTTCAATTTTTCTAACCTGGGGTAAACAGTCATCTTCTCATCTACGCACAATTCAGGCTTACCGTGGCGAAATAACAGAAATTGGTTGTTTTAGGTTAAATGAATTTTACTTGGAGAAGTTAAAACTTGAGTTGCGATCTAGCGAACATGGCTTGTCTAAAAGTGTAGACAAGAAAGTTAAAATCCTTGTCATTGGAACAGGTCCTGGAACCTTCGACTTTGACATCATTAAAATGGTTATGAAAGCGATGCACGACAATTCAATTATAGACTTCGAGATTACATATAGACCTCATCCGTACCTTGTATCAAAATCTGGAGTATCAGAATCTGTAAAAAATTTACAGGGCTTAAAAATGAATATTCCTACAGGTGATGAAAAAAATAGCCAGAGACTAGGATATATTCTGGAATCGGATGTAATTATCAGCCTTTATTCAACAGTGCTCTTAGAGGCAACTATCTTGAATAAACCATGCATTATTCCAGCATTTGTCCCAGGACCAAAAGGTTATGATACTAGTAACTTCTTGGATGATTTCAGTCACTATTCTGGACTATCAAGCTTGGGTACGATTAGAGTCGCAAAATCTTCGAAAGAATTTTTCAGTCTTTTAACTGAGTTAAAATCAGTTCAGACTCAAATACATACCTCCGAAAAATTTTTAAATTGGTTCTGTAAAAATACCAATACTGCACAAGTTCTTACTGAGGTAATCAATAGTAATCTGCCTTGATTTGATTCTAATAACTGAAATTCTGTTTCGAGATTTGCAAATCTTAAATATACATAATTTTATGATTGTGAACTTTTGATTAAAAATCCAAACTTTTTTGTAGATATGTTAAATCTCCGTAACCACGCATCAAGATAAGATTGTTAATTCTGCAGAATTCATCTACAGCTTTTTTAACGCCAGGCCATTTCTTTTTCGCTGAATCACCATCGTAGTCATCCAATAACACAACACCTCCTGGCAAAAGATATTCAAAAAAATAGTTTAATGAATCTAGTGTGGGCTCATAAAGGTCTAAGTCAAGTATTAATAATGCTATGGGCGAACCATCAAATTTCTGAAGTGAGTCAGGTATATAACCTTGGATAAACCTAACTCCAGCAACTTGATCTTTACTAGCTCCCGTGGCTAAAAGGTATTCTTTTACAAAGGACACAGAAAATTCCTTATATTTTGGCTTACTTTGTGCGTTGAAATTTGGTAAATCTTGTTTTGACCCTTTTGGAAATCCTTCAAAAGAGTCGAATGCATAAATCTTGCGTTTATCTAAGTGAAACTCTTGGTGTCTAATGCACATTCTCAAGCCTTGCCCAGAACCAACACCTACCTCTAGAATCGCCCCATTCAAGTGAAGGGTTGTTCTAAATAATTCATATCTAAAAATGGACTTTGTTACCTTTTTATCTAGGCCGACAAAATCAGGAACTTTGACTAAAGTTTCATTATTCTTCGAAAATCTTAGAAGAAACTTAAGTATAGATTTAACTTTTCTGAATAACATTGTATTTTTTCCCGTCTTTCTGTTTAAAAAATTTTATGAAAAATTCTTTGTGCGCCCGCAGGGATTCGAACCCCGAACCTTCTGATCCGTAGTCAGATGCTCTATCCGTTGAGCTACGGGCGCAATCTTATGCGTTGGGAAGTCTAGCGATTTATTAGGACCTACCCAAA
>Ga0187844_10002314_pt1 | contig 13579 bp, 9 predicted proteins | sample SpaLakP09_SKY_50_FD_134517 | JGI IMG/M metagenome (GOLD analysis project Ga0187844, IMG submission 134517) | Oligotrophic lake water microbial communities from Sparkling Lake, Wisconsin, USA - SP09_SKY_50 | ecosystem: Environmental > Aquatic > Freshwater > Lake | place: USA: Sparkling Lake...
GAAAGGCCTGTATCTGGAAGACCTGTACGTCAAACAGGCACGTCGTGGCAAGGGCTACGGTAAACAGATGCTGGTGGCGCTGGCCAGACTGGCAGTCGAGCGTGATTGCGGCCGCTTCGAGTGGTCGGTGCTGGACTGGAACACCAATGCCATCAATCTGTATCAGGGCATGGGGGCCGAACTGCTGCCCGAATGGCGCATCTGCCGCGTCACCGGCAACGCACTGACCCATATGTCAGCGGGCGCTTGATACGCCGCAAAGTGCAGCGGCAGTGAGCTTGCAGAATAGCGCTTGTAGCCCGCGCCGGAGACTGTCATGCTAGCCTTGCCGCCTGTTGCCGTCACACTTTACAAAGCCTATCTGCGTGCGCGCCTGCAGCGCTGCAACCGCGCGCTGGCAGTGATTGCCGCCCAGCGTGAAAACGATTTTCAGGCGGAACGGCTACTGCACCGTGAAGTGGTGCAAGTGCGTTCCCGCCTGCGTTCGCTCTAGGCGCGTCCGGATACCATCAGGTGCCGGTACGCAGCAGCGGCGCTTTCAGCGTCTGGCTCAGGGTTTCGTAGGCTTCGGCCAGATGGGCTTGTACTGCGCGGCTGGCCTTGCGGTTCTGTGCTGCACGTAACTCGCGCAGCAATTGCAGCGCATGCTGGCGCTGCAGGCTACGTGCGTCGGCCAGCGTGGGAGCGGCGCTACGCAGCAAATTGGCACACAGCCGCTTCAGATGTTCGCGCTGCAGATTGCGCCGCGCCGCCGTAATCTCCTTGCCGGTTTTCAGTTCGCTCCAGATGCTGGACTGCAGGCTGCCATACAGCTCATCCAGACTCAGCACTTGCCGCTGATCGTCGAGCTTTTCCAGCGAATCGATCAGACGGGTTGCCACCGCATCGGACATCAGCTGGTCCAGCGCCGCCGTCTGCAAAGCCAGCACCCGCGCCGCGATCGATACATCGGGCCGGGCCGTCAGTTCGAACGGTTCCGGTGTCAGACGGCTCACCAGCTCAGGCGAGAAATGCAGGCTGTCGGCCTTGAACAGGCTGCCCGTAATCATCTGCAAAGCGGCGCGCTGACGCGCCAGCGGCACCGGGGTAAATGCGGCGCGCCCGGTACCGGCATGGTCGTGCACATAGCTGACGCCACCGATGTATTTCACCGCCAGCGGCAGGGTGCGGGCATACTGCTGATAGCCATTCTCGAAACTGCGGCGCAGGCTGTCGTAGCTCTCGCCCGGTTTCAGCGTGCGCTGTTCCAGCCGGTCCCACAGCTCGCGCGACATGGCCAGCCGCCGCTGCACATAAGCCAGCGGATCACTGCCCAGATCGTAGGAATTCACATCGGGGCCGGTATTGAAGCCGCCGGCTTCCAGATCGGAACCAAACGCCAGCTCAGGCTCGCCCGAGCGTGCGGCGATGCGGGCCAGTTCCTCTTTTTCCTGCGCCGCGTCGATGGGCTTGTAGGCGTATTCGATGGCCCAGTAATCGTAAGGCCCCAGCGCCGACGGCACATACTCGCCCTGCTGCTCGCCTTTGAGGGCCAGATTGAACGGCGTGTAGTCCATCACGGAGCCGGCCATGCCATGCTTCTGGGTGAACTCCGGGTCCTGCAACTGCTTCAGGCTATATACGGTGGAGGCGCGGAAGTTGTGGCGCAAGCCCAGCGTGTGGCCGATCTCGTGCATCACCACGGCGCGCACATACGCCTGAGCCAGAGCTTCCGCCTGCGGTCCCGCCATATCCGTCTCGCCGCGCGCCGACAGCAGGCCCAGAGCGAATTCCAGCTCGGTGGTGACGCCATCCTGATACTGGCAACGGTCCTCCGGCGCCGTCAAGGCATCGCTGGCGATCTGGCGCCGCGCGCCGCGTGAAAATACGTCCGATATGGCGATATCGGCGTCAAGGATTTCGCCGCTGCGGGGGTCCACCTGGCGCGGCCCCAGCGAAAAAGCCACATCGTTACCGAAGAACCAGCGCACCGAAGCATGGCGCGCGTCCATGGTATCGAAGCGGTCGGTTTCGCTCTGCTGCTTCACCACGATGGCATCCTTGAAGCCGATGCGTTCGAACGCTGCATTCCATGCCAGCACACCCTGCCGGACCGACTCGCGGTACTTATGCGGTACATTCGCATCGATCCAGTACACAATGGGCTGCTTGGGCACCGACAGCGGCAAGGCGGGATCGAGCTTCTCCAGCCGCCAGCGCTCGACCAGATGCACTGCCGTGGTCGGTGTAATATCGTCGGAAAAATCGTGCGAGGTGCGGACGAAATGGCCGATGCGCTCGTCGGCCGGACGGCCCGCCATCGGCTGCGCCGGCAGCGGCATGAAGCTGTAATAGAAACCCAGGAACAGGCTGCGCGCGTCCGGCAGCGTGGTTGGCGGTGCGTAGCCAGTGGCCGGCGCAGCAGCAGGCGTGACCGGAGCCGCCGGCAGCCGGGGGACAAAATAATGTGCCTGCACCTGCAGACCGGTCATGCTGTCATCCGAACGCAGGCTCTGGAAGCTGCTATTGCGCGCATCCACCGAGTACGGCAGACGGAACGCCGCTTCCAGCCGCGTTCCGTAGGAAGCCATGTCGCCAAACAGCAGGGTACTGGCGTCAATCAGGATGGCACCATTCTGCGGATGGGGGCCGCTAAGCACCGGCGCTATCGCCAGCAGGCTGTCCGAATAGGCCTGCGCCACCGCCAGCGCCTGCGGCGTACCGGCTTTGGCGCCATAGCTCGTATTTTTTGCAATCAGTTGCACCAGCGGGCCAACGCGGTGGAATACCACCACCTGGCTCATGCCCATCTGGGCACCATAGATGCCCCGTTCACCGATACCGTTAGGCGTATTCACCGTCATGAACAGGGGGCGGTCGAACTGGTCAGGCCGCAGCTCGATCCAAACCTTCTCTTCTTTCTGGTACAAACCCAGAAAACCCGGAACATGCGCCGTACCGCGCACCACATCAGCAAACGGACGCGCACCTGGCGGCGTCTGCAACGCTACCAGCGCGGCGGCCGGCGCAGCCGGTGCTGCTGCGGCGGCATGCGCGCTCTGGGCTTCAGGCGCAGGGGCAGGGGCAGGCTGAGGATGGACTGGCTCCTGCGCCAGCGCACTGGCGCCCAGCGTCAGCAAAATGGCCGCGCGGAGGGAATTCACGACAAACATGGGCTTCCTGTTACGTTAAAAAACAAGCATCGCATACTGTAACCGATCGCCCGTTCTATTCCGTAAAATTTGCCGAGGCTATCCTCTAAATTTGAGGTGTACGCAACACCCCGCGCTGCACCACGCCGCAGCATGGGTTATGGCCGATGGCATACGACAGGTCGGCCGGGCGGGCAATGCGCCACAGAGCGAAATCGGCCTGCTTGCCCACTTCCAGCGTACCAATGCTGTCGGCTCGTCCCAGCGCACGGGCCGCATGGCGCGTGCAACCGGCCAGCGCTTCCAGCGGCGTCAGACGCCAAAGGGTACAGACCATATTCATCGCCAGCAGCAAGGAGGTCATGGGCGAGGTGCCGGGGTTGCAGTCGGTAGCAACCGCCATGGCCACACCGGCGGCGCGCAGATCTGCCACCGGCGGCGGATTGGTATCGCGCAGGAAGTAGTAGGCGCCGGGCAGCAGCACCGCCACCGTGCCAGCCGCCGCCATGGCGGCAATACCGCTGGCGCTCAGGTGCTCCAGATGGTCAGCCGACAAGCCGTGATAGCGCGCCACCAGCGCAGCGCCGGCCTGATCGGACAACTGCTCCGCATGCAGCTTGACGGGCAGGCCCAGTGACTGGGCGACAGCGAACACGCGCTCCGTCTGGGCAGGGGTAAAACCGATACGCTCGCAGAAAGCATCCACCGCGTCGATCAGCCCTTCTGCCGACAGCGGCGCCATCATGGCACATACGGCATCCACATAATCATCGGCGCGGCCCGCAAACTCGGGCGGTACGGCGTGGGCGCCAAGGAAGGTAGTCGCCACATCGACTGGCAGTTCGCGCCCGATGCGGCGCGCCACGCGCAGCATGGCTGCCTCGGATTCCTGCGTCAGGCCGTAGCCGGATTTGATTTCCAGCGTGGTCACGCCTTCCGCCAGCAGGCTGCGCACGCGCGGCAGGCTGGCCTGCAGCAGTTCATCCTCGCTGGCCGCGCGGGTGGCACGCACGGTAGACATGATGCCGCCACCGGCGCGGGCAATGTCTTCATAGGTGGCACCGTTCAGGCGCGCTTCGAATTCGTCGCTGCGGTTGCCGGCATGGACGATGTGGGTATGGCAGTCGATCAGGCCCGGAGTGAGCCAGCAGCCGGCACCGTCATGCACGTGGGCTGCCTGCGTGGCGGCAGGCAGCTGATCCATCTGGCCCAGCCACGCAATCTTGCCGTCCTTGACGGCGATGGCGCCATTGCGCACTTCGCCATAGCCATCGACCATGGTGGCCAGATGCACATTGGTAAACAACACATCCCACATCTTCGCGACTTCCTAGTGATTGATAATATCGACGACAAACACCGTCGCCTGCGCCGCGTCCATGGTCCATTCCTGCTCGTCGTCCAGCACCAGCAGGTCATAGCGCACCATGGCAATGCGTTCGCACTCGCTGCTCAGCGTCAGCCCTTCGCCGTCGGCGAGGAACAGCAGCGTGGTCGCCGCACGGCGCTTGAGCAGCTGGCTGCCGCGCACCACCTGCAGTTCCAGCCGGTGGCGGCAGGCATCGCGCCGCGTCATGACGTTGAAATCTGTGGTGGTGCCGCCTGCCACCGTGGCGTGCACCGCTGCTTCACCGTCAAACTCGATCACCGGCTCACTGGGGCTGAGCACAAAGCGCTCGTCACCAAAATCCAGCAGCACGCCATCGCCATCCACCAGCGCCAGCGTGCGGTCTATGCCGGCGAAAACGGAAAACGGACCGCTCTCGGAAATCGTCGCCAGGCTGATGCGCCAGTCAAAGGTATCGAACCCCGCACCGGCAGGCGATACCAGCATTTCGGTGGTGCTGCCGCCGCCGTTTTTCAAAGGCGTGGGACGCAGGCTGGCATACTGGATAAGCTGGCTCATCGTAACTCCCGCAGTTCAGTCAAAGTCTGTTTGAAGCGCGCCGCAATCTCCTGCTGCGCCACGTGCTGGCCACGCTGCACTAGCCAACGTCCGCCGACCATCACATCACGCACTAGATTGTCGTTACCGCTGAAGATCAAGCTGCCCAGCACTTCATCCAGCGCCAGCGCATGCAGATTCGGATGATCTTCGTCCGGCACCACCAGATCGGCCCGGCGCCCCACTTCCAGCGCACCCACGGGGCGGCCGCTGGCCTGCGCGCCACCTTGCAGGGCGTGCTGCCAGAGGAAATCGCCGACATTGCGCTGGCTGTCCGATACTGCAATATTACGCCTCTGCTGCTGCAAACGCTGGCCATATTCGAGCCAGCGCAGTTCTTCCACCGCGCTTTGCGAAATATGCGAATCGCTGCCCACGCCGAAACGCCCGCCCAGCGACAGGAATTCTTCCAGCGGGAACAGGCCGTCGCCCAGATTGGCTTCAGTGGTTGGGCACAGGCCCGCCACGGCGCCGCTGCGCGCCATGCTCTGCACTTCATCCTGCACCAGATGGGTGGCGTGGATCAGGCACCAGCGCTGATCCACCATCACCTGATCGTACAGATGCTGCACCGGACGGCGGCCACACCAGTCCAGCGCCTGCTGCACTTCGGCCATCTGCTCGGCAATGTGGATGTGGACGGGGCGATTGGCAGGCAAAGCGGCCAGCACAGTATTGATCTGCTGCGCCGTGGCGGCACGCAGCGAATGGGGCGCTACCCCGACTTCGGTCTGGGCATCGCGCAGCGGTTCCAGCGCTTCGATAATGCGCAGCACATCGGCGGCATCGGTACGGAAGCGCTGCTGTTCCGGCTTCAAGGGGCTCGCGCCAAAGCCGGAATAGCTGTACAGCACCGGCAGCATGGTCATGCCTATGCCGGCCAGCCGCGCCCCGGCAATCACGCGCCGGGCCGTTTCGGCCGGCCGCGGATACATGCTGCCATCCGGCGCGCGCTGCACGTAATGGAATTCGCACAGCGAAGTGTAGCCATGACGCAGGCATTCGACGAACAGTTGGGCCGCTATGGCTTCCATCTGCTCGGGCGTGATGTTGCGGGCAAAACGGTACATCAGTTCGCGCCAGGTCCAGAAGCTGTCGCGCCCCGGTCCGGCTTTTTCCGTGCGACCGCCCAGCGCCCGCTGGAAGCTGTGCGAATGCAGGTTAATCATGCCCGGCAGGACGTAGCGCACTAACGGCAACGCGCAACTACTTGCGCCTGCCCCTGCCACCATTGCGGCGGCATCGGGTGTAATCGCCGTGATGGTGCCTGCTGCATCCCATTCGATCAGCACATCGTCGCACCAGCCTTGCGGCAGCAGCGCGTGGGCGGCAAACAAGCGATGCGCTAGTCTCATGCGCGGCTCCAGTCAGCGGCTGCCTGCAGCATGGGACGCAGCACGCCTTGAACCTGCCCAGCCAGATCGGCACGATAGCCATACGGTGCCTGCTCGTCCATATAGGTGGACTGGCACATTTCCAGCTGGATGGCGTGCACGTTCGACGCCGGACGGCCATAGTGGCGCGTAATGTGGCCACCCTTGAAGCGTCCATTTACGGCGATGCTGTAGTGTTCCTGCGCCAGCGCCTGTGCCACCACGACGTCGGACAAGCCCTGATCGCAGCTCTTGCCATCCGCCGTGCCGAAATTCAGGTCCGGCAGTTTGCCCTCGAAGAAGCGCGGTACGATGGAAGCGATGGAATGGGCATCCCACAGCACCACGCGGCCATGCAGCGACAGCAGGCGATCGAGCTCGCTGCGCAGCTGTGCGTGATACGGCTGCCAATAGGCGGCCAGGCGGCGCTGCACTTCCGCCTGATCGGGCAGGCAGCCGTCGCGGTACAGCGCCTCGCGGTGGAAGGTATCGACCGGGCACAGACCCGTGGTGTCCTGCCCCGGATACAGATTGCTGTCCTCCGGTGGCCGGTTAAGGTCGATCACATAGCGCGACCAGCGCGCCGACAGGGTGGATGCGCCCATCTCACCGAGAAATTCGTAGAGCCGCACCAGATGCCAGTCAGTGTCCTGACGGTCGGCGCCAGCCGGCGTCATCTGCGCCGCGATCTCATCCGGGATATCGGTGCCCACATGCGGCATGGACACCAGCAAGGGTAGGCTGCCTGCATTGAAACGGAAGTCCATGCCGCCTCCCCCTGTTAGTGGCCCAGCGCTGCGAACAGCGCTTTGCACGAAACGCTCAGATCACCGCGCAGCACCATGCCCTTGGCCGCTTCGATATCGGGCGCAAAGAAACGGTCGGCGTCGAAGAACGGTACGCGGCTGCGCAGCTGCGCATGCACGTGTTCCAGCTGCGGCGAAGTTTTCAGCGGACGGTGGAAGTCGATGCCCTGTGCCCCGGCCAGCAGTTCGATGCCAAGGATCACGGCGGTATTGTGCGCCATATCGTCCAGACGGCGCGCCGCGTAGGTCGCCATGCTGACATGGTCTTCCTGATTGGCCGAGGTAGGAATGGTATCCACGCTGCCCGGATGCGCCATCGATTTGTTTTCCGACGCCAGTGCAGCTGCCGTCACATGGGCAATCATGAAGCCCGAATTCACGCCCGGCTCGCGCACCAGGAATGGCGGCAGGCCGGACAGGGTAGCGTCGATCAGCAGAGCAATGCGGCGCTCCGAGATGCTGCCGATTTCAGCAATGGCCAGCGCCAGCGTATCGGCCGCAAATGCCACCGGCTCGGCGTGGAAGTTGCCGCCCGAAACCACCACCGACAGTTCACCGTCCTTGAACAGCAGCGGGTTGTCAGTTACGGCATTGGCCTCGATCAGCAGCGTGCGCGCAGCATTGGCGATGATGTCGTGACAGGCGCCCATCACCTGTGGCTGACAGCGCAGGCAGTACGGGTCCTGCACCCGCTCGTCGCCCACCAGATGGGAAGCGCGGATGGCGCTGTTGCTGACCAGTTCGCGGTAGATGGCGGCAGCAGCAATCTGGCCCGGCTGGCCCCGCACTTCGTGCACGCGGGCGTCGAACGGCGAATCGGAGCCCTTGGCCGCGTCCAGCGACAGCGCGCCCGTCACCATGCCCGCTTCCAGCAAGCGCTCGGCCATGAACAGGCCGTGCAACGCCAGTGCAGTCGATACCTGCGTGCCGTTAATCAGGGCCAGACCTTCTTTGGCAGCCAGCACCACCGGCGCAATGCCAGCGGCTTTGAGTGCATCGACTGCCTGCATCAGCTGGCCGTTGACGCGCACTTCCCCCACGCCCAGCATGGCCAGCGTCATGTGCGACAGCGGCGCCAGATCGCCCGAGGCGCCGACCGAGCCTTTGGCCGGAATGGCCGGCACGATGCCGGCGTTGTACAGCGCGATCAGGGTGTCGATGATCAGCGGGCGCACGCCGGAGTAACCGCGCGCCAGACTGCCAATTTTCATCAGCATGATCAGGCGGCAGACGGCATCCGACATCAGCTCGCCCGTACCAACCGAGTGCGACAGGATCAGGTTGCGCTGCAGCTGTTCCAGCTTGTCGTCCGGAATACGGGTTTTGGCCAGCAGGCCGAAGCCGGTATTGATGCCGTAGGCCGCATCGCCTTTGGCGACGATGGCCTGCACGGCAGCAGCCGAGGCTTCGATCACAGGATAGGCTTCTGCCGCCAGCGACAGCGGGCCGGCGGCACGCCATACAGCGCGCAGTTCGTCGAGCGTCAGGGCGCCCGGTTTCAAGGTCAGTGCAGTTACATTGTGCGTCATATTCGGTATCCGGTTCGGTTCTTAAGGGATCATTGGCAGGTTCAGGCCATTGCGCTTGGCGCAGGCGATGGCGGTTTCGTAGCCAGCGTCGGCATGGCGCATCACGCCGGTGCCGCTATCGTTGACCAGCACGCGGGCCAGCCGCTTGGCGGCAGCATCCGTACCGTCGGCCACGATCACCACGCCGGAATGCTGCGAGTAGCCCATGCCCACGCCGCCACCATGGTGCAGCGACACCCAGGTGGCGCCACCGGCGGTGTTCAGCAACGCGTTCAGCAGCGGCCAGTCGGATACGGCATCCGTGCCATCCTTCATGCTTTCGGTTTCGCGGTTGGGGCTGGCCACCGAGCCCGTATCGAGGTGGTCACGGCCGATCACGACGGGCGCTTTCAGCTCGCCCTTGCGCACCATTTCATTAAACGCCAGACCGGCGATGTGGCGCTCGCCCAGACCCAGCCAGCAGATACGCGCAGGCAGGCCCTGGAAGGCAATCCGTTCGCGCGCCATGTCCAGCCAGCGGTGCACCTGTGCGTGGTGCGGGAACAGCTCCTTGATTTTGGCATCGGTCTTGTAGATATCTTCCGGATCGCCGGACAGCGCCACCCAGCGGAACGGGCCACGGCCCTCGCAGAACTGCGGGCGGATATACGCCGGCACGAAGCCGGGGAAATCGAAAGCATTCTGCACGCCCTGATCGAATGCCACCTGACGGATGTTGTTGCCGTAATCGACCACCTTGGCACCGAGCGATTGGAAGTCCAGCATGGCCTGCACGTGCACGGAGCAGGAAGCGGCAGCGGCGGCTTTCAGTTCGGCGTGGCGGCTGGCATCCTGCTGCGCCGCCTTCCACTGCTCCACCGTCCAGCCCTGCGGCAGATAGCCGTTGATCAGATCGTGGGCCGAAGTCTGGTCCGTCACCACATCCGGCACCAGCCCTTGCGCGCGGGCGCGGCGCACCAGTTCCGGCAGTACGTCGGCGGCATTGCCCAGCAGGCCGATGGAGATGGCATCACCGTTGGCCTTGTGCTGGCGTACCAGTTCCAGCGCCTCATCGATATCCGCGGCCTGCTTGTCCAGATAGCGGGTACGCAGGCGGAAATCGATGCTGCTCTGCTGGCACTCGATATTCAACGACACCGCACCTGCCATGGTGGCGGCCAGCGGCTGGGCGCCGCCCATGCCGCCCAGGCCGGCCGTGAGTACCCAGCGGCCTTTCAGGTCGCCGCCGAAGTGCTGGCGCCCCGCTTCGGCAAAGGTTTCGAAAGTGCCCTGCACGATGCCCTGGGTGCCGATATAGATCCAGCTGCCGGCCGTCATCTGGCCGTACATGAACAAACCCTTGCGATCGAGTTCGTTAAAGTGTTCCCAATTGGCCCACTTCGGCACCAGATTGGAATTGGCGATCAGTACACGCGGCGCATCTTCGTGGGTCTGGAACACGCCCACCGGCTTGCCCGACTGGATGAGCAAGGTCTGGTTATCTTCCAGTTCGCGCAGCGAAGCCAGTATCTGGTCGTAGCACGCCCAGTTGCGCGCCGCCCGGCCGATACCGCCATACACCACCAGATGTTTAGGATTTTCCGCCACTTCCGCATCGAGATTATTCTGGATCATGCGGTAGGCCGCCTCGGCGCCCCAGTTCTTGCAGGTGCGCTCGGCACCGCGCGGGGCGCGGATTTCACGGCTGGCGTCAAAACGTGGATCGCTGTCTAAATGGCTGGTCATGCTGGCTCCTGATCGGGTGTATAGGGGCTGGCAGCTCTCTCTCCGCACAAAAAAACCGACAGGCAGGGGCAAGCGCAGCCAGCGCTTCGACACAGCATAAGTTGTATATACAACCAAGTCAACCGATTTTTACCGGCTGCGCCAGCCGCCCGCAGAATGACCTGGGGCAGCGGCCTGCAGCCGGCTTGAGGCCTGCTTCCAGCCTTACTGGCGCTTGTACACGCGCTTACCGCCCATCCACGTCTGCAGTACCTGAGTCTTGCCAATTTGCTCAGGCGGCAGCTTGAACAGGTCGCGGTCGATCAGGATGAAATCAGCCCACTTGCCGGGCTCCAGCGAGCCGATCACGTTTTCCTGATGGGCGGCATACGCTGCGTCCAGCGTGAAGCAGCGCAGCGCTTCGGTCAGCGTCATGGCCTGATTTTTATACCAGCCGCCAGCCGGCTGGCCGGCATTGTTCTGCCGCGTCACGGCCGCATGCAGGCCTTCAAACGGATTGGGCGACTCGACCGGGAAATCGGAACCGCAGGCGATGCGCGAACCCTGATCGAGGAAGGTGCGCCACGCATAGGCGCTCTTGATGCGCTCGGAACCCACGCGCTGTTCGGCCATGTTCTGGTCGGAAGTGGCATGAGTGGGCTGCATGGACGGGATAACGCCCAGCGTCTTGAAGCGGGGGATATCGTCCGGCGTCACCACCTGCGCGTGCTCGATGCGGTGGCGCAGCGCGGCGCTGTCATATTGGGGAATCAGCTGGGCAAAGGCGTCGAGTATCTGGCGGTTGCCGGCATCGCCGATGGCGTGCACATTCACCTGATAGCCGGCCTTCATGGCCTTGCTCATCTTGGCCAGCATCTCGGCCTGCGGATAGAACAGCAGTCCTTTGGTCGACGGCATGTCCGAGTATGGCGCCAGCAGGGCCGCACCGCGGCTGCCCAGCGCACCATCGGAATACAGCTTGACGGAGGCCAGCGCATACACGTCATTGCCATAGGTATGCAGCGGGCCATCCTTGGCCAGCTCGTCGAAATCGGCACCGGTATCGCCTATCATGGCGTAGACGCGGGTGGTCAGCTTGCCATGGTCGGCATAGTCGCGGTACAGATCATCCTGCGCTACCTTGATGCCGGCATCGTGCACACTGGTCAGGCCCATTTTCGCCAGTATCGCCAGCGCGTTATCGAGCATGCCGCGCGCTTCGGCCGGCGTTGCCAGCGGCACCACCTTCTCCACCAACTCCATGGCGGCATCAACCAGCACGCCGGTAGGCCGGCCCGCCGCGTCGCGTTCTATCTTGCCGCCTTTCGGGTCCGGCGTATCGCGCCCCACGCCCGCCATTTCCAGCGCCTTGGTATTCACCCAGATCGCGTGACCGTCCACCCGGTGCAGCAGCACGGGCCGGTCGTTGACCTGCGCATCGAGTTCGGCCGCCGTCGGGAAGCGCCCCAGCTTCCAGTTTTCCTGATTCCAGCCGCGGCCTATCACCCACGCCTTGCGCGGGTGGGCACGGGCAAACTCGGCCACGCTGCGCACAGCGCCGCCGACGGAAGTGGCATTGAACAGTTCCACGCCGGAGGCGATCTCGCCCAGCCCGAACACATGGCCGTGGGCGTCGATCAGACCCGGCAGCATGGTTTTTCCTTGCGCATCAATGTGATCCGCCTTGGGCAGACGCGCCGCTGTATCCTTTTCGCTACCTACCGCCACAATCTTGCCCAGATCATCGAAGGCCAGCGACGTGAAGCGCAGCAGCGTGCCATCGGCTGTCAGGGTGTAGCCGTTGGCGCGGTCGATGATGGTGTCGGCCTGCGCCAGCGGCGCAACGGCGCCCAGTCCTGCGGCCAGCAGCGCGGTAATACAAGCCTGGTGAACGGCACCAGCCAAAGGGGCTGGGGTGAAAAAGGTAGTGCGCATCGATACTCTCCATTCCGGAACCTAGTACCAGAGTGTAGCGAAGTTTAGGCCGGGGTCAATCAAACTCTGGTTACAATGTCGGATTCGCCGCTCTCTCACCACAACCCGTGTCCAGCCGATTACTCTATTTACGTCTGCTCCAGCAGTTCCGCCCCTACCTGTGGATCGCTGGCGTAACCCTGATCGCCGTCGCCCTGGCTGCTGCCGCCGACGTCATGCTGATCCGCCAGCTGCAGAACGTGGTCGATGCGCTCGCCCCCAATCACAGCCTGATGGCGGCCCGCCCTGCCACCGGCCTGCTGGCCGAAATGCAGGAATGGCTGGGCCGCCTGCTGCCGCAAAATCCCGCCCACGCCAGCCTGTGGGCCATACCTGCCGTGATCCTGGCACTGGCCATCATGCGCATGGTGTCCAGCTTCGCCGCCGAATACGGCGCCGCATGGCTGAGCAGCCGGGTGCAGGCCAATCTGCGTGAAGTCATGTTCGCCCGCATCATGCGTCTGCCTAACGGCTATTTCGACCAGTCGTCCACCGGCACCACTCTGTCACGCGTGGCCTTCGATGCGGCACAGGTGGCGCAGGCCGTGATCACCGTGTTCAACGTGGCCATGCGCGACAGCGTGGCCACCATCGGCTATCTGACCACGCTGTTCATCATCGACTGGCAACTGGCGCTGTTCTGTCTGGGCCTGCTGCCGCTGGTGGCGGCCGTCGTCACCTTTGCCGGCCGCCGCATGCGCCACCTGAGCAAGAGCGCGCAGGCCGCCATGGGCGAGCTGACCAATGTGCTGGACGAGAGCATCAGCGGCCAGCGCGTGGTCAAAATCTTCGGCGGCCAGCACTACGAACAGCAGCGTTTCGACAGCGTGGTCAAGCTGAACCGCCAGCTGGCCGTCAAGCACGCCGCTACCTCGGCACTGAACTCCGGCATCATCATGCTGCTGATCGGGATTACCCTGTCCTCGGTCATCTACTTTGCCCTGCTGCGCGCGCAGGCTGGCGCACTCTCGCCCGGCGCCTTCGTGGCCTTCATGTCCTCGCTGATGGCAATGCAGTCGCCCATCAAGAACCTCACCAAGATTAACGAGCCTATGCAGCGCGGCATGGCGGCAGCCGAATCCGTGTTCGGTCTGATCGACACGGAAGCGGAAGCCGA
>Ga0187844_10002315_pt1 | contig 13566 bp, 11 predicted proteins | sample SpaLakP09_SKY_50_FD_134517 | JGI IMG/M metagenome (GOLD analysis project Ga0187844, IMG submission 134517) | Oligotrophic lake water microbial communities from Sparkling Lake, Wisconsin, USA - SP09_SKY_50 | ecosystem: Environmental > Aquatic > Freshwater > Lake | place: USA: Sparkling Lake...
AGAGAAGTGCTGAGGGACAATATGATTATTGACTCGCCTTTAGAGGACTAAACTATTTATAACAGCGGGTCAAAAAAGTACAATACTTTTTTAAGTAGGCATCAAAAAAAAATTCGGTTTCTCATTGTGGGTGGGATAAATACGTCTGTAGGGCTAGCAGTATATCCAATTTTGTATATTCTTTTAAAGCCCTATGACGTAGGATATATACAGGCCTTACTTTATTCGCAAATTATTTGCATAACTTTCTCATTTTTCAGTAATAAATATTTTGTATTTAAAACTAAGGGTGATATTAAAAAAGAATATCCTAAATTTTTTTTATTTTATGGTATTTACTTCATCCTAAATATGATTTGCTTGCCGGTAATGGTCGAGGTGTTCAATATAAATCCAATGTTAGCTCAAACACTGTTTTCGATAGCTATTATTTTGTCTAGCTATTTCTGGCATAACACTATTACATTTAAACCCACAAATGGAGAAATTAAATAATGCCTGATACCTATTTGCGAAGAGATTGCCCTATTTGTCAAGTTCAAACTAAATATACCATTGAGGTAAGCTCTAAACAAAGAGCAGAGGATTTTAATTCTGACTCCTTGATGCCTTATTGGAATGGATTTTTTAAAGAAAAGATTTTTTTTTCATACGCTCGATGTGGGGTTTGCAAAATCCTGTATACACCGATTTTTTATCAGCTTAATCAACTAGAAGCTCTATACAGGGAAATGCCTCCTAATATGGATCTCGTACCAATGGACGCACTAGTGAAAACCCAAAGGGGATACTTTAAAGAATTAAAAAAGTATAGTTCCCTAAAAAATGGATATATAGAAATAGGACCTGATATTGGAATCTTCACCGAAAACTGTAGCAGAGAAGGGGATTTCAATAATTATTGGCTTTGTGAACCCAATAAGGCAGTAGCTAGTGCACTTGCTGAATCGGTAGGAAAGAATAAATTTACTATTATTGAAAATATGTTTGAATTCACAAATATCCCGGATAATAGTGCTGGTGTTGCAGTCATGATTCAGGTCTTAGATCATCTATTGGATCCAGTGGCCACTCTAACAGCGCTTAAAGCAAAACTTGTTCCTAACGCCAAGCTATTAATTGTGACACACAACGAGCGGTCTTTGTTGAGAAAGATTGTAGGCTGGAGATGGCCTGCTTTTTGTCTTCAGCATCCTCAAATATATAACTCAAATACAATTGCCAAACTATTAGAGATGGCTGGTTATAAAATTGATTCAATTAATAAAACAAGAAATTATTTTGAGCTAAGTTTTTTAATAAAACATTTATTATGGAGCTTTGGAATTAAAATTAAATCAGTGCCGAAGTTTTTTAACATAACTATAGGTTTAAAGTTAGGCAATATTGCTACTATTGCAACACCAAAATAAATATGAGTAAAAAATTAATATCTATTGTTACCCCTACATTTAATGAAAAAGACAATATTGAGTTATTGTTGAAACGAATTAAAGATGTAATTAATCCACTAGATCAGTATGAGTTTGAAATTCTGGTGATTGATAATTGCTCTACAGACGGCACTCAAGAGAAAATCCGTGAGCTTGCTGAGAAAGATAAGCGGATAAAAGCTATCTTTAATACCAGAAATTTTGGTCATATCAGATCGCCTTACTACGGAATACTGAAGAGTTCTGGGGTTGCTACTATCTATATGGCCTCAGATTTACAAGATCCACCAGAGTTAATTCCACAGTTTATAGAAGAATGGGAAAAAGGTTGGAGACTGGTCATGGCCACTAAGCCAATCAGTGAAGGCAGTAAATTCATGCATTTTATAAGAAGAAATTACTATAGTTTCATCGATAAAATTTCTGATATGAGTATTCTCAGAGATGCTACTGGGTTTGGCTTGTATGACGAGACAGTTATAGAAAACCTTCGAAAAATTAATGATCCGTATCCATTTTTAAGGGGACTTATTTGTGAGTTGGGTTATCCAATTAAATCTATACCATTTACCCAGCCTCGACGGATTAAAGGTGTAACAAAGAATAATTTCTATACACTTTTCGATATAGCAATGCTGGGAATAATCAGTCATTCTAAAGTGCCAATTAGAGTAGCTGCCCTAACTGGATTTATATTGGGCACAGTAAGTATGATTGTGGCGTCATATTTTTTTGTTATGAAATTGATTTACTGGGACTCATTTCCTTTGGGAGGTGCGCCGGCACTTATTGGACTGTTTTTCTTGTTTGGGATGCTTCTATTTTTTATCGGTATTCTTGGAGAGTACATTGGATCAATTCATACATATATTCAAAATAGACCAATAGTTGTAGAAAGAGAAAGAATAAATTTTTAATATTTATATTTTTTGAAAATTAAGAATATAAAATGAGTAAATCTAATAGGCTGAAAAGCTACCTTATTTTCACTATTTTTTGTATTTCTTTGATATGTATTTTATTAATTATAAAAGAAATAAAAAAATATAAAAATATAGATTATATAAAAAATAATATTGAAAACTCATCAACACTTAAGACAGTTAAATTAAGTAAAGTGATGGCTGTAGATTTGCCACTTAAGCTGGGGGCAAATGAAAAAAAGAACGTCTTTTTCTCAGCGAAATTTAAATTTAAAGGGGGTGATAGAAGTAACTACCAGAATATTTTTCAGACTTCACCATTTAATTATGGAATAAGGATTGAAATTAATAGAAATACACTTGCAGTTATTTACTCAGATAAACAAAATATCAATGGATATTCTGTTCAAATAATTGAAAATAAGCTAATTGACAATGAAGAAAATCATATTGAGATTGAGGCGTTGTACAGGGAGTTTATAAGTATTAAAGTAAATGGCCAAGAGGTGATGATAAATTCTCCGAATTTGGAATTTGCAACGAACGAGTTTTTAATAGGTGGTGGTTTTAATTCGGATAGAACTTACTCTGGAGAAATTCGCGATATAGAGTTTAAGTCTGATTCATATAATAACTGGGTAAATCGAGTCCTAACGCATTTGCCAACAGATATCGACTCGATCTTAAGGTCTATAACAAATATAGGGTTACTGCTTGCAGTCTTAATTTACTTTGTTTTAAGTAAATTAAATAAAATGAAAATTAGCTTAGAGCTTATTTATGTTGGAAAAAATATCCAATTATTTTTATTAGCATTAATTCAAATACTGTTAATATACTTCCTGCCACCATACAAGTATATTCTTATTCATTATGCATTTTTATATATGGTAGGTATATTATTTGTAAAAATAATTATTCCAAACACCATAAATGTGAACGGGTTTAACTGGTTATTTGCCCCGTTGATAGGATTGATGATGAGTGCAATTTGCGGAGCTTATGTAATTGCATATGATTTACCAATTCGGTTATTTGTTATTTTACCTATATTACCCTTTTGCTTGATACTAGTATTGAAATATTGTTTAAGGGAGCGGTTGTTCATTCATAAAACTTATATATCTTTTGAAAATATTTTAGCGTGTTTAAAGTGCTTGGGCTTTTTAAGCCCAATTATTATATTATCACTTTGGACTTCTTTTGATGGAATTAACTTTACAACTCCAATAAGAGTTGGACCTGATGCCGCTTTATATGCTTATATGAATCAGTATCTATTGGATGGCGGTACCTGGAGCGAAGCAGCTAATAGGCTTCAAGAGTTTCAGGGCATGAATGTCGGTGATATTACCAAAAACACAAACTTTACAATGGATTGGCCATTCCTATATTATTATCGTTGGGGTTTGTCAAGTTTTCAAATAATGGCGAGTTTAATAAATGGTCATGAACATGCGTACGAATTTGGTTTTTCATCGTTAATAATTCCTTATTTACTTTTAGGAGGAATCGTTTTCTATTGGCTAAAAGAATTCTTTAAGTTGAATATATATATGTCTTTCCTAGGCTTCATAGGGTTTATATTTAATGTGAATTTACTGAACTTATGGTTTGAAGGGTTTTATGGAAATATATTTTCAATTTGCCTCTACGGCCTATTGTATTTACTGATTGACTCACTTTCATATAAAGATGAATTAACAATAAAACAAAAGATACAAAATTCAGTCTTCTTAGGGGTCGTATTCTCTGCAATACTTGCGAGTTACGGGGAGGGACTATTGTTTGTATTGCCTGCTTTATTGGCGATACACTTTGCGCTTAATCTGTTCTTTAGGCGTTCTATAGACATTAACTTGTATTCCCAATTATTAGGTGGTTTAGTAATTGCAATAATAGTAATGGCACCATGTAAGTTCCTATTAGATTGGATTTATATAAGCTTAAAGCAAGTTACTGAAGAGGGTGGGAATGGTTATCCTCAGCCATATTGGGCATATTTAAGTGAGATTCTTGGTTTTAGTAATATATATAGAAAAATCAATGCGTCTAATGGTGGAGTCTCTATGATTTACTCCAACAAACAATTATTTATAACTATACTTTCTTCAATAGTATTAATTACTATTGTGTGTTTTAAATTTGGACGAAACATATCAAACTGTATATTTGGTATGAGTGCTTACATTTTTACTTTTATATTACTTTTTTACATATATAAAACTAACCCAGCAAATAATTATGCCTATATGAAAACCTATATCTTCTTGATGCCGGTTTTATTTGTATATTTTTGGTCCGCTGTAGCATATTTAGGTAGAAGCATTTTAATTTTGAATGAGATGCGATTAAATATAATAGCAATTTCATTGGCTGGCACGATGGTACTAAATGGAATAAGTTATATCGTCACTTATGAAGCAACAGCAAAAAAAATTAATATCAAATATACTCTTGAACATCGATCCTTGTCTAATTTGAATTTAGAAAATGTGGTTTTGTATCCAGTTGTGGGTTCCATATACCATTTTCTTCTTCCTGCTATTATTAATGCAACATGGCTTACGACAGGATGGGATAATCAGGAAATAAAAAATGGCGATTACTTATCTAATTTTCTGAATAGAAAAATATATTTATTTATTGAAAAAGACGATTGCAGAGTATATCAAATCAAAAATTCTAATATAATTTATAATGGAAAATATTTTTTAATTGTCGATTCTGAAATTTTAATAAAAAATTTAGTTAATTCTGGAATGGTAGATATGAGTCAAATAAAGGAATTTGAAGTTCTAAAACAAATAATACCCAAACAATGCTACACGAAATAAACTATATTCTATTTTTTTTCTTACAGATATAAAGTATTGTTTGATCATCTAATGTTCGCTTATAAAGAATTTGATACCCTTTTTCTAGCACACATGTTTCATGTAGCCACTCTTGGATATCCCTTTGGCCTAACCTTATCCCCCCCCTAAATAGTCGCTCATGTGCCTTCCAGGCAACCTCAGGGAGATCGAGATATATTACTGTATCAGGAGGATCCTCCTTAAGCCTAATTGATTCTGCAATTGCATCTTTATCATTTAAAAAGTCGAACCAAGTAATTACGGCCTTACTTTTAGGCCAGGTATTTGTTATTAGATAGAAAATGGGGATATTCGGGAAAGAAAAGATGTTGTCATTATTGTTGGAACTTAGAGTGTTAATAGCGCCGATAAAAGTCTCTTCAGTATCCGCAGAAATGTAAAGTCCTTTCAAGATAGGATTGTCAATATGAAAGCGAGCTGATCTAGTGCTTGGTTCAGATACCCCCCACCAGGCATATGGACGATCGAATTTGCTATAGATTAATGTAGTACTGAGAAGTGCACAGGAATAAAAAGCTAGACATATTCCAAAAAAAGGAATCGAACGCCCGGCACATAACCAAGAGGCTATCCACCCTATGGCAATGAAAGAACTAATTTCAGAAAGACCTGCAGAAGTTCCATTACCAAAAAATTGGCCGATCACACAAATTGCAAGGATTGTTGTACCTTTGTCAATTTTTATGTATGAAGGAGTAGCATAGCTAATAGGAATCAAGGTTAACTGAATTAGCGTCCAACCAATACCTAAGGGAATAAGATAATTGAGAAGATGGCGTCCGGGTAGAAAAAATTGATTCTTTAGCCACAAATTATCCTGCCATGCACAAATCATGATGGATATAAAAAGTAAAAGAAAAGATATTAAAACGAATGCATCTCTATATTTCATGATTTTTTTAAAAAAATCAACAAGAGAGCAACTGCGATTTAAAGTCCAGAAAATGAGACGTCCACAAATAAAAAGAGGTATAAGAATACAAGAAATTTCATAGATCTGAATTTTTAAAACAGAAGTAAAAACACCGGATATCCAGCTAGTTAATATGTTTGTTAAGTTTCCTTTGGCTAAGATTGCATTAAAAAAGATTTGATCAATAAAAAGGATAAGAGCTTGATTTAACGCAAGATAAGAAATAACTAACCCTATAGGCAAGAAGCTACCATATAAAAAAAAGAGAAGTAGTTTAATTTTTCGATGTGATCCTATATTGCCAAACTGTGTGAGGTATAAACAAGATAAAAATGTGAAGAGAATAACAAAAGAGCCATTGCTTTGTTTGATTAAAAATGCACAGCTTGCAAAAAAACCGGCAAAAAACAGAGAGATACAGACTTTGCTAGCTTTAGTGTTCGGGTCTTCACCTACATGTTCAAAAGAATTAACAGACTGTTCGGCAGTCAAGAGAAAGCAGAAGGAAAGCAGCGAAAATAGAGTTAAAACTTGCGTGAAATCATAACTTATGTAGGCATTGCCAGATTGATAGTAAAGAGTTGCGATTGTTGCGCCTACAAAACTTGCTGCAGGCGAAAATTTAAACTTAAAAATCTTAAATAAAAGAAACCCGATTGAGCAAGTAATTAATACTCCGAAAACCCTCAATGCAAAAAGTGATGAGCCAAATATGTATGTGATAAAGGATATAAGCCACACATACAGCGGTGTAAGATAAAGATAAAAGTCCCTATAAGGAACTTTTCCATTGATAACCAACTGCGCATAAGATGAAAACCAACCTTCTGTAAGAGGTAGGAAATTAAAGTTGAATAATAGGTTGTATCCAATCAAGAAGGAAATAAGTCCAGCGGCTGAAAAAAACCTAAGGTTGAGAAATATATTCATTTAATATTTATATTGCAAAGTGTATCGAATAAGGTATTTCTTTCAAAAAGATATATTTTTCGATCATCAATCTCCGTTACATTTTTTATTAATAGAAATTGATTTAGATTGTTTAAAAAACTTGGCCATGCATATGAAATGGAGCCTGGTTGATAAATTAGAATCCCTTTTTGTTTGAAGTTAAGACAAACAAAGCGCTTAATTATTAAAGCTTGTTTATCTTCAGAAATGGGAGGCATTAGGAGCTGAAGGGGTGTCGGTAGCCATGATTCTTCGCTATTAAATGAACTAATTGTAGGGAAATATGGAATAGCTGCACTATCTGAAAAATTCACTATAGGAATGTTGCCGTTTGGGTTAATTCTATTTAACTCCGACTCTAGTCTTGTTGATGACTTTGGGAGGTGAAGTGAAATGTTTGAAGAGAGTGATTTAATGTTCTCTAGTTGTTGCCACCAACTTGGTGAGTAGTAAGTAGCAAGTATAAGAAAGTAAAGTGGTGTTGAGGCTACAAATAGTGGATTGATAGTATTTCTTAATCCATACCTAGAGGTAAGTGATAGGGACAATAGGGTGCAGAAGGTTAATAGAGGAAATAGAGCGGTAATATTTTGAGGTACCGGTCTACCCAGATAGTAACTTGCTACGGCCCAAATACACCCTGCAATTGCAGCAAATGTCATTGCATCATTTTTCTTCATCTGCTTAATTGCGTCAAAGAGCATAATTCCAACCCCTAGGAAAATAAGCAGCAATAAATTACCTGGGCCGTTTATTGGAAAAGGGACATACCCATAGCCAGAGGCATATCCAATTGCAAAATCAAAGTAGCTAATAAAGCTAGGAAAACGTCCAATTTTTATAAAATAAAATACAGATATAAAAATAATTGTAGCTATTAAAATAGAAAGAGAAATTATTAAATAATCTTTAACAACACACTTCTTTTCTTCTTTATGACTAGATGAGAGAGTGTCGGCAACAATAACGAAGAAATAAATTGAGGTGCAATAAAAAGCACTCTCAGCAGACCAAAGAACCCCTATGCACCAAGCAATGCTTATTATTATTTTCTTTTTAATGCATGTTAATTGAATTAGCGTTGAAAAAATTAATAAATAGCAGCAAAAAAATCTAACTACAGAAGATGACGGAAAGGGTAGTGGACCAATCCAGTGCGGGTCAGCAAAGAAAAAACTTCCAAGGATTAGCAGGAATACGATAACCATTTTTGACGAACTGTCTTGGTGAAATGATAATATAGTAAGTAATGTTGTTGTTGAAATTGCAAATAGAATTAGTCCCTGAAAGATATAAAATGAATGCCAAGTGGTATTGTTGGAAATGGTGCTAGCAAGGAGTATATTCATAAATCCATACTGTGATGGAGTGTCAAATAGAAGTAAACCACCATTTCTAATGGTGCGAATGGGTCCAGTGAAGTATTCCCAGTGATACTCAGAACCTGGGATAAAGAGTGTGTCGGATCTAAAACTGAGGAATAAAAAAAGGCATAAACCCAGTACCATCAATAAGTTAGTAACAGCTTTCGAATTAGGGCCGCGTGAGACTATTAATAGGTTCGAAAAGATAAAAATTAAAGTAAAGCTAGAGATTAGTAAATAGGGAAAGGGTTGATTGCGCAATAAGTCCGATAGGAAAACCCAGTTCTCAAGATTTAAGATTGAAACCCAGCTTGCTATGCAAATAATACCAATGAAGGCTTTATTTTTTACATTTAGCAAATGAAGCGAGAATATAGAAAGCATAGAAAAAAATAATAGATAGATATTTAATCCATTTGATCTAAAGCTTACGAAAAGAAGGAAGCCGGTATAGATAATTAAAGAAGCGGTGATGAGGATGGTATATTTTTCTGAAACTTTAGCAACGGCGATCCATCTCAAAGTGCAAATTGCAAGTAGTGAAAAGGGAAGTGTTAGGTAAGGAATCCATTTAGATAGTCCAAATTCATTTCCCGAGAAAAACTGGAGAGGCCAAATCGTAAACGATAGAAACGCTAAGGTGAGCGGGTAAAAAAGATATGCAGAAGTAGTGGAGAATTGTATTTGTACCCATTCCATAAAATTAAAGCTAGGTAATTTTTGTGAGATAGAATAAACACTGGTTTGTTTTTTAACAGTTAGTAGTTTTATGCCAAAAGTAAGACCTAAAAACGTCAATGAAAGCAAAATCCAATGGGAGGCTTTTCCCAACAAGGTAATCTGACTATATTCAACGCTTGTTGAAAAATTACTAATCAAACCATTTAAACTTCTCGAAAGTCCATATCCAGATCCAATTGAATAATTTTGAATCTGAAGCTTATCGCCATTTAAATCCAATGAAGAAAGTGTTAAAGCTGTCTCATCATTTAGTTTGACCCTTAAGTCACCCCTATATTTATATATGATACTTACTTTATAAGTCACATTTTCTAACAAATGATTTGCAATTAAAAAGAGGCGATTATTTCCAATAATAAGAAACAGTTTTTTGTCCGGTTGAAGTTCAAGACGCATACCATTTGCTTCTGAGGATGTTTGAAAAATATTTCCATATGAAAAACTAGGATCATGATTAACGAATTCAAAATTTATTGATGCGTCTACAAGCATAGACGGATTTTTTAAATTTAAAAGATTTAGATGGCCTTTGGATGTATTCGAATTAAAATGTAACTGACTAGTTTCATAGACAACATTATTTGTTTGATTGGCTACTTTACTCAGTCCAAAAATCGTTAGGAAAAAAAACAAAAAATAAATAATTTTCAGTAAGTTACTTTGATTAAAGAGAAATCTATTTAAGAGGCTTATTTTTTGAGTAGTCATTCTTTGTAAGATTAATTCTTTTTTAAATTTGCATTTGTAGAGATTTGGTCTCGACCCTGTAATCCAGTACCGAAGGCATGTTTAAGTTACCGATTGTTATTCCCTGAAGCGCTGGTGGCAAATAGCCCAATGCACTGCGCAGAATGTAAGAATTGTATTCATCGAACCATCCTTGCAATTGCGCCATCACCGTCTTTGAATCTGGTCTATGTGCCAACTGTCATAGTCCATTATCAGAGTCTTCACAAAGCGCTAAGCCATTCCTTTACTATGCTGACTAATGATAGGTGTCTTTATCGGCTTAAGACCCAACAACTTTTCAAAGCTCATTGTCTCAACCGCTGTGTAGCAGCTTCCGTTATAGGTAAGTCATTCAATCAGCTTCGATGGCGTGGCGTTAATTCCAAATCGCTTCTCGAAGGAATGGATACAGTCATCGGGCATTTCTTTAGTTAACATTAACTATTCGAAGATTGTCACCCTCAAAGTCCAAGTGCAACAATTTTCTAAAGGAAATTGTTCATGCAAACAACTTATCAACATCACCAGCTTGAGGAAAGAGCTTTGAGCCAAACCATGCTCGAGCAAGGATACAAACCAGCTGCTATTGATATGAGTTTAGGGCGTTCACGCTCAACGATTAGTCGTGAGCTTTCGCGCAATAACTACACAGCACCTTTAACCCCACGTCCTGTTGGCCGACCGTTTCTCGATGGTGGCTACCACTGTTTACGCGCCAATCAGCGAGCACGCTCGCTAAGTTGTAGGCCCCGTCGTGTGCCTAGGCGAATGGTCGCTGGAACCTCCTTGTGGGACTGCGTTCTCTCTGGCCTATCTCAGGGTCTATCCCCAGACCAAGTCAGTGTTTTACTATGCCAACGCATGGATAAATCCTTACGCATCTGTCACGAGAGTATTTACAGCGCCATCTATGCAATGCCGCGAGGGGAACTGCGCAGCGAGGTGATTGGTTTATTACGCAAGTCACATAAGACACGCAGACCGCGCGCCCGCGGTGACGATAGGCATGGCTTGATCCCCACAACATGACCAGCATTGATGAGCGCTCGAAAGAGGTAGATGAGCGTTTAGTTCCAGGGAACTGGAGGGGTGACCTGATTAAAGGCGCGCATAACCGTACGCAGGTTGGTACTTTGGTCGAGAGCACAACGGTATTCACTGTAATGGCGAACATGCAAGAAGCAGTGGTACTTGGAGCTCCACCGCGTTCTAAACCGTAATTAATAAGATAGATGCGCAATGTAATACAATCAAAATGGTTCCCATCATCACTTGACTTACATCACCTGCATGCAGGAGTATTTTGCAAAACCGTAAAGCACTTGAGAGCGAGTGATTAACGAAAATATGAACGGCTTGCTGTGAGAGTATCTGTCCAAGGTTTAGGACTTAAATGTTTACACGCAAGAGGATATAGACAAAATTGCGTGGAGCTTAAATACACGCCTCAGAAAACCACTAGACTGGAAATAAATGCCCAGCTGAACTCTTCTTGCCTGAGGAATCATTTGACTTCTAGTATTTTTAGAAAAATACACTTAAACCTAAACAACTCGATTATGCACTTGGAAATTGAAACCACAAATTGTATAATGATCTAATTAATAATTAACTTAAAGAAATCAAAGTAAATGCAAAAAATTTCAATATTAATTCCTGCATTCAATGAGGAGGCATTTATAGCTACGCTATTGGATAAATTAATTTCAATTAAAACAATGGAAATAGGCTTTGAAAAAGAAATAATTGTAATTAATGATGGTTCAACTGACAATACTAGTCAGATTGTTGCAAAATACAAAGAAGTGTTATTAATAAATCAATCGAATAATGGAAAGGGTTCAGCCGTTGCAAATGGTATTCAGATTTGCACTGGTAATTATATTTTGATTCAAGATGCAGATTTGGAATACGAACCGAATGACATAATAATAATGTTAAATAAATTAATGCAATGTAAAGAAGAAACTGCAATATATGGAAGCCGAATTTTAGGTGTTATTAATAAAGATGGTTTCTTTAAAATATTTCCAGGAAAACATAAAAAACAAAAAATTATCAATTGGATTGCTAATATTATATTATCAATAGTCACGTATATTTTATATCGTAAATGGATTACAGATACTTTGACTGGATATAAGTTGTACCCTGCTAAAATAATTAAAGAATTTAATATTGTTACTCGTGGTTTCGAAACAGATCATGAAATCACAGCAAAGTTAATTAAGAAAAAAATAAAAATAATTGAAGTTCCAGTTGGTTATATCCCAAGAACAACTGAAGAAGGAAAAAAAATAAAAGCAAAAGATGGACTTATAGCATTATTAACATTGATTAGGTTTAGTTATTAATTACCTTAAACTATATAAATTATTAAATTCAAAATACCATCAACATGGTGGCTTAAAGATGAGGTTAATCTTCGATTAACTTATTTTATATTGCCTGGTTACGCTAACATAAAAGTCTACTTGAGATAGAATCGAATTTACTTGTATATAAATTACTTATACGTGTCGAAATATATATAATTCAATCCAAAAAATAGTTAAAATTTTTAAAAATTAGTATAATTTGATTTTTTTGAAGGTCTAAATGAAGTTAGTAAAAAACTATATAATTAACAAAAAGTTCATAGTAAAAAAATAAATTAATTATCGCTGATGGCCCAAAAGGGCATTTTTTCTGTATTAAATCAACCAATAAATTTAATATAGTATCAGCAATTTGTCCGCACAAAGGCACTGATTTAGCTAGTGGAAAAATCACAATTGAAAAAAACGAGATTTTTGTAGAGTGTCCTTGGCATGGTTGTAAATATAATTTATCACGGGGTGGACTAAGCATAAAGCATAAACTAATTGATGTTTCATATAAAGAAGATGAAAAAAATATTTACATTATTTAAGCCATACTACTTTAAGCATGAAGTGAGGCGAATAACTGATATACCTGTGAAGATATTAATGGATAACATATGTGATTTTGAGCATGTATCTTTTGTCCATAAAAAATGTTTTAAATATAATACTGTAATTAAAAGAGTGGGTAATGTAACAATTTTAGAATATGGTGTGAGGCATTTGCCGTTAATTTCATTTCTTGTAACAAATTATTTTTTGATTCATCAAAAAATATCGATTAATAAAGTGATTCATAAATCAAAAAAAATAGGTACTCGCAATTGGGTAACATCAGAAATAACTATAGAAGAATATGAGGAAAATGGGATTCTAAAAACTCTTTACAAATCTAGTCATGAATCATTTCTACCATTTTATTTGAAGCCTTTTAATTTTTTTATTTTAAAAATTGCAAATCATTGGTCTGATATTGTGTGGCACGAAGATTATGAAATCTGCGCTAGAGGATTTGAATTGGAAAAAATGGCTTTTTAGATGGTAAAATATGCTGAAAGTGGCTGGAAAAAAATGGTCAAATAAAGTTCTTTCCAAATACTTAATAAGTGAATTAAAGCACGTAGTGTAACTTTGACTAACTGATGGATGGGTGGCTGAGGATGTATAGCATTCAAGGCTTCTTGACCTGGCAGTCTAAGTTGCTTATGAAATACAAGCACCTCAGCCAAGCTGAAAGGTATCAGATTTACGCCCTCATGAAAGCCGGACA
>Ga0187844_10002316_pt1 | contig 13563 bp, 8 predicted proteins | sample SpaLakP09_SKY_50_FD_134517 | JGI IMG/M metagenome (GOLD analysis project Ga0187844, IMG submission 134517) | Oligotrophic lake water microbial communities from Sparkling Lake, Wisconsin, USA - SP09_SKY_50 | ecosystem: Environmental > Aquatic > Freshwater > Lake | place: USA: Sparkling Lake...
CGCCAAGACACAAAACCTGTCTTATGTCTTATATAAGACAGAATATTTATTTATACAGATCAATGACTTAATTTCTATTTTTTGCAATATGGAATTTGATATTTCATATTGAGAAATTGTCGGACTGAGGTATGCACCCCAAGGACGCACGAGGTTTTCAGATGACCCGAAAGCTTGGAGCGGCGTTCGGTCACTTTCCCGTTCCCTTGATGGCGCCGGACACTGCAAGCGCCACCAGCCAAGTCCGCTACACTGATTCTGCGGCCAAACAACAACGGAACGTCCAGCATGACAAGCCTCACTCAAACCTGGTTTTGGCAGCAATGGCACTTGATGCTGGTGCTCTGCCTCATAGCGCTCATTGCCCTCAATTTTTTGAGCAGCTTTGTGCTTCCGGCATTGCGTTTAAAGGACCGCCTGGCCCAGGTGTTGTCCAAATTGGAAGGTCTGAAAGCCGGGGCCGTGCATGGCACTGTCGATCTGGACAAGCTGGAGAGCGAAGCCATGACCGAGCCGCGCATGGCGCACCTGTGGGCCCAATATGCCCATTGCCTGCATGTACCCTGGGACGATATGCAAGCGAGCCAAACTGCGGCAGGGCCGCAAAACCGCGTCCGTGTGCTTTCCGAACTGTTTTTTAATGCCATGAAAGCCAAGTCCGGTGGCGCGGTAGTGGACCTGGCGGACATCGAAAGCAAAGTAGCGGGCGACCCGCAGCTCTCCAGCCTGTGGGCCGAATATTCCGAAGCGCTGGACAAGCGCAACGAGCTGCCGGATCCGGCCAGCAGCCGAGCCCGGCGCTGGCGTGCATCGGCCTTAGCAGAAACTTTTTTTTCCGACTATGCGCTGGTCGACTCTCCATTGCGCTCTGACTTTTACAAGCACGTGCCCGGTATACTGACCGGCCTGGGGATTATTGGCACGTTTTCAGGGCTGATTAACGGACTGATCCATTTCGATGTGTCAGACCCGGCCACCACGCAAGCCCAGCTCAGCTTGCTGGTGCAAACCGTGGGACAGGCGTTTTTTGTGTCTGCTCTGGCCATCGCGCTGGCCATGTTGTTTACTTGGGTGGAAAAAGCACTGCTAAGTGCGCGCTACAGCCAGGTGGAGAACCTGCAGCACTTGATTGACAGCCTGTTCGAAGCCAGTTCCGGCCAGGAAAACCTGGAGCGCCTGGTGGTCGCCACCGAGGCGCAAGCGGCGCTCATGCAGGACGTGCTGGAAGAATTGCGCAAGACTTCGAGTTATTTGGCGGCCATGAAATAGGCGCGCCATGTTTATATTGCAAACGCCACGGCGCAAGCGCGCCAAGGAAGAGGCGGAAAAACCGTTCTGGATTTCTTTTTCCGACCTGATGACGGCCTTGATGGTGTTGTTTTTGGTCGCCATGGCGGTGGCCTTGATGGTGGTAACCCAAGGCTTGCGCTCGATCGAAGATAAGCGCAAAGACCACGAAGAATCCATCATGGCCTGTATTGCCGATATGGACAAAGTAGCGCGACGACCCGAATTTCGCGGCGTAAAAATAAGCGGACCAACCATCGACTTTGGGCCGCTGGCGGAATTCAAAAAAAATGGCAATCAGTTAACCGAAGACCGCATGGAGTTTTTGCGCGCCTTTATCCCGGAAGTACTGGATGTGGCGCGCAGCCCCCAATGCAGCAAATGGTTGCGCCGCTACGTGGTGGAGGGCTTTGCCAGCCAGGAAGGCAGCTACCTGCACAACCTCAACCTCAGCCTCGAGCGCTCTCAGCGCGTGCTCTGCGTGCTGCTCGACGCTAGCGCACCGGACGCGCCTAGCCTGTCGGACCGCAAGACCATACGCCAACAATTTTTGGTGGGCGGCTCGTCCTTTAACTCGGCCATTCTCAATCAACCAGAAAAAAGCCGCCGCGTCACATTGCGTCTGGAATTCAAGGAGTTGCGCAAGGAATGCCTGCCGACCGATGCCATCTGCAAAGCCGACGATGCGCCGCCCATTCCTTGGGACGACGACTTTAGATGCCCGGTACAAAGCCGCTAAAACGGTGAGCGCCGTGAATGCCTGAACGCGGCGCGACGTATTTGAGAGGAATTTTTGGAGGCGCGGTCCGGAGTCGAACCGGACTAACCGGATTTGCAATCCGGGGCATAACCGCTTTGCTACCGCGCCCTAACCGGTACCTGCCCGGACATGCATTTCCGGACTAAGAAAAAAGGGAAGCACTGGGCTTCCCTTTCGGAATGTGGAGCGGGAAAAGAGTCTCGAACTCTCGACCTCAACCTTGGCAAGGTTGCGCTCTACCAACTGAGCTATTCCCGCGAAACGTCATAAATTATAGCGTGCAATTTCCGCATTTTCGCCAGCCGCACACGCTTTCGATAATTTACCTGGGCTCAGTGCTTCAAAGTCTCTGGTGCCACCGGTTCCACGACCACCGCGCCTACGGCAGCCACCACCTCGGCAGGGTCCTCGTCGGGCAGGGGCACCGGCTGCGAAACCAGGGCCAGTTCCAACACCTGGTCAATCCAGCGCACTGGCACAATTTCTAGGCCGCTTTTCACGTTTTCTGGTATCTCCTGCAAGTCTTTGGCATTGGCTTCGGGGATCAGCACGAGCTTAATTCCGCCGCGCAGTGCAGCGAGTAATTTTTCTTTGAGCCCGCCAATTTCGGTGATCTCGCCACGCAAGGTGATCTCGCCCGTCATCGCTACATCGCCGCGCACCGCAATACCTGTGAGTGCCGAAACAAAGGCGGTGGCCATGGCCGCACCGGCACTGGGGCCGTCCTTGGGCGTGGCGCCGTCGGGGACATGGATATGCAGGTCTTTCTTTTCAAAAGCCTCGTCCTTGATGCCCAGGCGCTTGGCGCGACTGCGCACCACAGTACGGGCGGCCTCGACCGATTCCTTCATCACATCGCCTAGCGATCCGGTGCGGGTGATCAGGCCTTTGCCGGGAACCAAAGCCGCCTCGATGGTGAGCAAATCGCCACCCACTTCGGTGTAAGCCAAGCCCGCCACCTGCCCAACCTGGTTTTGGTCTTCGGCGCGCCCATAGGTGTACTTGCGCACGCCCAGGTAATCATTAAGGTTGTCCGAATTGACCAGCACCTGCGGGACGAGCTTTTTTAGCAACAAGGCTTTGACCACCTTGCGGCAAATTTTGGACAGCTCGCGCTCGAGTGAGCGCACGCCAGCCTCGCGGGTGTAGTAGCGCACGATGTCGCGAACGGCGTCTTCGGCAATGGCCAGCTCGGTTTCTTTGAGGCCGTTGTTTTTCATTTGCTTGGGCAGCAAATACGTCATGGCGATACTGGTTTTTTCGTCTTCGGTATAGCCCGAAAGGCGAATCACTTCCATGCGGTCCAGCAGGGCTGGCGGAATCTTCATGGAATTGGAGGTCGCGACAAACATCACGTCGCTCAGGTCATAGTCCACTTCCACATAGTGATCGCCAAACTTGTGGTTTTGTTCAGGGTCTAGCACTTCAAGCAATGCGCTGCTAGGGTCACCCCGGAAATCCGTACCTAATTTGTCTATCTCGTCCAACAAGAACAAGGGGTTGCGCGTGCCGACCTTAGTCAGGCTCTGCAAAACCTTGCCTGGCATGGCGCCGATGTAGGTGCGTCGGTGGCCACGGATCTCCGCTTCGTCGCGCATGCCGCCCAGAGCCATGCGCACATATTTGCGCCCAGTGGCTTTGGCAATGGATTGGCCCAGCGAAGTCTTACCCACGCCGGGCGGCCCGACCAGGCACAGAATCGGGGCTTTGACCTTGTCCACGCGCTGCTGCACTGCAAGGTATTCAAGGATGCGATCTTTGACTTTGTCCAGACCGTAGTGGTCTTCATTGAGCACTTTCTCGGCATTACCCAAATCGTGTTTGATCTTGGTCTTGGTTGCCCAAGGTAAGCCCACCAGCACATCAATGTAATTGCGTACCACCGTGGCCTCGGCCGACATGGGGGACATCAGGCGCAGCTTTTTGAGTTCGCTCTCGGCCTTCTTTAAGGCCTCCTTGGGCATACGCGCGGCCTTGATTTTTTTCTCTATTTCATCGATATCGGCGCCATCTTCGCCGTCACCCAATTCCTTTTGAATCGCCTTGACCTGCTCATTCAAATAGAAATCACGTTGGTTTTTTTCCATTTGCCGTTTGACCCGTCCGCGGATTTTTTTATCTACGTTAAGGATGTCGACTTCGCGCTCAATTTGCTCGAATAAATTTTCTAGTCGCGCCTTCACCAAGGGCAGCGCCAACACGGTTTGCTTGTTTTCCAACTTCAAGGGCATGTGCGCAGCGATGGTGTCGGCCAAGCGGCCCGGGTCATCAATACTGGCGATAGAGGTGAGGATCTCGGGCGGGATTTTTTTGTTCAGCTTGACGTACAGATCAAATTGCTGCATGACCGCGCGACGCAAGGCCTCGATTTCGCTGGCTTGGGTCTCACCCTCGGCCGCAGCAGTACTCTGCGCATCTAGCGGCAGCACATTGGCCGTGAAATGGGTTTCGCCGTCGTCTATGCGATTCACCTTGGCGCGCTGGTGGCCTTCCACCAAGACCTTGACCGTACCATCGGGCAGCTTAAGCATCTGCAAAATAGTGGATACGCAGCCCATGTCAAACATGTCCGAGACCAGAGGCTCGTCCTTAGCGGCAGTCTTTTGCGCCACCAGCATGATGCGGCGCTCCGCTTCCATAGCCGCCTCCAGGGCCTTGATGCTTTTGGGTCGCCCGACAAACAGCGGGATCACCATATGGGGAAAAACCACCACGTCGCGCAATGGCAACATAGGCAGGTCAATGGGAAGCGGGTCTAGGGGGGTGTAACCGGACATAAAAATCCTTTTCTATCTGCTGGATATGGTCTGGTTTTCTGAAATTTCAAGCATAGCGGCTATCAGACATTCCAAAAGCCGCTCTGGGCCGATAAAAAGTGAGATAGCACGGATCCGCGCGCAATACGCTCACGCCTTTTTGGCAACCTCGCGGTACACGAGCAAGGGAGGGTGGTTTTCCTCAATCGTCGAGGCATCCACCACCACTTTTTCCACCTCATTGGAATCGGGCAAATCGTACATGGTGTTGATCAGCGACTGCTCCAAAATGGAGCGCAAGCCACGCGCACCGGTTTTGCGGGCCAGGGCGCGCTTGGCGATGGCGCGCAGCGCTTCAGGCCGGATCTCTAGCTCTGCGCCTTCCATGGCGATTAACTTGGCGTATTGCTTGACCAAGGCGTTTTTAGGCTCAGTCAAAATTTGTACCATGGCGTCTTCGGTGAGCTCGGCCAGGGTGGCCACCACGGGCATACGGCCCACCAACTCGGGAATCAAGCCGAATTTGATCAAGTCCTCGGGCTCCACATCCTTAAACACCTCGGTCAGACTGCGCTGCGCTTTGCTCATCACCGTGGCACTAAACCCGATACCCGAAGACTGGGTCCGGTTTTCGATCACTTTTTCCAAGCCGGCAAAAGCACCGCCGCAAATAAACAAAATGTTGGTGGTGTCGATCTGCACGAAGTCCTGGTTGGGGTGCTTGCGCCCGCCCTGGGGTGGCACGCTGGCCATCGTACCTTCGATGAGCTTTAGCAAAGCCTGCTGGACGCCCTCGCCCGATACATCGCGCGTAATCGAGGGGTTATCAGACTTTCGGGAAATTTTGTCGATTTCGTCGATGTACACAATGCCACGCTGAGCACGCTCGACGTCGTAATTGCAGCTTTGCAGTAGCTTGAGCACAATGTTTTCCACGTCCTCGCCGACATAACCGGCTTCCGTCAGCGTCGTGGCATCCGCCATCACAAAGGGAACGTCCAACATACGCGCCAAGGTCTGTGCCAAAAGTGTCTTGCCTGAGCCGGTGGGCCCAATCAGCAAGATATTGCTCTTGCTGAGCTCTACCTCGTCTTTTTTAGACTGCTCTTTATGGCGCAAGCGCTTGTAATGGTTGTACACCGCCACCGACAAAGTGCGCTTGGCAGGCTCCTGTCCGATCACATAATTGTCCAGATTGGCCTTTATTTCGGAGGGGGTGGGCAGGCCGCTACGGCCGCTCGATACGCTGGACACCGCAGGCAATTCATCGCGGATGATCTCGTTGCACAGGTCAATGCATTCGTCACAGACAAAAACCGAGGGGCCTGCGATCAGCTTTTTCACCTCATGCTGACTTTTGCCGCAAAACGAGCAGTACAGATTCTTCTCGCTGGAGTTGCCTTTTTTTTCGGCCATGTAAGTGTTTACCTTTAACTGGTGAGTCTTAATGATAACCAAATAAAAAAGGCGTCTTTCGGGCGGAAAGACGCCGATTTACCCTCGGGCAGCGCACGACCTCAGGGCCGCTTGTCAATCACCTGGTCCACCAGGCCATAGTCTTTGGCCTCGTCAGCGGACAAGTAGTAATCGCGCTCGGTATCGCGGGCGATTTTCTCCAAGGGCTGGCCGGTGCGGTCTGCCAGGATTTTGTTAAGCTGCTCGCGCGTTTTGAGAATCTCACGCGCATGGATTTCAATTTCAGTGGCCTGACCCTGAGTACCGCCTAGAGGCTGATGGATCATGACTTTGGAATTGGGCAAGGAAAAACGCTTGCCCTTGGCGCCGGCTGCCAACAAGAATGCGCCCATGCTGGCCGCCATGCCGATACACAGCGTGGACACGTCGGGCTTGATGAAATTCATGGTGTCAAAAATCGCCATGCCCGCACTCACCGAACCGCCGGGCGAGTTGATATAGAAGGAAATATCTTTGTCGGGGTTTTCACTTTCCAGGAATAACAACTGGGCGACTACCAAATTGGCCGTCTGGTCATTGACCGTGCCGACCAGAAAAATAACCCGCTCTTTGAGCAAACGGGAATAAATGTCGTACGAGCGCTCGCCGCGCCCCGACTGCTCAATCACCATGGGCACCATGCCCAGGGCGCGGGTGGAGTTGCTGCCCGGCAATTCGAAATTCATAATTTGTCCCTAGTTAGTTTCTGCTCGAGCCGCCAGAGCGCGGCACCAAGTTGCAAATCAATTCTGCCCCATTAACTCGTCAAAGGAGATGGCCTTCTCGGTAACCTTGACCTGGGACAGGACAAACTCCGTCACATTGTTCTCAATCACCACGGACTCGACCTCGCTCATACGGTTCTGGTCGCCGTAGTACCAACGGACCACTTCAGCGGGGTTCTCGTAGCTGGAGGCCAGTTCTTCGACGTGCTGCTTGATCTGGGCGGGCGTTGGCTGCAATTGCTTGGCGCGCACCAGTTCTCCCACCACCAGGCCCAGGCGCACACGGCGCTCTGCCTGCGCGGTAAACAGTTCCTCGGGAATCGGCGCGTTTTCCGCATCCTTCATGCCGCGCTGCTTTAGGTTTGCGCGGGCATCTGCGACCAAGCGCTCCACTTCGGCCTGAACGCTCGCCTTGGGCAGATCCAACTCGGATTTGGCAATCAGCGCTTCCATGACGCCTTGCTTGTTGCGCGACAGCAGGCGAGCCTTGACTTCACGTTGCAGGTTTTTACTGATGTCTTCGCGCAGTGCCGCCACGGTGGCCTCCGCAATACCCAAGCTGCGGGCCAGCGCGTCGTCCACCTCGGGTAAGTGCGCCGCCTCCAGCTTTTTGACCGTGACCATGAAATCGGCGGTTTTGCCCGCGACATCTTTGCCTTGGTAATCTTCGGGGAATACCAAGGGGAAAGTCTTGCTCTCGCCCAGCTTCATGCCACGGGTGGCTTCTTCAAATTCTTTGAGCATTTGGCCGTCGCCCAGAATGAACTGGAAATCCTCGGCCTTGCCGCCATCAAACAACTCGCCATCGATCTTGCCTTCAAAGTCCACAGTGGCACGGTCGCTGTCCTGGGCTGCGGCCTCCTGGGGCCGCTGGGCAAAGGTACGGCGCTGTTTGCGCAGGATATCAATCGTCTTGTCGATCGCTGCCTCGGTCACCTGAGAATCAACTTTTTCCACTTCGGCGCTGGCCAAGTCACCGATTTTCACTTCCGGAAAGACTTCGAACACCGCATCAAAAGCCATGGCACCGTCCACCGCCTCGGCGGCCTCGCTGATGCGCGGTTGTCCGGCAACGCGCAGCTTGGCCTCGCTAGCGGCCTGCGCAAAAGCCTGGCCGACTTTGTCGTTCATCACTTCGTAGTGCACTGAGTAGCCATAGCGCTGGGTGACCACGTTCATGGGCACTTTGCCGGGACGGAAACCATCCATCTTGACGGTGCGGGCCAGCTTGCGCAGACGCGCCTGCACTTCGTTTTGTACCGCGTCCACAGGCAGCTTCAGGGTGATCTTGCGCTCCAACTTTTCCAAAGTTTCAACTACTACCGTCATGACAGGTGCTCCAAATAAAAATTCAAGCCCCGGCAGTTCCGCAGCTCGCGGTCACAGGCTAGGGCCTCATAGGGGACTCTCAGTACCTTTTGGGTGGTGCGCGGGGGGGGACTCGAACCCCCACACCATTGCTGGCGTCAGGACCTAAACCTGGTGCGTCTACCAATTTCGCCACCCGCGCAAAAAAATTCAGCAACCCGCCGCGCCCTGCGCAATACCCTCAAAGGGCTGGCCAGCGCGGCCGATCGCTGGAAATCGGTTAGCTACTCATTTTAGCCTGCACGCCCACCGGCTCGCGCCGCACCCTGAACCATGCGGCATACATGGCGGGCAAAGCCAGCAAAGTCAAAGCCGTCGCCACAACAAGCCCGCCCATGATGGCGACCGCCATCGGGCCCCAGAACACCGAGCGAGACAAGGGAATCATGGCCAGCACCGCAGCGGCCGCGGTCAGCACGATAGGCCGCAAGCGGCGTACCGCCGACTCGACGATGGCATCCCAGGCAGGTACGCCGTTGGCCCGGTCTTGTTCGATCTGGTCAATCAAAATCACCGAGTTACGCTGAATCATGCCCATCAAGGCAATCACGCCCAGCAAAGCCACAAAGCCAAAGGGGCGCCCAAAACTCAGCAAGGCGGCGGCGACGCCCGCAATACCTAGTGGGCCGGTGAGGAACACCAAGAGCGAGCGACTAAAACTGTGCAGTTGCAGCATCAACAAGGTAAAGGTGATAAACAGCATGATGGGAATACCCGCCGCGATGGAGCTGGAGCCCTTGCTGCTTTCCTCGACCGCGCCTGCCACCTGAATACGGTATGCGCCCTGCCCTTGGGCCGCCCAGCTGGACTCCAGTTCGCGCAGTTCAGGCGCCAGCTGCCCGGTCACCGTAGCGCCTTGCAGGCCCTCGGCAATATCGCCCTGGACGGTAATCGCGTAATCACGCCCCTCGCGCCACAGCACACCCGGCTCCCAGACAAAGGTCGGTTTGGCGATCTGCGTCAGCGGAATCGACTTGCCACTGGCCGTTGGCACATAGGCGTTACCAATATCGGAAATTGCGTTGCGTTCGGACAGGGGCTGGCGCAACACGATGTCGATCAACTTGTCGCCCTCGCGAAACTGGCCTACCGTGCTGCCAGACAGCAAGGTGCGGGCCGCCTGGGCAATCGACTGGCTGCTCACCCCCAAAGCCCGGGCTTTGGCCTGGTCCACGTCCAGGCGAATCACCTTGACCGGCTCGTTCCAGTTGTCATTGACGCCGCGCATATTGGGGTTGGCCCGCAACTGTGCTTTGACTTCATTAGCACGCAGCCGTAACTGGCCGGCATCCGGCCCGACTACGCGGAACTGCACTGGGTAGGCCACCGGCGGGCCGTTAGGCAAAATTTTCACGCGCGCCCGCACCTCAGGAAACTCCTGGGCCATCAGGGTTGGCAACTGGATACGCAGGCTTTCACGCCGCTTTAAATCTACGGGCAGCACGATGAATTGCGACACATTGGACTGCTGAAAAATCGCATCTAACGGCAAGTAAAAACGCGGTACGCCCGAGCCGATCCAGGTCGCGACATTGACCACGCCACTTTCTTGCATCAGTCGCGCCTCAATGCGCCGGCTGACTTCTTCATTGGCGGCAATCGAGGTGCCCTCGGCAAACCACACATCCATCATCACTTCGGGCCGACTCGAGTCCGGGAAAAACTGCTGCTGCACCCGCCCCATGCCGAAGATACCGAGTGCAAAAGTCAGCAGCATCACCCCAATCGTGATCCAGCGATGCGCTACACACCAGTTCACCGTGCGCCTAAATGCGTTGTAAAACGGGGTATCGAACACCTCATCATGTTGCGCTTGCTCCGTTTTGCTTTTGGCCTTGAGCAATACCGTGCCCAGATAGGGAACGAAATAAACAGAAACCAGCCAGCTCACCAGCAATGCCAGCACCGTGACCCCGAAAATGGCAAAGGTGTATTCGCCGACCGTCGAGCGAGCAATACCAATAGGCAAAAATCCCACAGCGGTAATCAAGGTGCCGGTCAACATGGGCATGGCGGTAATTTCGTAGGCGAAGGTGGCAGCGCGCACCTTGTCATAGCCCTCCTCGATTTTGCGCACCATCATTTCCACCGCAATGATGGCGTCATCGACCAAGAGCCCCAACGCGATGATGAGCGAGCCCAAAGAAATTTTGTGCAGGCCAATGCCCCAGTAATACATACCTAGGAAAGTGACTGAGAGCACCAGCGGAATCGTGATCGCCACCACCAGCCCGGGGCGCACATCGACGTAATACCGGCGGTACCAGGCCTGCGTGCCCGGTCGCTTGTGCAAACCCAGCGCAACAAAGCTGACCAGCAGCACGATAACGATCGCCTCGATCAGCACGCCAATAAACTCGTTCACCGATTTAGCCACCGCCGTCGGCTGGTCCTGCACCTCCACTAAGCTGATGCCCACCGGCAAAGAGGCACCAATCCGTGCGGTAGTGGCCTTTAAGGCCTTACCCAGCGCAATAATGTCTCCGCCTTTGGTCATAGATACGCCCAGGGCAATGACCTGTTGACCTTGAAAGCGGACTTTGACGCCGGCCGGGTCGATATAGCCGCGCTTGATCTCAGCGATATCCCCCAGGCGCAGCTGGTTACCCGAACTGCCGCGGATGGGCATGCCACGCAATTGCTCTTGTGCTTGGAATGCGCCGCTCACCCGCACCTGCACCACATCAAGCGGGGTTTGCATCGTGCCCGCGCCCTCCATGGCGTTTTGCTGTGCAAGCTGGGCCAAAACCTGGTTCATATCCAGCCCGAGCTGCGACAAGCGACGTTGCGACAATTCGATGTACAGCTTCTCCTCCTGCACGCCAAACAATTCCACCTTGTTGACATCGGGCACACGCAGTAATTGCTGGCGCACCGAATCGGCCTGCTCTTTCAATTCGGCAGGCGAAAAGCCTTGGGCCTGCAGCGCATAAATCACGCCATACACGTCGCCAAATTCATCGTTAAAAAACGGACCGTTCACGCCCCCAGGCAAGCTGGTGCGCATATCGCCCACCTTTTTGCGTACCGCATACCAAAGATCGGGCACCTCGCCGGAGCGTGTGGAGTCTTTGAGCTGGAAAAAGATGGTGGTCTCGCCGGGCTTGGAAAAGCTGCGGATCTTGTCGGCGCCGGGCACTTCTTGCAAAGTGCGCTCAATTTTGTCGGTCACCTGCTCGGCCATTTGGCTCGCTGTGGCGCCGGGCCAAAAAGCCCGAATCACCATCACCCGAAAGGTGAACGGCGGGTCTTCATCCTGCCCCAGCTGAAAGTAGGCAGCTGCGCCCAGCAGCATCAGAACCAGCATTAAATAGCGCGTCAGCGCCGCGTGGTCTAGTGCCCAACGGGACAGATTGAAACCGGGCTTGGGGGTGTCCTGTTGCATCGGGCCGCTCACTGTGCTGGAACCGAGGATGTTGCGGCGGCCGCAGCGGCTTGCTTGGACTGGTAAATCGTCACTTTTTGGCCCGGATTGAGCACATGGGCGCCGACGCTGACCACCTGCATGCCCGGCTCCAAGCCCTGGGAGACGACCACTTCATTGCCATCCGCGGTGGTAATGGTTATGGGCTGCAGACGCACCGTCATGGTGGCTTTTTCAAGCACCCAAACGGCTGCTTTTTCGCCGTCATGCTGTAGCGCACTGGTCGGCAGTTTCATTACCGACGGGCCCGAGCGGTCCAGCGCCTTGGGAGCCACGGTCACGGTAGAGCCCAAAAGCCAAGTTTCGGAACCATTCAATCCGACTTTTACGGTAAATGTGCGCGTTACCGGATCGGCGCTAGCGGCCACTTCGCGCACGATGGCGCTGGCTTTTTTCTGCTCTGCCCAAGCCTGCACCAGCACTTGCGAGCCGACTTTGAGCTGGCCAACTTTATCCTCCGGCACCGCAAAAACTACATCGCGCGGGCCATCCTGGGCTATGCGCAAGATCGGCGTGCCAGCAGCCAGCACCTGGCCGGGCTCGGCATCGACCGAGGTGACCACACCGGCAACATCCGCCACTAAATTGGCGTAAATGGTCTGGTTACCCAATGCGGCCAATTGCGCTTGCGCCTGGTCCACCTGCGCCTGGGCTGCTTTGAGGGCAGTGTCGCGCCGCTCTAATTCGGCCGCGCTGATGAAATTTTGCTCGCGTAAATCCTTGTAGCGCTTGGAATCCGCCAAGGCCAAATCCCGGTTGGTGGTGGCAGCGGCCAGTTGCGCGCGGGCGCCATCGGCGGCGAGTTTGAAGTCCTGCGGGTCCAGTTGCGCCAGCAGATCGCCCGCTTTGACATGCTGCCCCATCTCCACATGGCGGCGCAGTAATTTGCCGCCCACGCGAAAGCCCAAGCGTGACTCGACGCGCGAGCGCACTTCACCGGCATATTCAGCGCCCGACTGCATGGCGTCCAAGCCGACTGTCAGAACCTTCACCGCCCGCACGGGCTCCTCGGCGGGTACGGGTTTGGAGCAAGCTTGCAATAGGAGGCAAGCCACTATGACAAGCTGGGCAGGCCTGGAAAAGGGGAAATTCATGGTGTTGAATACTGGTGGGGGATGGGAAACGCGTACTTAGCGGTTTGCGCTTAGACAAGGCGGAGGCGATGAATTATTAATGACTGCCTGGTTAGTAAATTATACTGATTTACCCTTGGTATCAAGAAAAAGGCCTGCGGATTGGGGGTCTTTGCAGTGCGCGCGCAGGCACCAGGGCAAGCCAGTGGCAGCCCGCTCGCTGCTGCCCAAGGCACAATCTGCGCCTATGCCACCCACTGCCGGACCCGACCCAGCGCCCATCACGCACTATGAGAACTTCCCGGTCGCCTCTTGGCTCTGCCCGCCGCATTTGCGGTCGCCAATTGCTGCGATTTACCACTTTGCCCGTACCGCCGACGATCTAGCGGACGAAGGGCAGGCCAGCCCCGAACAACGTCTTGGCGATCTAGCGGCTTACCGGCAGGCCTTGCGCCAAGCCTGCCAAGGCCCTATGCCCGCCCAAGCAGCAGATGCCAATCGCTGGCCCCAAGTGTTTGGCCCCTTAACCCGCGCGGTCGCCGAATTTGCGCTGCCGGCGCACTTGTTGCACGCGCTTTTAAATGCTTTTGAACACGATGTCCGCATGGCGCAAGGCGGCGGAGGCTACCCCGATACAGACGCCTTGTTAGCCTATTGCGCCAACTCGGCCAACCCCGTGGGTCGGCTGTTGCTGCATTTGTACGGCGTGCAGGAC
>Ga0187844_10002319_pt1 | contig 13541 bp, 9 predicted proteins | sample SpaLakP09_SKY_50_FD_134517 | JGI IMG/M metagenome (GOLD analysis project Ga0187844, IMG submission 134517) | Oligotrophic lake water microbial communities from Sparkling Lake, Wisconsin, USA - SP09_SKY_50 | ecosystem: Environmental > Aquatic > Freshwater > Lake | place: USA: Sparkling Lake...
CAGCCGACGGCCTCAGCCCGACGGCGCCCAGATAGTCGGGGTCGATCCCGACCAGGGCGGCCAGATGCGCCCCGGCCGAATGGCCCATCAGGATGATCTTCTGCTCCGAACCGCCCCAGTCCTCGGCATAGGCCTGCACCCATTTGACGGCTTCGGCCACGTCCTTGGCCTGCTCGTCGGCCATGGCCTCGGGCAGCAGGCGGTAGTTGACGCTGACGACGATGAAGCCCCTGGGCAGCCAGTGTTTCAGCTTGTTCTCGATGACCCCGGCATTGCCCTTGTCGCCGAGCTTCCAGGCTCCGCCGTGAACCATGACCAGGATCGGCGCGTTCTTCGCGTTCGGGGGCAGGTAGATGTCGATCTGCTGCTTGTCGTGCGTGCCATAGCTCTGGGTCAGCTTGCGGGCCCCCGGCACTATGGCCTGCAGGTCGACGGGCCGCTCATCGCCGGCGCGCTTCTCCTGTAGCCGCTGGGCCAGGGCCCGCAGGCGCGGGCGGTCCTGCTGGGCGTGGGCGGTGGCGGCGGTCAGACCGATCAGCCCGCACAGCAGGGCGACGAGGGCGGGGGTCTTCAGGCTGCGGGGCATCGCGATCCTCTTGGCGGGCTGACCTTGCTTCAACGCCGCTGAGGGGCGGTTCCGTCGCTCAGCCGAAGGTGGCCAGCACGCCGCCGCCGGGTGCCAGGATCGTGCCCATCGGAGAGGGCGGCGCGCCGTGGGTCGGCGTCAGGGTGATCGTCCGGGCCGGGCCGGGTGTCAGGCACAGCCAGTCGTCGTCTGGCGTGAAGCCCTCGACCACCAGATAGGCGATGCGCACCACGCGGTCGGTGGTCAGGATCAGGGTCCAGGCACCGTCCTGCGCCGCCGCCAGGGCGGCGGTTACGGTCGCCGCCTCCGGCGAGGCCGTGATCGACGGGAAGTGGACGGCCTCGACCAGCACCGCCGCCTCGCCCGGCCGCCGCAGCCGCACCACGGTGGTGTCGTGGGCCAACGGGCCGAACCGATAGGCGTAGGTGATGTCGAAAAAGGCCCCGATCACCTCATAGGCGGAGAGCGTCTGCGTTGAGCGGGCCGGCAGCGATACCGGACGGCGTGCCGAAACCACCGGGGTGGTGCCCTCGCGCAGGCAGGTCAGCTCCAGCTCCAGGTCCAGCGGCTCGGGGGTTTCATTGACCAGATGGATGGCCAGGCCATCGCCGCCCTCGTCGGTCAGGCCCAGATGCAGGGGCCGGAAGGCGCGCTTGAGGGCGTAGAAGGCGGGTTTGGGGCGGCCCAGGCTGTCGATCACACCCCAGCCCGCGCCCGAAACGATGTCCTGAAAGGTCCAGACCAGGGCTCCCTGGCAGGGCGAGGCGGCGCGTCGCCATTCCGCATAGGTCGCCTCCATCACCTGGCCGCTGACGGCCCGCGACAGGTCCAGATAAAGGGCTGGATCGCTGTCGCGCAGGGCGAGGGGATCGACCCCGTGCAGCAGGGCCAAATAGTGGTCGCGGACGTCTTCGAAATCCCAGTCTGCCCCCAGGTCGCGGGGCGTGCGGGCCTTCCAGCGCGGATCGCCGGGACGCAATCCCGGCAGGCCTTCGTTCAGGGTCGCCGCGCCGGGCACATTGGCGAAGGCCAGGCATTCGCTGGCGAACTTCACGCCGGCCCGCCGGGCGTCCTCGAGCGGGCGCAGGTAAGCACCGACGCCGAAATAGTGCGCCACGCCGGTCCCGGGCGAGAAGGGCAGGGCTCCGCCACAGGGCGAATTCTGGACATAGACCGCATCGGGCCGTCGCCGCGCAACGGCGGCGGGCAGGATCTGGTCATAGAGCGGGCTGGCGGTCTGGGCGGGCTTCAGGCCCATCATCGTCGCCTGCTGATGCACCTCGCTGCCGCCGCACAGCACGACCAAAGACGGCGACAGCTGCACCCTGTTCAGAACCTCGTCCGCTTCCTGCGCGACCTGCTCGGCAAAGGCTGGATCGGCGACCGGATAGTCGAAATTGGCGAACATGAAATCCTGCCAGACCAGGATGCCCAACTCGTCGCACAGCTCGAAAAAGGCCGGGCTCTCATAGGCCCCGGTGCCGCTCATCCGCAGCATGTTCATCCCGGCCTCGCGGGCCAGATGCAGCCACGGGGCGTAGGCCTCGCGCGTGCCGGCCAGGCCCAGAATGTCGGAGGTTGTCCAGACGGCGCCGCGACAGAAGACGCTCTGGCCGTTGATCTTCAGGCCAAAGCCGGTCCCGTCCGGCCCGTCGTCGCGCGCGATATGGCGAAAGCCGGTGCGGCCAAGGTCGATCACTGTCTCACCCACCCTGACGCTGACGGCGTGCAGGGCCGGCTCGCCGTGGGTGTGCGGCCACCAGGGCGCGACGCCGGGCAGGTCGAGCAGGCCGGTGAACGCGCCATCGGCCGCGCGGGTCAGGGTCACGGACTGTCCGGCGCAGGACAGGACCGGTTCGCTCATCGCGCCGTCCACGACCAGCCGCGCCGACAGTTGGCCAGTCTCGCCGTCCATTGTCGCGTGAAGATCAGCCTCGACCACGGTCAGCGGCCCCGGCGTGATGCAGAGGATCGGCCGCCAGGGGCCGACGGCCTCGACAGCGGGCGTCCAGCCGGGCATCTGGCCCAGCAGGGTGGTGCGGATCCCTCGAAGCCCTTGGCGCGGGATCATCCGGGGCCGCCAGCGGGCGCGAGGCAGCTTGCGCTCCAGCCGCTCGGTCAGTGCCCGGAAGCACAGCCACAGCACAGTCTGGCCCGTCAGGGTCACGGGAAGCGAATGGGCCTGGAACATCGAGTCCGAGGTCAGGATCAGGGCGTCGTCCAGCCAGACCTCGCACAGGGTGGCCAGGCCCTGGAATTCCAGAATGCGCGGGCCGGTCCCGCTCAAGTCCAGCCGCCACCAGACGTCCTGGTCGTGCAGGGGCGTGGGCACCTCGACATCGAAGCGTCCGGACGTTCTCAGGGCTGACGCGGTCGTACCGGGGACGGCCGCCGGGATCCAGTCGGTCAGGGCGGCGGCATCGCCGGGCGTGGCGCAGGCTCCGGCCGGCGACAGGGCCAGGCACCAGCCTTCGGTCAGGCTGACCTGCGCTTGCCCGCTGACGGACAGGGCGCGAGCCATGGTCAGGACCGCCGGGTCAGCTGGTCGAACAGAGCCTCATAGGCCTCGACTGCCGGGGCGATGGCCGCCGGCAGGGCGTCGAAGCGCTTGCGGGCGCAGGCCCTGGCCAGCTGGAACTGGGCGGCCTTGGCCACCTCGGCGATCCGCAGGGCGTGAGGCGCGGCGTCGCCGGCCGGGTCCAGCCAGGTCAGGTGGTCGGCCAGCAGTTCGAAATTGGCCCCCAGCTGACGCAGGGTGTTGAAGGCGTACTTGTGGAAGAAGGACGGCTCGCGCGCCGCCACCCCTTCCGCCTGTTCCGCCAGCACCGACTGGAAAGCCGCGACGGGGTTTTGGGCCGGGCGTTGAGCCAGTCGACGGGTCAGGATGGCGCGGGCGATCTCGCGATCATCTGTAGTCGGATGATTGCCGAACTTGACGAATTCGGCATAGGGCAGGAACGGCGTTGTGTCGTGGGCGTAGCCGGTGAACAGGCCGTCGAAATCCGCGCCGTCCAGGCCGAAATAGCCACCGTTGTGGAAGTATTCCAGCCGCCGCGCGGCCACATCCAGCCGGTTGACGCCGATGGTCGTCTTGCCGTGCTCCAGCTGGTAGGAGACCGCGCGGGTGTCGGGCAGGAAGAAGCTGTCCACCTCGATCAGGCACAGACGGCCCCGCGCCAACTGGGTCGCGGCATGGCCGGTGATGGCGTCATAGACCGCCAGCTCCTGAACCGTGACGCCGTACAGCGCCTCCAGATCCTCAGGTGGGGTCTTGAAGAAGGTGAAGTGGTCGCCCTCGAAATCCTGGGTGACGGTAAAGCCGAACATCGCCTCGGGCGCGGCGCCCATGGCGGCCACCACCTCGATCCACAGATCCACGAAGCAGTTGGTCTCGGGCCACATCCGGTCCTGGCCGTGCAGCCGGTGGCGCACATGGCTTTCCGGCGTCAGGTCGGGAAAGCAGGCGGCGGCGCTCACCCCCACAGGGCCTCGCGTACGCTGGCGGGCCAGGTCTTCACGTCCAGACCGTGGTGCTTGAACAGGGCCAGAGCGATGCGCTCCAGACCAAAGCCGACGCAGGCGGTGTGAGCCACTTCGCCGTCATGGGTGGCGATCTCCCAGGTCTGGCCGAAATGGTCCTGATGGTAGTTGAAGCTGAGACAGGCGGTGGGCTGCTCGAGGCTGGTGATCGGCACCAGCAGTTCGAACTTCAGCTGCTGTTCCTTCTGGGCCATGGCCATCAGCTTGCCGCCGCGTCCGAAGAACGGATCGCTGGCGATCTCCAGCTGGTAGGGCAGGGCGACGCGGTTGATCAGTTGCTGGCCGCGCTGCAGCCAGGTCTGGCGGAATTCCAGCACCTGGTCGGGGCTGCCGATCCGCACATATTCGCGCTGGCGAAACAGCTGCATCCGGGCCGGATCGTTCGAGGGCTCGTGCCGGAAGCAATAGGATTGCAGGTCGTAGAGGCCGCCGTCGGCCGGAAGGGTGCCCCGCGCCGCGACCGCCGGATACAGCGGATAGCAGGTGGCCGGGGTCAGCACGACCTCGGTGCCGGTCAGGCCGCCGGTCCAGTCCTGGCCGCCCTCGATGGCTTGCAGCAGGTCGTTATGGGCATGGCTGTCGCCGCAAAAGCTGTGCACGGCGCCGGCCAATTGCGGAAAGCTTTTCATGTAGCCGCTGCGCGTGAAATGGGCGCGGTTCATGCCGGGCGGGAAGCGGATGACCTCGGCCTGGCCTTCACCGGCGGCCGTCACCATCGCCTCAAACCGGGTGATGACGTCCTCGAACATCCCGCTGCGGCCATAGACTCCGGGCACGCCGGTGTCGATCAGCAGGCCCGCGCCGAGCAGGGCGTCGAGATAGGCGGCCTTGGCGTCTTTGGAGGCGTCCGGTTGGGCGTCCATGATAAGTCCCCGGTTAGCGGATCAGGCGGCGGCGCTGGTCAGCTGGACCACCGCGCTCTGGATCGCGCCCAGGCTGGAAAAGGTGCGCGGGCTGAGCATGGTTTCGGGGAATTCGATGTCGAAGGTTTCTTCCAGGGCCAGCATCAGCTGCACCGAAGCGAACGAGCTCATGCCGGCACGATAGAGGTCGGCGTCCTCGGTCAGGGTAGCCACGTCCACGGCCAGGCCGCCATGGTCCGCCACCAGGGCGCGCAGTTTCTCGATCATCTTCAGCCTTCGACAGTCAACGACAAGGTGGTCTTTAGTGTCCTTTATAGATGTAAAATAGTGCTGTTCGTTGATGGTAAGGCAAGTCTTAATCGAAAACGCGGCGAGTAGCGGATTTCGCCGAAGCTGGCCCAGGGTTTGCACCGGACCCCTCGAATGTCGGGATATGCTGGCCTGAACTGATGCGTAACGGGACTCTCGTCGGGAGCGGAAGTGGCTCCACTGAGGCCCTCGATGCGCTAAGGGTAGCTTGGCTAGTCTGGCTCGCAACAGACAGGGAAAAAATCGAGATGCAGGCTCCGGCCCTGAAGACGCCCGCGCAAGGCCGCTGTGCCGGCTGGACGCCCCTGTCGCAGGATGTGCTGGCCGTGGCCCAGGCGGCTTCGGCCGTCGTAGACAGTGAGGGTCGCTTCCCGGTCGAGGCCTTCGAGGCCCTGCGCGCCCACGGTGCCCTGGGGGTGTTGGCCGATCCCGACGAGACTTCTCTGGCCCGCGTCGCCGCCGATTGCTACGCCCTGGCCGGTGCCTGCGGCAGCGCCGGCATGGTGCTGGCCATGCACCACATCCAGGTCGCCTGCCTGGCGCGACACGCCGCAGGCCAGCCCTGGCACGACGCCTTTCTCCAGCGTGTCATCGACCAGCAACTATTGCTGGCCTCCTCGACCTCAGAGGTCGGGATCGGCGGCAATCTGCGCACCAGCCATTGCGCCGTGGTCTCGGGCGGTGATCGCTTCACCGTCGTCAAGAAGGCCAGTGCCATCTCCTACGCCGCCAACGCCGACGTGATCCTGGCCACCGCCCGCGCCCATCCCGACGCCTCGCCTGGCGATCAGGTGCTGGTCGTTCTGGAGGGCGAGGACTTCACGCTGGATCCGGGCGAGGCCTGGGACTCGATGGGCATGCGCGGCACCGGCAGTGGTGCCTTCGTGCTGACGGGCACCGGCAACACCGACCAGATCGCTCCGGTTCCGTTCGGCGAGATCGCCGGCACGACCATGGCGCCTGTCTCGCATATCCTGTGGGGCGCGGTCTGGACCGGCATCGCCGCCGACGCCGTGACCCGGGCCCGCGCCGCCGTGCGCGGCCGCCGCAAGGCCGGTTCCACCGAACTGCCCGCCGGTGCCCTGCGCCTGGCCGAGGCAGTGGAAAAGCTGCAGATGGCCGAGGCCCGCGTGCGCGCCGCCATCGCCGCCTTCGACTGGAAGACCGTCAGGACGCCCGACTTCGCCGAGGTGGCGGCGGACAACAATCTCAAGACCAGTGTTGGTGAAACCTGCCTGGAGGTCGCCCAGATCGCCCTGTCGATCTGCGGCTTCGCCGGCTATGCGCGCCAGGGTCCGCTCAGCGTGGCCCGCCATGTGCGCGACCTGCACTCGGCCCCGATCATGATCGCCAATGAGCGCATGCGCGAAGGCGCGGCCCAGCTGCTGTTGGCCCAGAAGCCGCGTCTGGGGCTGTATGATGACCGCCTCGCGGACTGAGCGCCGGACTGCAGCGATCTCTCCGCCGCCCGCTGTGGCGACGCGCGCGCCTGAGACCGTCGCGATCGCCTTCGACGGCCACGCGGGTTCGCTGCATACGCCCGATCCCCTGAACGCCCTCGATGTCGGGGTCGTCCTGTGCGCGCCCCTGGGTCGAGACGCCCGCTGCGCCCACCTGCCGATGCGCCTGCTGGCGCAAGACCTGGCCGCCGCCGGGATCGCCGTCCTGCACTATGATCATCTGGGAACCGGCGACTCCCTGGACCTCGTTGAAGACAGTGCCGACGCCCTGCCGGTCTGGCTGGCCGGGGTGCGAGCCGCCGTAGCCACCCTGCGCGACCAGACCGGCGTGCGGCGCGTAGTGCTGGGGGGCGTGCGCTTTGGCGCCACCCTGGCCGCCCTGTCGGTCGAGATCGCCGACGGCCTGATCCTGCTGGCCCCGGTGGCGCGCGGCGGCCCCTGGCTGCGCGAGCTGAAACTGGCCACAGCGGTGCTTGCCCCCACCACGGTGGGTGCCGGGGCCTGCGGCCTCGACGCCGATGGTCTGGTGCTGTCGGCGGCCACCGCCTCGGCCATCGCCGCCATCGACCTGCGCAGCCTTGATGCAGGCCAACGGCCGGTCCTTGTCGCGGCCCAGAACTCGGCGACGACCAGGCTGGGCGAGACTCTCACAGGTAGCGGCGGGTCGGTGACGGTCGCGCCGTTCGGCGGCTTTGCGGCGCTGTTCGACGACTCCCACAGCAATCTGGCTCCCCGCGACCTGTTCGACCAGGTCATCGCCTGGGCGGTCGAGCAGTTTCCCGAGCCTGCCTTGCGGCGCCCGTCGCCGGTAAAGGTCGAGGCCTTGCTGCATCCGCCCGGCGCGGTGGAGCGGGCGGTGACCTTCGGGGCCGGTCTGCGCGGCGTGCTGTGCCTGCCGCAGGGCAGCGCTCTGGACGGCAAGGCGGTGGTGCTGTGCAATACCGGCGGCGATCCTCGCGCCGGCATCGGCGGCTTTTCCACCGCCACGGCGCGGGCCCTGGCGCGCGAAGGCGTGATGTCGCTGCGCTTCGACTTTGCGGGGCTGGGCGACAGTCCGGCCGCCGAGGGGACCGTGCGCAGCCACGTTTATGAAACCCCGCGCGCTGCCGACTTTAACGCCGCCGTGGCGCTGCTGCAGGGGCTGGGCGCGCAGAAGGTGATTGTCGGCGGCGTCTGCGCAGGCGGCTATCACGCCCTGCATGCGGCGCTGGATGATCCGCGTATTGCCGGCGTCTTTGCAATCAACACCGTGATCCTGGCCTGGCGCGCGGGGACCTCTCTCGCCGTCGGTGACCGCGACGAAGGCCGCTCGACCCAGGCCTATATGCAGCGCCTGGGTCAGCTCTCGACCTGGACCCGCCTGCTGAAGGGCGGTGTCGATGCGTCTGCCATCATCCGTACTCTGAATATCCGCATGAGGGCCCGTCTCGCGGCGCGCGCGGCGGCAACGCCCGAGGCGGCCGTCAAGGCGCGAATCGACCAGCTTTCGGCGCGCGGCGGCGTGGTGCGGCTGATCGTCGGCGGGGAAGATCCCTCGCTCGATATGGTCGTTTCGCACTTCGGGGCGGCCGGCAAGCGCTTCACAAGACTGCCGGGTCTGTCGCTGCAGATCGTACCGGGGCTGGACCATGGCCTGGCGCTGAAGGCCAGCCGCGAAAAGGCCGGCCGCGAGGTCGTAGCGTTCCTGAAGGGGCTTTGATCCCTATCGCCGCGCCCGCCGCCGCGGCGCGACCGCGAAGGCGTCGGTAATCGCCTGAACCACGATCTTGGGCCGCAGGTCGGCGTCGAACGGCAGGGGGCGCACGCCCTGGCCGTCGGGGCGGGGGAACATTCCGGCCTTGGAGGTATAGCGGTCGCTGAGGCCCCAGGTGGTCACCCGGGTCACGGCCGGCTCATCCAGCACCGTGTCGAGGAAGGTGCGATAGATCTCGGCGACCACGCCGTCGCGGCGATCGAGGGAGCCGGAGATCTTGCGGTCGTCGACATCCAGTTCGGTGATGTGGATCTCCAGCCCCAGGTCTGCGACCTCGGCCAGGAAGCGGCGCAGGCCGGCGCCGAAGGCGCGCGGGCGACCGCCGATCAGGTGGCCCTGCAGGGCCAGGGCGTGGATTGGCACGCGGGCGGCCTTCAGGCTGCGCAGCAGCGCCAGCATCGTGCCGCGCTTTTCGACCATCCAGCTTTCGTCGTCATATTCCAGGCCATAGTCTGACAGCACCAGGGTGGCGGCCGGATCCGCGGCGTGGGCCGCGTGGAAGGCCATGGCGATATAGTCGGGACCAAGCGCCTTGAACCAGGGCGAGATCCGCAAGCCGTCAGGGCGCCTGTCGTTGCGCTCGACCGCTTCATTGACCACGTCCCAGGCCTGGATATGGCCGGCATAGCGGCCAACGACGCGGGCAATGTGGTCGGTCAGCAGGGCCCGGCCGGTGCGCGGGGTCAGCTCGGCTTCGACCCAGCTGGGCAGCGCCTCGTGCCAGACCAGGCAGTGACCGTGGACCTGAGCGCCCTGATCGTGGGCGATGGCCATGAAGCGATCGGCGCGGGTGAAGTCGAAGCCGTCGCGTGTCGGGCGCAGGGCGTTCCACTTCATGACGTTTTCGGGGGCCAGGGACGCGCACTGGCGGCGAAGCAGGGTCTCGAAGCCAAAGTCGCTGTCCACCGCTTCGGGTTCGATGGCGGCGCCGAAGATCACGCCCTTGTCCGCCGCCAAGACCCGTAGAGACGCGGCGCGCAAGGCGGGCGTTGCCGCAAAGGCCGGGGCCGAGGCCAAAGACAGGCCGGCGGCCAGGGCGGCGCGGCGGGATAGTCCGGGCCGCGTCATGGGCGCCTCAGAGCCGGGAATAGATCAGGCGGGGAATATAGAAGCCGCGCTTGTTGAGGATAGCCCCGATCACTTCGCCGCCGGCCGAATCGATGCGCTCGATCAGGTTGCGGGCGACGGCGGCGCGGGTGGCCTCGGCCTCGACCACGATCAGGGTCATGTCGACCATCGGGGCCACGATCAGTCCGGCGGCCGAACGGGCCATGGCCGGCGTATCGACCAGAACGATGTCGTAGTCGCGCCTGGCCTGGGCGATCATCTTTTCCAGCTGCGTCTCGGCCGCGCCCATGTCGCGCGCGCCGATCGGCAGGGTGACGTTCAGGGAGCCGCCATTGACGCTGAGCCTGTTGTCGGCAAGGCGATGCAGGGTAGCGCCGCTCTCGGCCAGCACCTGGGCAGCCGAGCGGCTTTCCGGCGGCTCGATATCGACCAGCAGCACGCGGCGCGAGCCGTCGCCCGAGGCCAGCAGGGCCAGGTCGAGCATCAGGCTGGAGACGCCCTCTTCGCCATTGGCGGCGACCAGCTGCATCACCCGGCCAGGACCGGGGGCGACGCTACTGAGCAGGCGCAGCAGCAGCTTGCTGTCTTCATAGGTCAGGTGCGAGGTGCGCGGCCGACCCTTGGCCGCGCGCCGGCCCGCGCGCTCCGCGATCGGGATGGCCAGGATGATCGGCACGTCCAGCTTCTGTTCGACGTCGCGCGGGGTGATCATAACGTCCGAGAAGGCGGCCGAGACCAGGATCACGGCCAGGGCGGCGATCACGCCCAGGGCCAGGCCGGCGATCAGCAGGATCATCCGGCCGCTCTTGCCCTTGACGGGGGCGTCGGCGGCCTGGACCACGCGGACATTGGCCTTGGATTTCGACAGCACGTCGGCCAGCTGGGTGTCCTCCGAGCGCTTGGCGATGTCGGAGAACGAGGCCTCCAGCATGGTGCGCTTGCGGATCAGCTCGCGATATTCGGGGCCGATACGGACCAGTTCGGCCAGGCGTGTCGTCGCGGCCCTCAGGTCGCGGGCGGCGGTGGCGCGGGCCAGACGCAGGCCGGCGACATCGCCTTCCGAACTGGCCAGATCGGTATCGAGTTGCTGGTGGACCGGATTGACGGCGCGGCGCACCGCGGTGACCTGCTGGGCCGGCGCATTGCGGATCTGCTCCTGCACATCGGCAATGCGGCGATCCAGGTCGGCGACCACGGGATAGCCGTCGACAAAGCGGGCGGCGGCCGCGCGGCGCTGGTTTTGCAGGTCCAGCAGGCTGCGGGTCAGGTCGTCCAGCTGTTGCGAGCGGCCCCGGTCGGTGGAGATGTCCATCTCGGCGGGCGCGGATTTCAGCCGGCGCGACAGCACGGCGGCGCGGCCGCTGCGGGTGGCCAGTTGCTGGTCCAGCGACTGGAGCTGGCTGGTCAGCGATGCCTGCTGGCTCTGCACGGCGGCGAATTCGGAGGGGTAGTCGCCAAAGCCGTGATCCAGCGAGAACTTCGACAGCTGGTCCTCGATGCCGGCCAGGCGGCTGTTCATCTGGTCGCGCTGGCCGTTGACCGACTGCAGGTCCGACTGCTCGAAGATCGACCGACGACGCTCGATATAGAGGGCGACCAGCTTGTTGAGCACATCGGCCGCGACCTGGGCGTCCTTGTTGCGCAGGCTCAGCTCGATGACGTTCGACTGCGGCACGTTGTCGATCGTCAGGTCCTTGGTCAGTTGCTCGGCGGCCTTTTCCAGGCCCTGCGGCTCGGCGGCCAGGGCGGGATAGACTTTTGAGAGTCCGACCTCCTTGATCGCCTTGGTGCGCAGGTCCTTGGCGGTCAGGATTTCCATTTCCGCATGGACGATCTGGGCCCGGTCGAAGCTGAGGCCCGCCGCGCCGCTGACGTCGGTACGGAAGATGTAGTCGTCGCCCAGCAGGATTAGGAGCCGCGACTGCGCCACATAGATCGGCTGGGCCAGGAAGATGGCGACCATGGCCAGGATCACGGGGATCAGGAAGGCGAGGATGGCTTCGCGACGATAGTAGAAGGCCGGCGTCAGCACTTCGCGAATGGTCAAGGGCGATCGAATGCGGCCGCCAGGGCTGCTTTGGGTATAGGCACCCTGCTCGATCACGGCAGCATTCATCAGGTGGGGACACTCGATCGATCGTCGATACCGCCAAATCGTTGGCGGTTAACCATTCGATACGGTCCCAACCTTAATAAAGGCTAACGCTGGAATGCGATCTTCCGGGGGGCAGGCCGGTAACTTGGCTTTAAGCCCTGGAATCGTTCGCCCGAAGGCGTTTGCGGTCCCGTCGTGCTGCCTTTTGACGCGGTGCCGGTTGGGGTTAAGAACGAATTTCTAACGCGCGACGCGCAGTCTGATCGCGACGGTGCCCGGGGTGCCAAGGAGGTTGTCGTGTTGTCATGGGTTCGCCCGGCGGCGCTTGCCGCAATGATGCTGGTCACGGCCTGTGCCTCGGCGCCCCAGGCCCGGTCGGCGCGTGGCCAAGATCGGCCTCCAGCAAGTGCGCGCGGCGAGTATCCGGGCGTCACCTTCGCCACCTGGACGGCGGACGATTATCGCTATCGCATCGGTCCGGGCGACGAGCTGGCGGTGCGCTTTCTGCTCAATCCTGATCTGAACACCTCGGTGCGGGTCGGCCCGGACGGGCGCGGCGTGTTCCCGCTGGTCAGCGGCCAGGGCGTGGCCGGCATGACCCCTGAGCAGGCCGGAAACGCCCTGACCCGGGCCTATGGCTCGGTGCTGCGCAATCCCCAGGTCGAGACCCTGATCAGCACCTATGGCGCTTCGGAAATCTATGTCAGCGGCGAGGTGCGCGAACCGGGCGTCAAGCCGCTGAAGGGTCAGATCAGCGTCGCCCAGGCGGTGGTCGCGGCCGGCGGCTTCCAGGAAACGGCCCGCACCGGCAAGGTTGTGGTTCTGCGCCAGCGTCCGGGTGATCCGCGCCTGCTGATGCGGACTGTCGACGTGCGCGCCGCGATGAAGGGCGGCGACAGCGGCGACTTCCCGATCCTGCCCGGCGACCTGATCTTCGTGCCGCGCAGCGCCATCGCCGAGGTCAATCTGTTCATCCGGCAATATGTGACCGGTGCCTTGCCGTTCAGCTTCAATTACAGCATCAACCGGGGCCGCAGCTACTAGCGCGGACGCCGTCCGCTGCCATGGACCGAGGGGACAGATGTCGCGCTATCTGATCTCGGCCCTTGAACAGGCGATCTGGTCGATCCTGAATTTCGGCGTCAACCTGCTGCTGATCCGCTTCGTGGCGCCCGACCAGTACGGCGGCTTCGTATTCTGGGCCTCGCTGGGCTTTGTGCTGTCCAGCCTCCAGAACGCCCTGACAGTTTGCCACCTGCAGGTCCTGGGGCCGGGCGACGGGACCGATCCCGAACGCTTGCCGATCGAGCGGCTGATGCACGGGATCAACCTGATCTTCCTGGTCGTGGTGGGCCTGGCCAGCCTGGCCGGCGCCCTGGCCTTTCAACGCGCGGGCAGTCCCTATGGCGCGGTGGCCGCCACCCTGTTCGTGCCGGCCTATCTGCTGCAGCAATATGTGCGCGCCCTGGCCTTTTCCCGGGGGCGGCCGGGCGTGGCGGCGATCCAGACCAGCCTGGTCTTCGCCCTGGTTGCGCCCCTGCTGGGCGTGGTCCTGGCTCTGCAGGACCATCCCCCGGCCAACACCATCCTGCTGTGCCTGGGGGGGGCCTATGCGGTGGTCGGGGTCGGCGGGCTGGTCCTGGCCATGCGCGGGCAGGGCGGCCTGCCGGGACGGCGCGAGCTGGCGACCTATGGCGGCTACGCCAAACAGTCGGGCTGGATCTTCCTGGGGGTGTCCAGCACAGAGCTCCTGACGCGGTTCTACATCTTCGTCGTGGCCGGCTGGTACGGCGCTGCGGTCCTGGCCTCGCTGGCGGCGACCCAGCAGCTGATGCGACCCATCCCGCTGCTGGCCTCGTCCTGGGGC
>Ga0187844_10002321_pt1 | contig 13528 bp, 13 predicted proteins | sample SpaLakP09_SKY_50_FD_134517 | JGI IMG/M metagenome (GOLD analysis project Ga0187844, IMG submission 134517) | Oligotrophic lake water microbial communities from Sparkling Lake, Wisconsin, USA - SP09_SKY_50 | ecosystem: Environmental > Aquatic > Freshwater > Lake | place: USA: Sparkling Lake...
CGTCGCGGGTGAACCACTGGTCGATGACGATGCCGCTTTTGGCGCTGCGTATCCACCCGGCCAACTGGTTGCTGGTGGGCAGGTCGTCTTCGATCACGGCAATGCGGGTCATGGGCAGGGCGGGCAGTAGAGGGGTGGGCGGATTATCCCGGCGCCCCGCTTCGGGCGGTGTGAGTTTTTCTTCCGGGGTCGGAAGGTTCGTGCGGGCGGTGTGAGCGCATTGGGGGCTGCGCTGCATTGTTGCTTCCGGGGTGGATCCGAACAATCGGTCCTCAATGAGCCAGCCATGACGGCGGTTCAGACACCGACAACAACACCGAACCAACCTGAGAGAGAAACACCATGAAAGCCACCTGGAACCGCATCGTGCAGACCCTGAAGGGTCGCTCTTCCACCCCGTTGCCAGAAGCGGGGGCGGAGCCTGTCCTGGACGCTGATCTGCCAGGCAGCATGCCCACGGCAGACGCTGCGTTGGCCGCCCCCTTGAACTGGGCCTACCTGTTGCCCACCGCCCGCACCGTGCGCTGGCTGGCCGTTGGAACCGTGGTGGCCGCAGCGGGCCTGATGGTAGTCCGCAATCCCCCCGTGCAACACCTGGCGCAGGGCGACCTGGGTGTGCGCCTCAACCAGTTCACCGGTGCCGTGAGCCTGTGGCGCGATGGCAGCGTGTGGGTGGTGCCCGGCCTGCACACGGTGCGGGTGTTCACGCTGCGCGACCAGAGCTACCGCCCCGAAGCCATGCGCCAGGCCACCGGCAGCGCGCCGCTGCAGTCGGTGGAAGGACTGTCGCTGGGGCTGGACCTGAGCGTGCGCTATGCCTTGGACCCCAACTCGCCCGCTGTGAAGGCAGGCAACCTGCCCGACAACGTGGGTGCCGACATCGTCGAGCCTGCGGTGCAGGGCCTGGTCTATAAGGTGTTTGCCCGCTACACGGTGCGGGAGATTTTCTCGTCCAAGCGCGCCGAGATCGCGCAGATCATCGAGACCGAACTGCGTGCCCGTCTGGCGGCCGATGGCGTCACGCTGCGCAGCCTCCAGATTGGCAAGGTGGATTTGCCCGCCGAATACCGCCGGGGCATGGACAGCCTGCTGGCTGAAGAACTGGCCTCCGAAAAAATGCGCTACACGCTGGAGCTGAAGGACAAGCGCGTGCGTGAAACCGAGCTGGACGCCAACGCCGACAAGGTGCGCCGTGAAGTGGCCGCCGAAGCCGCCGCCCGTGAGCAGGTCATTGCCGCCAAGGCCCAGGAAGAGGCCATGAAGCATGTGCTGCCCTTCAAGCAGCGCCAGATCGAGCAGCGCCAGCTCGAAGCCGAAGCCGAACGCGTGGCCCGCGTGAAAGCCGCCGAAGGCGCCGCCCAGGCCCGCCGCATCGAAGCCAACGGCGAAGCCGATGCCCGCCAGAAGCTGGCCGAAGCCGAGGCCTACCGCATGGACCGCGTGGGCAAAGTCAATGCCGAGCAAATGGCCCGCGAAGGCGCGCTGGTGACCAACCACCCGCTGCTCATCCAGAAGACGCGGGCCGACAAGCACTCAGACAAGATCCAGGTCATCATCGCGCCCCCGCCCACCAATGGCGACTTCATCGGTGCCGCGCTGCTGGGCGGCAACCGCAACGCCCAGGCCGGTGCCACACAGGCGGCAGCCGTGGCCGACGACGCCACCACCAGCCAAGCCGTGGAGCAATGAACATGAACGCCACCTTTGCTACTTTGCTCGCGGCCGTGGCCAGCGCCGCAGTGACCGTGGCGGCCGATGCCGCCCCCCAACCTTCGCCAGGGAGCGCTCAGGGCAGCGCCATCGTGGTGCAAGACCAGGCCAGCCTGCGCGCCGCCCCGCGTGACGGTGCTCAGCAGCAGGCCAGCCTGTGGCAAGGCGAAGTGCTGGAAGTGCGCGGCGAGCGCCTCGACTACCTGCAGGTGTGGGACCACAAGCGTGAGCGCGGTGGCTTCATCCGCGCCAGCGATGTACGCCGCGTGGCCCTAACCGAGGCCGAAGGCCCCGCGCTGCTGGCTGTGATGCGCTTTGTGCAGGAAACGCCCGGCGCAGAGGCTCTGGGCATTGGTCTCACCGCCGCCTACCTGCAGGCCGCGCCTGCCAAGGCGCTGGCGGGTGTGGAGGGCGCCCAGGCCTTCGATGCCCTGGGCACCTTTGCCGACCGGCTGGCCCGCCGCGCCTCGGTGGCCGTGCCGGGCAAGGCCTCGGGTGCCACGCTGTCCGCACACCTGGATGTGGCCAACGGCTACGGCGTGCGCTTTGCCACCTACGAGGTGGAAGGCCGCATGCAGGTTTGCTACGAGGGCGAGGCCTTTCGCCGCCTGCTGGCCATGCCCGTGGCCGATGCCGAGCAGCGCGCCCGCGCCGTCCTGGCGCTGACCCGCCCCGAATGCATCAACCCCGACCTGCCCGCACACGAGCGTGCCAAGGTCACCACCTGGCAGGCGGAGGTACTGGAGCGCGTGGACCTGGCGGGTCTGCCCGGCTACCTGCGCAACCGTGTGCAGATGCGCCGCGCCAGCGTGTGGGGTGCTGCGGCCTTCCAGCAAGCGCGCAAAAACGCGGCCGACCCGGCGGTGGCCGCCGCCGCTGCCCGTGCATTGACCGAATTCACCGGCGTGAGCAAGGCTGACCTGCCCGACGAGGACCAGAGCGCCTACAACGACGCTGCCATGCGCGTGAGTGCTGTGCGCTGGGCCTTGGTGCCCACTGCTGCCCCTGTGGCCGCCGCCGCCACCCGACCCACACTGCTGACCGAACCTGGCGCCCCCGGCGAAACCTGTGTGCTGCTGGTGGACGCGCAGCACAGCGCCAAGGCACCGCTGCTGCGCCGCTGTACCTACGGCGTGGTGTGGGCGGCATCGGCCAGCACCAACCGCGAAGGCACGGCCGTGGCCCTGGCGGTGCAACCCATGGAAGGCTGGCGCGAGCTGTGGGTGCTGCGCAAAACCGAAGGGGGCTGGCTGGCCGACGTGCTGCCGCCCGCTGCGGCCACCCCTGAGACCGGCGTGGCCGAATGGGCGGGCTGGGTGCCCGGCGGCCAGCAAATGTTGGTGGCGCGTGAAGCCCGGGGCCAGGGCCGCTACCGCAAGAGCTTTGAGGTGGTGCGGCTGGAGGGCCTGACCACCGAGCGCGTGACGGGCGATGTGGCTGCGCTGCCCCTGTTTCAGCGCTGGCAAGACCCGGCCTGGAAGCGCCAGACACTGAGCCTGCGGTGAATGCGGGGTCGCGGAATAATCTGCTCATCCCCATCCACCACAAGGCGCACCATGATCCTCGTTACCGGCCATGCCATCGCCCGCAAAGAAACCGAAGCTGCCGTAGAGCGCCTCGCTGTAGCGCATGTCCTGCGTTCCCGCGCGGAGCCGGGATGTGTGTCCCACGAAGTGAGCCGCGATGTGTTGCAGCCGCTGCGTTTTGTGTTTGTGGAGCGCTGGAGCGACATGGCGGCCCTGCAGGCCCACTTCCGGGTGGAGGCTTCGCGGGCGTTTGCGCACGCCATCACGGAACTCTGCGAAGCCAGCCCGCAGATGACCATCTACCAGGCCGAAGCCCTTCACACGGGTTGACGAGGCAGGTGGCGGTGCGTGCCGCCACCGGCCCCGAGGGCATGGGCGCCCTTACCATGCACGGCATTCCAAACTTCTTCGTCGGCCGTTGTGAACTTCATTCCGCTTCCCCCGTCCTGCGTGGACGCCGCAATCATCGACCTGGACGGCACCATGGTGGACACGCTGGGTGACTTCAGCGAAGCGCTCAACCGCATGCTGCAGGACCTGGGCCTGCCGCCCATCGATGCGGGCTCCATCGAGTCCATGGTGGGCAAAGGCTCCGAACATCTGCTGCGTTCAGTGCTAAAACGCGTGCTACCGCGCGATGGTATTGGTGATATTGCTATCAAAATTGAAGAGCTCTATCCTTCAGCCTGGGACAGCTACCAGCGCCACTACCTCGCGATCAATGGCCAGTTTGCCGGGGTGTACGACGGCGTGGAGGCCGGATTGCAAGCGCTGCGCGCCCGGGGGCTGCGCCTGGCCTGCCTGACCAACAAACCCACCAGTTTTGCGCTGCCCTTGCTGGAGTTGAATGGGCTCGCCGGGTACTTCGAACACGTGTTTGGCGGCGATGCGTTCGAGCGCAAGAAGCCCGATCCGCTGCCACTGCTCAAGACCTGCGAGGCCCTGGGCACCAGCCCGGCGCGCACGCTGATGGTGGGCGACTCCAGCAACGATGCGCAGGCCGCGCGGGCGGCAGGCTGCCCGGTGGTGCTGGTCACCTATGGCTACAACCACGGCCAGCCGGTGCGGGCCGTGGATGCCGATGGGTTTGTGGATTCGCTGGCGCAGCTGGCCTGAGCGCGCCTTTTCTGTCCCCTTTTGCCTTCTTTCCTGTCAGGCCGTTAGCTGGCGTGGCGCCACGGCGCGGTAGTCCAGCCGCGATGTGCTGGTGCCGCCACTGCGCGCGGGGGCGGGCATGGCATCGCCCTGGCGGGCTGCGTGGGCTGACAGCCGGAAGACCGCCACCGCATCCACCAGCTGCCCCGCCTGGGTCTTGAGGCTGTCGGCTGCTGCGGCGCTTTGCTCCACCAGGGCAGCGTTTTGCTGCGTGGCCTGGTCCATCTGCGTGATGGCCTCGCCCACCTGGCTGACGCCCTGGCTCTGCTCGCTGCTCGCGGCGCTGATCTCGCCCATGATGTCGGTCACGCGGCGGATGGAGGCCACCACCTCGCTCATCGTGGCGCCCGCCTTGTCCACCAGGGCCGTGCCGCGCTCCACGCGTTCCACGCTGGTGCCGATCAAGCCCTTGATCTCCTTGGCCGCCTCGGCGCTGCGCTGGGCCAGGCTGCGCACCTCGCCCGCCACCACCGCAAAGCCCCGGCCCTGTTCGCCCGCGCGGGCGGCTTCCACGGCGGCATTCAGCGCCAGGATGTTGGTCTGGAAGGCAATGCCGTCGATCACGCTGATGATGTCGGCAATCTTCTTGCTGCTGTCGTTGATGCCTTTCATGGTGGTCACCACCTCGGCCACCACATCGCCGCCCTGCTGGGCGACGGTCGAAGCGCTCATGGCCAGTTGGTTGGCCTGGCGCGCGTTGTCGGCGTTCTGGCGCACGGTGGAGCCCAGTTGCTCCATCGACGCGGCCGTCTGCTGCAGCGCGCTGGCCTGCTGTTCGGTGCGGGCCGAGAGGTCGTTGTTGCCCGACGCGATCTCGGTGCTGGCAGTGGCCACGCCTTCGGCGTTGTGGCGCACGTTGCCCACGATGGAGGCCAGGCGCGACTGCATGGTGGCCAGCGCCTGCAGCAGTTGCCCGGTTTCGTCGTTGCCGTTGGCTTCAATGGGGTGGGTCAGGTCGCCGTCGGCGATGTTTTCGGCGGCCTCTTTGCCCCGCTGCACCGGGCGCACGATGGAGCGCGTGACGGTGAAGGCCAGCAGCGCGCCCAGCGCCACGGCAATCAGCGTGCCCACGCCCAGCAGCACCTGGCTGGCCTTGGCCAGTGCCGAGGTGTCGGCCTGGCTTTCGGCGAGCTGGGTGCCCATGGCACGGCGCAGGTCGTCCAGCGACTTCAGGTACTTGTCGGCCAGCGGGCGCAGGTCCTTGTCCACCATGGCGGGCACGTTGGGTTCGCCGCCCCGGTGCAGTTCGCGGATTTCTGCGAGCTTGTCGTTGTAGGCCTGGCGGGCCGTGGCAATGGCGGCCAGCAGGCCCCGCGCCTGCTCGCCCTGCACCAGGGCCTCGATGCGCTTGACCTTGGCCTCCATGCCTGTGGCGGTGGCCTGGGTGTCGGCCGTGAGCTTGTCCATGTAGTCGCGGTCGATGGCCTTGAGGAAGGCCTCGGTGCGCACCCAGTTCAGGCGGATGTCCGAGGCCCAGTCTTCGACCAGCGTCTGTTGCTCGATTTCTTGCGTGGCCACGCGCTCGCTCGCGTTTTGCAGGCTGGCAATGCGCCACATGCCGGTGGCTGCGATGAGGGCCGTGATGAGCAGGATGGCGCCAAAGGATGCGCCCAGGCGCAGGCCGACGGAGAGATTGCTGAGTTTCATGGTCATGTCAGGCGCGGGAGGGGCTTGGTGCAGGGGAACGAAGGCGGTTCAAACTGCGCGTCTGCAGGTCGGTGCGGGCGACTGCGCGGCGGCGGAGAGTGGGCAAGAAATGAATCGAAGGGCGGGCGACGAAGATAAAAAAACGGAGGCTTGCGGACGAGCTTCAGCGTACGCCTCGGCCCCGCTGGCGGGTGTCGGGCGGGTGACAGCCGGGCGCCCGCAGACCTGGGGGTTTGTCCGTAGCGGGGTGTCCTGGCGGGATGCTGGGCTCGCCTTATGCGGGTTTGCCCAGCAGGGCGTCCTTGAGCTTCCAGTCGGCGGGCGTGTTGCCCAGCCAGATGCCCAGCAGCGCGTTGAAGAACTCCGGTTCCTTGAAGGGCTCACCCTGCGGTTTGCCCTTGACGGTGATCACCGTGCCCGTGCCGGGGATCCAGTCGATCTGGAACTGGTCGCCCGCCACGAGTTTCTTGTGGTCCGAGAAGATCTGGCTCATGCGCAGCACGCCGGGGATCAGCTTGGAGAACGCTGCGCGGTCCATGTTGTCCTCCATGCCGCGCGAGAACAGCTTGCCCAGCTCGGTGGAGTCGATCTCGCGCAGCATGGTGATGCTCATGCGCTTGGGGCCCTTGAGGGCCGCGATGTCCTGGGGCGTGTGCGCCTTCTTCTCCAGGTACAGGCCCGCCGTGTAGACCTTGAACACGGCCTTGTAGCGCACGCCTGCGCCGTTGAGCTGCAGGGTGCTGCCGCTCAGGCTGGCGGTCTCTTCGTATTTCACGTCGGCCACGGTGATGGGCTGGGCGGCGGCAGTGGCTGCCAGCAGGCAGGCACCGGCCATCAGAGCGCATCGCTGGAGGAAGTTCATGCACAACTCCTAAAAAAGAACGGTCGTTCGTTTCTAATTGTTGCAGCGCTCCTGGCAGGCCGCAACAGGGTTTTCGAGTGGTTGTGTGATCTCGCCTTGAGCGTTGTCAGATCGGGCCGCCAAAAAAGCTTTGCTACACTTTGGCCCATGTTCATTCACCACGTGTTCATCACAGGTTGCAGCGACCGGGGAGCCTGGCCCTGGCGTCAGCCTGTCCTTTTGAACGCCTGATGGCACCTGGGCCGACGACGCCCCAGCGTGCACCCGTGGCCTCCACCCCGATGCGGTGAGGCCGATTGAATGGACCGCAGCGCCCCTTTTCTACTGCACAGGGACACGCGCTGCGACAGCTGGGAGCGCTCCCCGTGATCACAGAACTTGAATTCAAAAGCCTGGCCAGCGAAGGCTACAACCGCATTCCGCTCATGGTCGAGGCCTTTGCGGACCTGGAAACCCCGCTCTCGCTTTACCTGAAGCTGGCGCACACCAAGGACGGCGGCAAGCACAGCTTCCTGCTCGAATCCGTGGTGGGTGGCGAGCGCTTCGGGCGCTACAGCTTCATCGGCCTGCCTGCGCGCACGCTGCTGCGGGCCAGCGGCTTTGGGGCGCAGGCCAAAACCGAGGTCGTGACCGACGGCCAGGTGGTCGAGACCGCCCAGGGCAATCCGCTCGACTTCATTGCCGACTACCAAAAACGCTTCAAGGTGGCCCTGCGCCCCGGTTTGCCGCGTTTTTGCGGCGGCCTGGCGGGCTACTTTGGCTACGACGCGGTGCGTTATATCGAGAAAAAGCTCGAAACCACCTGCCCGCCCGACACCCTGGGCTGCCCTGACATCCTGCTGCTGCAGTGTGAGGAACTGGCGGTCATCGACAACCTCTCGGGCAAGCTCTACCTCATCGTTTACGCCGACCCGTCCCAGCCCGAGGCCTATACCCGCGCCAAAAAGCGCCTGCGCGAGCTGAAAGAGCAGCTCAAGTATTCGGTGAGTGCGCCTGTGGTCAAGGCCACCGAAAGCCACCCCGCCCAGCGCGACTTTGCCAAGGCCGACTACCTGGCCGCCGTGCACCGCGCCAAGGAGCTGATTGCCGCCGGTGACTTCATGCAGGTGCAGGTGGGCCAGCGCATCCACAAGCGCTACACCGAAAGCCCGCTCTCCCTGTACCGCGCGCTGCGTTCGCTGAACCCGTCGCCCTACATGTACTTCTACGACTTTGGCGACTTCCATGTGGTGGGCGCCAGCCCCGAGATCCTGGTGCGCCAGGAGAGCACGCCGGACGGCCAGAAGATCACCATCCGCCCACTGGCCGGCACCCGCCCGCGCGGCGCCACGCCCGAGAAGGACAAGGCGGCCGAGGTCGAGCTCATCAACGACCCCAAGGAGCGGGCCGAGCACGTGATGCTGATCGACCTGGCGCGCAACGACATCGGCCGCATCGCGAAGACCGGCACCGTCAAGGTGACCGAGGCCTTTGCCATCGAGCGCTACAGCCACGTGATGCACATCGTGAGCAATGTGGAAGGCATTCTCAACGACGGCATGACCGCCATCGACGTGCTCAAGGCCACCTTCCCCGCAGGCACCCTCACCGGCGCGCCCAAGGTGCACGCCATGGAGCTCATTGACCAGCTCGAACCCACCAAGCGCGGCCTGTACGGCGGCGCCTGTGGCTACCTGAGCTACGCGGGCGACATGGACGTGGCCATTGCCATCCGCACCGGCATCATCAAGAACGGCACGCTCTATGTGCAGGCGGCTGCCGGTGTGGTGGCCGATTCGGTGCCCGAGCTGGAATGGAAAGAAACCGAACACAAGGCCCGCGCGCTGCTGCGCGCCGCCGAGCTGGTCGAGGAGGGGCTGGAATGACCCGCGCCATTGCCAAAGTCAAACCCTGCACCACCATGCAGGACGTGCGCCGCGAAGTGAACGCGCTGGACGACGTGCTGGTGCCCCTGCTGGTGGAGCGCGTGGGCTACATGACCCAGGCCGCGCGCATCAAGCAAGGCGTGGAACAAGTGCGCGACGAAGCCCGCATCGAGGCCATCGTGGCCCGCGTGCGCGAGCGCGCCCAGGCCGAAGGCGGCGACGCCGATGTGATGGAAGCCATCTACCGCAGCCTCATGGAAGCCTGCATTGCCTATGAACACCGCGAGTTCGCCCGTCTGCGCGAGCCCGCCCTTGCCGGGAGCGCCGCATGACAAAACTCTTGATGGTCGATAACTACGACAGCTTCACCTACAACATCGTCCAGTATTTCGGTGAACTGGGTGCCGAGGTCGAGGTGTTCCGCAACGACGAGATCACCGTGGCCGAAATCGAGGCGCGCCTGGCCGCCGGGCAGCTCGACCGACTGGTCATCTCGCCCGGCCCGTGTTCCCCCGCCGAGGCAGGCATTTCCGTCGCCGCGATCCAGCACTTTGCCGGCAAGCTGCCCATCCTGGGTGTGTGCCTGGGCCACCAGAGTATTGGCGCAGCATTCGGCGGCAACATCATCCGCGCGCAGGAGCTGATGCACGGCAAGACCAGCGTCATCACCACCACCCAAAAGGGCGTGTTTGCGGGCCTGCCGGAAAAGTTCACTGTCAACCGCTACCACTCGCTGGCCATCGAGCGCGCCACCTGCCCCGACGTGCTGGAGGTGACGGCCTGGACGGAGGATGGCGAGATCATGGGCGTGCGCCACAAGACGCTGCCCATCGAAGGCGTGCAGTTCCACCCCGAAAGCATCCTCACCGAACATGGCCACGCCATGCTGAAAAACTTTCTGGAGCAGCGCGCATGAACTTCATCGACGCCCACCAGTTGGTGATGTTCATTGCCGCAGGCTGGCTGCTGAACTTGACCCCTGGCCCCGACGTGCTTTACATCGTGACCAACGCACTCAAGTCCGGCACGCGTGCGGGCATTGTGGCCGGGCTGGGCATCACGGCCGGGTGCTTCGTGCACATCTTTGCGGCCGCCGTGGGCGTGGGCGCGCTGCTTGCCACCTCGGCCACGGCGTTCACGGTGCTCAAGTGGGTGGGCGCGGCCTACCTCATGTGGATGGGCGTGCGCATGCTGCTCTCCAAGCCCGGCGCCGACAATGGCAACACGGCCGCGCTGGCGGCGGCGCAGGCCGCCCCGGTGCAGCACACGCCGCTGCGCAAGGTGTTCCTCGGCGGCTTCTGGACCAACGTGCTCAACCCCAAGGTCGCCATCTTCTTCCTGGCCTTTGTGCCGCAGTTCATCGCGCCGGGCACCGACAACAAGGCGCTGGCCTTTGTGCTGCTGGGTGTGCTGTTCAACCTCAACGCCATCCCCGTCAACGTGGGCTGGGCGCTGGCTGCAGCGTGGATGGCGCGCCGTGCCACGGCCCTCCAGCGCGGCATGCACTGGCTGGACCGCGTAGCGGGCGCCATGTTCATCGGCTTCGGGCTCAAGCTGGCCTTCACGGACCAGCCCTCTGCATAAGTACCAGGAGACATTCCATGCCCATTACCCCCCAGGAAGCGCTGCAGCGCACCATCGAGCACCGCGAAATCTTCCACGACGAAATGCTGCACCTGATGCGGCTCATCATGAAAGGCGAACTCTCGCCCCTCATGACAGCAGCCATCATCACCGGCCTGCGCGTGAAGAAGGAAACCATCGGCGAGATCACCGCCGCCGCGCAGGTGATGCGCGAGTTCTCCACCAAAGTCCATGTCCCCGACAGCAAGCACCTGGTGGACATCGTGGGCACCGGTGGTGACGGCGCCAACACCTTCAACATCTCCACCTGCTCGATGTTCGTGGCCGCCGCCGCAGGCGCCAAGGTCAGCAAACATGGGGGGCGCGGCGTGTCCAGCAAAAGTGGCAGCGCCGACGTGATGGAGGCACTGGGCATCCACATCAACCTGAAGCCCGAGTCCATCGCGCAATGTATCGCCGAGGTGGGCATCGGCTTCATGTTCGCGCCCAACCACCACCCCGCCATGAAGAACGTGGCCCCGGTGCGCAAGGAACTGGGCGTGCGCACCATCTTCAACATCCTGGGCCCGCTCACCAACCCAGCCAGCGCACCCAACATCCTGATGGGTGTGTTCCACCCCGCCCTCGTCGGCATCCAGGTGCGTGCGCTGCAGCGCCTGGGCGCCGAGCACGCCATGGTGGTCTACGGCCGCGACGGCATGGACGAGGTGAGCCTGGGCGCCGCTACGCTGGTGGGCGAGCTGAAGAACGGCCAGATCACCGAATACGAAATCCATCCCGAGGACTTTGGTCTCAGCATGGCCAGCAACCGCGCGCTCAAGGTCGAAACGCCCGAACAGTCGCGCGAGATGCTGATCGGCGTGCTCAAGGGCGAGCCCGGCGCCGCACAAGACATCGTCTGCCTGAACGCCGGTGTGGCGCTGTACGCGGCCAATGTGGTCGATTCGGTGCCCGCAGGGCTGGCCAAGGCGCGTGCCGCCATCGCATCGGGCGCGGCGCTGGCCAAGCTGGAGCAGATGGTCGCGCGCACGCATGCGCTGGCTGGCGCTGCCGCGTGACCCCAACAACCAACCAGGTTTCCCCATGAGTGACATCCTCAACAAGATCGTGGCCGTCAAGCACGAAGAAGTAGCCGCCGCCAAAAAGCGCTTGCCGCTGTCCGCCATGCGCGCCGATGCCGAGAGCCGCGTGCTCACGCGCGACTTTGAAGGCGCGCTGCGCGCCAAGATCGCCAAGGGCCAGGCGGCGGTGATTGCCGAGGTCAAGAAGGCCAGCCCGAGCAAGGGTGTGCTGCGTGCCGACTTTGAACCGGCCGACATCGCCCAGAGCTATATGGAAGGCGATGGCAAGGTCAGCGCGGCCTGCCTGTCGGTGCTGACCGACCGGCAGTTCTTCCAGGGCCAGCCCGACTACCTGAAGCAGGCCCGCGCCAGCACCTTGCTGCCCGTGCTGCGCAAGGACTTCATGGTGGACGCTTACCAGATCTACGAATCGCGCGCCATGGGCGCCGACGCCATCCTGCTGATCGCCGCCTGCCTGGACGACGCGCAGATGGCCGACTTCGAGGCCATCGCCCGCAGCCTGGACATGGCTGTGCTGGTGGAGGTGCATGACCGCGCCGAACTGGAGCGGGCGCTCCAACTCAAGACGCGGTTGGTCGGCATCAACAACCGCAACCTGCGCACGTTCGAAGTCACGTTGGACACGACGCTCGGCATGTTGAAAGACGTACCGCAAGACCGCTTGCTGGTCACCGAGTCGGGCATCTTGAAGCCCGCCGATGTGAAAACCATGCGCGATGCGGGTGTGCACGCCTTCCTGGTGGGCGAGGCCTTCATGCGCGCAGACGACCCGGGCCTGGCGCTTGCCAAGCTGTTTGCCTGAGGAGATTGAGTACTATTATTTTGATAGCTGTTAGGGCTTATCCATAGCGCGCAGAAGGCCATTTTGACCATGAATTCACCCGCACAAACCGCCACCCAGCTCCAGAGTGCCGACCCGGCTGCATGGCCTGTGGCGCCCGGTTGGCAGCCCTTGGTGGACGCTTTCTTTGCGGGCGCGCGGGGCCAGGCGCTGCAGGGGTTTCTGCAATCGCGGCTTGCTGCCGGGGCCGTGGTCTTCCCGCCCCAGCCGCTGCGCGCGCTGGAGCTGACGCCGCCCGACGCCGTGCGCGTGGTCATCCTGGGCCAGGACCCTTACCACGGCCGGGGTCAGGCCGAGGGGCTGGCGTTTTCCGTCGCACCGGGTGTGCGCCTGCCGCCCTCGCTGCAAAACATCTTCAAGGAGATGCAGCGCGATTTGGGCACCCCGTTTCCTGCGATGCCCGAGCCCGGCGGCAGCCTGGTGAAGTGGGCGAAAAACGGCGTGCTGCTGCTCAACACCGGCCTCACGGTCGAAGAAGGCCAGCCCGCCAGCCATGCAGGCAAGGGCTGGGAGGCGCTCACGGACGCCGTGATCCGCCACGTGGCCGAGGGCCCGCGCCCAGTGGTGTTCATGCTCTGGGGTGCGCACGCGCAATCCAAGCGCGCCTTCATCCAGCAAGACCGGGGCCACCTGATCCTGACCTCCAACCACCCTTCGCCGCTGTCGGCCCTGCGCCCGCCTGTGCCTTTCATCGGCAACGGGCACTTTGGCAAGGCGCGCGCATTCCGCGAAGAGCACGGGTACTGAGCTGGGGGCTATCGCCCGGGGCTACCAGGGCCCCGGCAACCGCTCCTTGAGCAAATCCATGAACGCCTGCACGGCCACCGGCAGGCTGCGGCCTGCCAGGGTCTGCACTTCCAGGTCGCGCAGGTCCATGCCCGCATCGCTGATGGGCAGGGCCACGATGGCGCCTGCCGCCACCAGGTGGCGCGCCGCGATCTCGCTGGCCACCGACAGCCCGCCGCCATGCGCCACAAAGTTGAGCACCGTCTTGGCGTGGTTGCTGATGAGCACGGCGCTGAGCTGCAGGCCCTGGCGGCTGCAGACGATGTCGATCATCTGGCGCACCGTGGTTTCGGCCGGGGGCAGGGCCAGTGGGTACGCGGCCATTTGCGCCAACGTGACGCTGCCAGCGCCCGCCAGTGGGTGGCCGGGCGGCGCCAGGGCCAGCACGGGCGCGGTCTGGCGGTAGGCCACCTCGATGTCCTTGTGGGGCGACCGGCTGAAACACAGGCCGATGTCGGCCGCGCCGCTGC